>Ga0209720_1000975_pt1 | contig 26547 bp, 19 predicted proteins | sample AD_JPNMR3_MetaG_FD_184426 | JGI IMG/M metagenome (GOLD analysis project Ga0209720, IMG submission 184426) | Active sludge microbial communities of municipal wastewater-treating anaerobic digesters from Japan - AD_JPNMR3_MetaG (SPAdes) (version 2) | ecosystem: Engineered > Bioreactor > Anaerobic...
GTGGGATGCACAAATGCGCGGTGGTGTGGAGCAGTGAATGGTCAAAACGGCAAGTATGGCCGCAGGGGCGCTTGTCGTTTCAAAGCGTTGGCAGGAGGAAAGCCTTGAGTGGAAACGCTACAGATATTCCATAAAGTACAGACTACAATAAATGCCACGGCCAACGATTTGACTTACCCTGCCTGCCATACTCCGTTTTGACCAGAGCGGGCAGGGGGTCATTTGTGCTTGATTTTCTTTTTGCTACCATAAGAGTCACCCCTACGGGGTTGGAAGAGCAAAAGTTTTAAGGGTCGTACCCGCCAATAGATGGTTGATAAAAAATCTGACCCTACTTACCAGGACACCTCTCATTTAATCCTCACCCCGTCCTAACGGACACCCCTCTCCTTTCCAAGGAGAGGGGATGGGGGTGAGGATTGAAAGGAGAGGGGCCGGGGGTGAGGTTTAAAGAGGATGAGATATTACAAATTGCATCACAAAAACCAACTCCCGGGTTACAAGTTTGATTATTTTTTCCCGCTTACCAACTATCAGAAGCGCTCAAACCAATTTGCCGTCAAGCAGTTTTTAATTTATTAGCCAGCATTTTACGCAGATTGATTAAGGCATAGCGCATGCGCCCAAGAGCAGTATTGAGGCTAACCCCCGTTTGTTCGGCTATCTCCTTAAAACTCATATCGAGATATATCCGCATGATTACAACTTCGCGCTGTTCAAAGGGCAAATGCTCTATCAATCCGCGTACTTCCTTGAGCATTTGTTCACGAACCATACCATCTTCTGTAGAGGTTGCCAAAAGCGTCATATTCAGCACCGGCATCTCCTCGTTATCGGTCGAAACCATTTTCATTTTCTTTTCCCTGCGGAAATGGTCGATGATAAGGTTGTGCGCAATACGCGTTACCCATGAAAAGAACTTCCCATCATCGTAGTACTTCCCTTCGCGGATCGATCGAATTACCTTAACAAAAGTCTCCTGAAAAATATCCTCAGCCAGGGCTGGCTGGCGAACCATCATTAAAATATAATTATATAACCTGGATTGATGACGCAATACAAGCTCCTCAAATGCTTCTCTTCGTCCTTGAATAAATAGGTCCAGGAGCGCCTGATCGGACAAAACTTTGTAGTTCACTTTTCCTCCGTGCTTTGGTTATCAGCGTAGAAGTGTTCCGATAGGCATATAGTTTTATAGGTTCGACATGCTGTTTTCCGGCGTGAATGTAAATAAAAAAATTCTTTTGTGCAAAATTTTTTACCTTTGCAGACTTGAAACTCTTCTATAATGACGGATAGTGAAGAAAAAGACTACATTGTTATCAAGGGGGCAAGGGTCAATAATCTACAAAACATTTCGGTTAAGATTCCCAGAAACCAGTTAACGGTAATAACAGGTCTATCGGGTTCGGGCAAATCGTCCCTTGCTTTCGATACGTTATATGCCGAAGGACAACGACGATACGTGGAAAGCTTATCTGCCTATGCGCGACAATTTTTGGGGCGTATTCAAAAACCTGAGGTCGATTTTATTTTCGGCATCCCCCCTGCCATTGCACTTGAGCAAAAAGTAAATACTTCCAATCCTCGTTCGACAGTCGGAACTACCACCGAGATATATGAATATCTTAAAATCCTTTATGCTCGCATAGGCCGTACTTTTTCCCCAATATCGGGACAAGAAGTCAAAAAACATACTGTTACCGATGTAGTAGATGCCATATTAAAATTTCCCAATGGCGAGAAATTGCTCATTATTTGTCCTATCGCAATCGACAAAAAATTACTTGACATTCAAATTGAAGAGCTCAAAAAGGAAGGGCTGACACGCATCTGGTTTAATAGTGAGGTTAAAAGACTCGACGAAATAGATAATCCTGAAAAAATTGTTGTAAAGAATCGCATCTACGTAGTTATCGACCGACTTACCGTCAATCATTCAGATGAAGAATTTATTAGTCGCTGCGGCGATTCGGTGCAATCAGCCTTACTAATTGGCAAAGGGGAATGTTATATCCAACCCACCAATGCTGAGAGATGGCTGGAGTTTTCAACCCGTTTCGAGGCCGATGGCATAACCTTCGAGGAACCCAGCGTACATATGTTTTCCTTTAACAACCCACTGGGCGCCTGCCCTACCTGTCAGGGTTTTGGCAAAATCATTGGTATCGACCCCGACCTGGTCATCCCCAACAAAAACCTATCGGTATATTCCGATGCTGTTGCCTGCTGGCGTGGCGAATCGTTTGGTATGTGGAAAAAAGCATTTATTCAGCATGCCAACCGATACGACTTTCCCATTCATAAACCTTACAAAGAACTCTCCAGCGAACAAAAACGGCTATTATGGGAGGGAGATGGAAAAAGCCTGGAGGGCATTAACGATTTCTTTAAGTACCTTGAGATGAACAGCTATAAAATGCACTACCGCATTTTACTGTCACGCTTCAAGGGCAAAACTACCTGTAGCGATTGCCATGGAACTAGACTCAGAAAAGAAGCTACCTATGTAAAAATAGGTGGTAAGGCTATCACCGAACTTGTCGAAATGCAAATCGACCATCTTAAGGAATTTTTTGACCAGTTGGTACTTAGCGATTATGAATGGAAAATTGCCAGCCGGGTAGTTACTGAAATTAAGAACAGAATCAATTTTTTACTTCAGGTTGGACTGGGTTATCTTACCCTTAATCGCCTATCCAACACGCTATCGGGTGGAGAGACCCAACGGGTCAATCTGGCAACTGCCCTGGGGGGGAGCCTGGTAGGTTCGCTATATGTACTCGATGAACCCAGTATAGGACTTCATCCTCACGACAATCACCTGCTCATTAACGTACTGCATCGACTAAAGGAGCAGGGCAACACTGTGGTGGTCGTGGAACACGATGAGGACATCATTCGTTCAGCCGACTACCTCATCGACATGGGACCACTGGCTGGACGATTGGGCGGAAAAGTGGTTTTTGAAGGTAAACCTCAAAATATGCTAACTGTACCCGAAAGCCTCACCGCTCAATACTTGACTGGACAACGTACCATTGAAGTCCCTTCCCGTCGACGTAAGTGGACCCATTACATCGAATTAAAGGGGGTAAGGCAAAATAACCTCAAAGATTTCAACGTAAAGTTTCCCCTTCATGTCATGACTGTCGTTACAGGCGTGAGTGGCTCAGGAAAATCTACCCTCATCAAGCAAATCCTATATCCTGCGCTACGAAGAGAAATCATGGGGATGGGAGACAAACCCGGCGAATTCGACGAACTGGGAGGCGACTGGCACATGATTCAAGGAATTGAATACGTTGACCAGGAACCTCTTGGTAAATCATCGCGGTCGAACCCTGCTACCAGCGTTAAAGCTTACGACGAAATAAGAAAACTATTTGCCGAAACAGCCCAGAAAATGCATTACAACTTCCCTCCTTCATACTTCTCATTCAACATGGAAGGTGGACGTTGCGAAGAATGTCAGGGCGAAGGCGTAATTAAGGTGCCCATGCAATTTATGGCCGATATCACCCTGATTTGCGAAAGCTGCAAAGGTAAACGATTTAAAGAAGATATTCTCGAAGTCAAGTACCGTAGTAAAAACATTTACGACGTACTGGAAATGACGGTGGATGAAGCACTGGAGTTTTTTGCGAAAGATAATTCCAGCACCTGCAAAAAAATTGTAGCCAAACTCCAAACCCTCTCCGATGTGGGGCTGGGATATATTCGCCTGGGGCAATCGACCAGTACCCTTTCGGGCGGTGAAAATCAACGTTTAAAATTAGCCGCCTACCTTACCAATGCCACTCCCCTTAAAGGTCATACCCTCTTCCTATTCGATGAGCCCACCACCGGCCTCCATATTCATGACATCAAAAAACTTCTCGATGCTTTTAATGCCATCCTACGTAATGGACATTCCATTATCATAATTGAACACAACCTCGAAGTAATTAAGTCGGCCGACTGGATTATCGATCTGGGACCCACCGGTGGCGAAAAAGGAGGACATCTACTGTTTGAAGGAACACCTGAACAACTCATTGCCTGTGAAGATTCCGTAACTGCCAAATATCTTCGACCCAAGCTCGAAAAAAGCAGAATCAACCCCTAATTCAACTTTAATTTTTCCAACTTTTTTTCTAACTTTAAAAAAAATTGACATCTTAACACACTAAAAATAATGCGCGTGCCCTTACATCTCAGGCGTCAAAAGAAAGATTAAATTTATGAAAAAACGATCATTAGTAGTATTCAGAAACAGGCATAAAAATAATTTCTCATACCTGCTTGATTTATTCATCCAGCCATTTTAGAAACATATTAAATTATTTTCGGATAAAAATTTTTGAAATATTCCTTTGCAATTTATAACTTTGCGCCTCACAAAAATTTATAAGAAATATGATAATTGTACCAATTAAAGAAGGGGAAAACCTTGAAAGAGCCTTGAAGAAATTCAAGCGCAAATTTGAAAAAACTGGAGTCATCAAAGAATTACGTGAAAGGCAGTTTTATACAAAGCCTTCTGTGGAACGCCGTCAGGAAATATTACGTGCCATTTATCGGCAAAAAATGCAACTGGAAGAAAGTTGATGCGCACGTGTAGCATAAGTAACCATGCAACATTTAGATGCATTCTTGAATTATCTTCGTAATGAAAAAAGATGCTCGTTGCACACTCAGCGATCTTATGCTACTGATTTACAACAATTTGAGCAGTATGTGAACCACCAGTATGGCAATATGGCCATCCATCAAATCAGTAGTAGTCACATTCGGCAATGGATGGTAGCTTTAATGGAGGAGGGTACTTCATCACGTACTGTTGTGCGTAAGCTTTCTTCGTTAAAGGCGTTCTTTAAATATTTGCTACGACAGAAGCTTGTGGAACATAACCCACTTGATAAGGTCACAGCACCCAAGGTAGGAAAACGATTGCCGGTTTTTGTTGAGGACAAACACATGGACACCCTCCTCGACGAAATTACTTTCGGTGAAAATTTTGAAGGTATTCGCAATCGGATGATTATAAGTACCTTTTACCATACGGGCATACGTTTATCGGAACTTACGCAGCTAAAAATCGACGATGTGGACTTTTCGATTCGTACCCTGAAAGTTATGGGCAAAAGGTCAAAAGAACGAATTATTCCTCTATCACCGGCATTTATAGACGAATTAAACAAATACCTTCAAATTCGACAGGAACAAGGCTTCACGTCTCCTTACCTATTTGTTACCAGTAAGGATAAAGCATTATATCCCCGACTGGTACAACGCGTTGTAAAGCACTTTTTATCGCTGGTAACCCCGATCAGCAAAAAAAGTCCGCATGTCATTCGCCACACCTTTGCAACGCAACTTTTGAATAGAGGAGCCGACCTGAATGCCATTAAAGAACTACTGGGGCATGCAAATCTGTCGGCAACACAAGTATACACACACAACACTATAGAAAAGCTTCATAAAATTTATAAACAAGCCCATCCTCGGGCATAAACGAACGGAGGAAACAGCTATGAACATCAACATTCAGTCGGTACATTTTGACGCTGATCGTAAGTTGATAGAATTCACCACTAAAAAAGTGGAAAAATTAGAAAAGTTTTACGATCGGATTGTGGGAGCAAAAGTTATCTTTCGTCTCGACAAAAGTGAAACTGACGAAAACAAGATAGCAGAAATTCGCATCGAAATTCCCGGCAACGATGTATTCGCCAAGCGACAGTGCAAAACCTTCGAAGAAGCTGTTGATCAGGCAGTTGATGCGCTTAAGACCCAATTAACCAAACACAAAGAAAAACAAAGGGGTGAATAAATTTTTTAAATTTATTTTGAAACCTGAACAAAAAGTTATACATTTGCCAACCCAAAAACTAAAGGGGTATATTAATTGGGAGAAAGGATTCTTTGAAAGTTTGAGGAAGATATTTGGTGGACGTTCATGAAACGATATAACAGGCCGATGTAGCTCAGTTGGTTAGAGCAGCTGATTTGTAATCAGCAGGTCGGGGGTTCAAGTCCGTCCATCGGCTCATGTGCAGGGGAGATACCAAAGTGGCCAACTGGGGCAGACTGTAAATCTGTTGTCGTATGACTTCGGAGGTTCGAATCCTCCTCTCCCCACGAAAAAAAAATGATTAAGGTTAAAATTTAAAATATAAGCGGGAGTAGCTCAGTTGGTAGAGCATAACCCTTCCAAGGTTAGGGTCGCGGGTTCGAGTCTCGTCTCCCGCTCAAAGGCCGAAAAGGCACGACTTCGATAACTGCCCTGAGTGGGAGGAACGAAGAAAAAAATTATCTGCCGATGTAGCTCAGGGGTAGAGCACTTCCTTGGTAAGGAAGGGGTCACGAGTTCAATTCTCGTCATCGGCTCTTTTTATTATTATTAAGGTGTCAATTGTATTAAAATTGAAATAAAAACAAAACAGTAATAATCATCAAATTTTGAGTTATGGCAAAAGAAAAATTTGACAGGTCAAAACCTCATGTTAATATCGGTACGATTGGTCACGTTGACCATGGAAAGACTACGCTGACGGCTGCAATTACCAAAGTATTGGCTAAACAAGGTCTTGCCGAAGAACGTTCGTTTGACTCTATCGACAATGCTCCAGAAGAAGAAGAGCGTGGTATTACCATTAATACGGCACACGTTGAATATCAGACAAAAAACCGTCACTATGCTCACGTAGACTGCCCGGGTCACGCCGACTACATTAAGAACATGGTTACCGGTGCTGCCCAGATGGACGGTGCTATCATCGTGGTTGCTGCTACCGATGGTCCCATGCCCCAAACCCGTGAGCACATTCTGTTGGCTCGTCAGGTAAACGTGCCTAAAATCGTTGTTTTCATCAACAAGGTTGACCTGGTAGAAGACCCAGAAATGCTCGACCTGGTTGAAATGGAAATGCGTGAGCTTTTGAACTTCTACGGCTTCGATGGCGATAACGCTCCTATCATTCGTGGTTCGGCCCTGGGTGCACTCAATGGCGACCCCAAATGGGAAGCTAAAGTGCTCGAATTGATAGATGCTGTTGATACATACATTCCACTTCCTCCCCGTGAAGTTGACAAGCCTTTCCTCATGCCAGTTGAAGACGTGTTCTCCATTACTGGTCGTGGTACCGTAGCTACCGGTCGTATCGAAACGGGCGTTGTACAAACTGGCGATGAAATGGAAATCGTGGGTCTTGGCGCCGAAAAGAAGAAAACCGTTATCACAGGGGTTGAAATGTTCCGCAAAATTCTCGACCGTGGAGAAGCTGGTGACAACGTAGGTCTTCTGCTTCGTGGTATCGACAAGGACGAAATCAAACGTGGTATGGTTATCGCTAAACCCGGTACCATCACTCCACATACCACCTTCAAAGCTGAAGTTTATATCCTTAAGAAAGAAGAAGGCGGACGTCACACGCCTTTCCACAACCACTATCGTCCGCAGTTCTACCTGCGTACCCTCGACGTAACCGGTGAAATTATTCTTCCCGAAGGTCGTGAAATGGTTATGCCCGGTGACAACGTTTCTATTACCGTAAAACTTATCTACCCCGTTGCTCTTAACGTAGGATTACGTTTCGCTATCCGCGAAGGTGGTAGAACGGTAGGTGCCGGTCAGATTACCGAGATTGTTGAATAACATTACATATTCGTACCGGATAGCATTAGCTATTCCGGTACTTGTACACGGGTGTAGCTCAGTTGGTAGAGCACTGGTCTCCAAAACCAGGTGTCGGGCGTTCGAGTCGCTCCTCCCGTGCAATATGTTTTAACCAATATCCACAGAAAATGAAATTTTTTGCCGGCATACAAAACTACTTTCGCGAATCGTACGCTGAACTCGTTCAGAAAGTTACCTGGCCAACATGGAACGAATTACAGGCAAGCGCTATTACCGTAATGGTAGCTTCCGTAGTAATTGCACTGATTGTGCTGGTAATGGACTTAGTTTTTAAATACGGAATGAATTTCGTCTATAGCATATTCTCATAAGACATTACAAAAAATGGGCGAAACAGAAAAAAAGTGGTATGTCCTGCGGGCTATTAGTGGGAAAGAAAAAAAAGTGAAAGAACTTATCGAAAATGAAGTTGCCCGTTTGCACCTTGAAGATTACATTTCACAGGTGCTCATACCCACTGAAAAAGTGTATCAAATTAAAAATGGAAAAAAAATAAGCAAGGAGCGTATTTTTTTTCCAGGCTATGTATTGGTTGAAGCACAATTGGTAGGCGAAATCCCCCATATATTGCGCAATATCCCCAATGTATTGGGTTTTTTGGGAACCAAAGGTGATGAACCTACCCCGTTGAGACTTTCAGAAGTAAATCGCATTCTGGGAAAAGTGGACGAATTAGCGCAGACGGGCGAAGAATTAATTACGCCATTTTATATTGGCGAACCTGTAAAGGTCATTGACGGACCTTTTAGTGGTTTTACAGGCGTTATCGACGCTATCAATGAGGAAAAGAAAAAACTCAAGGTCATGGTGAAAATTTTTGGAAGAAAAACACCCGTGGAATTGAGTTTTATGCAAGTGGAAAGAGAATAAATGTGGAACAAACTGTTTGATACCGTTAAAGTTTTGTTTCTCCTCTCGGAAACAAATGCTTCCCTTTAGTGGTAGGAAAACAGTTGATTATACAATAATAATTAACTATGGCAAAAGAAGTAGTAGGACAAATTAAACTGCAAATAAAGGGTGGAGCTGCCAATCCTTCACCACCAGTAGGGCCTGCACTGGGTTCGAAGGGGGTTAATATTATGGAGTTTTGTAAGCAGTTTAATGCACGTACACAAAATATGGCTGGGAAGGTGATACCGGTAATCATTACAGTGTATTCCGACAAGTCATTTGATTTTGTGACGAAAACTCCCCCCGCAGCGGTACAGTTGATGGAAGCTGCCAAAGTACAGGGAGGTTCTCCTGAACCCAACCGCAATAAGGTGGGAACGGTAACCTGGGAACAGATAAAAGAGATTGCACAGAACAAAATGCCCGATCTCAACTGTTTTACCCTGGAAAGTGCCATGAAAATGGTTGCAGGTACTGCCCGCAGTATGGGTATTACCATCACGGGCGAAAGACCTTTCTAAAAATTTTTTAATTGGACGAACAAATGGCAAGATTGACAAAAAACAGAAAGTTAGCTTTGTCAAAGATCGACCCCGAAAAACAATACAAACTACACGAAGCTGCTGCATTACTCAAAGAAATTACAACTACAAAATTTGACGCTTCGGTAGACATTGATGTTCGATTGGGGGTAGACCCGCGAAAGGCTAATCAAATGGTTCGTGGGGTTGTAACTTTGCCCAATGGTACTGGTAAACAAGTTCGCGTTTTGGTATTGTGTACACCAGACAAGGAACAGGAAGCCAAGGAAGCAGGGGCCGACTACGTAGGGTTGGACGAATACATTGAAAAGATTAAAAACGGCTGGACCGACGTAGATGTAATCATTACCGTACCTGCTGTTATGGCTAAAATCGGTGCACTAGGTAAAATTTTGGGTCCACGCGGACTTATGCCCAATCCAAAAAGTGGAACCGTTACCATGGAAGTGGGTAAAGCTGTGAGGGAAGTCAAAATGGGGAAAATTGATTTTAAGGTTGACAAATATGGTATTGTACACTCTTCGATCGGAAAGGTATCTTTTGAACCTGAAAAGATTGTGGAGAATGCTAAAGAATTCCTCAATACCATCATCAAACTTAAACCTTCCTCAGCTAAAGGCACCTACATTAAAAGTGTGTTCCTTTCCTCTACCATGAGTCCGGGCTTAAAGATCGACCCCAAAAGTATTACTGAGTAATATGCTTGAAAGTTATGAAGCGAGAAGAAAAAAATGAGATTATCGACCATCTGGTAGAACAAATACAAACGTATAAGCACTTTTACATTACTGATATTGGTGGTTTAAATGCCGCTGATACCAGTTTACTCCGTCGTAAATGCTTCGACAAGCAGGTAAAATTGATGGTAGTCAAGAATACGCTGCTCAAAAAAGCATTGGAACGAATCAACGGAGAAGTATACGAGCCCTTATACGGTGTATTGAAAGACTCTACTTCTTTGATGCTCAGTACTACTGGGAATGCACCCGCTAAACTCATCAAAGATTTTAGGAGCAAGGATAAGACCAAACCTATTTTAAAGGCTGCTTTTGTCGAAGAGTCCATTTACATTGGTGATAACCAGCTGGAATTGCTCGTCAACCTTAAGTCGAAAGATGAACTTCTGGGCGACGTCATTGGCTTGCTGCAGTCACCTGCTAAGAATGTACTCTCGGCCTTACTGTCGGGTAAAAATACCCTGGGCGGTATAGTAAAAACACTTTCTGAACGTACAGAATAAAAAAATTAGTTAATAACTCTAAAATTATTATAACAATGGCAGATGTTAAAGTTTTAGCAGAACAGCTTGTAAATCTTACTGTAAAAGAAGTTAATGAGCTTGCAAAAATACTAAAAGAAGAATATGGAATTGAGCCAGCAGCTGCTGCTGTTGCTGTTGCCGCTGCACCCGCTGCTGGAGGTGGTGCCGCTGGTGAAGCCGCTGCTGAAAAAACTACCTTCGATGTTATCCTCAAGAGCGCTGGTGGTGCTAAATTACAGGTTGTAAAACTCGTTAAAGATATTACCGGGCTTGGCCTGAAAGAAGCAAAAGACCTTGTTGATGGTGCTCCTAAAGCAATTAAAGAAGGTGTATCCAAAGAAGAAGCAGAATCAATTAAAGCACAGCTTACAGAAGCCGGAGCAGAAGTTGAACTTAAATAATATCTGTTTCAATAGAACATCGGGTTTAAGGTATCCTGCCCTGCAGTTTACCTTAAGCCTTTTTCTTGTTTTATTATAGCGTTCACTTAATCCGTTAAAAAAGATGGCTTCAAATCAGGTAGTTGAAAGAATCAGTTTTGCCAGAACTAAAAAACAATTTACGTACCCCGACTTTCTGGAGGTACAACTTAAATCCTTCGCAGACTTTTTCCAGTTGGAAACAACACCCGAAAATAGAAAAAACGAAGGACTTTACAAAGTTTTTCTGGAAAATTTTCCAATCACGGATACGCGAAATCAATTCGTACTTGAATTTCTTGATTATTACATAGATCCTCCCCGATATACCATCGAAGAATGTCTGGAAAGAGGATTAACCTACAGCGTACCCCTTAAAGCAAAGTTAAAGCTCTATTGTACCGATCCCGAACACGAAGATTTTGAAACCATTATCCAGGAGGTATATCTGGGTACCATTCCATACATGACGCCACGAGGCACTTTTGTAATTAATGGTGCCGAACGTGTTGTCGTGTCTCAATTACATCGCTCACCTGGTGTATTCTTTGCCCAGAGCGTACATCCCAATGGAACAAAACTATATTCGGCACGAATCATCCCCTTTAAAGGCTCGTGGATTGAATTCGCTACCGACATCAACAACGTGATGTATGCCTACATCGACCGAAAGAAAAAAGTACCCGTAACCACCCTTTTGCGTGCCATCGGATTTGAAAGCGATAAAAGCATTCTCGAAATATTCGACCTTGCCGATGAAATAAAGGTTTCCAAAGCTGCACTCAAAAAAGTAGTAGGTCGTCGTCTGGCTGCGAGGGTTCTGAAATCCTGGGTTGAAGACTTTGTCGATGAGGATACCGGTGAAGTCGTCTCGATCGAACGAAACGAAGTTGTTATTGACCGCGAAACCATCCTGGAAAACGAACATATCGATTTAATCGTTGATGCAGGGGTAGATACCATCCTGTTGCATAAGGAAACTGCAAACATCAACGATTTTGCTATCATATACAATACTCTCCAGAAAGACCCCTCTAACTCTGAAAAAGAAGCCGTTCTACATATTTATCGTACTATTCGTGGTTCAGAACCACCCGACGAAGCTACAGCACGCGACGTTATTGAAAAACTATTTTTCTCCGACAAGCGTTACGACCTTGGAGACGTGGGTCGTTTCAGAATGAACCGCAAGTTGGGGCTTAATATCCCTAATGAAGTTAGGGTATTAACAAAAGAAGACATTATCAGCATTATCAAATACCTGATTGAGCTTATCAATTCTAAGGCCGATGTTGATGATATCGACCACCTGAGTAACAGACGTGTACGTACCGTAGGCGAGCAGCTCTACAACCAATTCAGCGTTGGGCTGGCCCGTATGGCGCGTACCATCCGTGAACGCATGAATGTACGCGACAATGAAGTGTTTACGCCCATTGAGCTTATCAATGCCAAAACACTCTCGTCGGTGATCAATTCATTTTTCGGGACCAACCAGCTTTCGCAATTCATGGACCAAACCAACCCGCTGGCCGAAATGACCCACAAACGTCGTTTGTCGGCATTGGGTCCTGGAGGTCTTTCGCGCGAAAGAGCTGGTTTTGAGGTTCGCGACGTACACTACACCCATTATGGTCGTTTGTGCCCGATTGAAACCCCTGAAGGTCCTAACATTGGGCTTATCAACTCACTTTGCGTATATGCTAAAATTAACGACCTTGGCTTTATCGAAACCCCTTACCGTAAAGTAGAAAATGGTAAAGTAGATTTATCGGACGAGGGAGTAATATACCTGAGTGCTGAGGATGAAGAAGGCAAAATCATTGCTCAGGCCAATGCATCGGTTGCCGATGATGGCACACTCATGGAACAGCGTATCAAAGCTCGACTTGAAGCCGATTACCCCTCGGTATCGGCCGACCAGGTACATCTGATGGACGTTGCACCCAACCAGATTGCCTCAATAGCTGCTTCGCTTATACCCTTCCTCGAACACGACGACGCAAACCGTGCCCTTATGGGTTCAAACATGATGCGTCAGGCTGTGCCCCTGCTTCAACCCGAAGCTCCCATCGTGGGAACCGGTATCGAAAGCCAGGTAGTTAAAGACTCCAGAATACATCTAACCGCCGAAGGTGACGGCGTTGTCGAATATGTCGATGCCAACGAAATTAAAATTCGCTATAACCTTACCGAAGAAGAAAAATTTGTATCGTTCGACGACCCCGTTAAATCCTACAAGCTTACCAAATCTCTCAAAACCAACCAGAATACCTGTATCAACCTTCGTCCTATTGTTCGTAAGGGCGATAAGGTTAAGGCGGGACAAATCCTTACCGAAGGGTATGCTACCCAGAATGGTGAATTAGCCCTGGGTCGAAACCTGATGGTGGCTTTCATGCCCTGGAAGGGGTATAACTTTGAGGACGCTATCGTCATCAGCGAACGGGTTGTACGCGAGGACCTATTTACCTCCATACACATCGAAGAATACCTCCTGGAAGTAAGGGATACCAAACGTGGGCTCGAAGAACTCACCGCCGATATCCCCAATGTTAGTGAGGAAGCTACTAAGAATCTCGACGAAAACGGTATCATTCGCATTGGTGCCGAAGTAAAACCGGGTGACTTCCTCATTGGTAAGATTACCCCTAAAGGCGAATCCGATCCAACCCCCGAAGAAAAACTCTTGCGTGCTATCTTTGGGGATAAAGCTGGTGATGTAAAGGATGCCTCACTGAAAGCATCGCCTTCACTCGACGGGATTGTTATCGATAAAAAACTTTTCTCCCGCGCTATCAAGGACAAAAAAGGCAACAAAGCCATCAATGAAAAAGTACTGCTACAAAAAATCGAGGATGAGTTCAATCGACAAATCGAAGAACTCAACACAAAAATGGTAGATAAGCTTTTTGTCCTTGTTAATGGTAAAACCTCGCAGGGAGTGAAAGACTATTATAATGTCGATGTTATTCCCAAGGGGGTTAAGTTTACCACAAAGGTTTTGCAGGAGCTTAATTTCTTGAACGTTAATCCCAACAAGTGGACAACCGACAAAGACAAAAATCAGCTGATACGGCAGTTGTTCCACAATTATATGCTCAAATACAAGGAAATAGAGAGCGTATACAAGCGGAAAAAATACACCCTTACGATTGGTGACGAATTACCTGCAGGAATTGTTCAGCTGGCAAAAGTGTATATTGCCCGCAAACGAAAGATTAAGGTGGGAGATAAAATGGCAGGTCGTCACGGGAATAAGGGTATCGTATCGCGTATCGTACGTGTAGAAGACATGCCATTCCTCGAAGATGGTACACCAGTGGATATCGTACTTAACCCGCTGGGGGTTCCTTCCCGTATGAACCTGGGACAGATATACGAAACTGTGCTGGGATGGGCAGGGAAGGTTTTAGGGGTGAAATTCTCCTCCCCTATTTTCGATGGGGCTACCATTGAGCAAATTACAGAATACACCAATAAAGCAGGCTTACCGCCATATGGTATTACCTATCTATACGACGGTGGCACCGGCGAGCGTTTTGACCAACCTGCAACGGTAGGGGTAATTTATATGCTCAAGCTGGGTCATATGGTGGATGATAAAATGCACGCTCGTTCCATTGGGCCATACTCGCTTATTACCCAACAACCCCTTGGTGGTAAAGCTCAGTTTGGTGGTCAACGATTTGGGGAAATGGAAGTATGGGCACTCGAAGCATTTGGAGCTGCTAACATTCTCCAGGAAATCCTTACCATTAAATCGGACGACGTGGTGGGTAGAGCCAAAGCTTACGAAGCTATTGTCAAAGGTGAGCCCATGCCAACACCTGGAATCCCCGAGTCGTTCAACGTACTCCTCCACGAATTGAGAGGATTAGGATTGAGCGTTAACCTGCTCAACTAAACTTAACTTTTCGGGTAGTGTATTGTTATTAATGTGAAAAAAATATTAAAAATATGTCATTTAAAAAGGATAGCAAACCAGGTACTTTCACCAAAATATCCATTGGGTTAGCTTCGCCGGAAGAAATTCTGGAACACTCCAGTGGTGAAGTACTTAAACCTGAAACCATCAACTACCGTACTTACAAACCCGAACGCGACGGATTGTTTTGTGAGCGAATTTTTGGTCCTGTCAAGGACTACGAGTGCCACTGTGGAAAGTACAAACGCATTCGTTACAAGGGGATTGTGTGCGACCGTTGCGGTGTCGAAGTAACTGAAAAGAAAGTTCGCCGCGAACGTATGGGACATATCAACCTGGTAGTGCCTGTTGCTCATATCTGGTACTTCAGGTCGATTCCCAATAAAATTGGTTACCTCTTAGGTTTGCCCAGCAAAAAGCTTGATGCAGTTATCTACTACGAACGTTACATTGTTGTTCAGCCAGGTATCAAGGCCTCGGAGGGTATCAACGTTTACGACCTGCTTACGGAAGAAGAATATATCGAAATCATTGAATCTTTACCGAAAGAAAATCAGTATCTCGACGACAGCGATCCCAACAAGTTTATAGCTAAAATGGGAGCAGAAGCTATTGAAATGCTTCTCAAACGTCTCGATCTGGACGAGCTGTCGTATTCGCTTCGTCATCAGGCAAGCACCGAATCGTCGCAACAGCGTAAAGCTGAGGCTCTGAAACGACTTCAGGTAGTAGAAGCTTTCCGCGAATCGCGTGAAGTAAATAAACCCGAGTGGATGATATGCAAGGTGATTCCTGTGATTCCACCCGAATTACGTCCCCTCGTACCTCTCGATGGCGGAAGATTTGCCACCTCCGACCTGAACGACCTGTATCGAAGGGTTATTATCCGTAACAATCGTCTCAAAAGACTTATCGAAATAAAAGCACCTGAAGTTATCCTTCGAAACGAAAAACGTATGCTTCAGGAAGCAGTCGACTCGCTGTTCGACAACTCGCGTAAATCGAGTGCTGTAAAAACTGAGGCTAACCGACCCCTGAAATCGCTATCCGATAGCTTAAAGGGTAAACAAGGACGCTTCCGTCAAAACCTTTTGGGTAAACGTGTTGACTATTCTGCCCGTTCGGTTATTGTCGTAGGTCCCGAATTAAAGCTTCATGAATGCGGGTTACCTAAAGACATGGCAGCAGAGCTTTACAAACCTTTTATTATCCGTAAGCTCATCGAAAGAGGTATTGTAAAAACAGTAAAATCGGCCAAGAAAATTGTTGACCGTAAAGACCCAGTGGTATGGGACATCCTCGAAAACATATTGAAAGGGCATCCCGTTTTGCTCAACCGTGCACCGACCCTTCACCGCTTGGGTATTCAGGCTTTTCAACCCAAACTCATCGAGGGTAAAGCAATACAGCTACACCCATTGGTATGTACAGCATTTAACGCCGACTTCGACGGTGACCAGATGGCTGTTCATTTACCCCTGGGCAATGCTGCTATTCTTGAGGCTCAACTGCTTATGTTAGCCTCCCACAATATCCTTAACCCTGCCAATGGTGCTCCTATTACCGTTCCCTCGCAGGACATGGTATTGGGACTGTACTATATGACCAAGCCCCGTAAGAGCACACCTGAAGAACCTGTAAAAGGGGAAGGTATGATTTTCTATTCCCCCGAAGAGGTAAATATTGCTTACAATGAAAAACGCGTTGACTTGCACGCTATCATCAAAGTGCGCATCAGCGATGATACATCGCAGGATTCCAAATCGCGTATCATCGAAACTACTGTAGGACGTGTGCTTTTCAACGAAGTTGTACCGAAAGAGGTAGGCTACATCAACGAAGTACTTACCAAAAAGTCGTTACGCGACATCATTGGTATGGTGCTCAAGAAAACCGGTACTTCGCGTACTGCGAAGTTTCTCGATGACATTAAGGACTTAGGATTCCAAATGGCTTTCCGGGGCGGACTTTCGTTCAACCTCGCCGATGTTTTAGTACCTGCCGAAAAAGAAAAATTGATTCAGGAAGGTTATCGTCAGGTGGACGAAGTGATGGAAAACTATAACAACGGGTTTATCACCAATAACGAACGCTACAACCAGATCATCGACATCTGGATACATACCAATGCACGCATAACCAATATTTTGCTGAAAGAGCTGAGTGCCCACAAACAAGGATTTAACCCAGTTTACATGATGCTCGATTCAGGGGCACGTGGTTCTAAGGAACAGATTCGTCAGCTTTCGGGTATGCGTGGTCTGATGGCCAAGCCGCAAAAATCGGGGTCAACAACGAGCGAAATCATCGAAAACCCGATTCTATCGAACTTTAAAGAAGGTTTGAGCATGCTTGAGTACTTTATTTCAACCCACGGTGCTCGAAAAGGTTTGGCCGACACGGCTTTGAAAACAGCTGACGCAGGTTATCTTACCCGACGTCTGGTTGACGTATCGCAAGACGTTATTATCACCAAAACCGACTGCGGAACCCTGCGCGGATTGGTGGCTACTGCTATCAAGAATAACGAAGAAGTAGTAGAATCGCTATACGAAAGAATTCTGGGTCGCACTTCGGTTCACGACATTTATCATCCGCTCACTGGTGAACTAATTATTGCCGCCGGCGAAGAGATTACCGAAGAAATAGCCCAGATTATCGAAGATTCACCCATTGAACAGGTTGAAATTCGCTCGGTACTTACCTGCGAATCGCGAAAAGGCGTATGTGCCAAATGCTATGGACGTAACCTGGCTACGGATCGAATGGTACAAATCGGTGAAGCCGTAGGGGTGATCGCTGCCCAGAGTATCGGTGAACCTGGTACACAGCTTACCCTCCGTACCTTCCACGTGGGTGGGGTTGCTGGTAATATTGCTACGGAATCCAAACTTGTTGCCAAATACGATGGTATTGTCGAAATAGAAGAACTGCGTACCGTAGAATACGAAACCGACAACGGTCCGGTTGATATCGTTATCGGACGTATGGCCGAGGTACGTGTGGTCGATAAAAATACAGGTATTGTTCTCACCAACAACCCAATACCTTACGGTTCAAAGCTTTACGTAAAGAATGGTTCAACCATAACTAAAGGAACCATCATATGTGAATGGGACCCCTTCAATGCGCTCATCATATCCGAAGTAACCGGTAAAGCCGAATTTGAATCAGTAATTGAAGGTGTAACCTATCGCGAAGAATCCGATGAACAAACAGGCTATCGCGAAAAAGTGATCATTGAATCGAGGGATAAAACCAAAAACCCTGCCGTAAAAATTGTTGGCGAGGGTGATATCATTCGTTCATACAACCTTCCCGTAGGTGCCCACATCATGGTCGATGAAGGGCAAACGATTAAGGCAGGGGAAGTAATCGCTAAAATACCTCGTGCAGTAGGTAAGGCAGGCGACATTACGGGTGGTCTACCTCGTGTAACCGAACTTTTCGAAGCACGTAATCCGTCGAACCCTGCTATTGTTGCAGAAATTGACGGTGAAGTTACCTTTGGAAAGGTAAAACGTGGTAACCGCGAAATTATCATCACTTCACGTTCGGGCGAGGTAAAGAAATATCTCGTACCCCTTTCCAAACAGATTCTTGTTCAGGAAAACGATTATGTAAAAGCAGGTACACCTCTTTCCGATGGGGCAATTACACCTACCGATATTCTCACCATTAAAGGACCTACTGCTGTTCAGGAATATATTGTCAACGAAATTCAGGAAGTGTATCGTTTGCAGGGGGTTAAAATCAACGATAAGCATTTTGAAGTGATTGTCCGACAGATGATGCGTAAAGTTGAAATCGTTGACCCAGGCGACACTAAATTCCTCGAAAAGCAATTGGTCGATAAATGGGAGTTCATGGAAGAGAACGATTGGATTTACGGGAAGAAAGTTGTCGTTGATCCAGGCGATTCCACTACGTTGAAGGCTGGACAAATTATTACCGCCCGTAAATTAAGGGACGAAAATTCTTTACTGAAACGTAAAGACTTACGCCTGGTCGAAGCTCGCGATGCAATACCGGCTACCTCGAGCCAGGTACTACAGGGTATTACGCGTGCTGCACTACAAACCCAAAGCTGGATTTCGGCAGCCTCATTCCAGGAAACCACCAAGGTACTCAACGAAGCCGCTATCTATGGTAAGGTTGATTACCTCGAAGGTTTGAAGGAAAATGTAATTGTAGGACACCAAATACCTGCTGGAACTGGCTTACGGGATTATCAGAACATCATCGTGGGATCAAGCGAAGAGTTTGAACAGTTGATGGCCAGCCGTAAAGATGCCCCACAAACCGTTGAGGAATAAACCTCTGACTAAATAACTAAAAAGCAGGGCACCCAAAACCCTGCTTTTTTTGCTTTTATCCTCACTTATTTCTGAAAAAACATCCCACACTAATACCAATTTCCAAAATACACCGGGGTTCCCCAAGTGTTATCTTATTTTGCCAAAAAATTTCTAAAAATAAAAAAGCACAAGTCCTGGTGGATCTTGTGCCAAATTTTTTAGAACAATGTTAATTATAACAGAGTAGGCATTTGCGGTTCATTGGTTTCGGAACCAGATTTTTCCTCAGCTTTAGCGTCAGAATTAGCAGCTGCTTTTGGGTTTTCAGGCTTATCATCGGATTTGCGAGCTGCGCCACCAGACTGCTTTTTGTAGCGCTGGGGGTCAATGCCATCGAGTTCCATTTTATTTTCACGCAAAAACATCCCTACTAATACAGCGGTACGATAATCTTTTAGTCGTAACTCTACTTCCCAGTCGGTTTCAGGAAATGTTTGCTGTCGTACGCTGAATTCAATCGATTCCTCCAGACAAAAATCTATGAGAGTAGGTATTTGCTTCTTTTTCAGAATTACCTTAGGATACGTGTTATTGTCGGCCATAATGTTTAAACTTTTAATTTTTCGCAAATATAATGGGTGGAAAAAAATCTCAAAGGATTTTTTTAAGACTGTTGATAAAAATAGTAAAGTATCTGGATATCAATCTCTTTTCTTTAAGAAGAATTTTTTAAGCAGGCTGGCACATTCCTCAGCAAGTACCCCTGAAGTAACGTCGGTCTTGGGGTGTAGTACTGATTGTAAAAGCAGTGTATAACCCCTTTTTGGATCGGAAGCACCATAAACAATTCTACCTATCTGCGTCCAATAGGCAGCACCTGCACACATGACGCAGGGTTCGAGGGTAACATATAGGGTACATTCCCCAAGATATTTACCACCCAAGGCATTTGAAGCAGCTGTAAATGCCTGCATCTCGGCATGAGCTGTGACATCATTCAGCGTTTCGGTAAGATTATGCGCTCGAGCAATAATTTTTTTCTGACACACAATGACCGCTCCCACAGGTACCTCGTCGCGGGCAAATGCCTTCTGGGCTTCCTTTAATGCCTCTTTCATAAAATACTCATCATCAAACATAGCTATGTCGTACTTTCAAGTTTTCGAATGAAGCTTTTATCCTCGCATTGCTCAAGCAACTGCTGTATCGTCAATTTAAGGACAGGATGTATAAAAAAAGGTGCTATTTCAGAAAATGGTTCAAGCACAAAACGCCGTTGCGTTATATAGGGATGCGGAACAGTAAGCTGAGGCAAGGAAATCACCTGTTCGCCGAAAAACAGAATGTCGATATCGAGGGTACGATCGACATAATGCGAAGCATATCGTTCTCTTCCCAACTCGTGCTCAATTTGTTGAAGATTCGACAAGAGTTCCAGGGCCTCGATATTGCACTGTATTTGCAACACCTGATTATAAAAAAAATTATTGGACACGTATCCCCATGGGGCAGATTCATAAACCGAAGATTTATGTTCGACAACCCCTATACGTTGCTCAATCATTTGGCAGGCATATTGCAAATAACTATTTCTATCTCCCAGATTGCTACCCAGCGAAAGGAAAACATTTTCCATCCAAAGTATTTTTAATTGTTCAGAGCGAACGTATGGAACTTACATGTAATCCACCCTGTAGTTAATACATGCATTTTCTTTTTTCGTCCATAGCAACAGCAAAAAACGTTAAATACCAAAACCTATGGTTTGGAAAATACCTCCACTGCTCTTTTCAGCGTGTAGTCAATTTCGCCCATGATGGGGTAAAACCCTTGATTGTCAAAAAAATTTCGACAGATGTATGCCTCCAACTGAGTTGTGATAAGCCTTTTCGAGTTCTTTACGTCGTTAGCATTAACGTTAATTCCCTGTTTTCGAATATAATCGATAAACAGGTCAAGCACATTTCTTTTCCGTAGTTCAGCACGTAATGCCTCGACCGATTTGAATTTTGAGAGAGAGGCACGATTATTATCGCTGAACTGGAATGCAAAACGATAAATCAATCCACGATCGGTAATTTCATTGTAAAGCTTGCTAAATTCTGAAGTGTCGATTCCTATGAAAATATCAGGCATAATACCGCCTCCGCCATACACGATTCGTCCTCCCGGCGTAACATACTTGAGCGAGTCGTTGAGCTTGATGCTATCCTTAGTGAGAAACTCGCCATGTAAATAGCGTTGTGTAATATCCTTGTAATAATCGTCGGACCCTGGCGCATAGGGTTTTTGTATGCAACGTCCGGTAGGGGTGTAATAGCGAGCTACCGTAAGTCGGAGAGCCGACCCGTCGGAAAGTGGGATTTGTTCCTGTACCAGACCTTTGCCAAACGAACGACGTCCAATAATTAGCCCTCGATCATTATCCTGAATAGCACCAGCCAGAATCTCAGAAGCAGAGGCCGAAAACTCATCGATGAGAATAATTACCGAATCGGACTGACAAATACCCGAAGCTGTAGCAAAAAAATCTTCGCGAGGCTTAGCCCTACCCTGCGTGTAAACGATAAGCCGATTTTCATCGAGAAACTGGTCGGCAATTTTTATGGCCACATCAAGGTATCCTCCACCATTGCCGCGTAAATCGACAATGAGTTTATTCATTCCTTCCATGTGTAGCTTATTAATGGCTGTAACAAACTCGTCGTAGGTAGTACGGGCAAACTGGTTAATTTTAATGTAGCCAATTTGGGGTGCCAGCATGTAAGACACATCTACGCTGTACAGGGGAATAGTATTTCGGGTAATGTCGTAATCTATCTGTCGACGGGTCGATGGGCGATAAATGGTAACCTTTACCTTTGTGCCACGAGGTCCTTTGAGCCGCTTAACAATAGCATCGCTCGACATCTTAACTCCTGCCACCACCGTATCGTTGACCTTTATAATCCGGTCACCTGCCTGAATTCCAATTAATGCTGAGGGGCCATTGGGAATAGTATTTACAATCACCACCGTATCGTTTTGCATATTAAACTGAACCCCAATGCCGCTAAAATTGCCTTCCAGGGGTTCGGTTACCGCCTGAAGCTCAGAAGCAGGGATGTATGCCGAATGCGGATCAAGCTGCTTAAGTAACGAAACGATGGTCTGGTCGGTAAGCCTATCTATCGAAATGGTGTCGACATATTCAGCCTCAATGAGCTTTAACACATTAAGTATCTTATTCGATCGGGGATACAAATAAATGTTGTCGCCTCGACTACTGTTGTTCCGCTGTATATAAAAACCTATGAACATGCCAAGAACAACTGCAAAAGCTACCACTAACGGCAACCAGGCAAGTTTTTTTGAAGAATTATTCATCACCATAACGATCCATTTTAATATAAACTACTTCGACGCCAGCCCTTTCCAGTAAACGCAATCCGTCCTCATTATGATATTTGTCGCAAAAAACAACACGACCAATACCCGATTGTATGATAAGCTTGGCACATTCAAGGCAGGGAGATGTTGTAACGTATAACGTAGCCCCCTCGCTACTATTGTTCGATTTAGCCACCTTGGTAATAGCATTTGCCTCGGCATGTAACACGTATGGTTTGGTAACACCATTGGCATCCTCGCATTCGTTCTCAAATCCCGCAGGTGTGCCGTTATATCCATCCGAGATAATCATTTTGCCTTTTACAATCAGTGCTCCAACCTGTCGCCTCCGACAATACGAATTCTTTGCCCATATCATGGCCATTTCCAGATAGCGTCGGTCAAATTGCTCCTGTTTTTCTTTATAGGGATAATCCATTATTATCTGACAAAATAATGTAACTATGCTGACAAATTTAAGTATAATCTGGATGTGGAATTAAAATTGTTGTAAATTTAATAAATGAATAAAACGATTTACTTTGCAGATATGCTACAAAGGGGGGCACAATTGATTCATCAGACGCATTTTACCTTGCTATCATCCAGACTAATAACCCTTTTCAGCGATTATACAAAATAAAAGGGTATATGATGAAACGAGCATGTATAGCAGTTTTCACAAACGAGTATGAAAATAATTATCAGTTTCGTACATGCCTATGTATAGAAAGCTCATCACATGCGAGTTCCATCCGACCGCTATAAAAAATTAAAAAATATTTTCGGATGAAACCTTCATGATTGTGCTTAAGCACAAACACACAATGAATAAAATGGGGAATATTATCCATATAACGAAATAGAAAAATGGATTAAATAATTAATATTCAACATATTAAATAATTTTATTCGGATGAATATAAAAACGCAAAGTGCGCTAAGTTTTTGTTAAGAACGCTAAGAACAATCTTTGCGAACTTTGCGAATACTTTGGGGTCTTTGCGTGAAATATTTATAAATTATTTTCGGATGAAACGAGCATGGATAGCAGTATTCACAAACAAGTATGAAAATATTTATCAGTTTCGTACATGCCTATGTATAGAAAGCTCATCACATGCGAGTTCCATCCGACCGCTATAAAAAATTAAAAATATTTTCGGATGAAAAATTGTCTATTAAACTGTTTTGAAAACAATAGAACGTTCTTCATTCGTTCATCTGCTTCTAATAAGGTATTCTTATTCGTCGTATTATCATTCATTTTTTCTTCGCTATTTGGTCAATCCTATACTTATTATGAGTTGTCATCGAAAAATCAAAAACAAATTGCAAGTGCCCGAAAAGAAATAGAAAAAAACCTTGAACAGGAAAACACTTTATTAACGCAACAAAAGGAAAAAGATATTACCGAAAAACTGATAACCCTTTACCGACAACGTATTGGTAGCTACCGTGCGATATATGAAACTTATTCCGCTCACATTTATGAATTCTGGACAAAATTTAAGGGTAATCCCGAAGAAGTATCGGTGGCAGTGGATTACACCACGCAAGCCAGGGATATTTACATTGCAGCGCAGAACGAAATGATTGAAGCTGATCGTGTAAGAGAAGGAACGAAAAAATTGATAATATTAAAGGAAGCCAGTGAGAAATTTAAACAGGCGACTGAACTCATTGAAAAAGCTTATGAAATTTATCGTTCTACCCCTCTGGAATCGGATGCAACTACCAGATCGAAAAATTTACAACGCAACGACTCATTAAAACAAGCCATTCAGAAACAATCCTTTGCAAGATCTCCAGAAGTTAATTCCGAAACAATAGTGCAAAATTCCCCGACAAATCTTGAAATAACTTCATCAGCCATCCAGCAGCAAGACACACCAGCTATAGTAAACACATATACGACAGTTCCTGCGTCGAGCGAGGTCAAAATAGATGCAACCCCTACGATTCAAGATAAAAGTAAAGTCAAGCCTAATACCAGCACGACCTACGCTTTTACCACTGCTTCGAACGCAAAATATTGGGTACAGATAGCAGCCTGTCGCGTACCACTTAGTAATTGGCAATTGAACGAATTAGTCTCGGATACCCTGAGGGTCGTTGAAAAATTTATCGACTTCTGGTACAAATATCGGGTGGGACCTTTTGATTACGAACAGGCTAAGAACTTCGCAATTAAATGCGGTATAAAAGGAGCATTCATTGTTAGTGACCGATAAAAAGTACTTCCTATCCAATTTTGCAGGGACACCTGTTTAAACAATGTATCCAGAAATACTACAAATACATCAATCAGCTACCGATACCATATTGGTATTTGTTTGGATTGTCCAGACCGACATGGAACTACTTATAGTCAGTCCATTATCCTTTTCCACCTCACCCCCACCCTTTCTCCTTTCAATCCTCACCCCCGGCCCCTCTCCTTTCTAAGGAGAGGGGTGACTGGTAAGGTAGGAACAGATTTTATATCAAACAATACGCTATCGGGTAGACCCTAAAAAATTTACCTCTTCCAACCCCGTAGGGGTGGCTCTTTTGGTAGCAATGGGATGGCCACCTCACCCCCATCCCCTCTCCTTTCCAAGGAGAGGGGTGCCCGACAGGGCGGGGTGAGGATGTAGGAGAGAGGTGTCCTGTAAGGAAAGGTCAGATTTTTTATCAACCTATCTATTGGCGGGTATGACCCAAAAAATTACCTCTTTCAACCCCGTAGGGGTGACTCTTATGGTAGCAAAAAGAAAATCAAGCACAAATGATCCCCTTCCCGCTCTGGTCAAAACGGAGTATGGCAGGCAGGGTAAGTCAAATCGTTGGCCGTGGCACTTATTGTGGTCTGTACTTTACGGAATAGCTGTAGCTTTCCACTCAAGGCTTTCCTCCTGCCAACGCTTTGAAACGACAAGCGCCCCTGCGGCCATACTTGCCGTTTTGACCATTCACTGCTCCACACCGCCGCGCATTTGTGCAGCCCACCGCACAAAGCTTAGATGATGGCCTGTGCTAATTTTTAAGGCTGTTAACACTGCTTCCCCCAAGCCAATCTACTTTTAATTTCAACATCTACCTTTGTTCCTTTAAACCTCACCCCGTTCCCTCACCCTTTCAATCCTCACCCCCAGCCCCTCTCCTTTTCAAAAAGAGGGGTGACTGGTAAGTAGGGTCAGATTTTTTATCAACCATCTATTGGCGAGTACGACCCCTAAAAATTTACCTCATCCAACCCCGTAGGGGTGACTCTTATGGTAGCAAAAAGAAAATCAAGCACAAATGATCCCCTTCCCGCTCTGGTCAAAACGGAGTATGGCAGGTAGGGTAAACCAAATCGTTGGCCGTGGCACTTATTGTGGTCTGTACTTTACGGAATAGCTGTAGCTTTCCACTCAAGGCCGCCTTCCTGCCAACGCTTTGAAACGACAAGCGCCCCTGCGGCCATACTTGCCGTTTTGACCATTCACTGCTCCACACCTCCGCGCATTTGTGCCACCCACCGCACAAAGCTTAGATGTTGGGCTGTGCTAATTTTTAAGGCTGTTAGCACTGCTCCCCCCAAACCAATCTACTTTTAATTTCAACATCTACCTTTGTTCCTTTAGACCTCACCCCCTTCCCCTCGCCTTTCAATCCTCACCCCCGGCCCCTCATCCTTTCTATCCTCACCCCCAGCCCCTCTCCTTTTCAAGGAGAGGGGTGGCCGACAGGGCGGGGTGAGGATGAAACTGCATTCCATCTTCGCCTCAGCCAATATTTTCTTACCCCTACTTTCTTGTCTTGATACAAGAAAGTAGCAAAGAAAATCAAGCACAAATGATCCCCTACCCGCTCTGGTCAAAACGGAGTATGGCAGGCAGGGTAAGTCAAATCGTTGGCCGCGGCATTTTTTTGGCCTGTGCTATGCGGAATAGCTGTAGCATTTCTACTCAAGGTTTTTCTCCTGCCAACGCTTTGAAACGACAAGCGCCCCTGCGGCCATACTTGCCGTTTTGACCATTCACTGCTCCACACCGCCGCGCATTTGTGCAGCCCACCGCACAAAGCTTAGATGTTGGGCTGTGCTAATTTTTAAGGCTGTTAGCACTGCTCCCCCCAAACCAATCTACTTTTAATTTCAACATCTACCTTTGTTCCTTTAGACCTCAC
>Ga0209720_1000977_pt1 | contig 26525 bp, 37 predicted proteins | sample AD_JPNMR3_MetaG_FD_184426 | JGI IMG/M metagenome (GOLD analysis project Ga0209720, IMG submission 184426) | Active sludge microbial communities of municipal wastewater-treating anaerobic digesters from Japan - AD_JPNMR3_MetaG (SPAdes) (version 2) | ecosystem: Engineered > Bioreactor > Anaerobic...
GTGTTTTCGCGGTTGCCGGCTATTACATAGGCGTGTTTTCGCATATAATTTATTTCGTCATCCAGCGTTTTTCTGTACGGTTTCAACCCACGACACTCCTCAGGCTTGATGTCGTTGGCCCACTGCCACAGGCCATTGTAGACAAGCCAAGCAGATGTGCCACGCAGGGCGGGGAGGTCATCGTACTCCGGGGTGCCGTATTCTGGGAAATCCCTGTCGTCCTCACGGTCTGGGTTGTGCTTGCTGCACTCGCAGACTTCACCAACTGTGCGCTCTTTGTCCTCAAATCGAACCGCGATAAAAGTGTACTCATCTTCATGTTTGATGCAGGCTTCTTTTACCTTTTCAAAAAATTCCCTGTATGTCATTTTTCGCTGCCTCCTTTTTTTTTGCTATTGAGCCGTTGCCGGCTGTTTTACAATTACATTATAACCGACGTCACTCTGCGATTAGTCATTCCAGCCGCAACGGCTTATTTGCTTCATTTTTTGCAAGCATCTTCTGCTGGTCTGATAATCTTACGAATTCGGAGTAAGGTATACTCTCCGTGCTCACGATGCGGCCTTTGAATGTATATTCCTTGCAATATTTCACTTTTCCATCTTGGACATAAGCGCAAAGGGCTATTTTGTACTCAGTATTGAACATCTTTTTTCCACCCCACTTTCTGTATTGCCTCTTCGTCAGAGTTCGCATAAATCTTCTTCTCGAAGTTCATATCGTTCAGAAGAATGTAGCATCTGTCCGTCGAGCAGTACCAGAGGGATTTGAATAGGTTTTGCATTACTTTTCTCATATAATATACTCCTTTCTGAGGAGCGCATCATTAAGTTCTTACCTCTACCTTCCTTGCTCTCGTATAAGGACACGACAAGATTTGAATTTATGTAGATAATCCAAAAGTTAGCTGTTTTTCAATCTCCTTCCATTCATTACTGTTTTTCCATCATGAACCCCTTGAGTATATGCGTCGTAGTCTAAATATCCCTTACGGATTCCTGCGGAACTGTGCTTAAAATCTTTGGTCATATTTTTGAATGCTTCTTTAACATCTGGAGGAGTAACTACCATAAGAGCTGTAGACTGCTCCTCCAGCTTGGTTTTTAGGCCCATGAGGAAACCTCTAATATATGAGTTGAACACACCTCGGGTAGGTTTACCCATCTGATAGTTTTTGTTGTATATTCTGTTTCCTTCTCTCATTGCAAACTGATAAGCATACTCGAACACTTCTTTAGCAATCCGAGCATCAGTAGCATGACCGAAGAAAACTATACTTCCGCCGTTTCCCATAAGATAAGTCTCACATCTGAAATTCTGCGCTATGATGACTGCGAGCGGTTTACGGAAACCCATATTCCACTTCGACAAGCATACTTCATGGGCATAAGTGACCTTTTCTTCAGACACTTCGTCCATTGCGATGTCGTACTTTGCCATCAATTCGTGAGCTTTTAGGAGAGCGGCTTCTGCTTCAGATTCTGACGCATTCTTTGATTTGTCAGAAAGTGAAAGAAGTTTCTTTATTTTCTCTAATACCTGTTTATTATCCATCTTAGCGTATCTCCTTCTTGATTCTTTCAACGAGGTCTTCTAAGGCGTCAATTTCATTGTCAAAGTAATGACCCCAGAAGTAATTTCGTCCTTGGTTGTTGCACATCCAAGTGGCAAAATACGTCCATTCACCGATTTGTTTCTTACCCAGGACAATCTCTTCCTCTTCATTCAGGCGATACGCATAAATGATGATATAATTATAGTTTTCTCTCATTTTGAACACGACCTTTCTTTTCTTTGGTACTTGTCGTGTCCTTATATGAAAGCAAGGCGTTCAGCAGCAGGTTAAAGCACAGCCTATGTAGATTTGCTTTAGTAGATAATTTTCTTCTTGGTGAAGATAAGGTAGAGTCCAAGAGGACCAAATAAGAGGACAGGAGTTATATCTCTGTCCTCTACAGTTAATCCCGTATTTGCCATTGCTACTATGATTCCACAGAGTATGAGCAAACTAATGCCCATAAGAATCTGACAGATTCTCCACTTCCTGATTTTTTTCGTCTTGTGCATTCTAATTACTTCCTTTCGCTGACAACTCCATACACATCGTCCACATAGAATAGGCCGACGAACGGGTTGAAAATGGCTGTGCAAATTTTACCCTGATATTCAGCACGGTAATCATTATCACCGACTTTCTCCAGGATAGTTACTTCAGCCTTAGCATTAAGGGAATGCACCATAGCTTGTACTTTCTGCGGCAGATTATACATTATTATCTCCTCCTTGAAATTTTTCATCTTCCTCTGTCTTTTGAAGACTGAGAAAATAATCGTCAATCTGTTTTTGTATTTCTGATGGAGAAGGGATTTTTGGGCTAACATTCCACCAGGGCGGGCATTGGTCAACATCAGAACTTAAAGGTAAAGCCATAAATTCTGCTTTATTGAGTCCACAGAAAGCTTTAATGTGACGACCGGTTGTACTTGTCCAGCCGTCCCATAATCTTTCTAGAGTTTTATCAGGCAAGCGCCTGATAACGGGGGTACCATAGCTGTATAATATCTCTATTCCTTCTGTGGTAACTCCAACGATTGCTTTACCATAGAAGCTCTTTTGACTTCCAATAGGAGATAATTCATAGCTTTTTTTCAATGCATTTTTCATGTTTTCACAACCTTCCTTTAATTTAGGCTGTGCTTTAATCTGCTGCTGAACTCTCTCGTGTGCTTTTTAAGGCGAATTTTCCTCTGTTTGTCTATGTCAGGAAAAATTCGCCTTATATGGTCTTTCTCTGCTATTCCACCTCTACATATTCCATGATGACGGATAATGCCTCTTCATAGCTCTTTGACTGCATCACTTTTTCTGACATTTCTGTCGCCTTATCTGCCAGTCCAGCTTTGCGAAGAGCACGAGCAGCAATATCGATGAGATTGAAGATGTTTCCATCTTCTCCTATTAGTTTGCATCTAGGTTTCGTAACCTTTGGTTTCTCAACCTCATCGTCTTCAGCATTGACAAATTCCAACTTAAAATCTTCCGGTTGCCAGAGATGCAAGTACATATCTACCTCAACGTCATATGCATACATATATGTTTCCTGCGTTTCTTCATCCCATTCTTCTTCCTCCATGATGTCTATATAACTGTTGAATGCTTGTTGCTCAAGTCCTTCACCGTACCCGTCTGAAAACTGACCGGTGAGGTAATCAAGCAATGCATCTTTCTCAATTTCGGTGAGTTCACGATTCGCAGTAACCTCTGTCCAGCTATACAGTGTTCCGTTGATGTTCTTAACTCCAACCCAGATTTCAGTGACAACTCCGTAAAGCATTGCATCTCGGTACCCGCTTTTGTGAATATACTGAGCAAGCTCATCTTCAGGGTTTCGGGAGAAAAGTGCGGAAATTTCTTCCATATAATTCGCTAACTCTTCAGGAGACATCCACTCCGTATAATCTTCGTAACATCTGCTACCTGAAAGCGTGCCTTTCACCGTGTATCTGTGCTGTTTCATTCAAATTCCTCCTTAAAATTGCTCGGTTATACCGAGTCCTTTTTTTCTAAGGAAAATTCGCCTTAAACAGCACACGAGAGAAGGTAGTATTTTTCCACCGGAAGAACCGGAGGCATTTATGGCGGTTTAACGGCTATCTGGTAGGTTTATTTGCTCTTATTTTTCTTATTTGCCTTCTCAGGTTCGGTGTCTTCTACTTTTTCTTCCACTTTGTCTTCCGCAATTTCTTTGTTGCTATTATTTGCAAGTTCCATAACTTCATGTTTAGCGACTTTTATACTCTCAACTTCTGTGCAACTCATTGTTTTCAAGTCCACAACAAGATATTTGTATTTCTTTTCTTCGCTAACAAACAAGGTGATAATCAAGTATTTTCCGGAAGTGTGCAGAGCGAAAGAAAAAGTTCCCTTAAGGTCTTTAATAAATTTCTTCTGCTCTTCTGTAAGTTCATCTGCTTCCATAATCTGCTTCTTATTAGAGTAGGTTATAAAAGCACTTGTTTTTCTTGTGGTTGCCTGACTATCAATGATATCAGTAATATGATGGTTAAAATTCAGCATAATATTATCTCCTTCTAATAGAATATTTTTGTTTGTATAGTTGAACCTTCATTTAAGGTGCTTGTATGTTGATTTATGATTATGAAAATATAATCTCTCCGGTTGTTAAATTTATCACGGAGACGATGTAATCACATCCGTATCCATTGCTACTTTTTATATATTCTTTGACTTCTTCAATGGGAATAGAATCGAGAGTTCTTTCTCCGTCTTCCATTTCCATGAAGAACTTTCCATATCCAAAGTAATCTTCTGCTAACATAAGACCTTCTTTGTCGGAGGATGCTTCGATTACTATACAGCCTCCTTCTCTTCCTCCATATCTTTCGTATGTCATAAAAGAAACTGCGTACTTCATAATCTTTGTATTAAAATCTTCCTTAATTGTAATTCCTTTGCTCATATCTATTCCTCCTATAGAATACATACAAGCACCTTAAATGAAGGTTCAACTATTTCCATCCGACCCCTATTTATACTGTTTTGTGCATTGTCTGTATTATTTCAATTTCTCTACATTTACAGGATAAAGTCTTCCACCCATAAGTTCTACAACGGGGTAGTCTTTGTCGTCCGTTAAAATAGGGTAGCAGTAGCATTCTTTATTGAAGGGTTCCAAGTAAGCGAGTAAATGACAACCGTAACCTTCTATTTCATCGCCTATTTTATAGTCATCTGTTACTTCTTCTACTTCTTCAATGACCTTAAAGTATAGGTTGTAAGGATAAGGGATACGAACTTTATTAGATTCTTTCCATCCCGTTATCTTACTATATTCTTCTAAGGTCCAAGAAGTGTCTGTCTGTTGTATTCCGCACACTTCAAATCCTTTTTCTTCTACTGAATTTTTAATGTGCGAAATTAAATCTGTATAGTTCTCTTCTACGAGAACATCTAAACTTATCTGTATTACTCTTTTCATTTTCCTCCACTTTTCCTCCATTTTCTGCACAAAACAGTATAAATAGAGGCCGGATGGGATTTTAGCCGTTAAACCGTCATAGATACCTCCAGTCCTTCCAGTGGCTTCAACACCACTTCGTGGTCTCATTCCTTGCCCGAGTTTCACGGACAGTATTTACAGCCTGGGCCTATGACCCCGTTAACCTCTCGCCTACCGGTCGAAACCGGGCGGGAGAAGGCGGAACTGTATACGACCACCTCTATATTCAGTTTTCAAGGTACGCCAGTACATTACGTTCAATTCGGCCCTCGTACGCCACCGACGATTTTGACTTATACATACTGTCAATTGCTGTGCCGGCTTGTAGCTTCCAATGTGCTTATGCACACTGAGCGGCTTTAACTGGGCGTCATCTACTTGTAACATACACCCCATCCATAAAGGATGACGGATACAGTGACAACAGGCGACACAGTAAGTGGCGTTCCGTTGTTTCACTGCGTGTAAAAGTAGAAAGTAACATTGGATGATGTTACTTTTTAGATACTTTTACAGTATTATTATAACATAATGTAAATATAAAAACAAGTATTTTTATAAAAAAAATTATACAAAAATTTATGATTGTTTTTGTGTATTTTATACAAAAATTTCTATTACTTCACTACTTAATATTTCTCATATATTCTATAATTATTTCCACAAAATGTTTCCACAAAATGTTTCCACAAAATGTTTCCACAAAAATGTTTCCACAAAAATGTTTCCATAAAATGTTTCCACAAAAATGTTTCCACAAAAATGTTTCCACAAAATGTTTCCACAAAATGTTTCCACAAAATGTTTCCACAAAATGTTTCTCATAAATTATTTCCATAAAAAAAGTGCACACCTTTCCGGTGTGCACTTTCTGTTGCGTGCCGTGTGGTTTGTTGTGTTTATTTATTCGCCGCCACAAGTTCCATGACTTCTTTTTTGGCAATTTTGACACTTTCCGCTTCCGCCACTTGTAATGTTTTAGTGTCCAGTACAAAAAACTTATATGTTTTGTTCGTGCTGTAGTACATTAAAATAATAATGTACCTTAAGTCCTTATGGACACTAAATGCAAAAGCGTTTTTGAGGTCTCTAATGTAATTAGTTATTTTTTCGTCGAACAGTTTACTTTCCATAAACTTTTTCTTACTACTGAACTCTAAAAATTGTTTATGGCTTGTGCGTCCCGTCGTCTGTGTTGTAATTACTTGTTCCAATGTAGTATTAAAGTTTAACATAGTAAGAACCCTCCCGTAAAATATTAGTTAAGTTGTAATACTACACGGCACGCAAAATATTTATTTGTGATGTTATAATAACACAATATTAGTTTTTTGTCAAGGGTTTTTATAAAAAAATTTATACGAAAATACCATTTATTTTTTGTTATTTTTTGTATATTTTATACAAAAAATAACAACGGTAGTATTAGTTGTTTTGTTGTAATTGTTGTAACACGTTTTAAAACGGTTTGCAGCCGTTTTTTGTTGTTGCCGGTATAGTTATACATTAACAACAAAAAACGGCGTCAAAACCCACGAGAAACCCACGAGAACGGCTTAAAAACGGGTACAATATATAGTGGTGCAAATACACAATAAACACAATATATAGTACCACAATATATAGTATTACAATTGAGCAGTATATACTATATATTGGGTTACTATATATTGGGTTACTATATACAACGCACCACTATATATAGTAACACAAGATATAGTGGCGGGGAACGTAACGGGTACAATATATAGTGGTACGATATATAGTATAATAGCAATAATACAGACACAATATATAGTGGTACGACATATAGTGGCGGAGAATATAGGGCGGTACAATATATAGTATTACGATATATAGTAGGTAAATATAAGTGATACTACAATATATAGTACCACGACATCTCGGGCCGGGGGAAGGTAAAGGTACAAGATATAGTAGTACAATATATAGTAGAGAGAAATATAAGCAGACACGATATATAGTATATACAAGATATAGTGGTATATAGCATATAATAGCACAAGATATTGGGTATATGTATTGTAAATACGAGATATCGTACCAGATTTCGCTATATACCACAAGATGTAGTACCGGTACGAGATATTGTACCAGATTTCGCCATATGATACGAGATATCGTACCGATACAAGATATAGTATGAGACTGCGCCATATACTACGAGATATCGTACCGGTACGAGATATCGTACCTCTGAGGTGGTCCGGTACGAGATATAGTACCCCCGGGGTGGGACCGGGATGAGAGGCGGAGGCCATTGGATCATCACCCTCACAGCATTCTCGCCAATAAAGGCCGAGTCGAAAATTTTTTCTCTCGCTATAAAGAAGGTCTCGAACCGAGCAATACTCTATTAGAACCGAGTGCTTTATACCGAGTAATTAGAACGAGTCCTCTCAGCGAGGAATTTTATTACTCGGTAGAAATACTCGACTCGGCTCTAAATGATTTATCGAATATCTCAATAGAGCCTTTACAGATGGCTCTAATTATAGTAGAATAAAAGTAAATCAGAGTAAGTTTCCTGAAGTTGAAATAATTAGAAGATAGGAGGTAATAGATAATGAAAAAAATCTACTTACCTGAACTAATAGGTGGCGGATATAGAGAATTTTGGAACTTTAAAGGTAGATATCGTCTTGTTAAGGGCGGTCGTGGTAGTAAAAAGAGCTGCACGATGGCTCTATGGCTTATTTATAATATAATGAAATATCCTCTCGCCAATGCTGTTGTTATCCGCCGGTATTTTAATACTCATCGTGATAGTACCTTTGCTCAGCTGAAATGGGCAATTAATCAGTTTGAAGTGCAAAGCGCCTGGAAAGCTACAATGAACCCTCTAGAGCTCACCTACCTCCCCACTGGGCAGAAGATTCTATTCAGAGGTTTTGATGACCCACAATCTATCACATCTATTACTGTAGAAACCGGCCACTTATGCTGGGTGTGGATTGAGGAAGCATTCCAGATTACGGATGAAGAAGAGTTCAATAAACTCGACCTTTCTATCAGAGGTTCTGTACCTCCTGGATATTTCAAACAAATTACCTTTACCTTCAACCCGTGGTCGGAGAATATTTGGATTAAGAAGAGATTCTTTGACGCTTACGAACGAGGTGAAAGAAAAAACATACTTTGCCTCACCACCAATTATATGTGTAATGAATTCTTAGATGACGCCGACCTAGAAGTATTTGAAGAGATGAAAATTAAAAACCCTCGTCGATATCAAATTGAAGGTCTTGGCGAATGGGGTATCGCAGAGGGTCTTGTTTATGACAACTGGGAAGAACTTGACTTTGATATTGAAGAACTTCGCTCGATGACTGATAAAGGAGATAGACCTATCTATCAAGAACTATATGGTCTTGACTGGGGCTTCTCTAATGACCCAACAGGCTTCATTGCGTGCTTGGCAAATGAGAAGACGAGGGAAATCTTTATCTTCGACGAAATATACGGATACAGGATGACAAACCTCGAAATAGCAAACAAGCTGAAAGAGAAGGGATATGATAAATGTCTTATTATCGCGGATAGTTCTGAACCTAAATCTATTGAAGAGCTTCGTCAAGCAGGTATCCAAAGAATTCGTCCTGCGAAGAAGGGTCCTGACTCTGTTCGTGCTGGTATTCAGAAACTTCAAGATTATCGCATCTATGTCCATCCGAGATGCACAAATACTATTATAGAGCTAAATAACTATGTCTGGGACAAGGATAAGGACGGAAGAGTTCTCAATCAACCGGTAGATGATTACAACCATTTAATGGACGCCCTTCGGTATGCGTGCGAAAAAATCGGACAAAATAATTTTAGTTTTTAAGAAATATTTTTTCAGAAACTCTTTACTAACCGAGGAGTGTTTACTATAATATTACCATAGAGTAGAAGGAGAATAGGGGTATGACGACTATAGATATTTCATTGCTGGTAATGCTGATTGGTCTTGTTGTATCTGCATGTAGCATTGCAGCCTTCTTTTTAGGGAGAAAAAAAGAGGCAACACAGAAAGGACAAGAATCAGGAGCTCTTCAAACTGATATTAAAAATATTTCTCGTCAGATAGATGAGATGAAAATCTCCTTCGACAAAATGAACCTAAAACTGGACACCATCAATGAAAAAAGAGAAAATGAATATAGAGCTATGCTTGTTAACGTGACGGAACTTACATCATGTTACAAAGCGCTTCATCAGCGTGTTGATGTCATCGAGCAAAAACTGAATTGCAGGAGGAGTGAATAATGTTCTGGATTGGACATACTCAAACGGAGATTATCTCAAAACAAATTGCAGATGATTCTCCTCAAGGAAGAGAACAGACCGCCTTTATAACGTCGGTCATTTCTGAATTTGAAAATAGTGAATTCAGAAAATATATGGACATCGCTTGGAGATACTATAAGAACGATAATGATATCCTGCAGAAGAAGAGATATGTCATCGGCAAAGACGCTCAAAACAACCCTGTTCTCATGGAATCAAAAGTTCTTACAAACAACAAGCTGTGTCACAATTTTATGAAGAAGCTCACTCGGCAAAAGATTGCATATATGCTTGGTAAGCCTTTTACATTGAGTGCAAATAAGGAAGACGATGTTAGAGCAGAAGAGATGTTCAAACTCGTCCAGGAATATTTCGGAAAGGAATTTTTCAAGCTTATTAAGAATGTTGGTCGTGATTCCATCGTTAAGGGTATAGGCTGGATTCATGTATATTATGATGAGGAAGGAAAACTCAGATTCATGCGTTGTGCTCCAGAAGAGGTTATTCCTCTTTGGGCAGACAGTGACCATACAGAACTTGATGCCGTCATCCGGAAGTACACGATAGAACAATACACCATGGGTCGTAAGAAGCTGTTGACGTTCGTTGACTACTATACCAAAGAGGCTGTTTACCATTATAAGTACAACGATAACGGCGTTCTTATTCCAGATGAAGAAAAAGGTTTTCGCTCTGCCAATTTCTCATTGAAAAGTGTAGGAGAGGACGGAAAAGAACGAGAAATTGGCGTCATGTGGGCAAAAATTCCATTTATTCCTTTTAAGTATGACCCTGACGAACAAAGTTTGCTGGTTCGTATTAAATCTCTTATTGATGATTACGATAAGAAGACGAGCGGAATTGCTGATAATATAGACGACTTCCCTAACTCCATTACAGTGGTAAAGAACTACGACGGTGCGTCTAAAGAAGAGTTCGTCCACAATAAGAATCAGTACCGCACAATCTTCGTACAAGGTGACGGTGACGCTCGTACACTTGAAACTCCTCTTAATATAGAAGAAGTAGACAAGCACTTGCAGCGTCTGCGTGAAGACATTTATGAATTCGGACAAGGTGTCAACACTGCTGATAAAGATATCAGAGATACATCAGGTGTTGCACTCCGTTTCCTCTACGCCGACCTGGATATGGACTGTGTCGATTGGGGTAATGAATGTGAGTGGTCACTGATGTTGCTTATCTGGTTCATTCAGCAGGACCTTATCGCTCGTGGCAAAGGCGATTTCACAGATGTCAGCTACAGCATTATCTTCAACACAGATGTCATTATCAATGAGACTGAGACAATTCAGAACTGCTTTACCAGTGCTGGAATCATCTCTGGACATACTATTGCCGCTAATCATCCTTGGGTTATGAATGCTGATAAGGAATTAAAGAGACTCCGGGAAGAGCAGGGTGATATTCTTGATCTTGAGTCCGAATACGGTGAAAAGATAGATAAGCCGGCACAGGGTCAAAGAGCACCGAAAGTATAGGAGGAGATTAAATGCGAGGTAGAGATTATTGGGAGAAGCGAATGCTGAATGCGACACTCGCGTCTGAACGCTCCGTCCTGGAATATGAGCAGATGCTGCTTGAAGCATACGAACTTGCTTTAATCGAAATCCGCAAAGAGATTGATTCTTTCTTCCAGAAGTACGCCAAAGACAATAAGGTGCCATATGCAGAAGCTCGTCGCAGATTAACTCTTGCTGAAAAGAAGAGTTTTGAGACGCTGCTTAAGGAGTGGTATTCTATTGCATCTGAAAATGGGTACTCAGCAGAATACAAGCAGTATCTGCAGGAGCTCGGAAAGAAAGTTTACATCACTCGTCTTGAATCACTGGAAGCGTCTATCCGGCACGAAATTGAAAAGTTAAAGAACAAACAATATCAATGGATGTCAGACATTATGGCTACAAATTATATGGCAGGGTATTATACTGCCTATTATAATGTAGCACAAGGTATTGAGGTTTCTGTTAAATTTGCGACGGTGGACAAGACAGGTATCGAAAGAGCTATCAAAGAGAGATGGGATGGACGAAATTATAGTGACTCAATATGGAATGATAAAGAAAAGCTCATACGAGCAATACAAACCATTCTTCCGCGGTCATTTTCAATGGGTCTTAATTCCACGACTCTCGGAGATATGTTAGCGAAAGAACTCAATGTATCTAAAAATCGAGGAAGGGCTCTTGCAAGGACGGAAATCAATTATCTTTGCAATCAAGCCACTCTCGATGTCTATAAAGCGTGTGGAATAGAGAAGTATCAGTTCCTTGCTACTCTGGATATGAGAACATCTGAAATCTGTCGTAGTATGGACGGATTCATCGGATATGTGTCACAGGCTAAAGTCAATATCAATTATCCTCCAATGCATGTCAACTGTCGTTCTACTACCATTCCCTATTTCGAGGACGATGATACTTTAGATAGAATTGCCAAAGACGAGAGAGGCAATAATATCAAAGTTCCAAGACGCATGACTCAAGAAGAGTGGATTAAAAAGTATGCTCCTGAGGAACAGAGAGCTAAATTGCTGAGGTTTCAAGAAAAATATTCAAGAGACGAATAAATATTTAGAGGAAACTCTTTACAAATAGCTCTGAACATACTATAATATATTTGAACCGAAAGGTTCCAGATATTCATTCAGGGAGAGCCGACTCCCGTAACAAGGCGAGAATGAAAGGAGTACACACAATGAACAAGGAATCCTTAATCGCAGCAGGCTTCACAGAGGAGCAGGCAGCTAAAATCATGGAGATGCATAAGAAAGCCATCGATGGTAACTATGTACCGAAGGCGACTTTCGAAGCAGAACGTGAGAAGTGCAAAAACCTGACCGCCCAGATAGCCGAACGAGACAAGCAAATTGCCGAACTCGGAACTTTCAAAGGTACTGCGGAACAGCTCAAGATTAAGGTGGCAGAACTGGAGAAACAGAACAAAGAGGCAAAAGAAAAGTTCGAAGCTGACTTGTTACAGGCTCAAAAAGAGGCTGCCATTAGGTTTGATATAGCAAGTTCTGTTATTGACCCTGATGATGTTCTTCCGAAGCTGGACCAGTCCAAGATTGTTTTCAAGGACGGCAAAATCGTCTCAGGTTTGACTGAACAGTTAGACGAGCTGAAGAAGTCCAAACCTCATTATTTTAAGACGGAGAAGAAAGACTCGGAAGGTATCCCTCAAGGATGGTTATTCGGTAAGACTCCTCCCGAAAGCAGCGATGATGGTAAGAACGGTGGTAAGAAGTCTGAAGCAGAACTGTTTGGCGAAATGCTGGCAGGTTTTAAACTCAGCAGTACAACAGCAGCTGAAAAAGCTGCAGAAACCTATTTCAAATAATTTAAGGAGGCAACTTAAATGGCAGTAGAGTATAAGTATCAGGATTATACGACTGGCAAACAGATTCTTGTTTTTCCTGACCACTATGTAGGTGTCGCTCATACATTCAGTCAGAACGACGCTGCGGCCGTTACCGTAGAGGGTCGTAAGATTATCAAGGCTGGCACAATTTATCCCGCAAATGATGAAACCGCTATTGGAGTTGTATTCAGCGACATGGATGTTACCGACGGTGACCGTACCGGTACTATTATCATTCACGGATTCATCAAGAAAGCAGCACTTCCTGCAAACCCGTCCGCCAACGCAATCGCAGCATTGAACATGATTAAGTTTCTACCTCTCTCAGCAGTAGAGGTAGCACTTGTTGCAACCGCATTGACGATTCCCAACGGAGAAGCCAAGGACGAAACTCATAGTATTGTTGTTGGTATTACAGGAACTACTTTCCGACCTGAAGCGAGCACGCTCACTAACTGGACTATTACAGGGGAAGCTACAACTAAGGTCAAAGTTGAGTCAATCATTGTGTCTCCTGATGGTAGGTTTGTTACTATTAACACTAAAAACTCAGCGGCCACTGCTGGAGGTAGTGTGACAGTTGTTCCGCTTGCGGCAGCTACAAGCACCGGAGATGTTCCCGCAACTGCCATTACTATCGTTAATGTTCCGGCAGCGGGTTAATAAGGAAGGAGAATGAACAATGCCTAAATCTATTTTTGATATGATTACAGCTCAGGCTCTCGCTTCTTATTACGAGAAACTTGAGTCAAACCGTATTCCTTTGCTCGGCGAGGGTCTGTTCCCTGCTGACAAGAAGATGGGATTGAAGCTCGAGTGGATTAAAGGCTACGACAATCTTCCGGTTGCTCTTCAGCCCTCTGCATTTGATGCGAAGCCTTTGCTTCGTGACAGAGGCGGAGTCTCCACTGAGAGCACTCGTATGCCTTTCTTCCGTGAGGCAATGAGACTCGGTGAAGAAGACCGTCAACAGCTTCTCATGTTTATGGAAGCTAACAATAACGCATACGCTCGTCAGATTATCACTCGTATCTTCGACGATACAAAGGCTCTTATCGACGGTGCTATGCTCATCCCTGAAATCATGCGTATGGGTATCCTGACCACTGGTTCGTTCACTATCAGTTCTGCATCTGATTCCGGTCAGACTGTTAACTACTCTTACAACTACGACCCGAACGGTACTTGGGCGTCTAAGAACAAGCTGACTCTTACAGGTACCGACAAGTGGTCCGACCATGCTAACTCCAATCCTATTCAGGACATTTTGGATGTTAAGCGTGAGGCTGCTAAACGCGGTATCAACCTTACTCGTGCCATTATTGGTTACGGTACTTGGTTAGACATCATGCAGAATGCTAAGATTAGACTTGGTATGTATCCGCTTGCTCAGCAGGCTGCTAATGTTATTGTCACCGACGACCAGGTTAAGACCTATGTTGAGAGTGTCATCAAGATGAAGATTGTGATATACGACAAGATGTATAAAGACACTCATCAGACAGACCAGTATTTCTATCCGACCTCCGGATATTGTACTCTCATTCCTGACGGCACACTTGGTAAGACCTGGTACGGTACTACTCCGGAAGAGGCAGACCTTATGTCTGGTAGCACTCTTGCCGATGTTCGTATTGTCAACACCGGTGTTGCTGTGTCCACTGAGAAGATTGCTCTTCCTGTGAACATCATCACCTGGGTATCCGAAATTGTTCTTCCGTCCTTTGAAAATATGGACAAAGTGTTCAATATCGTGTACTAATAGAAAAGGCGGGTATGAGATATGGCAGAAGTTAAGTTTTTCAATGCTGTAAAATATAAGGGTGTTCGCTACCCTGCTCATACTCCTTTTCAGGTAGCGGATGAGGATGTTGATAGCCTGGTTAAATCCGGTGCTATCGTCCTCGTACCTCCGCAGGACAAAGCAGCTGAGAGCAAAGGCGACGAAAAAAAGAGTCTCGATGAGATGACTGTCAACGAACTCAAGGCATATGCTGCTGAAAAGAGAATCGATGTTAGCAAGGTCGAGAAGAAAGCAGCTGAAGGTAACGAAAATAAGTAATTGGAGGTGAGGTCGATGGACTATCAGGAATTGATTAAAATAATCAGGCAGAAGCAGAAGAAGATATCATTCACAGACGAAGATATTATTGCCGCTCTGCAAGAGGTCGAACAGGTTATCAAGAACTACTGTTCTATTCCGGCTGTTCCGGACGAACTCAGATATACCTGGTGCAATATGTCCATTGACCTCCTTCTTTACAATCACGAAGTCAACGCCACTCCGAACGATGTATTAGAAATAGTTGACCCGAGCGATGTGTCCACTATTAAGTTGGGAGACACTTCTATATCACTCGGTGATAAGTATCGGCACAATGCAAGAAGCAGAACCCTTCAGAGTCATCAAGCGAATCTGGACGCAATCGTCACTAATTACAAAGCCCAACTGAACCAGTTTAGGAGATTATGGTGATGAGATTAAGTGATTTTTCAGGAATCATAGCGTCGATGTTTACAGATAAGATGGACATAACCCGGTATATTGAAGTTACCAACGCAGATGGCACGACAGAAACCAAACTTCCTGACACTCCGTTATATACGAATGTCGATTGCCGAATCTCGTTTATGTCAGAAGAGAGTCCAAAGGATGTGAGTGTTGATGATAATCCTGTGAAAACCACACCAAAAATCTTTTGCAAGACGACAACAGATATCCAAGCAGGGGACTATATTACAGTTCGTAGATTTGACGATGATGGAAACATCATGGCCACATTTTCAGGGCAAATCGGGATGCCTTCTATCTATCCTACTCATAAGGAGGCACTATTCCTGATAAAGGAGAGTGCTTAAAATGAGTAGAAGAGGATTTGATTATGACAGTTTCTTAAGATTCAGGAACAGCTTCTACAAGATGTATCAGCAATTCGACTCCTGGCTTAATGCTTTCCTCCTAAACGAGGGTATGCGGTTCATAGCTGGAGTCAAACCAAGAACTCCGGTAGATACTGGAGATTTAAGGAATCACTGGCAGTTGGAAGGAATAACTCGTTCGGGTGACACTTTAAACTGCTGGTTCGTCAATACAATGTACTATGCTACCTTTGTAGAGTATGGACACGCAAAACCGTACAAAGCAGGAGCAACAGAAGGGAGCGCTGACTGGGTTCCGGGTTACTTCATGATGACAGTAACCTTAGACCAGATAGAACGCTCAATGCCTGCCAGATTCGATTCTGCATTCAGGCAATTTCTGTTAGGACTGGGAGTGATGTAAATGGCAGTATTGACAGGAGAGGAGGTTGTCAGCAGTATTGCTACCAATATTAGAGCAGTATTCTCGACAACAGAAATCAAAGCTATCTATAAAGATACTCCTCTTCAGAACATCAAGAAGCCTTATGCATTCATTCATCAGATAAATGCAGAACACTTGAATGAGATGAGAGGAAGGGCAGAGCACAATTTCATAATAGATGTTAGAGTTCATCCAGAGGACAATCAGACAAATATCCAGACTTGGGCCAGAGCAATAGCAATTAAAATGCTCGAAGCCTTGAACATCATTACTGTCAGTGGACAACCTGTTAAGAGTCGTGGCATCGAGTGGAAAGTGGAGGACAATGTACTTCATGTAATCACGAAATACGCATATAAGGTAATTCATGTAGAAGAACCTATACCTGATATGGAAACTCTGTTATACGGTGACCACATCAAATAATTTTAGAAAGGGTGATAAAATGTCAGCAGGTGGAACTTGGACAGTTCAGAATAAACAGAGACCGGGTGCGTATATCAACTTCGTAGCCGTTCCGAAACCCGTAGGTGCTATCGGTAACAGAGGTGTTATGACTGCTTGTCTTCCGATGACCTGGGGTCCTACCGGTCAGCTCATTACTCTCTATGGAGAGGATTTGCTGAATGGTAAGAGTCTTGCCAAAGTGGGTTGTACCGCTTCTGACGCAGACGAATCCCTTCCGTATCGCTTGGCTCTCGCGGGCTGCTACAAGGCTTTGCTCTTCAGAGCAGATACAGGTGGTACTAAAGCAACAAATGTCATCTCACCGGGCGTACTTACTGTTGAAGCCAAGTATGCAGGTACCACAGGTAACAATATTTCAGTCGTTATCACAGCAGACAAGCCTCGGGCAGGTCAATACACTGTAGACATTCTTTACAAGCTCATTCAACGGGAGTCTTTCGTTGTATCTCAACTTGCTCATTTCAATGATATCGAATCTCAGTGGGTAGACTTCATTGTCCCTCCATCTCCTTCGTCTACTGAAATTCCGGTAACTACCGGTGCAGTTCTGTCAGGCGGTACCAATGGTACAGTTAACGGCGAGACGATTTATCCTGCTTACTTCTCTGCTATAGAAGGCGAGCAGTGGCAGTGCATGGCAATCAACACATCAGAACCAATTGGTCCTCAGGTTACTGAGTTCATCAAGTTGCTCAGAGATACCAGAGGTAAGAAGGTTCAGGCGGTTGTTTATAATTATCCTGAAGCTGACTACGAAGGTATCATCAGTGTTGACCAAGGCTTCAAGACGGCTCAGGATACGGTTACCGTAGACCTGTTCCCGCTGTATGTAGCAAGCATCACAGCAGGTGCTAATATCAATGAGAGCAATACTGCTCGAGTTATTCAGGATGCACTTTCCATTATCAATCCGATTGCTGAAGAGGACATCGAAGATGCACTTAAGGCAGGTAAGTTCTTGCTTTCTTATCGTCAGGATGGCGCAGTATGCGTAGAAAAGGATATCAACTCACTTCACTCCTTCACTGAAGATAAGAACTATGCTTTCTCCAAGAACCGTGTTGTTCGTTGCTTGGACGAAATCGGTAATACGGTCGCACTTATTTTCAGCAGAAACTATTGCGGTAAGATAGACAATGACGATGTCGGAAGAAACCTTTATAAGACAGAGTTGATTTCGATGATGGACCAGCTTCAGAGCATAGGAGCAATACGGAACTTCGAAGGAACTTCTGATATTACTGTTCTTCCTGGAAGTGATGTGGACAGCGTTGTGGTTGACTTGCTTGTTCAGCCTGTTGACAGCATGGAGAAACTCTACATGACTGTTAATGTGGATGCTTAAGAAAGGAGCGTGAGATAAATGAGTTATTTGAAAGCTGGAGATACTATTTCCGGTCAGGAAGCAGTCGCTAAAATGACCATCAAGAACGCTGACGGAACCTCTACTATTGAAGATATGTTCTTCGGTAAGAATCTGGAAGCTACTTGTGAAATCGAAAAGACTGATGTCAAGACTCTCGGCAAACGAGGTACTCAGCATAAGCCTAACGGCTGGTCAGGTTCTGGCAGAATGACGGTGTACTATGTCACCTCCCTTTTCAGGAAGATGGCTTTACAGTATATCAAGACCGGCATTCCAGTTTACTTCGATATCATGGTCACCAATAACGACCCTGCAAGTTCGGTAGGTCCTCAGACCGTGGTTCTGAAGAACTGCTCTCTCGACTCCGTTATTCTTACCAAGTTCGATGTTGACAGCGAAGTCATGGACGAAGACGTGGACTTCACATTCGACGATGTGGATATACTCGATTCGTTCGTAACACCTACACTCGGCTCGCTCTAATTTAGAAAAAGGAGGAAATAATATCATGAATGCACTTCAACAGTTTTTGACCAAAAACTCCGTTGACAATCTTACCGAGGAGGTAGTCCTCGGTGGACGCCTTAAGGACTTTAAGTTCAAAATTAAGGCTCTGACTGGTAACCAGTATAACGATTTTCAGGCTCTGTGCATTGAAAATCCGAACAGTCCTAAGAAGCGTAGATTCAACATCAAGAAATTCAACGAACTCCTCGTTGTTAACTGCGTCATTGAACCAAACTTCAAAGACCCTGAGTGGCTGAAGGAACTCGGTGTCCCGGATGCAACTTCAGCTGTCTATAAGACTTTGCTCGCCGGCGAGATTACAGATCTTGCTGAGAAAATACTTCGTTTGTCTGGATTTGATAGAGATATCGAAGAGGAGATGGAAGAAGTAAAAAACTAATGGCGGAGAAGGACGGCGACACTTGGTACTGCTTTTATGCAGTGATGAAGCTTCGTTGGAAGCCATCCGAGTTTGCCTTCCTTCCTCCGCAGGAGAGAGCTCTAATGTATGCTTTCATTGACGAAATGCTGCGTGAAGAAGAAAAGCAGCGAAGAGAACTTAAATCCCGAAGATTTAAACGGAAAGGGGGTCATCGGTAATGGCAACTATTAGAAACTCTATCAGCTTACAGGACCGAATGACCCCCGTTTTTCGTTCCATCATTAAATCGATGGATAGCACTCTCAGGGTCATGAGAAATCTGGACCGTCAAGCTAATAAGGGTGTGCAAAGCAAGGCATATAGAACCGCAGAAAGAGATATCAAACGAGCAAACAATGAACTCATTCGTATGCAGAATAATCTGCTCCGAGCAGATAAGGCAGCAGGAAAACTCGCTACCTCTACTGGCAGGGTATCGACTAATATGTCGAGGATGAGTTCAGGAGGTTTCAATCTTAGTAATCTTGCTGCGGGCTTATACTTGCTGAAGAATATAGCAAGTACACTATCTCGTATCATGGAAACTCCTGATACCATGAAAGCAATTCAATATCGTTTAGGCACCTACGATACATCGTCTGCAACGGGAGATCAATTATTCGATGCTGCTTATCTTGCAGCGCAGCGTTCTCGTTCAGACCTTGTGAGCACTGCTAACTTAGCATCTCGTATCTTAATATCAGGTGCTACAAAAGGTAGTGGTGCAGAGGCGATAAAACTCGCAGAATTGCTGAATAAAGCATCGTTTTTAGGTGGTTCTTCTTCTGGAGAATCTCAAAGAGCATTGCTTCAGCTGTCACAAGCTCTTGCGTCCGGGTCATTGCAGGGCGATGAGCTTCGTGCTATTCGTGAGCAGGCTCCTGGTTTAACAGATGTTCTTGCTCGAGGCTTGTCCAGCATGGCAGAACGAGGAGTATTGCCAGAAAAATTCATCGGAACCACAGTAGGTGACCTTAAAGCACTCGGTGCAGAAGGTGAACTCACAGCAGAGAGAGTTATAGCTGCTTTCAAAGAAATGGAAACTTATATCAATGAGATGTTTGATAAATCTCCGAAGCAGTTCGGTCAGGCTGTTATAGGTATCGCCAATGTCTGGAAAAGATGGCTGAAGTTAATGTCGCAAGGTGACAATGCTCTCGCCAAAATCAACGAGAAAGCTTGGCAATTGCTTGAATGGTTTGAATCTGCAGACGGTCAGGCGTTTATGGAAGGTCTTGCTAAAGGCATCAACTTTGTTGTAGATGCTATTATACGATTCATAGACTGGATAGCACAACTGATAAACGAATTCAGGAACCTGGAGAACGCATCTAATATTCTTCAAGCGATATTCATTTCCCTTGCTATTGTCGCCGCAGCTGCTGCAGTCTATATGGCTGCAGGATGGATAGCAGCAACTTGGCCCATATTACTTGTCATCGCTCTTCTTGCAATCGTTATCTATGCTCTTCTTCAGTGTGGAGTGACAGCTAACGAAATTGTAGGTGCTATTTGCGGAGCGTTTATGTTCCTCGCCTATCTCATTTATGATATAGTAATCGGCGCAATCATGGCACTCGGTCTTGTAGGTGTTGGAGTGGGTATGCTCATTATCTTGACTCTGCAAGCCGTTGTTCAGATGATTATATGGATGGTCCTCGCCATTTGGAGTGCCATGGTTACCGTATATAATGTTTTCTACTCTATCGTCAAAGGAGCAATCGGAGTAATCAAAGGCACAATCGTCGGCATTTATCAGCTGTTCGTTTGGCTCGGTCAAGGAGTACTTGGTATTCTGTACAGTATCGCTTCTGCAATCGACTTTATTTTCGGCTCTAATTTAGCGGATACTGTCGGCGGCTGGATTGACGATTTAGACTCGTCCGTAGACGCACTCAACGAAGCACTCGACCCGCTCGGAGAGTTTGAGGACATTGGAGACCAATGGAAAAACTCTTATAGCACTCTCGGCGATATGTGGGCAGGAAGAGGAGAGTATGATAGTTGGAATATCACAGACAACATAAGTGATGTTCGGAACAGCGGTACCGCAATGATGAAGGGTATTTGGGAATGGGGAACCGACAAAATGGTAAACCCAATAGAAGGTTGGGACAAAGGATATGATTTCGGTTCCAGGCTTGTAGACAATATAAGCAATATAGACTTCAGCAGTGCATTAAGCGATATCAGCAGCCTCGAAGACAGCCTCGAAGATATGCTGAATAAAGGTGTCGAAGTAGGTGGTGGAGACCTGGATAGCATCGGTCGTATCAAGAGCGATGTTGATATTTCAGACGAAGATATTCAGTTACTCAGAGATATTGCTGCTCGTGACTTCTTGCTCAACCTGCAAACAATAACACCTACTGCAAATATCACCTTCGGAGATATTCACGAAACAGCAGATGTTAAGAAGATTCTCAGTATAATCGAGGATATGGTTGAGGAACAACTTGCGACTTCACTTGTCGTGGATTGATAGGAATAGGAGGAGGCGTGATAAATGGACATTGGATTTTTCATAAACTATAATAACCTGGTTGTTCAGCTTCCTGTCAATCCTGAGAAGGTAGAGGTTAGGTATAATGGCAACAACAGTACGACTGAGATTATTAAATTGGGTGAAATCAATCTCCTGAAGGATAGAAAGTTAGCTGAAATATCATTCAGCTCTTTCTTCCCTCATGACGATTGGTTCCCTGCTGTTAGGACCAGAGGACAGTTTAAGCCGCCAGACTTCTATAAAAAATTTTTCGAGGGAATACAGAAAGACAAGAAACCTTGTCGACTCATAATAACAGGACTCAACATTACGATGAAGGTCTCAGTAGAGAACTTCTCGTATTACCACCAGGGAGGAGACCACGAAGACGCATACTACTCTATCGATTTTAAAGAGTATAGGGATTATCACATTACGCAGATACCAATTGACCCTTCCCTTAAGCGTCCAACAGCTACTAAAGCAAGGATTCCAGCACCTGCTAAACCCGTTACTCCTACGCAGATTACCAAAGGTTGCGATGTCATTCTAAATGGTAGAGTCCATTATGACTCATACGGCTCTAAGCCCGGAAAGACATTCAGAAACTATAGAGGTAAAGTCAACTTCATAAATATGAAGGGTTCTCATCCCTATCATGTAACCACTCCGTCCGGAGGCTGGTTGGGATGGGTTACCAAAGAAAGTGTAGTGTTAGCATGAGCATATACGCCACACTTTATGATAATCGAAACGAAAAAGCATACGACATTTCAGAAGTCATCAGTAACCTGGAGATTTCAACGAAAATTCAGGACGACCCTGGAAAGTGTACCTTTGACCTCATTAAATGTGATGGACTCGCATTCCAGGAAGGTGCTACTGTATCCATCATTTACAACGGTGTGAAGATGTTCCGAGGATTTGTCTTCTCTAAAAAGAGGAACAAAGATGTAGACATTATTTCAGTCACCTGCTATGACCAGTTAAGGTACCTGAAGAATAAAGACTCTTATGTGTTTGAGAATATGACGAGTGACCAGATTTTCTCTAAGATTTGTTCTGACTTTGTTCTTAAGCATAGAGTAGTAGATAAGAGTTCATACATCTGCGCTCCGAGAAGTAACGATGCTATTAGCTTGTACGAAATGATTAAGAAAGCACTCGATGACACACTCATCAACAGCAAGCAATGGTTTATTATCAGAGATAATTTCGGAGTGTTGGAGCATATCAATGTTTACTCTCTTCAGGCAGGTATCATGCTTGGAGACGGAAGTGGAATCACCGATTTCACTTATGAAACATCGATTGACAAGGATACCTACAATCAGATTAAACTCTACAGAGATAATCAGACAACAGGTAAGAGAGAAATCTTCATTGTCAACGACACAATCAACGGCGGCAATACAATTAAAGCCTGGGGTATATTACAGAAGTACGAGAAAGTAGGCGAGAACCTTAATCTCGCCCAGATTGAACAGAAAGCAAGAGGAATGTTAAGCCTATACAATAATACCAAGAGAAGCCTAAAAATCGAGGCTCTCGGAGTACCAAATGTATGTGCTGGTTCGATATTCAAGTGTTCAATCGAAGACCTTGGAGATCTTTCTATCAACAGGTATATGCTCGTAACCGCTTGTACTCACAAGATTGGAAACGGAGTGCATACCATGGAACTTGAAACAGAGGTGATAACAAATGGCTGATGCATCAAGACTGGTGAAAGCAATGCAGAAAGCAGCAAAGATACCAGAAAATGAAAAGGTGGACTTGGTTACGGGAACAGTCACCTCTGTCAATCCGCTAAAGATAAAGATAGGTAAGATAGAACTAACAGAGTCATTCCTTGTTGTAGGAGCCCTATGTAAGGCTACCACTATCAAAATACCAAAGAGAGACGCTTATACTCACAAGCACAAGATACCGGAGCACACCACAGAGCCCGCTGGCCCTGATCTGCATACTCATGTTATCAACGAGTTCTACTCTGAGGATGCGTTACCTGACATTCTACTTTGGCGAGGATTACAGGTTGGAGATGAAGTGTATATGATACGATTCTCAGACGGTCAAAAGTATTATGTATTACAGAGGAAAGAGGGGATTACATGATTCCGGAAACTCTAAATGAAGAGAATTTAATTGACATCGAGGAATATGAGTCTCCTCCGTCTCTCACTTATCGACTGGACTTTACCAATCGAAGAATAATCGGCAAGATAGATGATAAAGAAGCTGTTATTCAGTTTATCAAGAAAGTTCTGAATACCGACAAGTATGCTTATCCGATATATGATTGGTACTATGGAAATGAACTTCTTACTCTTGCGGGAATGCCCTACGATTACATTGTGGTTGAGGCTCCAAGAATCATCGAGGAGGCATTACTCGTAGATGATAGAATAACCTATATAGACCAATGGAGTTTCAAAAAAGTTGCTGTCGACGCCATAGAGATATCTTTCCTGGTTCATACCATTTATGGTGACATCAAATACACTAAAGAGGTAGCAGTATGATTGGAGATTATTTAGAAAAATATACTTTTGATTATCTCATGGAACAGGCTTTGAGTCAGGTTCCAAATACAATAGATAAAAGACAGGGAAGTATCATCTATGATGCTCTTGCACCTGCTTGCTACCTACTGGCATATTTCTACAATACTCTGAGAAACATCTATAAAGACACCTTCGCTGAAACAGCAATAGGAGAAGCTCTTGACCTCAGAGCAGCAGAATTAGGCATAACGAGATATCCTGCAACTTTTGCTATCAAGAAGGGATACTTTACATCCGCAAACGGGGAGCCAATGACTATTCCTATCGGAGCACGATTTTCAACCATTTCAGACATCAATCCTATTACCTATGTCGTCATAGAGGCGTATGCAGAGAACGGAGTTATTCAGCCTGGTTACTATCAACTGAAATGTGAAATAGCAGGTGCGAGTGGAAATGAATACAGCGGTACTCTAACTAATATCACTCATATACCAGGGCTTGCTACTGCAACGATGCTTGACCTCCTCATTCCCGGAGAAGATGAAGAAACAGACGAAAGCCTGCGCCAGAGGTATTTTGAAAGCCTAGTCGGCCAGGCTTATGGTGGCAATGTTGCCGACTACAAACAAAAGGTAACCGCTCTTCCGGGAGTAGGTGGCGTAAAAGTGGAGCCGGTCTGGAATGGCGGAGGCACCGTAAAGCTGACGATAATAGACAGCGATTATAACAAGCCATCGCCTATGCTAATTGATGAGGTACAAACCGCTGTTGACCCGGAACAGAATCAAGGGCAAGGGTATGGAATAGCACCTATTGGGCATATCGTAACTGTTGTCGGCGTAAATGAGGTAGAAATAAATGTAGATCCAAAAATTACCTTGCAGACCGGCTATACTTGGGATGACGTGAAGCCAACAGTGGAAGCAGCCATCAATGGCTATTTTGCAGAACTGCGCAGCCAATGGGTTGATTCGCAAACGTTAGTGGTGCGAATAAGCCAGATTGAGGTGAGAATATTGGCCATAACGGGCATCGTGGATGTGCAGAATACAAAACTCAATGGTCAACAGCAGAACATTGAACTTGGCCCTTACGAAATCCCGGTACTGGGTGAGGTGACGCCACAATGACAAAAATAATGGATTTGTGGCCGCCAATAATGCGAGAACTGAAGGAGTTTCAGAAGATAGCTGAAATTGAGGAGTCCTTATTTGAGCAGCTTGAACAGGAAATAGAGGACCTCGTGAACGACCAGTTCATTCAGACAGCAACAGAGAAGGGTATTGCCAGGCGGGAGAAGATGCTGAAAGTTGTTCCTTTCGCTGACGATACTCTCGAAACAAGACGGTTCCGTGTCCAGGGCTTATGGAGCGACAAGCTTCCTTATACATATCGAGTATTGCTTGAACGCTTGGATAATCTCTGCGGACCGGATAGTTATGCAATTGAGTTTAATGCCGGTGAGTATAACCTAAACATCAAAATCGAACTCACAAGAAAGCGAATGTTTGATGAAGTGGCCAGAATTACCCGGCAGATGGCACCAGCAAACATTGTTGTAACGGTTGAGTTGAGGTATAACCAACACCTTGCTATAGCGAATTTTACGCATGAGCAGTTAAGACAGTACACACATTACAAATTAAGAAATGAGGTGTTAGCTGATGGCTGAATATACGCAAAACTATAACTTGAAGAAACCAGCTGAAGAAGATTTTTATAATGTCAAGGATTTTAATGATAATGCAGACATAATCGATCAAGCGCTCAAAGCACATGATGACGCGCTGGCTACAAAAGAAACCCCTGCCGGCGCCCAGGCGAAAGTAGATGCCCACGAAAGCAAAACTTCTACTCACGGAGCCACTTCAGCCGCAACAGCAAACCGTATCATTATCCGGGACAGTGCGGGCCGGGCAAAAGTGGCTGCCCCATCAGCACCGGATGACATAGCTAGAAAAGCAGAGGTGGATACCGTACAAGCGAACCTCACCTCGCATATGAATAACAAGAATAACCCTCACAACGTGACCCCAGGGCAGATAGGAGCAGAAACGCCTGCCGGTGCTCAGGCGAAGGCTAATACTGCCGAAACAAATGCGAAGGCATATACTGACGCGCACGAGCAAAAAGCAGCTCCTCATAGTGGGCACGAAACGCCTGCTGGCGCCCAGGCGAAGGTGGATGCGGCAGAAGCGAGGGCAAAAGCATACACAGACCAAGAAGTAGGTGAAGTTGCCCAAGACCTTGCTGCACATAAGGCGGAAAGTGCGTCTACTTCTCAAAAAGGACACGTACAGCTTTCCACAAGCACAACCAGCACAAGTACAAGTTTAGCAGCAACCGCAAGTGCTGTTAAAACAGTAAACGATGCTTTAACTTCACACAAGGCCGCCGCAGCGCCCCATAGTGGACATGAAACCCCCGCCGGTGCTCAGGCTAAGGCAGAGGCAGCAGCAGGGGCGGTGCGGGCCGAGCTTGATGCGCATTTGGCAGATTATGCCCAACACGGCGTAACAATGGGTAGTGAAAACGACCTTTATGTCGCTAAAATTGGGTCGCTTTTTGAATTTACTCCTTTAGAAGCGAACTATGGCGGCACGATCTATACCATAGCTACAGACGATGAATTTGTTTATGTTGGCGGGCTAACAACCCGAACTGTAAGAAAGTTGAGGAAAAGCGACCTATCGCAGGTAGCTGAAAGCGCAAACTATGGCGGGGGTATATATGCAATAGCAGTAGACGACAACTATGTATATGTAAG
>Ga0209720_1000981_pt1 | contig 26513 bp, 24 predicted proteins | sample AD_JPNMR3_MetaG_FD_184426 | JGI IMG/M metagenome (GOLD analysis project Ga0209720, IMG submission 184426) | Active sludge microbial communities of municipal wastewater-treating anaerobic digesters from Japan - AD_JPNMR3_MetaG (SPAdes) (version 2) | ecosystem: Engineered > Bioreactor > Anaerobic...
ATATAGACCGCATCGTGTGCTTTTTTCAGCGCACCATACGGGCGATTCATATCTTGCTGGTCACGACGAGCAATGTGCACCTTTAACTCATTTACGTCAATATTTTTTCCTTTTTGCGCATATTCTCTGGCACGCCGCAATGCACGTTCTTCAACTGTTGCATCTAAATATATCTTTATATCTGCATCAGGAAACACAACAGTACCAATATCCCTTCCATCCACAATGATTGAATGGTCTTTAGCCCACATGCGCATGAGCATATTGACATATTCTCGTACTGCAACGATATCTGAAATTTTGCCAATATGTGTGGCTACGGTTTCATTGCGTATGTTTTCACTAACATCAACACCATTACAATACGTTGTGCAGCTTCCATCATTATTAAAAACCTGTTTAAGCTGGATTTTATCAAGCATCTTGCGCACATCATCCTGTGTAAACTGTTCACCACAATGCTCCAGCACATACAGAGTTATTGCCCTGTACAATGCTCCCGAATCGATATATTGCAAACCTGCTCGTTTAGCCACCTCTTTTGATACAGAACTTTTCCCGGAACCTGCAGGTCCATCAACAGCCACAACAATATTCTTACGCATGATACTTAATCCATTTCTTCTGAACTTCTTCAAAATACCGGCACAGCACATCCCGGTCATTATGAAGCGATGCTTGCTGTATACGATGTTTCACCTTATTCAATGATTGTATATAATCTTCAAGCACTGCAATGATATTGGTATTATTTAACAACACAATATCAGACCACATGTCAGGACTACCACCAGCAAGCCGCGTCATATCTTTGAATCCTTTGCCAATAAATGGCTGGATGTCTGATGGGTTATTTTCTTTATTAATAGCAAAAAAACTTTCCATTAATACTGTTGATACTATATGAGGGAAATGGCTGGTACTTGCAACCATTCGGTCGTGTGTTACAGCATCGGTAATATGAATTTTGCATTCCAACAATTCCCAGAATTTTTTAATGATATCTATATCATCATCGTTGTTTTTTTTGTGCGGTGTAATAATTACCCATGCACCGGTAAGGATTGAGTGGGTACTGAAGGTATATCCGGACTTTTCAGAACCTGCCATTGGATGGCATCCAACAAACTGATGTGCCTTCTGGTGTTCTATTACCGAATCTATGATAGATTGCTTTACACTACCAGCATCTATGATTAATGCACTGGATTTAAGATGCGGATCATCCAGCAAGGATTTAATAATTGCGATAGACGATAGCACCGGTGTTGCTACAATAAAAAGATCAACATCATTGCAATCAATTGCATCAATAGAAGCAACATTATCAATAAATCCTTCTTTAAGAGCATTGTGCAGATTTTCTGGTTTACGGCCATACGCGGTAATATGCACCGATTGATGCTTTTTTTTAAGCATGCGTGCAATTGATCCGCCAATAAGCCCCAAACCTATAATAGCAACCTTATTGAACATTAATAAATTCCCCTGCCCAGTGCCAGTGCCACGCTGGCCAGTTTCTTTTTAAGATCAACTAACTGTTCAAAATTTATTGTCTGCTGACCATCAGACATTGCTTCTTCAGGATTGGGGTGTGCTTCAACCATGATGCCATCAGCGCCTGCAGCCACATAAGCAAGTGCTGCTGAAGTCACATAATCTTTTAGTCCCATTGCATGGCTTGGATCACACACAACAGGTAAATGTGAAAAATCTTTTAACACCGGTACTGCACCAACATCAAGAGTATTGCGGGTAATATCCTCAAATGTCCGTATTCCACGTGGGCATAGTATTACCTGTTTGTTCCCCTGTGAAAGTATATACTCTGCTGACATCAAGAATTCATTTATGGTTGCACTCATCCCTCGCTTTAACAAAATTGGCTTATTTATTTTTCCCAGTTCCTTTAAAAGGTTAAAATTCTGCATATTGCGGGTACCAACCTGCAATACATCAGCATACTGCGCAACAAGTTCTACATCACGGGGGTCCATCACCTCGGTAACTATCGGTAACCCTGTTTCCTCTTTTGCCTTTGCTAAATACTTTAAACCCAGTGCACCATACCCTTGAAACGTGTACGGCGATGATCGAGGCTTGTATGCGCCTGCCCGCAACATGGATGCACCAGCCTGCTTAACCATCTTTGCATGCTCAATAATTTCCCTTTCACCTTCAACAGCACAGGGACCGGCCACCAGCACAATTTTATCCCCGCCAATCTCAATATCACCCACACGAATAATGGTTCTGTCGGGATGTGTTTCTTTACTTGCTAACTTGTACGGTTTTAAGATTGGCTTGACCGATTCAACACCTGATATTGCTTCAAGTGGCTGTTCACGGATGATGTCCTCATCGCCTATAACCGTAATAATTGTCCTGTACTGTCCCTTTGAGACATGTGGCTGCAAGTTTAGCGACTTGATTTTACCAACTATATGATCAATTTCATCCTGTGTAACATTGGGTTTTAGTACTATAATCATAATGCCGTGCTCCTTATTTATGTTAAATCTTTAATCATGCTTTTCAGCCTGATATGATCCCAGAACCTTCAAAAATATGGTTTCCTGTTTCATAGCCTCCAGCGCCTTCTGGACAACAGGATCAGTTCTATGTCCATTAAAATCAATAAAAAAGTTATATGCCCACATCTTCTTCTTATCAGGGCGGGACTCTATCATGGTCATATTAATACCATGTTCACTGAACGGTTTTAGAAGCTTATACAGTGCACCAGGCTGATCTTTCACAGCACACACTATTGAAGTTTTGTCATTACCTGTTGGCGGGTTATCATGCTTCCCTAACACAAGAAACCGTGTATAGTTTTGACGTGAATCTTCAATACCATCAGCAATGATGTTAAGATTATATATTTTAGCTGAAATATTTGAAGCGATAGCGGCTGAGTATTTATCCCATGATGCAGTTTCAGCAGCTTTTGCAGTTGAATTCACCTGATTTATTTCCACATTGGGCAAATTTGCTTTAAGCCAGTTTTTACACTGAGCAAGCGATTGGGGATGGGAATATATTTTTTTAATCTTTTCGATACTGTCACATACTGATAGCAGACTATAAGTAATCCTGAGCGATTTTTCGGATACAATTTTTAAATCAGTATCAAGAAATTCATCCATGGTGTAGGTGACCGCACCTTCGGTACTGTTTTCAATTGGAACTACACCAAATGTTGCCCTGCCTGTCTCAACTTCATCAAATACATCCGAAATAGTCCTGTGCGGTACAGCCTCTATAACATCACCAAAAATTTCCAGCAGAGCAATATGAGTAAATGTTCCAACTGGACCTAAATATGCAACCTTCAGAGGGCGAGCTGCTGAAAGAGCCACAGAAAAAATTTCCGTTGCAATTTTTTCTATTAACTCAGAGGTAAGTGGTGGCCGGGCATATTGCTGCAAATGCGAAATTATTTTTGCTTTAACCGGGAAAATCCCCTGCTCACCTTCTTTCATGATGTTCTGCAACTCTTTGCTGTATAGTTCCGTTAACTGAGACAACGATTCAATTATGTTTTTTTCAAAACTGGCAGTATCCATATCATTCCTCTTCAAAATTAAATTCTTTTATCTCTGATAGCTTGGGCAGGTCAGATAGTTTATTTAATCCAAAATAGCGCAAAAACTCATCGGTTGTGCCATATAATAACGGCCTTCCGGGAACATCTTTTCTGCCAACAGGCTTTATAAGATTTTTTCGCATAAGTGCTGCAACCATCATTCGTGATGACACACCCCGCAATTCTTCAATCTCAGCAAGCATGATTGGCTGTTTGTAAGCAATGATTGCTAATGTCTCCAGCATCCCTTTAGACAATGTCTCTTTTTTCTTATATCCCATCACCTGACGCAACTGGCTTGCAAATTTAGGATTGGTAACAAATTGATACCCACCAGATATCTCAATAATCTTTATTCCTTTATCACGGTCTTCATATTCATCTATAAGCGAATCAATAATAATCTTTGCCTGTGTAGCATCTATACCCAGTTGCCTGGTAAAAAACTGCAATGGGACAGGTTCAGCTGATACAAACAGTATAGCTTCTACTATGCCAAAGAGATCATCACTATCGCCCATTTCAAATGGTTCCTCATTGCCTGCCTCATCATCCGGGCTGTCCTCGCGATCAGATTTTATTTCAATATCTTCATTCATGATATCGTCACTCATACTATTTACCTGATTGTGGATTTTTTAATGCAATGTATCCACTTTGTTTAAATCCTTTTTAAATATATATATATTGCCAAATTGCGCATGCTGCAACACAGCGATAGCTCCTATACGGGTCATTTCCAGTAAAGCCAGTAATGTAACAACCACTTCCATTCTTCCCGGATTCTGCGTAAACATATCGTGAAATTCTATTTTGTCCTTATCTTGCAACATACTAACCAGTAACATTATCCGGTCACTCACAAGGATTTCATCAAAAACTATTCGTTGCTGCTCAGTTTCCTTTTCTGCTTCCAGTACATCAACAAACGCATTCAAAAGGTCAAAAAGATTTACTTCAATATATACATCCTCCTCAAAAGATAAAGGGGGAATCTGCCTTGTAAATACATCTGATTGCATTTCATGCAATTTCAATAAATTTTTAGATGCTATCTGGTATTTTTTATATTCCAGAAGCTTTTGTATAAGTTCCGGGGGAAGCGGTGGAACAAAAAATTCATCTCCTATATCAGCACCCGGCAACAATGCTTTTGATTTATAATATAACAATTCACTGGCCATTACAATAAATTCCATGGCAACAGGAATATTAATGCTTTCCATTAGCTTTAAATACTCCAGATATTGCTCCGTAATATCAGCAATAGAAACCTGGGTTATTTCTATCTTTGACTTTTTTATAAGATCCCATAATAAATCAAGGGGACCGTCAAAATTTTCAATGTGTAAAATACATTGAACATCATTGTTGTCTGGTGTTATCATAACTCAAATAGTGTTACCGCTTATTGTTATAATTTGATATATAAATGTACAAAAACAGACAATTAATGATAATTGGTATATTTATGCAACGATAATTAATATTTTTGAAATAGTAAAAAAGTAAAAAATATTACGATAAAACATTAATGATTGTATTATGCTAATGCTTTTTCAGCAGCTTTCTGAAGTCTTTCCGGAGGGAATGGTTTAACGACAAAATCCTTTACACCTATTTTTATAGCCCGTGTTAACAAATTTTCCTGCCCTAATGCGGTCACCATAATTATTCTTGCATTAGGATCAAACTGTAAAATTTCTTCTGCTGCTTCAATTCCATCTTTCTCACGCATGGTAATATCCATTGTCACAAGGTCAGGCCGCAACTTTTTATAAAGCTGTACTGCTTCTACTCCATTTTCGGCTTCTCCGATTATCTCATGGCCTTTGGGCACCAGTGCATCCTTCACAAGGGTCCGCATGAACTTAGCATCATCAACTATCAGTATTTTAGCCATAGAATTACCCCGCAGTATAAAATATCCCTATTCCAAAATCCAGTACATAACCTTAAATACATAATACCGATATCCCTTTATCATTCAAGAAAAAATTTTTATTAATTACAAAATTTTGCAAATTAATTTAACAGATAAATATTCACTTCCTAAACACATTGAACATTGTATAATTCCACCATTATTTGTGGGGATTATACATTATTCAATTTTTATACATTAAATATGAGAAATTATCTCCTCGGGTATTGAATCTACATCCACAACAGCATCCACTCCCCCCATCTCAACTGCAACCCTGTTCATCCCATAAACAACAGACGTGGATTCATCCTGAGCAATGGTGTAACCTCCGTTATCATGAATTTCCTTTATCCCTCTGGCACCATCACGTCCCATACCTGTCATGATGACACCTATAACATTATGCGAATCTTCCTTTGCCAGAGAATGAAACAGCACATCTGCTGAAGGTCTATGACCGGAAACTTTCTCTGCCTGTGACAGGCGTATAACACGGGTATCACCTGTTTTTTCAACCACAATATGAGCATCGCCAGGAGCTATATACACACAACCGTTCAATACTTTTTCACCATCCTCAGCTTCTTTTACAGATACATTGCATAAACTATCCAATCGTTCAGCAAACGCTTTCGTAAAACCCGGAGGCATGTGCTGTACCACGAGTATTGGTGAAGGGAAATTTTTAGGCAACTTTTGTAATACTCTCTGTAAAGCTGAAGGACCACCAGTTGAAGTGCCAATACCAACAATCTTTTTTTTATCTTCATGCCTTGCAATAATAGATACTTTATTAGTTTCTGAAACATGTTCACTCTTTGTTACATGTAAATTAAGCGAAGCCTTTGCTACTGCTTTAACTTTAGTAATAAGCAGTTCTGCAATATCATCCATGCTCATAGCCAGAACAGTTGAAGGTTTCGGGATAAAATCAACCGCACCATATTCCAATGCCTTGAAAGTTGCTTCAGCACCATATTGTGTCAATACACTCATCATGATAACAGGCTTGGGATTTGTTTTGATAATTTCCTGCAAAGCCTCAAGCCCATTCATAATGGGCATTTCAATATCCATGGTTATGACATCAGGATTTAAAGTAAGATTTTTAAATACAGCCGATTTGCCATTATTTGCAGTACCAATAACTTCTATTTCTTTATCACTTTCAAGAATATCAGAAATTACTTTTCTGACCAGAGCAGAATCATCAACTACCAGAACCTTTATTTTTTCTGACATACAATTTAATTTCGCAACCTTTCCACTATGGTAGCTAACGAAGACGTCGTCGGCATAATCAGAAGCTTCCCAATTACCCTGTCGTCCTGGTGGAAAAATTCAGTATCCATCACAAGCGCATATTCATTTTCTGCCGTGTGAAAGGCCAGTATAGAATCTAGAATTGATTGCATATAATCGTGCACCACTGAAGGCACGGTGGGTTTTATAGCCATTTCAATCTTATCAGCAAAGGCATTGACCACTGCTGACCCTACAATATTGGTTACTTCTTTTAATACTGACTCACCATCTTCGGTCAGGGTATCTGTTGTTCCCTGAGGCAAACCCAAAAGCATATCCACCAGTTCATACCCCGAGTCTTCTCGTAAACTGAACAAAATTGTTCCATTGATCTGCCCTACTATGGGCATATATACACCTAAATACACACTGTCAACATCACCAAAAGATTGTGGTATAGACTCAATAGCAAGAACCGAAACATCAGGTATCGACAAATCCACTCTTCTGTTAATTATTTTTGATAGCGATTCGGCAGCATCTGTAATGCCAACATTTGCAAGGACCTGTACTTTTGCCAGATCATCATCTGATATGCCTAACTTCTGATATATCTCATCTTTTTTATCCAGTGTATCCTTAATTTTTTCTTTTAATTCTGTTTTGAATTCTTCCAAAACACTATGAACTTTTTCCTCAATGACAGTATCTTTCCCTCTTTTTAATTCGTAGTTTTTTTCTGGTTCTTTATATTCTTCAACTTCAACTATTTCTTCAGGTTCTTTTTTAAATACAATATCTTCTTTGATAGGCATTTCTTTTGCAAGAAGCGTTTCTCCAATTTCCTTTTTTGATTGCACATCGACAGTTTCTTTTACAGGCTGTTCCTTTGTAGCAACTTCAGTTTTTACAACTTCTACTGATGCCTGTTTTGCTCCCAACACCCGCTGTTTTTCTTTGAATGAAAAAGTATCCTGCTGCATTATAACTTTATTAATCATTGAAGAAATATCAAGTATCAAGCATATACTTCCATCACCCAATATTGAAGCACCAGCTAAGCCTGCAACTGTCCTATAATTCTGTTCCAGTGATTTTATAACTATTTCCTGCTTCCCTTCCAATAGATCCACAACTATCCCAATTTTTCTGTTCCCATAACCAACAACAACCACTGGCATACGTTCATTGCCTTTCAATCCGCTTTCAATGCCTACAAAATTGTTCAAGCGTATAAGTGATAAAATTTCACCTCTCAGATTAATTACTTCATGGCCTTCTATAGTTGTAATCTCTTCAGGCAAAATTTTGATTGTTTCTATAACATCTGAAAGTGGTATGGCATACAATTCTCTTTGCACCCTGACCATTATTGCAGGTATAATTGCCAGCGTTAATGGGAAACTCAGAATAAACCGTGTGCCCATACCGGGTTCACTTTCAATGGCAACACTACCATTGAGCTCATTAACAGTTTCCTGAACAACATTCATCCCAACACCTCTCCCGGAGATATCAGTAACAACATCAGAAGTGGAAAATCCGGGAGTAAATATAAAATTATATATTTCTTCTTTATCCATATTAGCTATCATCTCGGGTGATGCTAATCCTTTCTCTATTGCTTTTGCCTTAATTTTCTTAAGATCCAACCCTTTCCCATCATCACTTACTTCAACAAATATCTGATTGCCACCCTGATAGGCATTCAGTGTTATTGTTGCAATTTCAGGTTTCTTTTGCTGCCGCCTTTCTTCAACGGATTCAACACCATGATCAACAGCATTTCTGATTAAATGCATCAGTGGTTCACCAATAACATCAATTACCTTTTTATCCAGTTCTGTTTCTTCACCCTTAATTTCCAGAACAACCTTTTTATCAAATTCTTTTGCAAGGTCCCGAACCAGTCGGTTAAACCTTGAAAAAACCTGTCCAATAGGGACCATCCTGGTTTTCATTATGCCACTCTGTAAATCCTTGGCAATACGTGACATTTGCTCCATGCGGTTTTTAAATTCATTTATTATACTCTTTTCAATATTCAGACGCCGCATTTCTTCATACAATTTATAAAAGCCTGAATTTGCTATAACAAGTTCCCCAACATTGTTTAATAGCTGATCAAGTTTTTCTACTGAGACCTTTACCGTCCTTAGTTGCAAAGTCTTCTTATCATCTTTTGACCTGATTATTATTTCATCTTTTTCTTCTTCATCAGGTATTACATCTTCCTCAACATCCCTTGCCTTAGTATCTGCCTCGGGTTTTTCCTCAAAAAGTGTTTCCTGCTCATGGTATTTAAGAGCAACCTTATTATCTTTTTTTACCAGTTCAATTTTTCTGAGGTCTATTCTTGTAACCTGATCGACCTCACATGCTTTCTTTAGTTCCTCAACTGTAGCACTGGTTAATAAAATAATCTGCACCCTGTTATCAAATTCTGGCATGGAAACTTCTTCAATTGAAGGTATAGTAATCAGAATATCAGCAATCTTTTCCAGATTGGTTAAGACCAGTTGTACTTTTAATGATTTCATTGCAGCATCGGGATCAAGGGTTATGGCAATTTCACAGCACGACAAACCATTGTTAATCCCGTCTCGTATATCTTTAATAATATTAGTTGATAATTGTATCCTTTTGGGGGCTGGAGCTTCTTTCTTTTCTTCCTGAATGTTCCCTTGCTTCCCAACTGATTCAATTTTTTTTATTAAAGATGAAAAATCTTTCGATGGAGGATTCCCGGATGAAACTTCTCGTATTACATCATTAATAACATCAAAACACTGAAATAACACATCTACAATAGCAGGTGTTACTTTCATAACCTTGTCACGAATACCCTGGAGGAGATTTTCCATCTTATGAGCCAGATCGCCCAGATCAGTTAAACCTACAAAGGCTGCAGAACTTTTAAGTGAATGTGCGGCCCTGAAAATATTATTTATAATCTCATCATCAGAAGGATTTTTTTCAAGTTTTAGTAAATTCTGATTGAGTTCCTGCAAAAGCTCATCAGCTTCTTCCAGAAACATATCCTGATATTCACCTAAGGAAAAGCCCATTTTATCACCTCAAATATAAAAAATCATTGCTCATCGCTGAATAGAATATTATCAAGACGAAGGATTACAATAAGCCTGTCCTGCAAACGGCCAATACCACTTATAAATTCTGTTGAAATGCCTTCAATCAAATCATGAGGCTCATCAATTCTTGAGCGTGACAATCGTATCACCTGATGCACATTATCTACCAAAAGACCAACTAATTTCTCGCCTATCTCCACAACAATTATCCTGCTTAGTTCAGTTAATGCAACCTGTTGCATGCCAAACCGCAAGCGTATATCAACCACAGGGATAACATTACCACGCAGATTAATAACTCCTTTGATATATTCAGGCGTATTGGGAAGACGTGTAATTTCCGGTATTCGCAGTATTTCATGCACGGATAATATATCAATTCCATATTCAATTTCATCAAGCTTAAAGCTTACCAGCTGAAGTATATCAAGGGAATCAGTGTCATCTATTACAGATTCTGCTGTTTTTGCAGCAATGTTCAATAATTCATTATTCATAATCCACCCTTATACTATACCTGATTATATACAATTGTATATACTATGCTATATATTCAATATAATTTCAACACAAAATTATTCAACTTTTAAAAAAGTTTAGTATCATTGTTATAGGATCTTTGAGCCTTTTATTATGAATTATTATGTAAAGATATTCAATAAAAAAACGATTTTTTCTAAAATGCCTATCATTTCTGTTAGCAGAAATGTGCGGTTTGACAATTTTTTTGTAATTTAAAGCCTCAAGGCAAGAAAGCTGTTTCCCAGGCGAATATAAACTGTTTTAGGAGTTACTGATAGTATTTCAGAATTTAGGGCAGGTAATGTATATGACCATAATACTTCACCGGCATCCGAAATTTGATAAAAAACATTCTCTGCTATACATACTATCCCTTTTGGAGTATATTGTAATGAACGTATTTCTTTGCCGGGGTTTATCTGCCATTCTAACGTTCCATTAGCAGCTATTTTACCTAATGTACCATGAGCAGTAGCAAATAGTATCCCCTGAGGATGTTCTACTGCTGCCACTATACCACTGTTATCATACTTCCATATAATTTCATCCCGTAAAAGATGAATCTTCTGGATAGAAGCAGGTGTTACTATATACATTTCAGGGTAATTGGCAAAAATACCATTATCCAGCACCTTACCTATATATTTCCTGTAAATACTGACACCTAACACAACATCTATAGCATACAGATATCCATCAGCAGTAACAACACATACCATCTGACCAAATGAAACAGGCCTTGTAACAAAAGGAGCATCGCAATTAACCTTATGCAGTATTGTGCCATTTTTACTAATAAAATAAATTATGCCTTTTGTTGTTGGAACTACCAGTTTATCTCGTATCGGGACAATATTATCACCAATCATACTCCCTTCAATTTCTATCTCCCATTTACTGTTGCCTTTTGTATCAAGAGCCTGCAGCATTTTGCTCTGAAAAACAATAAAATTATCCCATACATATGGTTTGGATACAGGATTATATTCGTGCATCCATTGTATACGATCATTTTCACAATAATAGATGCTGTCATTTGTTGTTACAACAATATCATTCCTGTATGGTGTAATAGAAGTAATGGGGTAAAGATCATTAATACTTGAAGGTTTGTCCTCATTGATGACAACCTGTGCACTCACATCCTGATTGAGTGCATGAAGGACTTGCATCGTTTTTTCATCTGCTATAGATACAGGAATTGATTGCTGAATTGCTTCATCCAGTGGCATCTTTTTTTCTGTAATGGCTTTTTGTATGTTCCTCAGTGTGCGCGTATCTATAACACATGATTTTCCTCCATCAACCACTACACCTGTAATATCTTCCTGCTTGCTATCCTGTAAGCGTGGTGAAAGAAGCACCTTGCCATCAATCACAAACAGTCTGGTTGATTTGCTATCGGATTTTACCAGAAAAGAAGTCCCACGAATACCTGCAACAGCAGTTTTTGTTTTTACTAAAATACTATCTCCTTTTTGCAATTTTTGCACTGTTGCATAGAGTATACCTTTATCCATTGAAGCAGCAAGCGATAGCGTCTGCGTTTTTTGCAAAGAATCAATTGAAACTTTAGAATTCTCGTCAATACGCAATGTTGCAGATCCAATCTCTATTACAGCCATTGACCCTTTATTACATACAATAGTATCAGATTGTAACACTTCCATACCATTGGTAAGATTAATATATTCATGCCCCCTTTGTACCAGAACATTGCCAATAGCAGCTTTACATATTGCAGGTGCTTGAGAAGGTTTTTCTACAAAGCGGTTAAAAAGTATAATACCAATTACAATCACAGCAGCTATACCTGTGGCAACAATCGGAATCCACTGTTTTGAATATGATTTTGATTTTCTTGACTGTTCAATGATGTCTTTATACGTACACGTGTCACGCAAAGAAGGTAATGATGATTGCCAGTTATGCAGTAATGAGAACAGCGCATCTGCAGAATCACCTGCATACTCAGCTATTTCTGAATACAGTTCTTTATCATCAGCCCATCTATTCATAACAATCCTAGATTCACAGTATATGTATCTATTACTACCCAGCCGTACATGAAATTTTATATGGCTCCCCTTTTTTTAAGAAAGTCAGTGATATACATGATGGCTCTTTCCATACGCCATTTTGCAGTGCGTTCTGAAATATTTAAAATTGTTGCAATATCACTGTACTGCAATTGCTGCCCAAACCGTAGCAGGAATACTTCTCGAAATTTATCCGTTAACGTATCAACAGCCAGAGAAAATTCCTGAGTCAGCTCATTATCAATTATATAATCTTCAGGTGTTTTTACACCTTCTGCCTGTATCAGACGCTGTTCTTCTCTTTCAATCATGGTATCAGTTTTACGTACTTTATACCTGTGATTCTTGGCACAATTAATTGCAATCTTATAGATCCATGAAGAAAATGTACGCTTTATGTCAAACTTATGTAAATGCCTGTAAGCCCTGATAAATACATCGTGCATAAGATCTATTGCATCTTCCTCATTGTAAACATAACTATACAGAAGCTTGAAAATACGTTCAGAATAACGCTGGTAAAGCTCTTCAAATGCCTGGTCATTGCCGTCAATCACACACTTAACCAATTCTTCATCTGTCAGAGCTTTAAAAGTTTGACTCATTGTTATTAGTATATATCACTGGAATGTATTAAAAGTGCAATGCAGGTAAAAAATTTTTTGGATATTTATTATTTCATTCATACTATCTATTTATAGATGCTGACGGGATTTCCCCGAGACACTGAAAACATCTCCAATCAATCCTTCATCAAGCATTGAAATGAGCATATTGGTTTTTTCGCGGATTTCATCAGTTGCCATATATTCAGATTCTTTAATCTGAAAGAGCTCATCCGCAATATTCAGCGCAGCAAGGATTGCAATCTGCAGTGGGCTTGCATTCGTTATATTGCTTGCAACATCTTCCATCTTTGCGTTAACAAAATCAGCAACTCTTGCTATATAATCAGCTGATGCATCTCCTTCGATAGTATAAACCTGACCCAGTATGGTTACTTTAACTTTATTGGGATTATGCACACCTGATATCATTTTTCATCATCCTCAATAATTATAAAATCTTCATCATCAGAAATTTTATCTTTTGCTTCCTTCTTTTCGGTAGTTTCTTCATCAATTATTATCAAATCCCCATCAACATCATCAATAACTATCTCTTCATCCGTATCATCCAGTAATACTATTTCATCTTCTTCTGTTGGTAAGGTTTCAACTTCTACATCGCCCTTTGAGCTTTGCGTATCATCAATGATGATAATATCTTCTTCATCTGCTGGCTTCTCTTCCAGAAATTCTTCTACAGGTTTTGGTTCAGGGCGTTGTGGATTTGGCTGCACTGGCTGCTGTTGTGGTTTTGCTTCAAATGCAGGAGCTTTACCCGATTTTAATGTATCAAGTTTACCCAGCATTTCAATAATCTTCTTTTCCAGTACTTCCTCGCGCTGTTTAATCTGAGCAAGTTCATTGGTGGCATTCTCAATTTCTTTTTTAAGCCGTGCTATTTCCTGCTCCTTTTCTTCCAGGCTCAATCTCGCTTCCTCAGCCTGTACTTTTAGCGATTCATTATCTGATTCTAACTTGGCATTTTCGGCTCTAAGATCTCCAATAAGCTGTAATGCTTTTATAATCCTGCTTTCAAGCTCCTCTAATTGCTGCATTGTAATCATGAGAAAATCCTCCCGAATTAATCATTTTTAAAAAAGTTTTACTGTATTAAATGTCGGCATAAAAAAAACTTCAATAAACTAAAATATTATTCCCTTAAACCAAAAAATAGCTTCCGGATCATATGAAAACACTCAAAAGATGTGATCGCCATTTAATGTACTGGCAATCAATGCGCCAAATTATTCTTTAATCCAGTAACAATAAAGTATAATTATCACAGTATAAAATCAAGAGAAATTTTTTAATTTTTTATTATAAAAAATTACCATACAGATGATGCTTCTATTCCAGCTGCATAGTGCAGTGAATAGTCATAGTCCCGTAATACATTGTATACTAATCCGGTACCAATGTACGTTTTTTCACTAAAGAAATACCGAACACCCAGAGCAGTAACCAGAAAGAGTGTATCATTATACCCTTTATACAATACAGGCAGTCCATGCTCCCCATATACAGGGTTGTTATTAATCCTATCCCCTAAACAAAAAGACAGATATGGAATTACAGGGAACATCTCATAAACTGCAGTTAAAGAAAAAGAGGCAATGTCATCCTTTAATCTCCTGTAATAAAGCATACTGTCTTTTCTCAATGGGTTTAACCCAAAAAGACTTCTCCAGGTGCTTGAACGTGTTACATTAAACGATAGTCCTTCAAATACCGATTCACCTGGCTCTGGTATAAATGTATAACAGCCGGAAAAAAGCAGTGTCATTGAATGGTTATTATATGCAGCCACAAAATGTAATGAAAATGTTGTAAATCCCAACTCGGTAGGGAAGGTTTTTTCATTATAATATGCATCAGGAGCGGTTGGTAATCCCAATTCAATGAGCATGCCACCAGCTACAATATTACATAATAGCCCAAAACTGTGCCAAATACTAATTGCGCAATCTCCTATAGTATTGTTCGATAGTTCATGTACATTGGACTGTAACAGTGAAGCAGAAAACCTGATATCAGACCCTGGCAATATGCCTGTTTGCACGTGCATGTTTTCTTTACTAAATGTTGATTTTGTTTGGATTACATCTATACCTAAATACCCTTCAATTGAACCTTCATCAACAGTGTACATGGAAGGAGTTAATGGCCTGCCTAAAGCCTTGCTGCTGGAGATAGTAACCATAAAAACAAAAAGCGCCATGATAATGGCGCTTATAATTTCTTGTTTAAACAGCATAATCAACTACATCACTATGCAGCTTTGTTGGTTACCTTTTCAACAATTGCCTTGAAAGCATTGGTATCGCTTACTGCAAGTTCAGCCAACATCTTACGATCAATAAGTATATTGGCTTTCTTCATACCGTCAATGAGACGGCTGTATGAAATACCGTAAAGCCGTGCAGCTGCATTAATACGCATAATCCATAATGCCCTGAAATCGCGTTTTTTACGCCTTCTATCCTTATACGAATTCTGCAACTTTTTCCTACGGGCATCTTTTGCTGTTCGCCACAGGTTTTTACGTGCACCGTAAAAACCCTTAACATCTTTTAATATCTTTTCTCTTCTTTTATGATGAACCTTACCTGTTGTTGCTCGTGGCATAATGTGTACCTCACTGTATTATGAATATGGCAGTAACCGTGCAAAGCGCTTTGCATCTGAATCAGATACATATGAAGCCTTTCTCAATGCACGTTTGCGCTTTGGGCTTTTTGATTCCAGAAGATGGCTTTTCCATCCTTTTGCACGTTTTATCTTGCCAGTAGCTGTCACTTTAAAACGCTTCTTTGCTCCACTGCTGGTTTTTAACTTGGGCATCGTATACCTCTCTTCACTTATTGATTATTGTGCTCCTGAATCCGCTTCTTCTGTGCAGCTGACATTGGAGCCATTATCATGGTTATATTCCTGCCTTCTTTTGAAGGATTAGTTTCTACCAACGCAACATCTTCTAAAGCCTGTTTAACATCTTCCAGTACCTTGAATCCTAAATCGCTGTGCACCACTTCTCTTCCTCTGAACATGACAGTAAATTTTACTTTATTGCCTTCCTCAATGAATTCCCGTGCATGGCGCACCTTATGTTGAAAATCATGCAAATCAATAGAAGGTCTTAATTTAATCTCTTTTACCTGAATGACCTTCTGTTTCTTTTTGGCTTCTTTGGCTTTTTTGATTTGCTCAAATTTGAATTTGCTGTAATCTATTATTTTTACAACTGGTGGATCCTGATTGGGTGATATTTCAACCAGATCTAAGCCTTTATCCTGTGCTTTTTGTAATGCTTCCTGTAACGGAATTACCTGCGGACCACCATCTTCGCCAACTAAACGAACCATAGAGGCTCGTATCTCCTCATTTACCCTGAAACGCTTGGTATCAACCCGGTCTATGTTACCCTCCTTACACTTTTTCTATACACAAAATTTATAAACTAATTGATATACTATATACCGTATTATAGAAAATATTTCAACGAAAAAATTTTCCACATCTTATCACTGTTATATATTAATCAACAATAATTCTTATTAAAATATAAAAAATGTTACTCACGACCCTGTACACCCTTGCATTACTGAAAGCAGAGTAAATGCACATATTACACATCTATTGTTTATTGGCTATCTGCCGCTGAATAAATGCAACAAACTCATCTGTTTTCATTGTTTCAGGCTTTTGCTCGCCCCGTTTACGGACGGCAATAGTATTTTCCTGCATTTCCCTGCCACCAATAACACCAATATAGGGGACTCGTTGTTCAATAGCATCGCGTATCTTATATTTTATTGTTTCATCACGTAAATCAGTTTTTACCCGTATTCCCTGTAAACGCAATTTTAGGGCTAAATCTTTGGTATACTCAGCCTGTTCAGGACCCACATTGACCAGTATAATCTGTACTGGCGACAACCATACAGGGAATCTTCCTGCGTAATGTTCGGTTAATATGCCTATAAACCGTTCAATTGATCCTAACAGCGCCCTGTGTATCATGTATGGCCTGTGCTTCTGACCATCGCTTCCAATATAGTAAAGGTCAAAGCGGTCAGGAAGATTGAAATCAAACTGAATGGTGGTCATTTGCCATTCACGGCCCAACGCATCCTTTACTTTAAGGTCAATTTTTGGCCCATAGAATGCTCCGCCACCTTCATCAACTTCTATATCCAGCTTTTCAGCCTGAACAGCTTTTTTTAATGATTCCTGTGCATCAATCCACCGTTTTTCTTCGCCTACTGATTTTTGAGGCCTTGTTGCCAGATATGCCTTGATATTGGAAAATCCAAGGACCTTCCACATATACAGTGAAAAACGCAACACCTCACGCACTTCATCTTCCATCTGTTCAGGAGTACAGAATATATGTGCATCATCCTGAGTAAATCCACGAACACGCAACAACCCATGCAACACGCCCGACTTTTCATACCGATATACCGTGCCAAGTTCCGCCCACCGTAGCGGCAAATCCCTGTAAGAGTGCAGGCTGGTCTGGTAAATTTTGATATGGAAGGGACAGTTCATGGGCTTTATGTAATAGTCATTACCATCAATATCCATGGGCGAATACATGTTTTCTTTGTAAAAGTCTAAATGCCCTGAAGTTTCCCACAATGTTGCACGACCAATATGCGGTGTATACAGAATTTCATAGCCATTTTTAAAGTGTTCTTCACGCCACCACTGTTCTAAGATTGCTCTGAGCCTACCCCCTTTTGGATGCCAGTATATAAGGCCTCCCCCTGCATCCTCATGTATGCTGAACAAATCCAACTCTTTACCCAGTATCCTGTGGTCACGTTTTTTTACCTCTTCCAAGAAAGCCAGGTGTTCCTTAAGCATTGTTTCATCAGGGAAGGCAACACCATAAATGCGCTGTAGCATCTTGTTTTTTTCATCACCACGCCAGTATGCACCGGCAATACTTAATAGCTTGAATGCCTTTATGTAGCCGGTACTGGGCAGATGGGGTCCACGGCATAGATCAACAAAATCGCCCTGTTCATATAATGAAACAATATCGTCCGATAGTTCCTGTAACAGTTCAACTTTATAGATTTCACCCAATGTTGAAAATAAATCTATGGCATCCTTACGCGGTAATTCTTTGCGGATAATGGGTATATCCTCAGTAACTATCTTACGCATTTCCTCTTCTATTTTTTCCAGATCTTCCTGAGTAAAACCACCGGGTTTATCGAAATCATAGTAAAATCCTGTATCAATGGCAGGACCTATAGACACTTTAACTTCAGGGAAAAGCCGTTTTACTGCCTGTGCCATAAGGTGCGATGCAGAGTGCCAGAATACATCCCTTCCTTCAGCACTGTCAAAGGATATGAGTTCAACCTGTGTTGTGCCGGTAACTGCTGTACGCAAATCCTTAAGTGCTCCGTTTATTCTGGCTGCAACAGGTTTACTTTTTCCATTAAGCTTTGCAATAACGTCAAGCAGCGTTTTGCCATCCTGTATTTCCAGTGTTTTCCCGTTGTTCAATTGTACCGTTGCCATTGTAAAAGCCTTTATAATGAAATCATAGATGAGATAGCGTTACGTCCCTTATCCTTGCAACACTATTGTTTTTTTACATCCTTTAATAATAAAAAAATTGGGCGATACTGGAGTTGAACCAGTGACCTCCTGCGTGTCGAGCAGGCGCTCTAACCAGGCTGAGCTAATCGCCCATAAAAATAGTGATTACGTTCAGGATGAAATGTAAATACGAAAGAGCTTATTGCCTGTCAAGACTTTTTCACAAATTCACGCTGTAGTGACAGTATAGCACACAATCCAAAAACCACACACCAAATATTAATAAACGCATTGAGTACGCCATCCATAACGGTGATTGTATACATGCCATTCTGCCAGTTAAACGCCATATCAAGTAACCCCAAAAAGATTAAACCACCCGATGCAGGCAAAAGCAGATACAAAGCTCTGTCATGTTGTTTTATTGCCAGGATTCCTCCAATAATAAGAGCTATCGCTAACACTGTATCAGGCAGGGGGAAGGAATGTTCATAGGCAAAATAGCATGCAGGCGGATTTTCCGGGGCAAGCCCTACTGTGAAAAAGGCAATCCAGAATAAAAGGATTCCTATTCCGGTAACTATCGCCAAATATGCTGTTGTTTTTAATGACATAAAACCTCCTGTTATTATTTTGATGTTCCCTTTTTCTTTTGCACCTTTTTTATCTGAGAAAGCATCACTGCTTCAACAAGCCATGGAGCATACCGTTTGGCAATCCAGGTGAGTTTACTGTCAAAGTTTGCAAGGATTATAAACTTCTTCTTTTTCATTCCTTTAAGCAGGGCCTGTGCCACTTCATCAGGTGACATCACCCTGGCTGACTTTGATATCTCTTTGGTTTCATCAGGCTTTGTTCTGTTTTCAACTTCAAAGCCGGGAGTATCAGTGTCAGGGGGACAGAGCACCGATACGGTAATATTATACCGTTTGAGCTCGCTTCGTAATACTTCCGAAAACCCAACTATGGCAAATTTTGATGCGCTGTAATCACTATACCCGAATACACCTACCAGCCCTGCCAGCGATGATGTATTGACAATGTAGCCGCCTTTTTGCTTCATATGCGGCACTAAAAAAGAACAGGTATTCCATATACCAAACAAATTTATTTTCATAGTTTCTTCAAACTGCTTATAGCTTATATCTTCAAAATATTTGGGATAGGCCCTGCCAGCACAATTGATGAGAATATCACATGTGTCAAACTGACGTAAGGCCTGAGTAAAAGCTTTCTTAACCTGTGCATTGTCCGATACATCGCACTGATACCACGCAAACCGCTGGCCATGGCGCTTTTTTGCCTGCTCAATTTCTTTCATTGCTTCTTCTAGTCGGACTCTGTTGCGGGCAAAAATAGCAATATTAGCACCCTCCTTTGAAAGGAGTTTTGCCACCGATAATCCTATGCCACTTGAACCACCAGTAATAAAGGCTGTTTTACCTGCAAAACTTTCCATAGTTACTATCTCCCTTTACGTGTATTTACTTTTTTTTACTTTATCTTTAATGATTCTAAATCAAGTGTTTTAAGCCACTGCATTGTGCGCTCAAATCCTTCTTTAAACGATATTTTTGGTACCCAGCCTAATTCCCGCTTTGCTTTATCAATGCTAAATCGTAGTCGCGACCCTAAATTTTTTACAGTATACGTTGTAAGAAGCGGGCGCTTTTCTATGGTAAATAATTTCCATACGGCTTCCATTACCACTGCTGCCATATATGCTGTCCAGTAGGGTATATGGGTTTTTATTGGTTTTACACCTAATGCATTGGCTATGCCTTCGCAAAATTTTTGCAATGTAACACTTTCACCATCATGCACCAGATAGCCATTACCAATGGCCCGCTTATCCACTGCAATCACCAACAGTAAATCCACTAGATTTTCAACATAGGTTGGCCACACCAGTACATCCTTGCGCCAGAAAATGAGTTCACGTTTTATTATTGCATCAGCCAAAAGCAGTACGAATGTTTGGTCACCCGGGCCATAAACCCAACAAGGGTATACCATGGTTACGGGCAATTTCTTTTCACGATGGTAGCGCCACATTACCTCTTCAGCTTTTATTTTATAATCCGGATATGGCTCACCCCAGGGCTCAAGCGGAAATGATTCATCCATAATTACGTCTTCCCTTAAGCCAAAGACATCATTGGTGGAAATATCAACTACCCGCTTTACCTTTGCCCATAACGCAGCTTCACAAACATTTTTTGCTCCACCAACGGTAACCTCTTCAAATAGTTTTTGCGGTGCCCAGTCAGTCACTACTGCTGCACAGTTAAATACTACATCGCAGCCTTTAACCACTTTTTTAACAGATTCAAGATCCCTGATATCGCCCTGCACCACCTCTACTTTATTCTTTTTTAGTTCTGGCATTTTTGGGTCATTGGGTAATACCAGTGCCTTTACTGAATGTTTTTTTTGAAGCAATGCTTTTACTAAATTTCCTCCAATAAATCCAGTTGCACCTGTAACGCATGCTTTCATGGTAACCTCCTTAATAATTCTATTATCACAATCTTTTTTTCATCAAGGTAGTTGGTACGTGCAATTTTTATGGATAAACCTCTATAATTTGTTAAACTTTCTCAAATTCCACAGAAATTGCAAGCAATTAATATATGCTCTGACCCCATTCCCTTCATGCATGTTCTTTTGTCCATGTGGCAACAATTCAATTTGATTTTTTTCACAAAGGGGAAATGGCTTCGTCTTGGCCTGGCAAAAGCTCTGACCCTATTTTTGGGAGAGGCAAACACAGAGGCTCTGACCCCAATTTTTCTGCATAACAATAAATAGCACAGAGATAGTCATTATATACTATCCAGAACACGTTTACAATAGGGGATATCATCATCTATATACCTAAAAGGCTCTGATGGACGCTGCATTGTTGCTGTGCGACATGCTTCTCCATAATTGCAGCATGCACATATTTCGTCATCCTCTTCAACTGCCTGCATGTATGCTTGTGATGTAAGGATATGGCTAAGTGCTCCATGGCTATACATACCCAATAATTGACGCGATGAATGGGCAATGGTAATACTTTTATCAGCCTTTACGGTAAGTCTTCCCGGGCGTATAAGGTGAGGTGGATTGGAAAAAAAGGGCAACTGTAGCAGGTGAGCAACTACGGTAGCAAGTGGGTTTTCAAGCAGTGAAATACAATACCCATATATATTCAAAAATGAGATCATACGTACTAAAGCAATAAAATCATCAGGTGTCAATAGTTCATTGGATAATTGTGTAACAGTATCGGGGGCACGTATAAGCTGTATTAATGTTATTCCCCTTATACCGGGAAATGTTTGATACACCCATTGAACAAAATGGGGCAGATGCTGTAAAAGACTTTTCCCAATAACACAAAAAATATGAACTGGAATTTCATAGTGTAATGCCATTTCAATTCCACGGGTAGCTTTTAAAAAAGAATCATTACCACGAAATGTTTCATGTACCACCAAAAAACCCTGTAAGCTGATTGAAAGGCTAAGACCTTTTATTCTAGCAAGCTTTTGTACTATGGTACTATCTAACAAAAAGCCATTTGTATTTATAAATATTGACTCATATCCCATTGTAACTGCGTCATGCAGTAGATCAAAAAGAGGCTGCCATAATAACGGTTCACCACCAGTAATGTGAAGATGTCGATAGCCAATTTCAAAGCCTTCTGCAACTATTGAGAATACTGTTTCATAATCAAGATCATGATATTCAATACAATCAGATAGTACAAAGCAATAGGTACAGTTGCTGGTACATCGTGTTGTAACTTCTATTGAAAGGTTTTCCTTCTTTACAGCTTCAAGAATTTCAAATGGTATAGAATCAATCACTGACATTGTCTTCTCCAGTATCACATTTCATCCCCTGAACAAAATGAATGCGTAATTTCACTATTTCATCTGAAAGGCCAAAAAGGCCAATATCTTCTGCATGTTTTGCAGCAGCTTTTAATTCCTTAATAATCCTTTTTGTAAGAATAGGGATGACACCTGAAGTCTGTATCATTTCTTCAAGAATATTTATGCTATCATTTTTACGCTCTGATATATTTTCCCCTTCAGGTATGATGGTTCCTATTTTTAAAAATTCATTCCAGCGACAACGAACTTCCCTGGGCAGGCTAAGAGTTACTGCAGAATTCCGTCCATTATTCAGATCATCCTTCATGTCCTGGATATCATCATATATCCGCCAGGCTAAACCAAAACATTCAAGTAAGGCTCTGATATCTTCGTCTAAAGACATATCCTGTACAAATTGTACAGTCAGCAGGGGAACAATGAGAGCTGTAGCCATTTGATCCCTGAAAATACGTAGATATTCTTCCAGATTATCAATGCTTTTATCCGTGGTTATACACGCATAATATCTATCAAGACAGCTATTCACTATTTCCTTGTCTGTATGAATAAGTGAACAAAAAGTTGAAATGGTATCCCAGAATAGCTTCCATCCCTGACTTCGAATAAGGAGAGTCAAATGATCTGGTACAACCTGACCATCGTTAATATGATTATCTAAAGAATGAAGAAGCATGACCATTGCATGAGCTGTTGCAGCGAGATACATAAACTCCTGTTTAATCCGTGTACATGTATGCCTTATCATGATATGAGGAATGATTGACCATATAGGCGAATAGTAATTGCTGAAAAAATCCAGATTTTGTCCAGGCTGAATGCCAGCATTATGCATTAAAAATATCATCGCAGAGGTTTGAACCGATACTGGAAGAGAACGAACAAGGTTGATTATAGCATCGTTCATTTTTGTATAAAAATATGCTATATCTTCATTTATCGATGTATGTCCAAAATGAAAATCAGTATTTGAAAACATTGTATATTTTTCCATTACAATTACTAACTGCTTTGTTGCAGAAACATGAACCCTAAGGGTATTTAGTATTATCCAAATACATATTTTTGACAAGTTAATTATTAATATATGATTCCCCTGCACAAACACACTGTTTTTAAGTAGAAAAACAGCAAAGAATATTTTTTCGTGCTAAAAATGACTTTATTATCATACTATTTCTTAAAATAAAATAGGATAAGGCTTCCTTAAGCCTGTAAGCGTACACTCTTTTGAAATTTATTGCAATTGTTCTCAGTATCGAACTGCATTTTACCTTACTTTTCCCTCTATACCGACTTTTCCCATTTCTCAAATGCAGCTTGAACTGAAACATTGTACCTTCAATTGCCGGTCGAAGTGCGCATTTTTTCAAATACTCACTATCATTGTATTTCTCTCGCTGCCTATCCATCTGTAATCTCTCTTGTGTAATCACAAGCACATGCGGCTTACGTTTGTTTTTCCGTATCATACATTTCAGTGGACAGGAGGAACAACTCTCATGAGCATAGTGTGCTATGATAACACCATTATTATATTCCTGATGTATCGGAATTTCCCCATAGGGACAGCGTATTATGCGATTGTTTTCAATCTCAAAGTCAGTACTTCGTACTTTGTTGCTGTCTGGCTTTCTTCCCCGTATTGCTGTTGTAATAAGAGTTTTCTTTGATTCCGATAGCCTGTCCTGTACGCTTTTGTTTGCATATGCTCCATCGGCAATAAGTTCTTCCGTGTCCTCCCCCACTATTGCTTCAAAATTGTCTTCAAGTATTGTACTGTCATCAACATTGTTTTTTTCTGTTATCACATGCGTAATCACCTGGAGTTTGTTGTCTGGATCGCATGTCTCTACTATTGAAACCGAATACCCCTGACTTGCCTGCTTCCCTTTTTCCCGATATGTCGCATCAGGATCATACGGTGATTGTATGCAACTGCTCCTTAGTTCGTTTGAAACTTTTACCTTTACCCCTTTCCCTTTCCCTGTTATCTCTATCTGCTCATCAACCAGCCGTGCAAGTATTCGATATGCCTGGCTTTCACTCACAGAATCATGGGCAAATAGCACCTTGATACGGTAAAGATACTGTGCAATCTCCTGAATTTTCATCCTTGCATCGTCATTCGTCAGAGAAAATACGTAATTCTCAGGTGTTATATCCTTATATACCTTTATCTCTTCCGATAACCTCTCCAAAATACTCTCATCACTATGCTTCAAAAAATAATTCAACACCTCTAAAAACAGTTTGAGCCGGTTTAGTCTGCGAATATTTGAACCAATTAACGTTGAATCAATCCTCTTGACTTTCTGACTAATCCCAAATTTCTTTATATAATCATCCCTCAAATGTACAAATACTTTCTCAAATAGATTTATCCCTGTCTTTTCCTCATAATCAACAACACGTCGGCGCATATAATAAAATGCTCGTTCTGATATTGTCCTCTCACCAATCCTGTTTAACCCCATCGCCAGTATAAACAAATGATCAAAATGAAACCTGCCTAATTAATTTTTTTAATCTACATAGTGTTCTCCAGTTAAAAATTTAAAATAATTTATTATAATTTCCTTTGCCTTTTCTAAAGAAATATTATCATCATATTGAACATATTTTTTTAAAAAATTATTTCTCATTATACATTCATAAATGAAATAATCTTTATATTTATTAAACATTTCATTATTTATAAATACATCTAAGTTCCCAAAATAATATGGAATTAAATGACTAAATTGTTTAAATACATCTACATAAATATAATAATCTAATTTATTTTTATCTACAATAATAGCATTATACCCAAATTCATGGATAAAAGTTCTATTTCTTTTTAAAGCATTTATATCTCTCATTGTCCAAAACAATATATCATTTTCATTTGGTTTAATGTTTTTTAATGGATATTTATTAATATAATTGGAAATAAAATCAAAATCATTCAAGGAAAAGTTTTTATTATCAATTGTTTTGAATTTATAATTTTGAACATAATTATAATCCATTCCAGTCTTTTCTTTTTTATATAAAGCTATTATTATTGGGAAAGAAATACTTTTTGAAGTTTCTTTAAATGTTCCACTATCTATAATAACTCCATTAACTAGTTTATAATTTTTTGTAAAATTTTTTAATAAATTAAAATTGGATTTTTTAATCAAATAAGACAAAGGGTGTAAAACACAAATTATATCTGCATCTAATTTTGCATATGATAACAAAAAAGACATTCCATAATCCCTTGTTTTTATATCAATATCCATTTCTAAATTATCATTTTTTATACCTCTTCTTATTATTGAAGTAGTATCATTATAAGGGGGTTTCCAATAATAATTAATTCATTATTATCAGAGATATTAAACATTTTTCTATTCACATTTAATAAAGCATTTTTATTATAAACATCAATTTCAGGGAAATTATCTTTTGTTTGATTAGTAGCAATATAATCAATATCATTTGCCTTTTTCGGACAATTAATTTTATAATCAAAAAAATTTCCATATCCACAAGAGCTATCTAAAACAATACTTTTATTATTTATAAAAGGTTTTATCATTTCCCATACTATATCAACATATTTCGTTGGAGTATAAAAAGCACCAAGATTTATTTTATCATAGTACTTTAAATGATATTGATTTTTAATATCAATACCTTTTTTATTTTCTTGAATCTGTATATCTGTTATTGTCATATTATCTCCTTAATAAGTTAAAACTAATTTAAGTATATAAATCTTTTTGCTTTTTTCCAATTAAAATTCGTTTTTGGATCGATAGCGGAGAAAACACCTTATACCCCCCTCTTTAAAAATTAAAAAAATCAAATTCCTTATTTCTTAAAGTCCACCAAAAACATTTCAATTAACAAATTTTTCAAAAATATGTCGCCTAACGGTTCGCGGCTATGCGCCGTTTTAATGGCGTATAGCCGCTGTTAGCGGATCGTTGCAAGGGCAAATTAGTTAAAATATTGGTCTATTTTGCTAATAATTAGTTTCGCTCTTTCTTCAATGAATTCTTTAAAC
>Ga0209720_1000983_pt1 | contig 26415 bp, 21 predicted proteins | sample AD_JPNMR3_MetaG_FD_184426 | JGI IMG/M metagenome (GOLD analysis project Ga0209720, IMG submission 184426) | Active sludge microbial communities of municipal wastewater-treating anaerobic digesters from Japan - AD_JPNMR3_MetaG (SPAdes) (version 2) | ecosystem: Engineered > Bioreactor > Anaerobic...
GGGTAAAATATATCAAAGAGGAAAAATCTGGTATATAGACACATCTTATAGGGGAAAAAGGATAAGAAAAGCGGTTGGCAAGGATAAAAAACTTGCAGAGGCAGTATTAAAAAAAACAGAGGTTTCCCTGATAGAAAACAAATACCTGGATATTAACAGGAAAAATAAAATAAAATTTAGTGAGTTTTCAAAGTATTTCCTGGAGACATACTCAAAGGTTAATAAAAAAAGTTGGACAAGAGACCAGTTAAGCATAAATCACCTGAACCGTTTTTTTGGCAGTAAGTTTTTATATGAAATAACAAGCAGGGATATAGAGGAATATAAAAAAATAAGATTAAACAGTAAAATAAAGGTTGCAACCCTTAACAGAGAACTTGCTTGTTTGAAAACGATACTATATAAAGCAGTAGAATGGGGCAGTTTACAGCAATTACCGGCAAAAATCAAACTATTTAAAGAGAATAACCAGAGATTAAAATATTTAACTGAACAAGAAGCACAAAAGATAATAGAGTTATCCCCAGAACCATTAAAAAGCATAGTAATAATTGCATTATATACGGGAATGAGACAGGGCGAAATATTAAATATGAGATGGCAGGATATTGACTTAAGAGAAAAAATAATTACGGTACCAGAGACAAAATCAAATGAAAAAAGGTATATACCAATGAATAACACTGTACTTGAAACGATATTAAGCAGGGGACATAACATAAATAGCCAGAATATATTTTGTAACAAGGATAATAAACCAATTTCAAGCAGTTATGTAACACACACATTTAGAAAGGTAATAAAAAAAGCAGGCATAAAGGACTTTAGATTTCACGATTTAAGGCACACATTTGCCAGTTGGCTGGTAATGAAAGGGGTAAACTTAAAAACCATTCAGGAACTATTGGGGCATAAAGATAATAGAATGACTTTAAGGTATTCTCATTTATCACCGGAAATTAAAAAGCAGGCAGTTGAAATGTTAGAAGAAAGTTATAAATATGGCACAAATAAGGCACAAGGCAAAATTTACAAAAATCAAAAAACTGTGAAAATCCTTGATATACAAGCCACAGGAGGGGTCGCATAGTGGTCGAGTGCGGCGGATTGCTAATCCGTTGTATCGTCGAAAGGCGGTACCGTGGGTTCAAATCCCACCCCCTCCGTTTTCTTTTTCCCTTAAGGGATTTGAATGGAGCGAAGTCAGGAATTGCGAGCGAGCGCAGCAATTCCAGCGAATGGTTGCCAATGCGATGAATAAAGAGTATTGTATGGCAAGCCTGCCGAGGCGGTGAGGCAGGGCGGATCGACCCGAGTCGTAGCGGGAGACGAGGGCGCCAAATCCCACCCCCTCCGTTTTTCTTTTTCCCTGAAGGGATTTGAATGGAGCGAAGTCAGGAATTGCGAGCGAGCGCAGCAATTCCAGCGAGTGGTTGCCAATGCGATGAATAAAGAGCATTAATTTTTTTGCTACAAATTCCTGTCTAACTGCGTGGAATAAAAGGTCAATTGAAAAGGGACTCTATTTCAACCCTTCTTTTTAATTCTTCTGTTTTCTCTTTCAGTCCCCTGGTTTTCAAAAGAATTTCAGATATTTCTTTGAGGTTGATTTCTGGAGTTTTTTTCATCTTATCATAATAGGACATCACTGAGCTCCAGACATTTGCAAGTTGTTCTCCCTGGCTTTTCAATGAAGGAATTGAATAAGATTTTTCTATGTAGAATTTGTAATCGGCTTCATATGCCTGTGCAAGAGATGTAATTTTTCCTTTTAAAATACTGTATCTCGGCTCATTAATCTCCTGTTCAACAGATTCTACTGTTTTTTTATTCAGAACCTTGTTTTTGAAGACAATCGTTCCATAATTGTCAATTTCGTGAAATGATTTTTCAATTTTGGGCCAGCATGAAACTCTTTCCTCCTCAGGTCCTGTAAGATTATTTCTTCCAACGTTTATTTTCCATTTTTCTCCGTCAGATGGTATCTTCCCCAGCACCTTGAACGGTATTTTCACTTCAACTGACCAGAAATCCTTACCGACAAAGCTTTTTGCCTGCCAGTTTTCAAGTGGAACTGTTTTACCTATGCCTACTGCATTCCATCTCGAACCAATGGCACTGATAACAAATTGCCAGCAATTCATTTCAGGTGGAATAAGAAATAACTCAACACTATCTTCCATCCATAGAAATCTGTCGCCATCAGGTCTTTTTGCATTAATCTTCTTAACATCCGGTTCGTCTGCCCTGAAGGCAAAATAAAAATTTTCATTATCCCAGCCCGCCTTGAACCATGATGGTTTGACCGTGGCAAATTCATTCCCGCCGAGAAGGAAAAAACATCTGGCCTCAGGAATAAACTGCCAGCAATCATCATCAACCTTGCCATCCAGAACCGGTTCCTTCTCAATCCGATAACACTGATACAATGAAATATCTTTTGTGTGAACGGGATTGTTTGTGGATTTTGTCTCTCTGATATTGCCGGAAATAACGCAGCCAGCACAAAGCAATAAAATACTGAACAGAATCGTGTTTTTCATTCTACACCGCCTTTTTATTTAACGTTGAATGTTTTTTCAACGACGGTACCTGTGGAGACATCTTTTACTTTTATTTTCCATAACCCGATTTGTTCATCGAGAGCAAGTGAAATCTTATCCTGAATTTTACCATTTTTTGCTGCAAGGTTTTTCGTGTAGTATTTTATTTCTTCGCCAGAAGGAGATATCAAACATATATTAAAAACATGAAATCCAGGGGTTGATGTTGCGACAATTTCAGCACTGTAAGAGAATTCTGTACCCTGCCTAACAGTTTCTGGCACCGAAAGATTGATTCCGGTAACTCTGTATGGCAAAAGACTATACACCTTTGGCTTGATGGGAATAATTTCTGTTTTAATCACGTTTATGTAGCCAATGAATTTTCCTTCCCTGGTGTCATAAACGTAATAGTTTTCAGGAAGTGTGATCTGTGCTTTATATTGTTTTTCAGCGATTGAATCGTCAACCTCCTGAAGAATTCCCAGATACATGTTATTGCCCGCATTGTATCTGTACATTTTCAATCCAGGCACATCAGGCGATATCGTAATTTTCTTTTTGTTGCCTGCAAATGTCCAGAGTTTATCACAAAAGTCCTTCAATAACAGAGCGTTTTCTGCGTTGACCTGGAGTTTCCCTTTTTCAAGTTCACCTTTTACCGAAGCATACTCCTTCATGCTAAAATTCAGAAGTATTCCCCTGCCTTTACCATAGGTATTGGTAATCAAAACCGGTACACCATCAGCTGAACCCAATGCCTGACCTGTAGTCACCTTTAAATTGGTATCAACAATCGTTGTAGGCAGTTTTGAAGGAAAAGAAGTATCCCCGATTTCAATATTTGCCTTTTTCCCACCTGAACGGTCGCTGGTGTTCTGAGATACACCGAAAATTTCATCAAGGATTCCAGTTGAATATGGTTTGCCATGCCCATCACATACACCTGGTCGCAAATCCGCAATCACTGTGCCACCATTTCTGACGAAATTGATAATTTCTGATGCCTCTTTTTGTGAAAGTGCCTGAGCAAAGGGAAGATATAAAAATTTGAAGTTGCCTGTATTGAGTATTCCTTCCTCAAGCTGCTTGTAAGAAATAATTTTGAACTGTCGTTGCGTATCTTCCATCACTGTTACAATGCTATCCAGAACCTCTGCCATCATTGGAAATTTAGGAGATAAAGTCGCCATGTGCACGCTCGACGCCGAATACAAAATTGCTGTCTGGTCGCATTCTCTTTGTGATTCCATAAACATTTTTCCAACACCACTTTTGATTTCATTCAATTGCGCAAGTGTGACCTTGAAAAAATCATAAAAAGAAAAATCAGAAGCAGTCGTACTCATCAGTTGCCCCGGGAAACCTGTCCACATAAAACCGCCTGTCGCGCCCTTGAAAAGATTTCTCCATGGAAAATAGTAATTGAATAATTTGCTTTCCCTGCAGAAGGAATAACCACCTGTCCATCCAAAAGAAACAAGACTATTCGGCTGAGCAAAATCTTTAACAGCATAATCAATAAAAGGTCTGGTATAGTCACCGTTGAGATTGATAGCATTCATCAACTTGTAAAAGTCAGCGGCTTTAAAAGTGTTAATTTCAGCATCTGTTCCTTCGTAACCAACCCTCGCGTATGGAATTTTCTTCCGGATCACATCAGCAGCGTACTGATATGAACCTGCCCAGACACTTTCCATGCATCGCCTGTAATCAACCCACAGAGGAATTAAATCAGGATTTTTCATTGCGTCCTGATAGGTTACAGGTTGCACTTCTGAAAATGAATTATAGTGTGAGTTATACTCCTTATTCAGGTTCTGGATGGTTGTGTATTCCTGTTGAATAAATTCCTGGAATTTCTTTACGCAATATGGACAGAAACACAACTCATAACCAGCGGGTGAAAAATGCAGTTCATCACCCATTGTGAACTCACACACTGAAAAATCTTTTACCTTATCAATATCCTTATTCAAACCATCCGCAATCTTTTGTAAAACCTGAGGGTCATTGAGGCAAGGAACTCTCACATGGTCTGAGGGGTCTCTCGGAGATTTTCTGTCAGCAAAAAACCATGTCACAGAGTCGCATATACCAATGAAATTAAGATTTGCAAGTGGTATCATGTCAGAAAACTGTGGATAAATTGTGTCAATGCCAGAATCGTAATAGATTTTGTATAAATAAAAGGATGGATATGCTGTGTCTATAGGTCCACACCAAAGGATTGACCTGAAATCATCAACCGGCTCAATATCTGAAATCAAAAACTTTTGATTTTTCTCCGCAATAACTTTTCCACCCTTTATTAATTGGGTATTCACGTTGTTCACAACAGTGAGATAACTGACAGGCAAAAGAGTAAAGTTTATCTCTCTGGAATCCACAGTTAGTGTTTTCTGCTGCAGAAGTCTGCCGAAATTATCTCTGTGCTGAATTTTTAAAATCAATCCGTTTTCGGGTTGTTGTTTCAAAACGATTTTTCCGCTTATGGTATCGCTTTTCCTGTAGCTTCTGTTCATTTCAATTTTTTCAATATCCTGTTGAGAGGATACCTCTAAAAAACAACTCCCAAAATCAATTACCTTTCCACCGCTTTTTATCCACACATCAACGTAGTATGAACCCGCCGGGAGATTGTCAAAGTTCAATAAAAGGTTATTGTTGCCGGAATTCAGTTTAAGATTTTTCTCATCATTAAAAACTTCCTCCCCGGATTTTTTTCTAACAACAAAATTGTAACTGACTGATTTTTCCTTCTGACTTTCCACATTGAAATTGATGTTAATTTGCCTGCCATAGTCAACCATCACATAATCAGGCCCTGTAAGCGTACATTCAGGTTGTCTATCAGATGCCCATAAAATCGCTCGTATGATAAAGGCAAGATAGTAATCATAATCGCTATAATCGGTCTCAAGCGCAGTTTTAGTTGTCCTCACAGGACACAAGAAATGCATTGCAGAGCCTGCCACATAATTTTTTATAATAAAAATTTTCCCCTTTCCAAATGAATAACAGGCAAAACTTGCCTTTACAAATTCGTCAAAACTGCGATATTTTCCAAACGCAGGCAATGCCCTGTATGGAAAAACAAACTGAAGATTCAGTGGTACCTGGTTTGTTGTTGCCCGTGTTAGATACTCATCTGTATCCTGAGCTGTCCTTTGATAGAACAGGAAATTGGTACCCTCTTTGATTTTTTTCAGTAACTCATATTTTGCCCACAATGGTAAAACATTCCAACTAATGCCTGACACAATTACGTCATAATTACCTGAAAGTTTCTCCTTCAAAATTTTGTCGTAGAATTCTGTCGTAATATTTGGTGGCAGAGCATAGTGAGGCTGAACGTAATTGTATGGAGTGTCTGACGCAAATACATCATATTTTATGTCCATTCGTTGAGATATTTCCACAATTTCCCTGAAACCTCCATTTGCTCTATAACCCAGAAATAATACCCTCAATGGTTGCTGGGCAGAAGGTTTCAACCATTTAATATGAGGAGTAACAGCCTCTTCGTCTGGCATAAAATACTTGCTTCCATATCCTGGCAATTCATAACCTGACACGATGCCGCAAAACAAAAATAATAGCCCCCATAGCCACAATGCTCTGCCCATTGTTTGCCTCCGTTAATTTGAGAACAGTTTTTCAAAAAGATATTGTGAGAAATCCTGTTTCAGGTCATAAATAAAAAAATAACCGTCTTTTTCAATTTTATCAAGATATTTCTGCTCAAGTTTTTTTCTCAAAGATTCGGCTTCAGCACCCTGAAGGTTATTTTCTTTAAGCAGGTCATCAAGAGATGCCTTCAAAATCGGTCTATATTTTTGAGCGCATGTCTCAATGCTCTTTTTATAATTTTCTCTACCTTCTATCAAAAGATTAATCCGTTCTGCTATCTGCCTGGCGTCCGCGTTAAGTTCTGACGTCTGCATTAATCGTGTGGAGTCCTTGATAGGACCCTTTTCTATGCTGGATTTCAACCCTGCAAAAACAGCAGGGTCCTGACCCTGGGGAAACGCTTTTTCCATCGATGGAACTGCCTTTAATATCACATTGAAAGCAGAAGCAAGGTCATTTTGAAAAATATAAGAAAAGCAGAGCATTAACCCTGACTTTGCCCTTATCTCAGGAGGCGTGTTTTCATTATTAATGAGTTTTGTCAGTTCATCAGTCAATTGCCCATATTGGTTTATCGTATCGCTCACAAAGGACCCCAGAAATTTTTCGTAAATATTCTGATAAATTGTTGTCCCCTGAATCGTGCTCCCATTTTGAGCAAAAGCGCAACCAGAGAAAAACACCACCAAGACATAAAACATCGCACAGCGTTTTTTCATTTTCACCCCCAGAAAATCAGACGAACAACATTCTCATTTACTACCCGTTATCCTCCTTGAAAATCATCCTCATTTCTGTTCTTCCAATCCTATACACCTTAAATCTTTAGATAGCATTAATAATCTGCAATTGTGAGGTTTGCCCTCAGTATGTCATAAACCGGAAGCAAGTAATGTATTCTATCTTCATTACACTCCTCAACATGTCCATCGGCAAACCACGCATTGGCAAAACCAGTGTGTTTGAGATGGATGCAGGCTCCCTGGGTATACGACCCATAATAAACTGCAAATGGTTTTCCAACATTTCCGGTAGTAACTAAAGATGAATCTATTAACCATGGAAACTCTGCAGGCTTGGGCAAATTGGTTATTCTGAAGATACCAGGGGCCTGAAGGAGTATCCCGTCGTACATTTTTATTCCTTGATGTAGGGCATGGAAATTGCCATCCATAAATCGTGGGGTCTCTGTAATACGCTGCATTAACATCAATTGCAATGCCATTGTACGCCCAATTAAAAGGTTTCTGCCTATTTGTGGGGCAAACAACAAGCTCACGATTTTTCAGATACCCCTTCTCAAAATAAGCTTGAAGCCCAGTATAACCGGGATGCCCCACTTCTAACCAACCATCCCAATCCTCTGCATAAAGCATCATTCCCAGTCCTACCTGCTTCATATTATTGATGCATACTGCCTGTCTTGCCTTTTCCCTTGCCTTTGTCAACATAGGAAGTAACATTGCGGCCAGAATCGCTATAATAGCGATTACCACAAGCAGTTCAATAAGAGTGAATCCTTTCTTCATTTTCATTCACCTCCTTTCCAGTTTTTTAAATTCAATTTGCACGGTAAAACAACTTCAACCTTTTCTACTTCGCCTGTTATCAATTTTTTTAAAGATTCTCCCGCACATTTGCCAAGATCAAAAAGTGGCTGAACAACTTCATGAATATATTTTTTTTCTTCATATTCAACAGAAACCTCATCAAATGTTGCGATTTCCAGTTCATCAGGAATTTTAATCTTTTTATTTCTCACCACATCCAGAATAATATCCAGTAATCCGCCCCTTGATACGACTACAGCTGTTGGCTTATATTGATTCAGCATTTCCTCAAAAGACTCCTTTAGACCCGAGAATTCAAGCGGGTCGTGTTCTTTGATTCTAATTGTAATCGTCGCTTCTTTTCCGGATTTCATTCCTGCTTTTTTACAGGCATTAAAAAATCCCTGATACCTCTGCATTGAAAATGACATTTCCCTTATCCTGCCAATAAATCCAATTCTTCTGTGTCCTTTTTTTATTAAAAACTCTGTAATGTCCTGCCCGGCTTTTTCATGCCAGGAACTCACATAATTAATATCATTTTCAATCCTGTTAACAACGATAACAGGGAAAAAATGATTCTGAAGTTTTCTTATCACAGGCAGGTGATTAGAAAACGGAGCAATCCAGATTACTCCGTCAATATTCAGATTTTTTGTCATCTCAAGAAGTTCAGGAAAAGTGCAATGGTAAGGAAGAATGTGCATACTAATTTGCTCTGATGACTCATTGCCTAACATCCCTGAAACAACCGAAGCAATAAAGGAATCCTTCAAATCCCGTTTTGGAGGCAGAATTACCATGTAGTGGAGCAATGACTGAGATCGTAATTTCTTACCAATGAAAGTACCTCTTCCTGGAATTCTTACAATCAGGGATTCTTCTTCAAGTTCATCAAGAGCGCGGCGAACAGTAATGTGGCTAACGCCAAACTGGCTTGACAGCTGGGTTTCCGTTGGTAGTTGGTCTCGTTCTTGCCCCTGTTCAATAAGTTTCAGCAAATAATCCTTTATCTCTTCATACATAAATCTTTTTGACATTTTTGTTCTCATGATATTATAATATATATTATAAATATCTCCTGTCAAGTGAGAAAAAGCAACTGGTGAAAAAAATGAGAACGAAATATCAACTGAACGTGTTTGAAAACGAAAAGGAAAAAGGCGGTACAATTTCAGAAATTGTCTTCAAGCATGGCACTCAAAAAAATATTCTGATTGAACCGTTAAGTTCCATGATTTTATTAAAAGAGGGGAATAATTATAATCGTTACTACGAATCTGAATGCAAGAATCCTGAAATAATGATAGAAGAAAAAGAAACCATTGTGTTGACCTCATGCGGGACATACACCCGTAAAAATGGACAACGTACTAATATTAAATATACAACAACATATCATTATAAAGATTACGGACTTGTAAGTATCACGCTTGAATTGAATTTTTTAAACCCAGTAAAAAATATCATCTCACTCAGTATCCTGAAGTTCTCTGTCTGTGGTTCATTAAATACTGCTGGTTATATACCATATGCCCAAAGTGGATTTCATCCATCGAGTTTTGAAAAGGTTATATGGAAAGAATTTGTTCAAACACCCTATTACAACAACGCTTTGTTAATGGAAAAATTCAGACCTGCGTATTTCTGCATTATTCAAAGAAGGGTAGAGGGCATTGAAATTTTTAGTCCTGATATCATTGAAGACAATAGTTTTTTTAACAACAAAGAAAACACTGGATTCTATCAGGCACGTTACCAGGATATTAAAAACATCGTTGAGATAGAGTTTTCGCCCTATGGAGAGTGGCAACTTCCTGTCTCAATGAAAAAAGGGAAATATTTATTTTCATATTTTCTTGGACTTCCTTTTAGCAAAGGGGAAAACGTGGTTCACCGGCCATATTTTCATGCAAGCATTGACAGCAGATGGCCAAATGAAAAACAACTGGATATCCTTGCAAAATCAGGAGTGAAATTGATCCGGCTGCACAATGATTATAGAGAAGACGGTCCTTTCTGGCACGATGGGTGTTATCCACCATATGACAAAGAAAACATGAAAAAAATGGATTGGGTTATTGAACAGGTTCATAAACGAGGTATGAAAATCGTTCCATATTTTTCTTTGAAGGAACTTCATCCAGATGCTCCTGAGTATAAAAAATCTGGAAGAATCTGGAAAAGAACTATTGACAGAAAATACTCTATGATTCACAATTACGCCGGTACCGGTGAATTTGGTGCCCAGATGTGTCTGTGCTCAGGATGGAAAGAATTTAGAAAAAAATCTATAGACACCGTATTGAAAAAACATTCCTTTGACGGAGTTTATTACGATTGGGTGGCATCTCTGCATTGCAACAATCCTGCTCATTATAACGGAAAACAACACACGGATATTGAACAACTTATTGATTTAATATTCTGGACAAGAAAAAGAGTTGGACCAAATGGAATAGTTTTCCTTCATCTTTCAGGAGTTCCAGTGATGGTTATTGAAAATACAGCAGATATCGTCTACACTCATGAAGACCTTCCATGGCTGGCTCCATATCCCGGGGATTTTTCACCTGAATCTGATTTTGCTGGAATCACCGGACATCAAATTACGACATGCAATCTCTGCACCGATTCAGAAAAAGAAAAATTCTTTACACTGAGCTGTTTTCTTGAAGGGCTGTGGGTTTGTCCAAGAAATATCTCTGACAACGACCCTGTTATTAAAGAAATGAAAAAATTTAGTCAATATGACCTTACATCCTATCAGTTTCAACCTGCCAGCGAAAAACCAGTTCATATCACCAGTACAAATATTTATGCATCATTGTACTGGAAAAAGGATTCAGCGCTAATTTATGTTGCAAATCTCAGCAATCAGAAAACCTCAGGAAATCTTCATGCCAATTTTACACTGAAAAACTGGACCAGTACAACACAGGTAAGAATTAAATCACCTTATTTGATGGAAAAAACTGATGCTTTCACCGTGGGAAAGTTATTTTATAGAAATTGAAAAACTTAACGAAAGGGGGAGGAAATGAAAAGAAATAATGCAGCCCTCACGACCATAGAACTTCTCACTCTTATTGCCTTCGTCTCCCTGGGCAGCAGTGTCTTTTTTCCTGAAATTGCAAGGATAAAAGAAAAAACAAATCAGGCATTATGCGTGACCAACCTCAAACAATGTTATATGGCTCATATGATGTATGCCGCTGATTTCAATGATTATCTGGTCCCAAATGAAAATCCAAAACAACCCGACTACCCAAGGGTATGGACAACAGTGCTGATGGGATATTACAAATACATCACTGATAAAAAAATCATTCATTGTCCTTCAGTTGAACCTCAGGCAGCGTCTATCAGTTTCTGTTATGGAAGCTGGGCAAGAAACTTTGAGAAGATTAACCAGTTACCTGAAAAATACAAAAAAGCGCCAAAAAATATTATCCTTCTTGCGGACACCTGGGCGACCAATATAAAAAAGGAAATGTGGTTTTTTGAACCAGACGGTGGGAGAAATTATATGGTGCACTGCCGTCATAATAAAAAGGCAAACATCCTTTTTCTTGATGGGCATGTGGAAGCAGTGAGCTCTGATATAATACCTAAGGAAGGATATGCTCCTTTTACACCTGTTTTTCTTGCGCCCCAGTAAATTGACCTGAAGAAATTTTCTTCAAGTCACTGAACATGAATGCATGGGTTTTTGTAACAGGGGGATACGCAATCTGTTCATAAAGCATCATACACGGAAAAACAGTATCATTGCCATATTTTTCGTTAATTGCATCCATTGCCTTCAACATTCTTTCCCTTTTTTCATCTCTGAAAAGATTCATCTGATACCTTTTGTGAATCCCGGAAACACTTACGCCAAGAAGCCGTATTTTTTTCATAATAGATTCTGTGAATATAAGGGAACTGGCATACCTGAATATTGTCTGATCGTCATTAAACCAGAAAGGATAAGTTTTTCTTTTTGAACATGCTGTAAAATCACTGTATCTTACAGCCACAGTAACAACATTACCATAATAACTTTCCTGTCTCATTCTCATTCCAACCTGGTGAGAAAGTCTGCACAGTACACTTAAAATAATATTAATATCATCTGTATCATTTCTAAGAGTATAGGAATGCCCGAAAGACTTTGGTTCTGGAGATTGAATTCTTACCTTTGTTTCACCCATACCATGACACAGATACCATACTTGTTCACCTCTTACACCAAATTTTTTCTTCAGCAAACTCAATGGAATTTTTTCAATCTGTCCACAAAATTCAATTCCCATTAAATTCAATTGCTCTGCCATTTTAGGACCAATACCCGGTACCTTCTCCACAGGTAATGTTTTCATAAATTCTCTGATTTCACTCTCGTTTACTATCATGATTCCATCTGGCTTACATAAATCAGAAGCAATTTTTGCAACAGTTTTATTGCAGGAAATTCCAATAGAACAGGTAAGAGATGTTTCTTTATTAATTGCATTTTTGATAGAAAGTCCAAGTCTCATTAAATTTTCATGGCGCATGTTCTCTGGATTTATCTCAAGAAATCCTTCATCTATTGAATAGAGTTCAACCTTTTCTGTAAAAGTTTTCAAAACATTAAAAATTCTTTGTGATGTATCGATATATTTTTCAGGATTACCCCTCACAATGATTGCCCCCGGGCACATATTTAATCCTTCAACAATACTCATTCCTGATTTCACACCATATTTTTTTGCTTCATAGGAACATGCCGCAATCACAGAATCTCTTGCGGTATTGCCTGAAACAAAAACAGGTTTCCCTCTAAGAAAAGGGTTAAATGTTTGTTCCACTGATGCGAAAAATGCATCCATATCAACATGAATAATCATGTTATCCATCCATATGAATTCTATCAAGTTTCCATTGAAGTTTCACAGGGTCAAAATGAATTTCCCAGATCGCATCGTTAGAAGAAACCGCAAAATGAAATACTGGATATATCCCATTTTTTGTCATCCATTGATAGGTAATGTTTTCTACTGGAATAATTCTACTATTCCAGAACAGTGAAATAATTTTTACTGTACCTTTGCCAACAATCAGTTTCACCTTTATCGGTTCGTTAACATCTGTAATCATTTACATCCTCCGGAACACTCCTATTACTTTTCCAATAATCACATTTTCTTTTACTTCTACGGGTTGATAAGAAGGATTTGCCGGTATCAGATAAATTTTATTTTTTATTTTTTTAAAATATTTGACAGTGGCTTCCTCACCCACAACAGCAGCAATAATATCTCCATTATGAACAGGCGCATCCTTTTTCACAATCACATAATCACCATTATAAATATGCGCCTGCTCCATACTATCTCCTGAAACTTTGAGAGCAAAAACATTTTCAGTATCACTAAAAGAAAATAGGGTTTCTTCAAAAAAATCTTCAATCATAAGAGGTTTGCCTGCTGCAATTTTCCCAACCACAGGAATTCCGGAAAACTGTGGCAAAAATTTTATTCTCAATGCCCTGGCTCTACCGAAATCTTTAGTTAGATAACCTTTGTTTATTAAACTACGAATATGGCATGTTACTGCATTTGGACTTTTAAACCCAAAAAATATGCGAATATCCTGAATCGAAGGCGCGTAGCCATATTGTTTCATAAATCGAGCAATAAATTTTAAAATTTCTGATTGACGTACTGTTAACTTTCTCATTTTTCATCCCCAGAAGTATTATACTGTATATTTATACAGTAGTCAAGACATTATCATTTCATCAAATATCTTCTGATAGTGATTATTTCTGAACTAATTGTTGCTCCTGCATTGCTCCGCAGCACTGCTTGAAAAACTCAAAAATTTCTCTCGTGGCTTTTCTTGGGCCTCTCACAATAATACGTGCACTTTCTGTGGCAAGTCTCTCGCGAATGTCAGGGATAGCCATTGCCATTTCAAGAGGACTTTTTAAATCATATCGTTTTCTATTAAAATAAAGGTCTATATTTGCCGAATATTTTGCCGCTATCTGTGTAACAGACATTACTGGACGGAGATGAAAATCCTCAATTCGATATGGTGAAATTACAAATGCTACACTTTCAAGAACATACTCATCAGGGTCAGTCCCAAGATTTTTAAATATTTCCTCAGCAAGAACCTTGCCGGATTTTGCAAAATAAAAAACAAAGGGAAGAATAAACGATTTAACACCCTTTTTAATATCATGAAAATGAACTTTTCTTAAGCCCGGCTTGTGTTCTGAAATTTTCGTTAATCGTTCAGTATGCCTTTCATAGAAATGTATCAAAGAACGCGCAATTTCAAGAAGATGTAAATTAACAGAAATATGCCCTCTCAATGAATTCAGAATTGTTAGTCGCCTGGCAATATCTGTATTTCCTATATAGGTATCATACGTTGATTGTAACCTGTGATAGCCCGAGCGAAAATTTTCAAGGGTTTCTTCTGTAATAATTGCTTCCATCTCCTTTGAATTTGAAAACATTTCAAGGTCCTGTCCAAGGTCAAGAAATTTAAGAAGAAAACCAATGAGTCGGTCACGGTCTCCGATATCCTGCTGTTCAAGTTCAATATCCGAAGGAAGCATCTTTCTATAAGGTATTACAAAATTAACAAAATCGGCACTCACTTCATTTTTTTTCGTACAAATCCCGAGAGATTCTCCTTCGGTAATAATCTCAGATCCGAAAATTGTTAGAGTGTCCAGCAAGAAAGATAGATTTTTTCTTAATCTCTCAAGAAAATCTTTTTCCTTATCTGGTGGTAAATTAAGTTCATAAAAATCGTATCTTGAAAGAATATGGAGATTTTGAAAAATTGCCTGGGTAAACCATCTAATCGCAGCAATCAGTTCTCTGAAATAAAAAAAGGTCCTGTTGTTAGCAGCACCGTGGTCGTCGAGAAAACTTTCAATTCTATCGCTTTCCTTGGTAAATGTTACAAAAAATTCTTTACCGCATGTATCTTTATGTTCAATAAAGTATTTCACTATTTCAAAAAAATTCGAAGTAATTTCCCTCAATCTGGGAATGAAAACTTTCTCTATCTCCCTTTTTGTCATTATTTCTTCAAGAGCTCTTGAAGATTTTTTAGAAGTTTTCATAGAAAAACCCTATAAAATAAAATTGTGGAGGTAATCGGATTCGAACCGACAACCTTCCGCGTGCAAGGCGGACGCTCTCCCATTGAGCTATACCCCCTGGCTAATATTATAACTCATTTTCACTTTGCAGTAAACAAAAAATGATCTGGATTTAAAATTTCCATTGAAAACGATTATAATAAAAAAGATGCGGGGCAAATAAAAAACAAATCACATGAATATCTTTCTGATTAACTCTTATGACATATTCGGTGGTGCGGAAAAAATCGCATACGCACTTACTCAAACTTACCATCAGATGGGCCATCGCGTACGACTTATCGTGGCACATAAATTTTCTGAAAATCCTAAAGTTATTGGAATGCAATATGATAAAACGCCGTCTTTACATTCAAAAATTTTCAAAAAAATCAATCAACAATATTCAAAACAGGACATCTGGAAGAAAATTTTCAAGCACCTTGAGCAACCTGGCGGACTATTAAAGATATTCACAGGCATAGAAAAATACGGCAATATAAACATTGAAACCATCATTGATATGGTTGGTTTTAAACCGGATATAGTCCACTTTCACAATGTCCGGACATATCCTTTCGGTCCCTTATTGATTGATTCTGCGGCAATGAAATTCCCAATCGTTATTACACTTCATGACCTCTGGCTTTTAACAGGAAAATGTATACAACCAGGACACTGTAATGAATGGAAAAATCAATGTAGAAATTGTCCGGAGGCATGGTTTCCTTCTTTTATCACAAAACTTGGGATATCAAAAAATTTCAAAGAAAAAATGCAATGGATTTCTCAATCAAAACCCTATATCTGTACACCATCACAATGGCTGATGAACTATGTCAAAAACTCTTTCATCAGTGAAGTGGCCACAGGATTAAAAGTGATTCCCAATGGAATAAACCTTTCAATTTTCACTCCCTGCGACAAACTCGCAGCGAGAAAAAAACTTGGACTACCTGAAAACATCAGTATTATTCTTAATGTCGGAAAGGAACTGAAAACGAATAGATATAAAAATTTCAGAACTTTTAGAAAAATTGTAATGACGATGGGAAAAATTTCTACCCAAAAACCATTATTATTTCTGTGCTTAGGAGATTCAGGACATTCAGAATTTTATCACAATGCAGAAATTAGATTCATACCATTTATAAACAACGATGTAGTTGTTGCTGATTATTACAGAGCAGCAGATGTATATGTGAGCACTGCAACATTTGAAACATGGGGACTTACAATTTCAGAAGCCATGGCATGTGGTACTCCAGTTGTTGCATTTGCAAGTGGTGGCATCACAGAACAGATGACGGATGGTAAAACAGGATTCCTTGTGAGCCCGGATGAGCCAATAAAGATGGCAGAGATCATTGCCACGCTCCTTAAAAATAACCAATTACATAAAACGATATCTGAAAATGCGTTAAAGTATGCGAAAGACCATTTTAATATTAGAAATACAGCCACACAATATCTCGAAGTGTACAATATCTTATTAAACAAAAAAATCAATGAACATAGTAAAAATAGGCATTGAAGCACATGCCATTGGAATGAAACAGGGGGGAAATGAAAGATATGTGGAAGGACTTTTGAAAGGACTCTCTGAACTGAGTTTCTCAAATTTAAGATTTGTGGTTTTTTTAAACCATACAGCAGATATTCCTTCATTTTTGGAAGGGCATCCGTGTTTTGAATTTGAAAGAATTTCCTTGTCTCCAATCAAACGATTGATGCTTGACCTGCCATTGAAAGTAAGTAAAACAAGGATTAATATTTTGCATAGCCAGTATCACATTCCACCTTTTATTCGTATCCCATCAGTAATTACATTACACGATGTTTCTTATCTTACGCATCCTGAATTTTTTCCTTTTTCGGAACTGATAAAGATGAAACTCCTTATGCCGTACTCAATAAAAAAAGCAAAAAAAATTATCACAGTTTCTAATTTTTCAAAAATGGAAATTCTTGAAAAATACGGTGATATTGATGAAAAAATCTGTACGATTCATAATGGAGTTGATGAACAATTTAAGCCAGCTGCTGAAGCAGAAATATTAAAAGTACTTGCAAAGCATAAAATTTCCCGGCCATATATCCTTAGCGTTTCAAATCTTCAACCAAGAAAAAATCTTCATGGTTTGATCAAGGCATTTTCCATGATACTGAAAAAAAATAAAGATTTTCCGTGTTCACTCGTGATCACAGGAAGAAAGTTATGGTTATATGATGAAATTTTTTCTGCAATAGAGCCAGCGACAAAAGAAAAAATTTACTTTACTGACTATGTTGAAAACAATGACCTTATTGCTCTTTACAGCGGCGCTGAAATGCTGGTTTATCCGTCGTTTTATGAAGGATTCGGCCTTCCTGTTCTGGAAGCAATGGCATGCGGTTGCCCAGTAATCGCATCCTGTAAGTCTTCTTTACCAGAGGTTGTTGGAAATGCTGGTATTCTGGTCGACCCATATAACCAACAGGAATTATCCCTGGCAATATTAACATTACATCAGGATAAAAATCTTCAGAAAGAATTAAAGAAAAAAGGCGTAAAACAGGTAAGAAAATTTTCATGGATTGAATGCGCAAAAAAAACAGTTGAAGTATACAAAAATATCGTTTCCCTGTTATAATTAAAAAATGAAAATCGCTATACTTGGAATAAGAGGTATACCAGCCAGATACGGTGGCTTCGAAACCTGCGCTGAAAAAATTGCAGAGTATCTTGGTAAAAAGGGACACAGGATTTTTGTGCCATGCCGTAAATATCTTTATCCTGATATGCCTTCGCCCGGTAACAATATACAAGTTTGTTTTTCATTTTGCATCAGGGGCAAAGTCACAGAAACATTTTCTCACACTTTTTTCAGCATGCTAAAAACAATTATGTGGTCACCAGATGTAATACTTTTATTCAATTCAGCCAATAGTCCCCTTGCAATTATCGGAAAAATTTATGGAAAGAAAATCGTCATCAATGTCGATGGGCTTGAATGGAAAAGGCAAAAATGGGGATTTTGCGGGAAAACCTATTTTAAGTTTGCTTCCTATTTCTCCACCATTATCGCTGATTCTATTGTGGCTGACTCTCATAAAATTGCCGAATTTTATTATTCCAGATTCCGCAGGAAATGTGTTTACATACCATATGGTGCAGATATTTTTTATTCCAGGTCACCTGAAATCATAAAAACATTCGGATTGAAACCAAAAACATATTTTTTTAATGGAAGTCGGCTTGAGCCAGAAAATAACCAGGAACTGATGATAAAAGAATTTCAATCAACAAGGAGTGACAATGTCCTGGTACTTGCCGGTGATATCAGAAAAAAGAATGCCTACATAAAAAATCTTCTCAATCTTGCTTCGCAGCAGATAAAATTTATCGGAACTGTGTATGAAAAAGAGACATATTTAGAACTGCAGGCAAATTCACTTGCATACATTCATGGAAATGAGGTCGGTGGTACCAATCCTGCACTACTATCTGCTATGGGTTGTGGAGCACTAATTTTTGCCTTTGACGTGCCTTTTAATAGGGAAGTACTTGGTGATTGTGGGCTTTATTTCACAAAAAAGCCTGGGTCTCTGGCGAATTTAATAAAACAAACCATCGAGAATCCAGAAAAATTTTCTACGCTCAGAGAAAAGGCACGAGAAAGAGTAAGACAATTTTATAGATGGGATGACGTTACCAGTAAATATGAACAATTATTACTTGCTGTAGGAAACAATGGATAGAAAAATTTTTATTCTTCTTGATTTTATCGTGGTAGTGATAAGTATGTTGCTTGGATATGCAATAAGATTTTCGTGCAATATTTTCCCGGATAAAGGTATTGCTCCCATTGCACCATATATCAACATATCAATTTTTGCAGCAATGGTCTGGATTGTAATGTTCAATGTCAATAGCATTTATAAAGAACGGAAATTTATCAATTTATGCTTCGAACTCAGTAAAATTATCCAGAGCAGTTTCTACTCGGCTTTTATTATCAGTGCCACTACTTTTTTTTATAGAGGATTTTATTATTCAAGAATTGCTGTCGTGCTTGGCATCATTATTTCCTTTTTTCTTCTTTCTCTGATACACCTCATAATGGACGCTATCTTATCAAAAGAAGACGTCGTGTTTTGTTTCATTGGAAACGACAGAGACATGGCCCCACTTGTAAAAAGAGTAAAACTCCATGGGTTTCCCAAAAGTAAAATCATGTTCTGCCAGTTTGAGAAACTACAATGTTTCCTCCGGAATTCAGAAAAGCCAGACAATGTTCGTGTCATTATTTGTCTTGATAACTTTCAAGAAATCCAGCAAATATCACAGACATGTAGTAAATTCGGGATTCAATACTATATTTATCCAAAAACATCCAGAATTTTTCTCAGCGGCGGGAGAATAGAAGCAATTTTTGGAATCCCTGTGATTACCACGGATATTTTGCCGCTGGAGCTCTGGCATAATAAGGTGATAAAAAGATTTTTTGACATTTTGCTCAGTATGTTATTTCTGACCATGACCATGCCTTTTCTTTTTCTAATCGCAGTTATTATAAAATTCAGTTCTGATGGACCAGTGTTGTTCGCTCAAGAAAGAATAGGATACAGAAATAAAAAATTCAAAATTTTTAAACTTAGGACAATGGTAAAAGGTGCAGAAAATATTCTTCCGTATACTCTTGATCATGATTCAAGAATCACAAGAATTGGTTCATTACTGAGAAGGTTTAACATCGATGAACTTCCACAGTTGTTTAATGTACTAAAATCAGATATGAGCATTGTAGGACCCAGACCCTTATCAGTGGAAGACAGATTATTTTTCTCAATTCCTGGATTTTATGAACGAATGAAAATTCCACCAGGAATTACAGGATGGGCTCAGATTCATGGTCTAAAAGGAGGTCAGGTAGAACCTGAGGAAAGATTCAGATATGACCTGTATTATGCAGAAAACTGGAACATATGGCTTGATTTTGCTATAATAATATTTACTATTTTCTTGTTTTTCAATAACAAAATCAAATAACGTAAAAGGATACGATGTCAAAAAAGAAAAAAGAGCAGAAAATTATCAGTCAAATAGAAAAAAAGGATGAAGAAACACTGGGATTTAAAGCACTGGTAATCATGGTATCCATATTATTCTTTGGAATTGCACCTCTTTTGAATTTTAAACCGGCCTATGATTACACCATAATAAAAGATGTACTTGGTGCATTATCTGTAGCGATCTTTGCTGCAGCACTGTTTTTAAAAAGAGATATTATTTCTTTTGATTTTACGGGATTTTTTACAGGCACTTTATTTTTTACATTCATACTTGTAGGTTGTTTTTATGCTCCTGTAAAATACGGAGCAGCTCAGGTCCTTGAAAACTACCTTCTGTACTATCTATTGTTTATCATGGGCCTATTATGGAAATGGGATAAAAGAGATGCCTTTATATGGGCATCAGCAATGATCATTGCCTCTATTACTGCGTTTGTTCAATATCCCAAAACTCATTATCCTATTTCCACTTTCGGAAATCCGAATTTTTTTGCCGGACATTTATTAATGCCCCTATTTCTCAGTATTTATTTTTTCAAAAAAGAATATCATACTATAGCAATCCCTTATTTCATTATCACACTGGCTGCCCTGATTCTTACAAAATCAAGAGCATCGCTTTTTGCAGTGCTGGCCGGTTGTTCGTTCGCCTCATTTTTACTTTTACAAAGACACAGAATCCCGTGGTTAAAATATGCTGGTTTTTTATTTGTAATTTTTGTTACAGTCATATTATGGAACAAAATTCTGGTTCAATTTCGACAGGATATTAGATATTACATATGGCGTGGCACATGGAACCTGATCAAGCAGCATATGATAACCGGGTGGGGAACAGGTAATTTCATTTTCTACTATCCATATTTTCGTTTTAGAGAATACTTTCTCAGACCACAAGCAACTCCAATTACCAATCATCCCCACTGTCAATATCTTGAAATATGGTCTGAAAATGGTGTTATCGGACTTGCGCTTTTTCTTCTTGTAATAGGAATGGCAATCTACCATGGAATGAAAGCAAAAGATGAAGAATCAAAAAATATTTTTCTTTTTGCATCAACTGGAATAATTGCTGTGCTTATTGATAATATCCTTTCTACCAACATGACAAACACTTCTACTGCGATGTATTTCTGGTTCCTTCTTGGATTATGTTTTGGTTCGAAAAACTTAAATACTGTTGTAGTATCTAGCTCTTACAAAAAAATCGCTGCAGGAGTCATAATGATGTCTTCGATTATTCTTGCGGGGTGGAAAACCTTTTACAGAATGATTCCAGAGGTTTATTTAAAAAGGGCAATAACCGCAAGAGAAGCAAATGATTTCCTCTCAGCTATTGAAAATTATAAAAAAGTGTGTAAAATAAATCCTAATAATGTGGTCGCGCTCTATAAAATGGCTTATGCATACGGACAGATTGGAGACATAAAAAACGCCGAGGAAGTATATTTAAAAATTAACAATAACCTTTTCCCACATTTTGCAAAAACAGATGCTAATCTTGGTACACTTTATATGCAAAAACAAAACTTTGAGAAGGCGAAATTCTATTATGAAAAAGCGCTATGGTTCAATCCATACGACGTGGAAGTATTACTTCAAATGGCTTCTATCAAAATATTTCATGATAAGGATATCGAAGGCGCTCGAGAATACCTAAAAAAAGTCATGTCAATAAATCCAGAACATGAGTACGTACAATATTTATTGAAAAATATACCTGAATTGAAAAACTTGGATACAAGCGAAACCAAAAACAGATAAAAAGGAGTATAAATGAAGTGTGAAATATGTGGTAAGAGTCCTAAAACAGGCAATAATGTCAGCCATTCAAATGTAAAAACAAAAAGAACATGGAAACCTAATGTTCAGAAGTTACTTGTTGAATACCAGGGAAAAATAAAACGACTGGCTATATGCACACAATGTCTGAAGTCAGGAAAAGTAAAAAGACCTCAAAAAGTTTCTGAATAACTTTTTATGTCAAGCCAGGGGATGTAAAGCCCTTCTGACTTTCTCAAATGCGGCACATAGGTTATTGAGATAGAACCTTTTGGCATCCTAAAACCTTTTGAAAAGTGTGCCTCAAACATTCTATTACCTTGCTCAACCCACGCAATTGTTTTATTGTTCATACATCTGGTAATTTTTAAACATTCAACAGGATATGAAGTAAAAAGCACTGGCGGATTTCCAGGACCAAATGGTTTTAATTGCTGAATGACTTCAAATGTAGAAATCGTAAGTATTTCAAAATTTACTTCCAACGGTTTCACAGCTTGATTTGAAGAAATATCATGAAGTTTTAATTGTCGCCAGGCATGCTTCAGCTCATTCAGAAAATCAATTTTCATTTTGAAGCCAACAGCGTTTCTATGACCACCAAAGGAAATGAAAATATCTTCAAAGTTTTTGAAAAAGTCATAAAGGTCTATTCTATCATAACCACGAGCAGATCCCTGGAGAGTATTTCCATGCCTGATCGCCACAAGAGCAGGAAGTTGAAATTTTTCACTTATTCGCGCTGCGAATGTACCAGAAAAAGATACTGGCATGTTTTCGAATATCAAAAAGGGAGGGCCTTCAGGATTTTTTAATTTTTCTATAGTACCTAAAAATCTTCTTAAAATTTTTTGTTTTTCTTTCTCAAAAAATTCGATTTCTTCAAAAACAGTTTGAATTTCTTCCTCTCTGGTTGCTGTCAAAACTTTTAAGGTAAGTTCAGGTCTTCCAAATCTGCCAGGTGTATTCAATTTTGGATTTAAGTAATGCGTTATTGACTCAACATCACTGTTTTTCCCTGGCATATAAAAAAATTCCCTGAATATCTCGATACCTGGAATGCTTGTATTTTCCAGTTCATTCAAACCAATTTTCACGATCTTTCGATTTTCTCCGGTTAGCAATCCATAATCACTGAGTGTTCCAATTGTAGCAAGTTCAATGCTTGGCAGAAAGATTTCATCAGGGAAAAAGGGAGAAAACCCCTTAAAAGCTTGAACCATTTTAAAAGCGAGCCCTGAAGCAGTCAACACATCAAAATCAGAATCCTTTCTGCCAAGTGAAGGATTGATAATAGCCACGCATTTTAAATTTTTTGACATTTTTCCTTTATGGTGGTCAATGATAATGAGTGGAAAATTTAATTGTTCACAGTATTCAATGAGCTCAGTTGAGGTTGTGCCAGTATCAATCGTAATCAATAATTCATAACCGAGTGCTCTCAATTTATCAATAAAATCTGGTTCAATTTCATAATCCTCAAGCCTGTGAGTGAGTTTGATATCAAAGGAAATTTTCATCTTTTTAAACAAACTTACAAACATGGAAGCACCAGCAATTCCATCTACATCACCATCTGCATATAAAAAAATACCTTTTTTTGAATAAATTGCTTGTTCAAGTATTTTGCAAGCCTTCTCCATATCGCAGATTGAAAACGGGTCTGCAAGAGAATAGATGTGTGGATTTAAGAACTCCTGTATTTGCTTCTGGGTTTTTATGCCCCTCTGATACAGGATACTGAAAAGAAAAGATGGTAAATTTCCGATCAAAGCATCATCACTCATTTTCTATCATTTTTTTAATCTCATCTATAGAAAGATCCGAAGGTTTAATACCTTCAAACTTGTTTTCTCCAATCACCAGCGCTGGTATTTTCGTAAGTCCCATCAAAGTAAATTCAGCCAGATTCTCAGGGTTTTCCGTATCAAAATATGTAAATGGAATATTAAAATTTTCAAGTTTCTTTTTCCACCCCTGACATAAGCCACAGTTCTGTTTCCCAAAAAGTAAAATATTCTTACCCATATCGACCCCCATAGTTCAATACTTATTTATCTGTTTTTCCAGCGTACCTGATAGCGATAGATGCTTCTTCAAGCATGGCCCTGGCAAGTTTATCAGGGTAACCCTCAAAAATTACTAGTTCCTTTATACCAGCATTAATAATCATCTTCGCACATACTGAACATGGATGACAGGTAACATAAAGTACACTGTCTTTTATGCTCACACCATGATACGCTGCCTGAATAATCGCATTCTGTTCAGCATGAAGGCCCCTGCATAATTCGTGACGTTCTCCTGATGGTATACCAAGTTTTTCTCTAAGGCAACCTACTTTTTCACAGTGCGTCACACCAGAAGGTGCCCCATTGTATCCGGTAGCAAGAATTCTTTTATCCTTGACCAGAACCGCACCAACCTTTCTCCTAAGACAGGTTGACCTTTCGCTTACAATGTGCGCAATCTTCATAAAATATTCATCCCATAAGGGTCTTGAATTTTTTTTCATTATTATTCGGGGTAAATAGGAAATTGTGAAGCGAATTTTTTTACCTGTTTTCTAACAACGGCTAACTGATCAAAGTCATCTGCATAATGCAATGCTTCATCTATGAATTCAATAATTTTTTCAATATCATTTTTCTTCATTCCTCTTGTAGTAATTGCAGCTGTCCCTATACGAATACCGCTTGCAATATTCGGAGGTAGTGGGTCATAAGGTATTGCATTCCGATTCACAGTAATGCCCGCTGCGCCAAGAGCTCTTTGAGCAGCTTCGCCTGTTATCTTCTTATTGCGAAGGTCAATAAGTATTAAATGATTATCAGTGCCACCGGTAACAAGACGAAAATTTCTTTCAATCAATCCCCTGGCCATCAAAGAACAATTTTCAAGCACCTGCTTCTGATAGACGTGGAATTTTCTGTTCATCGCTTCCTTAAACGCAACTGCCTTTCCAGCAATTACATGCACCAAGGGACCTCCCTGTATTCCAGGAAATACTGTTTTATCAATCATCTGAGCAAATGCCTTCTTGCATAAAATAAATCCACCCCTCGGTCCTCTAAGGGTTTTATGCGTGGTTCCTGTTACAAATTCTGCATAGTCAACCGGCGAAGGATGCAAACCCGCAGCAATGATTCCTGCAATATGTGCAATATCAGCACAAAGATATGCTCCAACACTTTTCGCAATTTCAGAAAATTTCTTAAAGTCAATAGTCCTTGGATAAGCGCTCGCCCCACAAATGATTAATTTTGGCTTCACGTTTTCAGCAATTTTCAAAATTTCATCATAGTTAAGTTGTTCTGTTTCCCTGTCAACGCCGTAATAAAACGGTCTGAATATCATTCCTGAAAAATTCACCTTTGTACCATGAGTAAGATGGCCACCCGCGGCAAGGTCCATGCCAAGTATCACATCCCCTGGTTTTAATGTAGCAAGATAAACAGCCATATTCGCCTGACTTCCTGCATGAGGTTGAACATTTGCATGTTCTGCATTAAAAAGTTTTTTCAGCCGCTCTATAGCAATACTTTCAATCTTATCAACATTTTCACAACCGTCATAGTACCTTTTTCCAGGAAATCCCTCTGCATATTTGTTTGTCAAAATTGAACCAACCACCGTGAGAACTGATTTACTAACATAGTTCTCAGAGGCAATAAGATTAATAGTTTCTCGTTGTCTCTGTATCTCACGTTTTATTAGTATTGCAATATCCGCGTCAATATTTCTGAGCATTTTTTATATCCTCTTCCCTGATATACGAAAAATCCCCAAATTTGAGAAAAATATCATTAAATTTTTTCAACAGAGCGAGACGATTATTCCTCAAATCTTCCCGGAGACACATGACAAGAACACTATCAAAGAAATTGTCCACTGGTGTTTTTAAATCTGATAAAATTTTCAGAAAATCATCATATTTCCCTTGCTGAAGCAATGCTTCAGATTCTTTCGCATAATTGTTATAAAGATCAGCAAGAATTCGTTCACCGGGTTCCTCAATCAAATCCTGATTAAAATCAGGAATCTGAATTTTTCTCTCTTCTGCTTGTTTCAGAATATTAGCGATGCGGGTGACCGGAATTAATATCTGCTCTGCATCATGATAAATTCTAATAAATTTTTTCAAGGCGTCCAGTTTCTTCCTCACTTTAAGAAAATTCATACCATCGACTGCCAGAACACTTTTCCGTAACCCCCTCGAAAAAGTTTCGGATTCAAGATGGGATTCATACCTCTGCAAAAGAAATTCATCAATCTTTGAAGCTACTGAAATTTTTTCATCTGAAGGAATATCGTAATATTCAAGAACATGTCTAACCATCCTGCGATAATCATATTCGAAGTCAGATTTGTAAATTAACTGAAAAAGTCCACTGGTGAGTCTTTTCAAACCATACGGATCTTCTGACCCGGAAACATCCACACCCGCGGATATGAATGCAACGATATAATCAATCCTGTCTATAATTCCAAGAAGAACGCTGCATAATCCCTTAGGAAGTTTATCTCCAGGAAACGTCGGAAGCATATATTCTGAAAGTGTAGTGCATACATCGTCACTTTCCCCGGAAAGTTTTGCATATATTGCTCCCATAGTTCCATGCAAGTCCGGAAATTCCCTCACCATTTCTGAAGCAAGATCATTTTTGCAAATTTCAGCCGACCGAATCAAGGTTTTTTTCTGTTCTGAATCAAGCCCCAT
>Ga0209720_1000987_pt1 | contig 26358 bp, 27 predicted proteins | sample AD_JPNMR3_MetaG_FD_184426 | JGI IMG/M metagenome (GOLD analysis project Ga0209720, IMG submission 184426) | Active sludge microbial communities of municipal wastewater-treating anaerobic digesters from Japan - AD_JPNMR3_MetaG (SPAdes) (version 2) | ecosystem: Engineered > Bioreactor > Anaerobic...
TTCTTTTTTACATTCATTTTTATATTTGTGTTCATCGGTTTGGTTGTTTTTCGACAATAGGTTTAAGAAATTTTATTTAGAACCGATACTTTTTGTGGGATAATCATAAAATGCTTTACGAAAAAGAAATTTAGCGGCATTTTATTGTTTGTGCAATAAAACCCGCGACGCTAAATAGATGAGGCACGTTTTGAGTGACCATCGTTTCTAAAACGTATTGCATTTGAATGCTTGGTGCTGTTGCTGGAGGAATATCCGGCTTTGATATTTCTGTGATGACTTTTATAGCATTCGTCGCAGTATCTGCCTGTGCGTATGCTTTTTCCGCAGCTTTCGCATAACAGAAAATGATTGTCCTTTTCTAGGATTTCAAGCCTGCTTTCGCGAAGGTAACGCTTGATTTGTTTTACGGAAATATTAAGATCCGTTACTACATCGAAGATTTTGGCACTAGGGTGCAAATTGAGATAGTCCTTGATTTTTTTAAATTCATACTCATCGCTTTCGTAACATATAGGGCATACTCTGAAGAAGCCGTGGGGATTGTTATAAAGTTTTCCGCATATTTCGCAAGTGGAAATATCTATCATAGAACTCACCCTATTTCTAAATATTATAGCACTATCCTATATTATAATTATACCATTGAAGCTTTTTATGTGTTAATGGTTACAATGACTTAAATTAGGCTTAGGCAAATAGTAAAGAAGTCCTATGATTGTGATGGCGGATGAGATTTAACAGGCATAATGATGTAAAAGTGGGGGAGAACAGTGAAAAAAAACAGCTTTGGTTATCTTTTTATTGTGATTACAGTAATTTTTTTTAGTACGTATGAAGTGGTAAGTAAATCAATTATGGGCAGAGTAAATCCTTTTCAAATCAATTTTCTGAGATTTTTTATTGGCGGTTCTTTGCTTCTTTTGTTTTTGCTGATAAAGCGTGATGTGAGAATTGACCCAAAAAGCTTGGCAGTTGTAGCTTTGGCAGGTATCCTTAACGTAGTATTCAGCATGAATCTGCTTCAGCTAAGTTTAAGTATTCCCAACGCCAAAGCAGCAATAGTGGCGGTTATTTTCAGCAGCAATCCCATATTTGTATCCGTCTTTGCAGCTATTATGGACAAGGAAAGAATACCTTTCTTTAAAGCTGTGGGTATGATTTTTGGCATACTTGGCATAACGACGATTAGCATCGATGGACAGGCCCTCGGGGATATAAACATATTAAGCCCGGTTCTTGCATTGATGTCGGCAGTTCTATACGGCCTGTACACTGTTGTGGGGAGAATGGCGTCATCTAAAATCGGCAGCCTTAAAATGAATGCGTACTCGTTTCTAATCGGCAGCATTGCTTTGCTTCCTTTTCTATTGATAAAGGATATTCCGGTCTTCAAATTCGATTATTCGGCATTACTTCAAGTTGTGTACCTTTCGGTTTTTGTTACAGGCATTGCTTATCTTACTTATTTTATGGGATTGACCCGCACAGGTGCAGGCAGCGGTTCTGTGGTTTTCTTTCTAAAGCCTGTTTTGGCAAGCGTTTTTGCTATTATTTTCCTCGGTGAGAAAATTAATTTAAATCTTGTATTAGGTACGGCCCTTACACTTTTAGGAATGGCTGTGATGCTTTATTGGGATAAGATCAAGCAAAAGTTTGTATAGGCTTGTCTCGTGACTAATTGACAAAAATTAAAAACAAATATAAAATATGAGTATATAAAGGGAAAATATTCTATCGTTTTGAGGGAAAAAAAGATACGATGAATGATGTAATAAACGGATTTTTAAAGGAAAAGAAGGTTAGAAACTTTCGTCAACAGAAAAATTTTGTGTATTTTCGATGGATGGCTCTTTTGGTGGTTATACCTCTTTTTTTCCTGGTTTCCGATTGCCCGCGAACAGAAAAAAGTTTCTGGATTACCTTTGCGTTGGCAATTTTATATAACGGATTTCAGACTTTCCTTGTGTTATCCAAGATATCGAAGAATTGGATAAAGAAATTTGTAGGCGTTGCCTTTTATTTTGATATTGTTTTTATTTGTACTTTTTCCTACATATTAAACGGTATTGACTCGGATATATACATATTGATGTTTTTTGTAATTGCATATTACGGCTTTGGTAAGGATGTTTCAAGCACCATAAATATCAGCATTTTCAGTATAATATTATACACGGTTTCATCTTTTTTGGTAAAAGCGGATAATATTGAGCAGCTAAACATTTTAAAGCTTGTCTTGAGGGACTTTTTCATTCTGCTGGTGTCATACGGTGTGTCAATAGTTATCTTGAAAGTCAAAAAATATGACGAAATGCATAAACGGGAGTTTAAGCTGGCCAGGACGGATAAGCTTACCGGGCTTGCCAACAGGCATATGCTCGAACAGAAACTTGAGGAAGAAGCACTTTACTGTGAGTATTCAAAAAAGCCGCTAAATATACTGATGTTTGATATTGATAATTTTAAAAAATTCAATGACACCTATGGTCATGTCTGGGGAGACAAGCTCCTGTCACTTTTTGGAGATATAATAATGCAAAGTATAAGAGAGACGGATTTTGCTTTTCGCTACGGGGGAGAGGAGTTTATGATTATCATTAGGGACCTTGACCTTGAGAAGGCGAAAAGTGTCGGAGACAGAATAAGGCGTTTGCTTGAAAAGCAGAATCTGTTTGCCGAAGAAGGCACAAGCAAAGGCAAAGTTACTGTAAGCTGCGGCGTTGCCCAATTTCCTACACATTCTGATGATATAAAAAAGGTTGTTGATTATGCAGACCGGGCACTGTACTATGCAAAGGAAATGGGGAAAAATATTGTTATAAGCTATGATGAAATAGGAAAGCTCAGACAGGTAGTACAGACTGATATGGATGCCTATGTAAGCAAATAAAAAGCTCGGAAGGCTCAAAATTTTTGCCTTACCGAGCTTGATTTTTTTCTTTATTGAGGTTTTTTATAACTTTCTTCCCACAGCAAGTGCTACTGGCTCAAGCTCTTTCATAAGCTGTTCGAACCTTGAAGGAATCAAGGACTGCTGACCGTCACAGAGGGCACAGTCAGGCTGGCTGTGCACTTCAATGATTAACCCGTCGGCACCAGTTGCTATTGCACCTTTTGCAAGGGGGTCTACATATTTCCATGTACCTGCTGCGTGGCTGGGGTCAAGCACTATTGGCAGATGGGACAGCTCTTTTATTACAGGAATGGCGCTCATATCAATAGTATTTCTTGTGGATGTTTCAAAGGTTCGAATGCCTCGCTCGCAAAGGATTACGTTGGGATTGCCCTCGGAAATAATGTATTCGGCGGCCATTAGCCATTCTTCAATAGTTGCGGCTAATCCTCTTTTTAAAAGTACGGGCTTGTTATACATTCCCACTTCTTTGAGAAGTCTAAAATTTTGCATGTTTCTTGCACCGATTTGAATGATGTCTGCATAGGAAGCGACAAGCTCCACATCTCTTGTATCCACAACCTCAGTTACAAGCTTTAGACCCGTTACTTCACGGGCAACCGCCATTATTTTAAGGCCATCCTCTTCCAAACCTTGAAAGGCATAAGGGGATGTACGAGGCTTGAAGGCACCACCGCGGAGTATTTTGGCTCCTGCCGCTTTCACTTTTTTTGCCGTTTCAACATAAATTTCTTCGTTTTCAATTGCACAAGGGCCGGCCATAACTACTATTTCATTGCCTCCGATTCGCACATCGCCTACTTCAACAATGGTAGGGTCCTGCTTTAGTTCTTTGCCTGCCAGCTTGTAAGGCTTCATAATGGGAACAATGCTTTCAACTCCAGGCATGGTGGATATGGAGTGGGTGTTTAAAAGTCTTTTGTCGCCAATTGCACCGATTACTGTTTTTACATCTCCGACGATGGGATGAGTTTTAAAACCCAGCTCCAAGAGCTTTCTTTCCACATTGTCAATCTGTTCTTTTGTAGCATTCTGATTCATAACGATAATCATAGTAAAAACCTCCATATATCATTATTTTTTACTTTTTCGTTTAATTTAAAAGGTAAAATAAAAGCTCGGGACATCGAGTACCTTCGCTTTTGCCTCTTTCATTTCGTTCCAAGAGGCCAAATAAAAACTCCTCATCCCTTGTTTTTAAGGGACGAGGAGTGTATTTTCCACGCGGTACCACCCAAATTGGCATATTGCCCACTCATTATTGTACGGGATTACATAAAGTTATCCGATACAACCTTTCTTTTAACGGTGAAAGCTCCGGTTAAGCCTACTTTAGCGGTATAATCCGCTTTTCAGCCAACAGCTCAGGCGGTGAACTTCAATTATACTCCTTTTACCGGGCTCGCACCGTCCCCGGCTCGCTTAAAAAGAATATATAACTTACTTTACCCCATCATTGCCTTTATTATCAATTATTTTACTGTTACCAATTATTTTATCACTTAGCAGGATTTCAGTCAATAATAAATTTAATAAAATTCTAGAATTTACAAGCAAGTATATACGCCATCATCTTTTAGCTTTAAATTGAGAAAATATTCGCTTCCGTCAGCATCCCAGCCTTTTATGACGACTTCTTTGCCGTCCGGCGATACTGACTCGATGAAAGTCGAATGGGATTTTTTTGACCAAAGCATACTTCTGTCTTTGTCATAGCCCCACAAACCGGTGTCAATGCTTTCAAAATCAATGGCATTTATATTGGTAACGGACTCATCGCTAAATGTGTATGCAAAAATGTGGGCCTTATGTTGATTAACTTCAAAATTTCTTACGTATGTATAAAGAACCGGTTTGTTATTAATATTTATTACACGATAAAATTCCAAATCGTAAGGCATGCAGTTTTCTATCATGAATACACTGTTGCCGGGGTAGTATTGAAATACTTTCCATGTGCTTCTTCCCGAAATTCCGAAGTCTTCCGGAGCTTGCCTGTATTCAATTATTCTCGAATCATTATTTTCATGTATGCAAATCCAGTCCGAAAGCTTTGAAATACTCTCACTTGGGATATCTTGAGGGTCTGATTTCCTTAATAACTCTACTAATAGGGCTAGTGCATCTTCAGTATATTTTTCACTTTCTGTTGACGGTTCTTTGGCTTTATCCAATAAATTTTTTATTTCCGAAAGATTGCTTGTGCTTTGAATATTGGGATTCTGTACACTTAATAATTTTTGGCAGCCTGCTAAAAAAGTGACTATCAAACAGGTTAATATTATCGGGAGTATTTTTTTCATAAATGCTTTTCATTCCTTTGCCTTAGTATTACAGTATTACATTTCTTAATTGGTTTATATTGATATTTAAATATCAACATCAATATATAACAATAGCACATAGGTGTCAATATTTTAAGTTGTTTTTCCGAAAAATATGATATGATACTTAAAATAATTTGATGGTAAGTTTTGCAGAAAAATTCCGGTTGTTTTAAAATGTTCAACCTAGACTACATAATTTATAAATTAAAAAACTTCATAAAGATGTTGTAAATTATACTTTTTTGGTATAATATTAAGATATAGCATTTCACTTCTTGTTTTTTTGATTTCATATCGGAAAGGTTGAAATATTTATGGTGAGTCCAATTCAAAAGCATACTTCTTGTTCGAAGGATTGAATTCTATGCAGAAAATTCACAATAAGGAGGTTTTTCTGATGGAAGGCATGCAGATTGTTGTATTTAGTCTAAACGATGAGATTTGTGGAGTTGACACCAGCCAAGTAAAAGAGATTGTCAAGTATGAAGAAGTTTCAAAGATGCCCAGGATGCCTAAATTTATTGATGGTGTTATTAATCTTAGGGGAAAAGTGGTTCCGATTGTCAACCTCAATAAAAGGTTTAGACTGGGGGATATGGAGGTTGGCAAAAAGACCAAGATAATAATTACAGACATTGAAGACAAGCTTATAGGCTTTGTGGTGAATGATGTTTTTGAGATAATTAGGTTGTCTGCCGATGATATAGAGCCAACACCCGATATTATCAAGAAGGTGTATAATGACTATCTTAAGTGCGTTGGGAAAAAGGATGGCAAGTTAATCTCCATTCTGGACTTGAGTATTATATTGACTGACAGTGAGATAGGAGAACTTGAAGAGCATAATGATAAAGATGAGAATGACGTAAATTGCGACAGTGAGGATAATGACAGTGATGATTTACAGCCCGATAAAGATGATAATGCGGATAAACCGGATGAAAATACGGAAGACACGGAAACATGCGAAGCATAGAATTTGAAGTATGTTTGGTTTACAGCACTCCTTTGCAAAAAATAAAAGCGCATACACTAAATTTCCTTGTATGCGCTTCTGCTTTGCCTAAAAAGTAGGTTTTTTGCTTCAACCAAAGCGGGTAAGTCTATTCTTTTATACATTAAATCTAAAGAGAGTAACGTCGCCGTCCTGCATAACGTAGTCTTTACCTTCGGAACGCACAAGCCCTTTTTCTTTGGCAAGGTTGTATGAACCAAGCCTTATAAGGTCTTCATAGGCAACGACTTCAGCCCTTATAAAGCCCCTTTCAAAGTCACTGTGAATTTTTCCGGCTGCCTGGGGAGCCTTTGTGCCTTTGACTATGGTCCATGCCCTGACTTCCTGAGGTCCGGCAGTGAGAAAACTGATAAGTCCTAAAAGCTTGTAGCTTGCTTTTATCAGACGGTCAAGCCCCGACTCGGAAAGCCCTAATTCTTTTAAAAATTCTGCTTTTTCATCGTCATCCAGTTGAGCAATTTCTTCTTCAATTTTTGCACATATAACCATTACTTCAGAGCCCTCGTTTTTTGCATGGTTAACGAGCTCTTCCAACAGAGGATTGGAATTTTCGGAGTTTATGCCATCCTCAGAAACATTTGCTGCGTACAATACAGGTTTTGATGTCAGAAGAAAGAGCTGGTCTGCAAGCTTTTTCTCTTCATCGCTAAAGCTCATGGAGCGCACAGGTTTGCCTGCTTCAAGGGTCTTCATGATACGCTCATAGAGATCCAATTCCACTTGATACTTTTTATCTCCGGACTTTAGCATCTTGCGTGTTCTGTCTATTCTTCTTTCCATTACTTCCATGTCTGCAAGAATGAGCTCCATTTCAATGGTTTCCACATCGCGGACAGGACCTACGGAACCTTCCACATGCACAATATTGCTGTCTTCAAAGCAACGGACGACATGGACTATTGCGTCAACCTCCCTTATGTGGGACAAAAACTTGTTGCCAAGACCTTCACCTTTGCTTGCACCTTTTACAAGACCGGCTATATCCACGAATTCTATGGTAGTAGGTGTGACTTTTTCCGGATTATACATTTCTGCAAGCTTGTCAAGCCTTTCATCGGGCACGGCCACAATTCCTACATTTGGCTCAATTGTACAAAAAGGATAGTTTGCGGATTCTGCACCGGCTTTTGTTATGGCATTAAAAAGAGTACTTTTTCCTACATTAGGCAGTCCTACAATTCCCAATTTCATTTCAAACATCTGTCCTTTCGTATATTTCTAACCTATACAGGCTAAATCTTCTTAAAAAGTGAAATTCACAAAATAATATTATATAGTATTTGAAATTTCAATGCAATAAACCGAATTTAAGATAAAGTGGCCGAAAATCGCTTCGGCAGCAATTTTTTAAGTACATTATATATGACAAAGGATACGCCTATTGTATAAATGGGGTGAAGAGGAAAAACATATCTGGAGTTTCCTTCAAGCACAAACATCATTGCATTAAAGTAAAGGAAAATAAGAAGGATAAATGTGGTAAAGTCTATTTTTCTTTGGCGGATAAACCTTATCACTGCATATATAATAAATATGAAAAGTACGATGTAAAAAGGCCTGTACAAGAGCTTTTCAAGCTTTACAGCCTTGGACGTTATCGGATGCCATTGGTTGATACCTATGGTCAACGCCCACATTATATCATCGGTTTTGTACCAGTATGAATTAGCAATACGTAGAAATGCCAGCTCAACAAACCTTTTGGGGTTTTCCTTTATCCACTCTCTGGCAAGTTGCTTGCCGAGTTTGTGGATTGCCAATTCATCAAATCCTTCTTCGGTTTTGTACTTTAGCATCGGACTGTCAGGGTATTTAAAGGGGTCGCTCCATGAGCCGATTGCATAATCGTTGTTATTTACATAAAAAACGTAGCCGCCATTGGTTGAGAAAATCGGTTCGCCGAAAACGATATAATTTCTTATTATCCATGGACTTATTACCAATGCCACTGAAACTGCAAAGGCAGCGACATACTTGATTTTATGCTTTAGCCCCACATCTTTTCGGATAAATTCATAGAGGACAAATATTGACGGAATAAACACTCCGATAGGTCTTACAAGGGTTAGATAACCAATCAGAAGTCCTATGACAAAAGGATTGTTTTTGTTGAAATACAAATAAATAGAAAGCATTAAAAGCGCGGAGAATAAAATTTCCGAGCATATGATGCTATTGTATGCTATTGCCAAGGGTGACAAAGCATAAATAAGCAGGGTCAAAAGGGCAATTTTGTTACCGAAAAACTTGTCGGCAAGCTTGTATGTCAAAAACATGATAAGAGTGGAAAGCACAATGTTAAACAGCTTTGCCACTAAAAAGTCCGCACCGAATATGAAGTAGAGGATTGCCAAAGTCCCGGGATAGCCTATGGGCCTAAAAGCTGTAGGAAATCCGGGTCTTCCGGTGTAATAGGGATAAATTCCGTTTAGAAAGCCTTTGCCTTCCGCAATTTCCTTTCCCTTGACATGGTACCACATAAAATCGGTTTCAGGGTATGTAGGCATGGCAAAAATCCATATAAGTCTTAATATTACACCTATAAATATTATGACAAGATATTTGTTTCTTTTGATGTAATCTATAAACTTGGAAATCATATCTTCTCCTTTAAATTCTCCTTTGTATTTTTGACTGTTTGCTATCTGTCGGTTGTTAATTGTTGTGTCGACCCCACAATGTACATTGTACTTTTGATAAACATTCCGTGTCAAGGATTATTGCATAATTAAGAATGAAAACAATATAAAGCATAATTGGTTTATAAAATTAATAACATTTATAAAATTTCACTTGCATTTTTAGTATTTTCCATGCTACAATTATTTTAAGATTAGATGAGATGAGTTTTAGTTTGAAGAGAAGAGATGAGAAGAGACGAGACGAGGAGTACAAATTCTTTTGTATCATATCGCCGGATTCTTCTATCCGGCGTTATTTAGTTTAGTCTGCTCTCATGTCTTCCTTAGAAATAAGGAGGAGTCGGAATGTTTTACCCAACCTTGGACGAAGTTAAATCAATGGCAAAGGATTATAATATCATACCAGTTACAATGGAAGTATACGCTGACATGGAAACTCCTATCAGCTTGTTTAAAAGGTTTGAGGAAAGCAGTTACTGTTTTCTGTTAGAGAGCGTCGAGGGTGGCGAAAAGTGGGCCAGATACTCCATTATCGGCAAAAATCCGTTCCTTATTGTAAAAAGCTATAAAAACAAAACCATTATCAAAGAGAGGAACGGTTTTCAGAAGGAAATTGAAGGAAACCCTGTGGAAATAATAAAGGAGCTTATGGGCAAATTCAAGGGTGCAAACCTTCCAAATCTTCCGAGGTTCAATGGAGGGGCTGTGGGATATTTCGGATATGACCTTATACGCCACTATGAGAATCTCCCCAATGTCCCTGAAGATGATATGGGGCTTCCCGAAAGTCATTTTATGTTCACTGATGAAGTGCTGGTATATGACCACCTGAAGCAGAAAATACACATAATTGTAAATTTACATGTCAACGGTAATATTGAACGGGCCTATATAAGTGCAGTTGACCGGATAAAAAGCATACACAAAGAGATTATCGATACCAAATGGAAGACCGCGGACCACGCTGTTTTAGATTACAATAAAAAGGATAGCAGCTTTGAGGTAAAGAGCAATATTTCAAAAGAGGCTTTTTGCCAAAATGTCTTAAAAGCAAAACAGTATATAAAGGACGGAGACATATTTCAGGTGGTTTTGTCCCAGCGTCTGTGCGTTGAAACGAATGAAAATCCTTTTAATATATACAGGTGCTTAAGGCTTATAAATCCTTCTCCTTATATGTATTATCTTAAATTTGATGATTACAGGATAATAGGTTCTTCTCCCGAAATGCTGGCCAGGGTTGAAAACGGAATTGTGGAAACCTGCCCCATTGCAGGAACAAGGAAAAGGGGCAGGACAAAAGAAGAGGATGAGGCTTTGGAAAAAGACCTTTTGTCCGATGAAAAAGAGCTGGCAGAGCACGTGATGCTGGTAGACTTGGGAAGAAACGATATCGGAAGAGTATCGAAATACGGCACTGTAGAGGTAAAGAACCTTATGCACATTGAAAGGTATTCCCATGTAATGCATGTGGTGACCAATGTACAGGGACAGATTCGGGAGGATAAGACTCCTTTTGACGCCCTTATGTCCATTCTTCCTGCCGGTACCCTTTCCGGAGCACCAAAGGTCAGGGCCATGGAGATAATAGATGAGCTTGAGACTGTAAAGCGCGGGCCCTATGGGGGTGCCATTGGATATCTTAGCTTTAACGGTAATCTGGACAGCTGCATAACCATAAGGACAATAATATTGAAAGACGGCAAGGCTTATGTTCAGGCCGGTGCCGGCATAGTTGCGGATTCGGTTCCGGAAAAGGAGTATGAGGAATGCTACAATAAAGCAATGGCACTTCTTAAAGCTATAGAAGAGGCAGGTGAGATAAAATGAAGGACAATATATTGATTATTGATAATTATGATTCTTTTACCTACAATTTGTACCAGTATGTCGGGGAAATCAGTCCACATATTGAGGTTTTCAGAAATGACAAGATAACCTTGGAAGAAATCGAAGAGATGAATCCCTCCCATATAATAATTTCTCCCGGTCCCGGTTTCCCAAAAGATGCCGGAATATCTATTGAGGCGATAAGAAAGTTTGGCGAATATATACCCATCCTTGGGGTGTGCCTTGGACATCAGGCAATCGGAGAGGCTTTTGGAGGAAAGGTAGTGCATGCAAAGGAACTTATGCACGGGAAGGCATCGGAAGTTGAGATTGACAGGGAGTGTTTGATATTCCGTGATTTACCCGAAAAAATCCGGGTGGGAAGGTACCATTCTCTTATAGTTCAGAAGGAAGGACTTCCCGAATCTTTAAAAATCACTGCCATTACACCGGATGGGGAGATAATGGGGTTAATGCACAGAAGTTATCCGGTTTTTGGGATACAGTTTCATCCCGAGTCAATTCTTACTCCCCAAGGAAAGGCAATTTTGAGAAATTTTATTAACATAAAAAGAGTAGCGGGCTAATATTACTTTAAGAATTTAAAATGATTGGAAGAGATGAGAAGAGAGGAGAGGTCAAAATGTTGAAAAAAGCAATTTCAAAACTGGTTGAAGGAAAAAACTTGAGTGAAGCGGAGATAGTGGAGGCATTGGACTCTATAATGGAGGGTAAGGCAACACCTGCCCAGATAGGAAGCTTTATAACAGCGCTTAGAATCAAGGGAGAAACAATAGAGGAAATAACGGGATGCGCCAAGGTAATGAGAGCAAAGGCTGACAGAATACATCCCAATGTTGATTATTATATTGATACCTGCGGAACCGGAGGGGACGGAACCAATACCTTCAACATATCGACGGCATCGGCCTTTGTGGCAGCCGCAGGGGGCGTATATGTGGCAAAGCACGGAAACAGGTCGGTGTCCAGTAAAAGCGGCAGCGCGGATGTCTTGGAAGCTTTGGGTGTCAATATAGACCTTGACCCGGTTCAGGTAAAAGAGTGCATAGAGAAGGTGGGGATAGGATTTATATATGCTCCAATGTTCCATAAATGCATGAAGCACGCTGCGGGACCGAGAAAAGAATTGGGAATAAGGACAATATTCAATATACTTGGGCCTCTGACAAACCCGTCCAATGCAAAAGGGCAGGTGCTGGGGGTATTTAATCCGAATCTTACGGAAGCCGTGGCAAATGTTCTTTTAAATCTTGGAGTTGAAAGAGCTATGGTTATACATGGTATGGACGGAATGGATGAAATTACGACAACCACGTCTACCAAGGTATCGGAGGTTCGCAGCAATGAGGTTGTTATTTATGAATTGCACCCTGAAGATTACGGTTTTGCCCTTGCGTCACCGGAGGATTTGACGGGAAGGGATGCAGAGGATAATGCTGAGATAATAAAGAGGATATTTAACGGTGAAAAGGGAGCAAAAAGAGATATCGTTGTATTAAATTCAGCGGCAGCATTGTATGTAGGAAAAGCTGCATCCAGCATTGAAGAAGGAATTGACCTTGCTAAAGAAATAATTGATTCCGGAAAAGCTTTGAAAAAGGTCGATGAGCTTGTAGAGTTTACAAACTCCTTCCTAAGCTATAATGAGTTGTCGGGCTGATGCTAAAAAGCATTATCCGCTAAGAAATAAATGCAAGTTTACAAGGAGGAAAACATGATACTGGATGAAATTGTAGCGCAAAAGAGGATTCAGCTAAATAAAGATATGAGCAAAATTAGTATAGAGGGTTGGAAGCAAAAAATAAAAAGACCGGGGACTCACAAGCCTTTGGACTTTTACGGGGCTTTAAAAAACAGCGGAAATATTTCCATTATTGCCGAGGTAAAAAAGGCTTCTCCGTCAAAAGGAATCATAAAAGAGGACTTTGATCCGCTAAAAATCGCAAAGGAATATATCGAGTCTGAGATTCAGGCTATATCGGTGCTTACCGAAAGGAACTTTTTCAAAGGGGATGAAGAGTACCTTGTAAAGATTCGTCAATCCTGTCCTCTCCCAATTTTAAGAAAAGATTTTATAATCGATTTGTGGCAGGTGTATGAGTCACGGTGTATAGGGGCTGATGCAATATTGCTTATTGTATCATTGCTTTCCGATGAGGAGTTGAAAAAATTCCAGATTGTTGCAAATATACTGGGATTGCACTGCCTGGTTGAGGTTCATGATGAAAGGGAGCTGGAGAGGGCTTTGGAATCCGGTGCAAGGATAATCGGAATAAACAACAGGGATCTTAGGACCTTTGAGGTGGATTTAAAGAATACCGAAAAGCTTATGAACAGGATACCGAACGACCGGGTGGTGGTAAGCGAAAGCGGCATTAAGGGTGCTGAAGATTTAAAATATCTGAAAGAGCTCGGTGTGGATGCGGTTTTGATAGGGGAAACCTTTATGAGGGCAGAGTCCATAAGTGAAAAAATAAATGAGTTTAAAGCGGTGTGATTATGACGAAAGTTAAGATATGTGGTCTTAGAAGAAAAGAGGATATTGATTGTGTAAATCTTTATAAGCCACAATTTGCGGGCTTTGTATTTGCCGAAAGCCGCCGGAAGGTTTCGAAAGAAACAGCAAGAATGCTTATTAAAGAGCTCTTGCCACAGATTAAGTCTGTGGGGATATTTGTAAATGAAAATGAGAATGTAGTTGCGGAAATTGCGGAGTACACAGGGCTAGACTGTGTCCAGATTCATGGGGACGAGACGCCGGAATATGTAGAAAGGCTTAAAGGTTTACTTGGCAAAGCAACCAAAAAAAATATTGAAATATGGAAGGCTATTCGGGTAAAAAATAAAGAATCTCTTAAAATAATGTCCGATTTTGATGCAGATGCCTTCCTTTTGGATGCCTATGTTGAGGGAAGCTATGGAGGAGCCGGGGCTGTGTTTGACTGGCAGATTGCAAGAGACATCGCATCAAGGCACGACAGAATTATTCTTGCCGGAGGTCTTAATCCGGAAAATGTCAAGGCGGCCGTGGCAAGGGTAAAACCCTATGGAGTGGATGTCAGCAGCGGCGTTGAGACTGACGGTTTTAAGGATGTTGGCAAAATAAGGGATTTTATTAACAGAGTCAGGGAAGCGGACGAGATGCTTTAGTCCGCTTTTTTATTTGGCCTCTTGGAATGAAATCTTTCTCTTTACTTGAGAACTTTTGGATTATGTGCTAAAATTGATGCTTAAGGGGTGATATGAATGTTAATTGTGGGAATAAACGGAAGTCCGAATAAGGAAGGAAACACAAAATTTCTTATTAATACTGTACTGGAAGAGGCAAAAAGTCAAGGCGCAGAGACAATGGTTCTTGAAGTGAAGGATCTTTTAAATTCCGTAAAAAACCCTTTCTGCGTTGTTTGCAGCAGTCCCTGTTCCGGTATATGCTATAAAGGTACTAAACTGGAAGAGGCTTATGAGATTTTGAAAAAGGCTGATGCAATAGTAATGGGAAGTCCTGTATACTTTGGGAGTGTTTCGGCACAGCTTAAAGCCTTTTTTGATAAAACGAGAAAACTTAGAAGCGAAAAGGCTTTCTACAACAAATTTGCATGCGGAGTGACCGTGGGAGCATCAAAATACGGCGGGCAGGAAACTACAATGAAAGCATTGCACGATATTATGCTTGTTCACGGTATGACAATTGTTGGTGACGGATATGTTGGCGATGATTGCGGCCATCACGGTGTATGTGCGCATCAGCCTGCGGATAAAGATGAGTTTGCCGTAAAAAGGGCAAAAATACTTGGAAGAAGACTTGTAGATGTTTGCAAAAAAGCAGGTGCATAAGATATAAGATGGTTATCGGATTAAAAAACAGGGTATATATATTGCTATGACTATACTATTGATTTGGGGGCGTCTTGCCCCCGGTTTTTGTTACAATAAGTAAATTGCCGAAAATTACAATAGATTTAGAAAAAATACTAATACTTCGCCACAAAACTGCTTAAAAAATACTTAAAATTTATTTTTATTAATGTTATAATCAAGATAATAAATATTTTTTACGGATAACTGTTTTTTGATTAATATAACTTAGTTTATAATTATAGGTGTTTAAAATGATTAACAAAAGAATCAGTATTTTTACAGGACATTTTGGAAGCGGCAAGACGGAAGTGGCGGTTAATTTTGCCCTTCGACTTAGAGAACAGAATATTAATACTGCAATTGTGGATTTTGACATAGTCAATCCTTTTTTCAGGACTACTGACGTTAAACGTGAGCTTGAGTCAAAAAACATCTGGGTTGTTTCTCCTCTTTATGCAAACACAAATGTCGACGTTCCGGCACTGCCTGCAGAGATATATACATTGTTTGAAAAAAAAGAATACAATGTTGTTTTTGATGTGGGCGGCGATGACCTTGGAGCAAGAGCCTTGTCAAGATTTAAAGAGGAAATAGAAAACGACGACTATGAAATGTATTTTGTTATTAATACCAAAAGGCCTATGACTGATACTGTTGAAAAGATTGAACAGATGATTTTTGAAATCGAAAGCGCATCCCGGCTGAAAGTGTCAAAGCTTGTAAACAATACGAACCTCGTTGGCAAAACGACTGTTGAGGATGTGATTGAAGGTCATAAAATGATAAAGGAATTATCTCGAAAACTCAACATACCTGTTGCATTTGTAAGCGGCTTTCGTGAAATTGCAGATGAAGTAAGAAAGATAGAAGACATCGAAGTATTGTACTTGAACGGTCTCATTAAATTACCGTGGAATTGATGGAGGGGCTGTAATGAGTAATATGAAGTTGAGGGATTTTCTTTCCGAAGGCTCTATAATCAGGACAAAGCATTGCAATTCATCCAATTGGGTAACAAACGTCGTTTTTGCCATTAATGAAGACTGGATTGAGATTGATATCGGACTTGAAAAGGATTATATTGAAAACATAATTATGATTGGAGATACAATGAGATGCAAGTATACCAATGATGAGTATGAGTTTACATTAATCGGTTGGGTCACCAAGATAAAGCTTGATGAACCGCAGAGCATTACCATTAAAATTCACGATGTGGAGAAGTTTGCAAACAGGCGCGGAAACTATAGATATGATATTTATCTGTGTTCTGTTATTAAAAAGTCCAAGAACGATAAAAACGGCGTGTTTGCCATTATGACCAATTTGAGCCAGGGTGGGGCTGCTTTTGTTGCTAAGGAAGATATCGAAAAGGAATTGGAAGGTGCTCAGAATTCTCAAGGGGAGAAAAATTTTTACTTTGAGGTATTTATTAATCCCAAAAAGCAGATGTGTTTTGTCGGTACCGTAAAAAGGAAATCAAATAGTGCAAAGGGATTTGAATATGGTGTCAAAATTTTGGATATTGACCTTCAAAATGAAAAAATTCTGAACGAGTTGATTGATGAGCTTGAAAAAAAAGATAAAGAGCTCTATAATAAACGAAGTAGCTTTTGGTCGAAGAATAGCAAGTATAATAAATAATGGGGGATTTAAATGGCAAAGGTTATTTTTGATGAAAACAGATGCAAGGGTTGTAAATTGTGCACGACAGTTTGCCCTAAGAAGATTGTTGTTATGAATGAGGACAAATTAAACCAGAAGGGCTTTCATCCGGCAGGAGTTACTGATATGGACAAATGCATAGGATGTGCTTTTTGTGCAACGATTTGTCCTGATTGTGTCATAGAAGTTTATAAATAAGTTGTGTAAAAAAGTTTTCAATGAAACAGATTAGGGGGACTTGGAATATATGGGAGAGAAATTGTTAATGAAGGGAAACGAAGCCATTGCAGAAGCTGCTCTAAGAGCAGGATGCAGGCACTACTTCGGATACCCGATCACACCACAAACTGAAATTGCGCATTATTTGGCAAAGAAAATGCCTGAAGTTGGCGGAACTTTTATTCAGGCAGAAAGTGAAGTGGCTGCCATAAACATGGTTTACGGTGCGGCCAGCGCAGGAGCAAGGGTTTTGACTTCGTCATCCAGCCCGGGTATAAGCTTAAAGCAGGAAGGCTTGTCTTATCTTGCAGGTGCAGAGCTTCCTGCCGTTGTCGTAAACATCGTAAGATGCGGTCCGGGTCTTGGAGGAATACTGCCTGCACAGTGTGATTATTTCCAAGCTGTAAAGGGCGGAGGCCATGGTGATTACAAGATGGTTGTACTGGCGCCTTCCAGCGTTCAGGAACTGTATGAACTTACTGTGGAGGCTTTTAATATTGCCGACAGGTATAGAATTGTTTCAATGATTATGGGTGACGGAATTTTAGGACAGATGATGGAAGCTGTTGAGTTCAAAGATGTCGAGAATATAGAAAAAGTCGACAAACCTTGGGCTACTACAGGTACACAAATGAAGAGGGAGCACAATACCGTAACCTCTATTTATATTCAGCCCGAAGTGTTGGAAAAACACAACCAAAAGCTGCAGGCCAAATACAGATTGATTGAGGAAAAGGAAACCCGTGTTGAAACATACAATTGTGAGGATGCGGATATTATTGTGACAGCTTTTGGTACAGTTGCAAGAATAGTAAAGAATGTTATAAAGATGGCCCAAAAGGAAGGTATAAAGGTTGGTTTGATTAGACCTATAACCTTGTGGCCTTTCCCGGTAAAGGAATTTGAAAAATATGCTGATGTTCCGAAAGCATTCTTGTCGGTTGAGCTTAATGCAGGCCAAATGGTTGAAGATGTCAAGATGGCTGTTAACGGCAAAAGGCCTGTGTATTTCCACGGAAGAATGGGCGGAATGATACCGACACAGAAGGAAATACTGGATAAAATAAAAGAAATTTTGAATGGTTAAACGGTTTTTAAACTCTTAATGCTAGGATTTTATTTTGGAAGGGGAAGAAAAATGGATACAGTTTTTAAAAAACCACATGCTTTAGTGGATGTATCTATGCACTATTGTCCCGGATGCACTCATGGGATAGTCCATAGACTTATAGCTGAGGTTATAGATGAGCTTGGTATCGAAGGAAAGACAATAGGTATTTCACCTGTTGGATGTACCTACAACAACTATGAATATTTTAATTGCGATATGGTTCAGGCAGCCCATGGAAGAGCTCCGGCAGTTGCGACCGGTGTAAAAAGGGTCAATCCTGACAATGTCGTATTTGCCTATCAAGGAGACGGCGATTTGGCTGCAATAGGTACGGCCGAAATTGTCCATGCAGCTACAAGGGGCGAAAAAATAACTGTTATATTTGTAAACAATGCCATATACGGAATGACATCCGGACAAATGGCTCCCACTACGTTGATTAACCAGGTTACAACCACCACTCCTTTCGGTAGAAATCCGGAGCTTCACGGATATCCGATAAATGTTTGCGAACTTCTGTCCACTCTTGAGGGTGCAGTATATATAGAGAGGGTTTCTATGCATGACATAAAGAATATTATGAATGCAAAGAAAGCTATAAAGAAGGCATTTCAGGTTCAAATGGCAAACTTGGGCTTTTCAATAGTTGAAGTGTTATCCTCCTGTCCTACAAACTGGGGAATGAATCCTGTAGAAGCATTGAAATGGATACAGGAGAAGATGATTCCGGTTTACCCGTTGGGGAATTTTAAAGGCAAGGATTTGGAGGTGTAAGTTTGATGGCAGATCAGCAGATTATTATGGCAGGTTTTGGCGGACAAGGAATACTGTCGGCAGGAAGAATTCTTGCATATGCGGGAATGTTGGAAAATAAAAATGTATCATGGCTTCCGTCTTATGGTCCGGAAATGAGGGGCGGTACTGCCAATTGCAATGTTATAATTTCCGACGATGTAATCGGTTCTCCCATTTTAAATACTGCTACAACTTTGATAGTTATGAACGGTCCATCCCTTGACAAGTTTGAAAAGACGGTGGAGAGCGGAGGAATAATTATTAAAGACAGCTCCTTAGTTCAAAGGGAACCGGAAAGGCAGGACGTAAAGGTTTACGGTGTACCTGCCACCGAGACAGCTTTTAAGATGGGAAATCCTACTTTTGCAAATATAATTCTTTTAGGAAAGCTAATTGCCCTGACCAACATAGTGTCCAAGGAGAACTTTGAAGTTGCTCTGAAGAAAACGCTGCCCGCTAAAAAACACAACTTGATTCCCGAAGAGATGAAAGCCCTTGAGTTTGGCATGCAGTATGAATGTTAACGGTATTTTTCTAAATAGCTACGTGAATAATTTTATAAAATTTGAAACTGTTCACAAAAAGCCCCCTTATAAAAGGAGGGCTTTTTAGTATTATTTTAAAATTTGTGTTTTACACGTTAAAGAGAAGCTCGCCGTATGTCGGGAACGGCCACATTTTTGCATCAACCAGTGTTTCAAGTTTGTCGGCTACGGCACGCAGCTCATTCATTTTGGAAATCACATCATCTCTGTACATGCAGGATTTTTTGAATGTATCCCCGGTAAAATGTGCTGCCTTGCCGGTTGCTTCTTCAAGAGCAATCAAATTCTTTTTGAGGGTGGAGAGTAGTAGGGACACTTCCTGTAAAAGCTCTGCCTGGACACTGGTATCGGCGTTAACTCCAGATGATTTAACAGAGTTTATCGAATCGGCAAGCTTTGTAATATAGGCTATAACAGCGGGTATAATATCCCGTTTGGTCATTTCTATCATGGTTAATGCCTCGATATTAATTGTTTTAATATAGTTTTCAAGGAATATTTCGTATCTGGAGTGCAGCTCCGTACTATTTAAAACTTTATGTTTTTCAAATACACGAATACTCTTTTCGTCAATTAGTGCTTTTGTTGCCTCAACAGTTGAACGTATATTTGGAAGGCCTCTTCTTTTTGCTTCTTTAATCCACTCATCGGAGTAATTGTTGCCGTTGAATATTATTCTTTTGTGGTTTTGAACTATTTCCTTCAAAACCGCATGAATCTCAGCATTCAAATCTTCTGCTTTTTCAAGTCTGTCCGCTATTTGGCAGAGTTCCTCGGCAACTATGGTGTTGAGTACAAAAACGGGGCCTGCGATTGAAGCGGATGAAGGAACCATTCTAAACTCAAACTTGTTTCCGGTAAATGCAAAAGGAGAAGTTCTGTTTCTGTCGGTAGCATCTTTAGGCAGAACCGGAAGCGTTGTTACGCCGATTTTTATGGGTTTGGCCTCTTTTAAAGTTTTTGCTCCTCCGGTATTTTCAATCTGTTCAAGAATATCCGTAAGCTGTTCGCCCAGGAATATTGATATAATTGCAGGAGGTGCTTCATTAGCGCCTAAACGGTGGTCATTGCCCGCATTTGAAGCAGCGCACCTCAAAAGCTCCGGATACTCATCCACAGCCTTTATTACTGCACATAAGAATATGAGGAACTGTGCATTTTCGTGAGGTGTATGGCCGGGATCCAATAGGTTTTGACCGTCATCGGTACTCATGGACCAGTTGTTGTGCTTACCGGAACCATTAAGTCCCGCAAAAGGCTTTTCATGAAGAAGGCAAACAAAGCCGTGTCTTTGGGCAACTTTTTTAAGGACATCCATTATCAGCTGGTTGTGGTCGGTGGCAATATTTGCCGTATGGAAGATCGGGGCAATCTCATGCTGTGCAGGAGCCACCTCGTTGTGCTTTGTTTTTGCCGAAACTCCCAGTTTCCAGAGCTCCCGGTCCAATTCCTTCATAAATGCCGAGACTCTTTCTTTTAAAGTTCCGTAATAGTGGTCTTCCATTTCCTGTCCTTTTGGAGGCATTGCACCAAAAAGGGTTCGACCTGTATAGATAAGGTCTTTACGGCGGTCATGGAGTGTTTTGTCAATCAGAAAGTATTCCTGCTCGGCGCCAACTGTAGTAATTACTTTTTTGGCGGTGGTATTTCCGAGAAGTCTAAGTATTCGAAGAGCTTGTTTTGACAGTGCTTCCATAGAACGAAGAAGAGGAGTTTTTTTGTCCAATACTTCGCCGTTATATGAGCAGAAAATTGTCGGAATATAAAGAGTGTTATCCTTTACAAAAGCCGGTGATGTACAATCCCATGCAGTATATCCTCTTGCTTCGAAGGTTGCTCTCAAGCCCCCGGAAGGAAAGGATGAAGCGTCCGATTCGCCTTTTATAAGCTCTTTTCCTGAGAATTCCATTATAACTTTTCCGTCCGATGTAGGGGAAATGAAGGAATCGTGTTTTTCGGCTGTGATTCCGGTCATGGGCTGAAACCAGTGGGTATAATGGGTTGCACCTTTGTCGATTGCCCAGTCTTTCATTGCGTTTGCAACTACTTCTGCTATATCCCGATCCAAAGGAGTACCTTCATCTATGGTTTTCTTTAATGCTTTGTATGCAAGTTTGGGAAGGCGTTCTCTCATTGCAGCATCATTAAACACATTTGAACCGAAAACCTCTGTTAATGAATATGTCTGTAATTCATCATTAACCATTAATAAAAACCCCTTTCAATATATAGATAAAAACAAATTACCAAAAACTGTAATGTTCGTTTATAAGAAAAAGGCGCATCAAAAGAATCATGAAACGCCTTTTTTTGTCATTGCTTAATATTCATTGACATTAACAAAAAGACAATTTTTTATTACCAATAACTCATTTTTATTATAAATATATAATAATGGGTTTTAATAAAAATTGCAAGCTTGTTATAAAAAAATCATTTAAATATATGCATGATCCAATACCCTATGAGAGATGTACTCAATATTTTCATCTGTATAGTTCCTGTATATATGTTCGTGATTTGAAGATAATTCAAGTATACCTTCCATTCTGTGAATATGACCGTTTTCGGTTTTGATGGGAAGGCCGGTGAATCCTGAAAAATAATGGGTATGCCCGTTGTACGACGAAATACCGTAATATGCATGAATGTGAAATACTTCTATGCCAATCATATTATCCGTGTATCCTATTATTCTATGATTATGCCTGTTGGCGGCCTTTGATTCAAACTTATACCTGTGTATGTGAGGATACATGAATATGCCTCCTTAAATTCAAACTTTAGCTAAATTCCAAGACTTCTAAATATAATTTATACAAAGCAGTTAAATTTATTATTCCAATTTATGCAATGCAAATTAAGCACAAATATAAAACTGCTCTAAAAGAAACGTGTTGTTCTTAAAGAGCAGCTAAAAAATTTTATAGATTGTCAAATTGCTTTAAATTTTAGTTCTGGGCTTTGTTATTGCTGTTATTATTATCATTTTCGTTTTCAATTACAATATAGTATCTTTGGTTCATGTATTTGTCTTTTCCGGTGACTGTATAGGTTTCAATAGGATATTTATATATAATTACATCCTTTGCATAACCTATGTATGAAGTTAAAACATCACCGACTCCTATGCTGTGTTTCATATATTTGTTTAACGTCGAAATGAGACTTGGAAGCTTGTCGATATTGGCTAATGTCCCATGCTGTTCAATGAATGCCTTGATAAAGTTGATCTGATTCTTCTTTCTTTCATAGTCTCCGATAGAATGAGTAATGTTTCCCATTTCGTCGTTGCTTTGTCTGTAGCGGACAAAACCTTCGGCTTTTCTGCCGTCAAGGCGGTTCCATCCTTTGTCTATATGAATGTAAAGATCTTGGTATATATCATCATAATGCATGTCATAGGGAACGTAGATGTCAACTCCTCCAAAAAGGTCTACAATTTGAACGAAACCTTCGGGGTTTACTCTGACATAGTCATGAATTTCAATATCAAAAATTTCTTTAATCAGGCCGGACAAAAAATTCATTGAGTATGCGCCGAATTTTCCCTCATATTTCATGAATGGACCTATGTTATGGGCACAATTAATCTTATAAAAGTCCGGGTCGTTTAGCCTGTTGTTGGCCTCCAAATAGCGTTTGACTCTAGGGCTGTAGTCAATGTAGAGGTCACGGGGAATCATTATTATTTTCAGCTTTTGATTTTTTTTATCGATACTTAATATGCCTATGGTATCATACAAACCTGTTAATTTATCCTGACCGATAAACAATATATTCCTGCTTTTTTCATCCACTAATTTTTCGGGATATTTCATACCGTTTGTAAGACCTTGAAACATGTCATCGATTTGACCGGAAGGTGTAGCGTTATAGTTTTTGCCGGGTGTCGCATAAGAAATGGGTTCATAGCTTTTGACAGGAGGATATAATATATCGTTGTCTACCTCTGAACTGTCATTACCGTCACTTAAAACAAATTTTCCCAAAAGAAATACCATTCCCCCTAAAACAAACAAACTGCTCATCCAAATAAGCAGGGCTCTTTTAAAAGTCAAGTTTTTTTTCTTTGAAAAAATTTTTTTTTGACCCATTTACAAAAACTCCTTAACAATCGATTGTGTTTACAGTTTTGGTAATGAATTATCTGATCTAATTTTGTTTTAACATACTTTTAATTGTAACATATAATTGAATGTTTAGGGATAAAAATTTTAATTTTTAGGCAGATTTAAAAGAATTGTAATATTTACGTGACTCGAATGTAAAACATTGCAAATAAATGTTTGTCGAATTCAAAAAAGCTGTTTTATTTTTGCATGTTGTGGTAAAATTGGTGGTGGCAAGTACTAATTTTATTTTATCAGGGAGGTACCAAATGAAGAGTCTTAAAAACACAAAAACAATGGAAAATCTTATGAAAGCATTTGCCGGGGAATCCCAGGCGCGCACAAGGTACAACTTCTATGCTTCAGTTGCCAATAAGGAAGGTTATAAGCAAATTGAAGCTATTTTTGTTGAGACTGCCGATAACGAAAAGGAACATGCAAAAAGATTTTACAAATTTCTTCTCGAAGGTTTGAATGGTGAACTACCTGCTTCAATTATGATAAATGCAGATTATCCTGTAGCCCAGGGGACAACTCTAGAAAACCTAAAGGCAGCCGCAGACGGGGAAAATGAAGAATGGACAAAGCTTTATCCGGAATTTGCAAAGATTGCTAAAGAGGAAGGTTTTGATGAAATAGCGGCAGCTTTCACGAAGATAGCTGAAGTTGAACAAAGGCATGAAGCAAGATACAAGAAGCTGGCGGAAAATATTGAGAATAACAAGGTGTTTAATAAAGACGAAAAAGTTTTGTGGAAATGCAGAAACTGCGGTTATGTACATGAAGGAAACAGCGCACCAGAAAAGTGTCCGGCATGTGCTCATCCGAAAGCGTTTTTTGAATTATTGGCTGAAAATTATTAATAAAATAATTTATTGTTATAAAAAAAGAAGCAAATCCGGGCATTTTCCAGGATTTACTTCTTTTTTATTTCTGTAGTTTAAAATACCAGCCCCAATTTACCACCGGCCTCTTCTAAGGGATTTGGGCTTTGATAAAATCTCCGATAGAATTATTCCTCGAAGGATGTCGTTCTCACTAATTTCGGAAAAGTCGAAATTAGTATTGTCTGAAGATGTAGATGCAGGTTGATAAGACTTCTTTGTTGCCAAGGTTCTTGCTTTTAAGGTTCTATCATTACCTTTGTAGCGCAAAGAGCCTTCCGAACCATGACTGTTTTCAGAACTCGGTTCGCCCTCGGGACTAATGTAGTCTAAAGAGCCTTGACCTACTCCTTCAGAGCTAAAACTGCCTTCAAAGTTTGGACTGCTTTCAAAACCGTAATTTTTTTCTGAAACAGGTCTGCCATTTGGTCTTGGCCTTCCTCCGGTACCTAAATTGTTGGAAGTTCTTTGATTGGGCCTAGTCGCATATCTGTTGGGATTTTGATTTGTTGTATGGTATTGCGGCGTATTACCGTTATTCTGATTTTTAGATGCTTCTGCAATTGCTTCTAACATACTTAATAATAAATCTTTACTCATATTAAAACAGCTCCTTTTTTATTGAGCCTAAGAAGGCAAGACAGAGATTAAACATCGTTTTGCTTCTTTATAGACGGAGAATCGTCATGCTTACTCATTTTCGATATGCTGTCCCTCATTTGGGTGTCTGCTATCAGGTTTTGCAAATTGTAGTAGTCGAGGACACCTATTTTTCCTTCACGAAGAGCTGAAGCCAATGCTTTAGGTACTTCCGCTTCAGCTTCTACAACTTTTGCTCTCATTTCCTGTACCATTGCCTTCATTTCCTGCTCCCTTGCAACAGCCATGGCTCTTCTTTCCTCAGCTTTTGCCTGGGCAATGCGTTTGTCCGCTTCTGCCTGGTCTGTCTGGAGCTGGGCACCTATATTTCTTCCCACATCAATATCTGCAATATCGATAGAGAGTATTTCAAAGGCGGTACCTGAGTCAAGACCTTTACTTAACACAGTTTTGGATATGGCGTCAGGATTTTCGAGAACCTGCTTGTGATCTAAGGCAGAACCAACTGTGGTAACAACACCTTCACCTACACGGGCAATAATGGTTTGTTCGCCGGCACCTCCGACGAGACGGTCAATATTTGCCCTAACAGTAACTCTTGCTTTTGCCCGAAGCTCAATACCGTCTTTTGCTATCGCTGCTACAACCGGTGTTTCAATTACTTTTGGATTAACACTCATTTGGACAGCCTCAAGAACATTTCTTCCTGCAAGGTCAATTGCAGCAGCTCTTTCAAATTCCAAAGGAATATTGGCTCTTTGAGCGGCAATAAGAGCGTTTACAACTCTGTCCACGTTACCGCCGGCAAGATAGTGGGCTTCAAGCTTGTTGATCGACACATTGATACCTGCTTTTGTTGCTTTGATGAGTGGATTTATAACCCTTGAAGGCACAACTCTCCTAAGACGCATTCCTACGAGAGTGAATATGCTGACTCTGACGTTTGCGGCAAATGCAGAAATCCAAAGACCTACTGGAAAAACTGCAAAGAATAGCGAGATAAATAAAATTATGGCCCCTACAATAAGAATAAAAGCTATACTATCCATAACAAAACTCTCCCTTCATCTTTTATGATAATATTATTACATTATATAACCCTAAGGGCTATATAGCAAGTAAAAACCGGATTAATACACTAATCGATTTTTCTTACCACGATACGGCGACCTTCGACCTTGATAATTTTTACTTTTGAATCCTTTTCAATCATGTCAAACTCTGAAACAACATCAAGTTTTACTCCGTCGAACTCTGCAGTACCGGACGGGCGCAGGGGTGTTAAAGCCACACCCTCTTTGTCAAGAAAAGGTGAAAAGTCTTCGGTTCCTTCAAATCCGCTTTGCTTTTCCAGGGAATCTGTGAGTACCAGTTTTGAAAGCCGCCCTTTAGAGGCTGAGCGAAGTATTATTGCAAGGGCAATGCCCAGCACAACAAGTATTATTGCCAGAAGCACAAGAACATCCGTGAGTGTTTTAGCAGTTAACACAACACCTGCAAAGAGAAGAATCAAACCTGCAATACCCGGAAAACCAAAACCGGGGAAGAACATTTCGATTATCACAAAGGTAAAACCGAGTATAAAGCAGATTGCTGCCCAGATATCGATGTTGTAAATGAAATCAAACAATTGGAAAACCCCCTTCCGTTTAATTGAAAATTTTGCATCTTGGGATTGAACTTTGTAATACCGGAAATCCAAATTGCGGCGACGGTTTTGATGATATTAAACACTCTTAATAAGCTATACAGTTTATATTATATACTATCATATGCATTTATCACAATCAAATTTTGGTGGTTTCCTTTTATTTAGT
>Ga0209720_1000995_pt1 | contig 26094 bp, 24 predicted proteins | sample AD_JPNMR3_MetaG_FD_184426 | JGI IMG/M metagenome (GOLD analysis project Ga0209720, IMG submission 184426) | Active sludge microbial communities of municipal wastewater-treating anaerobic digesters from Japan - AD_JPNMR3_MetaG (SPAdes) (version 2) | ecosystem: Engineered > Bioreactor > Anaerobic...
GCAATGAACGAAGTGTTTTAGCCAAAGTAAAATAGCATAAAGCTGGTAGTGGTGCCTGTCCGAGTTTTGACGGAAATAGTGTCCGGATGGTTAAGACATGGGAAAAATGATAGAATGGAATAAATAACAGCACCATCCGGGAGGAAAATATGGAAAGATATAAAATTGCAGATGAAAAGATCGTTTCCGGCTATGATTATCTTGAAAGAGGCAATAGTCAAAAAGCTTGTGATATGTGGCTTGAGGCATGGGACGACATTAAGTCAATAATGAGCAGCATAGGTATCGACAATATTGATAAACTACAGCAAAAATATCAATGGTCAGAGTTTTTATCCAATTATGTGCAGGATCTTGAAGCGGAACTACATAACACAGGGCTTGAAAACAAGGAATACTTTCGCAAGAGGATTAAGTATTGCGAGGAAATGCTTGCAGTATGTGGAGATGAAGATGACCTGATAATTGAGAATACACGCAGAGCGATAGCAGATTCCCATTTTGAACTTGGCAATGAGGAAGAGTGCGATCGCCTGTATAGCATGTGGCTGGGGGCAGACCCAAACTGGGGCTGGGGATATATTGGTTGGTCAGACTGCTATCACTTCGGAAAAAACAAGACGGAAGCACATCTTAGAAAAGCAGAAGCAATCATTACAAAGGCCTTGGAACAAAAGGATCTTCGGGACCGGTTGGATGTCATTGAGAGAGCGGTGGAAATCTATCAAGCTCTTGGAAACAATGAGAAGGTCGCAGAGTTAAAAAAGGAGATTCCATCCCTGAAAAGAAGCACCTTTGTAAAACACACAACTGCCGGTCCGATAAAGACAGAAAAGACAGGCAGGAATGATCCTTGCCCATGTGGCAGTGGAAAGAAATACAAAAAGTGCTGTGGAAAGTCGTGAGATATGATCAATGTAAAGGAATATGAACTAATCCCGCACAAAAAGGCTCAAGACAAATATCACGTAAAGAGCAAGGAAAAAAGTATTTGTCCGGTATGTGGAAGTCTGGAGCTAAAAGTAGTCGGCACTCGAACCCGTAAGGTATTAAAAAGCTGCGGAAAAAAGATCATCTTGGTAATCCGCCGTCTCCGGTGCAGGAGTTGCAGACGAATACACCATGAATTGCCTGATAGCATAGTTCCATACAAAAGATATTCCAGCGAAAGCATCGAAGCAATACTCGACGGAATGGAAGATACGGTCTCCTGTGAAGAAAGCACCATATACCACATTCGAAAATGGTTTAGCGATTTCTCAGGATATCTTGCAGGAAGCCTTGATGCCATTGCTGTTAGATTGGGATTGAAAACAGTAGTAGGCCATAAATCCCCAATGAGTAGGATAAAGACCTATGTAGGGGACGAATCTGGTTGGCTTGCTAGAGTTGTCCGTCCTTTGGTTAATTCAAATATGTGGGTGCATACCCGTTCTGCATTCTTGTCCTGAAGGACAGGGTGTAAACTCATGTTAAAAGCTCTATGAAGGGGTGATTTTAACGTGAGGGACGAAAAAAAGGCAGAAGGAATTGCAGTTTGGCGTGTACAGATGTTGTCGCCGCTTTTGCAAGAAGGCCTTGACCCTGCCAAAGCACGACAAATCCGAGCACGTATCTGTGAAGAAACAGGTCTGTCAGATCGAAGTATACGCAGATACATTGCAAGATACCGAGAGAAGGGATTTGAAGGGCTCAAGCCTAAAGGGAAGGAAAAAACAAACAGGGAGGATCCCATTCCTCCACATATATTGGAACAAGCTATACTCCTTCGTCGCGAAGTTCCTGGAAGGAGTGTATCACAGATTATTCAGATCCTTGAATGGGAAGGGCGGGTAGCACAAGGGCAGATAAAACGCAGCACTCTGCAGGAGAAGCTGGCACAAAAGGGATACAGTGCCCGACACATGAAAATGTATGCCCAATCTGGTGTGGCTGCACGAAGGTATCAGCATAGATATCGGAACAAGCTTTGGCATTCGGATATCAAGTATGGCCCATATCTTCCTATCGGTAAAGATGGCATGAAAAAACAGGTATACCTTGTACTTTTTATAGACGACTGCAGCAGATATGTCTTCCATGGAGAGTTCTATCCGGTATTAGACCAGGTCATAGTGGAGGATTGCTTCCGCAAGGCTATACAGAAGTATGGGGTTCCAGAGACTGTATACTTTGATAATGGAAAGCAGTACCGGACAAAATGGATGACTCGTGCCTGTTCAAAGATGGGCATCCGGCTGCTATATGCAAAGCCCTATTCCCCGGAATCTACCGGAAAACCGGAAAGACTAAATCGGGTTGTAGATTCCTTTCTCAGTGAAGCAGCACTGGAGAAGCCTCAAACGCTAGACAAGCTGAATGAGCTGTTCTGGGTGTGGCTTGAGGAATGCTACCAGAACAAGCCGCATTCAGCCCTTGAAGGGAAAGCCAGTCCTGAGGCCGCATACCGTAGTGACAAGAAACCTTTACGGTTTTTAGAACCTGAGGTAATAGCAAATGCTTTCCTGCATTGTGAAGAGCGCAAGGTTGATAAAGCCGGGTGCATAAGCTTTGAAGGTAAGAAGTATGAGGTAGGACTTTCTTTTATCGGCTGTACTGTGGATGTTATATATGATCCTTCAGACACCTCGGAATTGACTATTGAATATGAAGGGCATGCACCTTTTAAAGCAAAACAGCTGGTAATCGGGGAACATGCAGGCCGGCGTCCCAAGCTTCCTGAGCATATGAACACCGTGCCTGCAGAGTCATCAAGACTCCTAGCTGCAGCAGCAAAGCAAAATCAGCAAAGGCAGGAGCATCAGGCTACAGCTATCTCCTACAGATCACTCAGCAAAGGGGGCAGCAGGAATGTTTGAGGAATTCTATGGACTTTCCGCCACCCCATTCTCAAGAGATATACCAACGAGTGAACTCTATCCATCCATAGCTCTGGAGGAGACACTGGGTCGTCTTGAGTATGCTGCCCAGCGTCAGTTGTTTGCTATACTTACCGGCGATTGTGGAATCGGAAAGACAACAGCCATACGCAAATTCAAGGATGTGCTGAGTCCATCGGAGTATCTGGTCATGTATCTGTCGGACTCCAAGCTCACGCCGCGGCATTTCTACAAAGGGCTTTTAGAGCAGTTAGGCTGCGAGTCTAAATTCTATCGTGGGGATGCAAAACGCCAACTGCACAGGGAAATTGAACTTATGCGAGGAATTCAGCATTTACAGCCGGTTGTAATAGTTGATGAGGCGCACCTATTAGACCGTGAAATGCTGGAAGAAGTCCGTTTTTTGCTTAACTTTAAGCTTGATTCCCAAAGTCCTATGGCACTCATCCTCGTAGGTCAAAGTGAACTGTGGGAAAAACTCCAGCTTCAGGCTTATGCCGCCATAAGGCAGAGAATTGATATTCAATGCAGACTACAATACTTTGACCGTGCTCAGGTTGAAGAGTATATGAAACGGCATATGAGCTATGCGGGGGCTAGCAGAGATATATTCACAGAAGCTGCTATTGATGAAATTTTCAAATTTTCGAACGGAGCTGCGAGACTCATTAACAAGGTCTGTTCTCACTGCTTGTTCTACGGAGCACAGAATGGCCGACGGATCATTGATGACCACATGGTAAAGCTTGTAATACAGGGGGAATTGGCATGATGCGGTTCCAGTGCTCTTACCAGTGGGATGATAATGAACGGGATGACTGGTATGGTGTAATCAGTCAAATCACCAGCTTTGGCAGTTTTTACGAGATATTCATTACAAGCCGGTCGAGTATTCGAGTACTAATTGGGAAGTGCACATCAGGGCTATTTGCATGTCTTCCGGATTACTGCGCTGGTTGTAATCTGAGTGAGCTGGATGATATCTTTTACAACAGTGAAAAGTTAATCAATGCGGTGCAGAACCCAGTTGACGGAAGAACTGTCGCTTGCGCACTAAAGGTATTAGCAAATGTCTTGGAGTTTCAATAACCAGTCTGGAGCTAGTGGCGGAGTAACCTATTAGGTACCCGCCCTAGCTCCGGTATTTTGGACGGCATCATCGTCAACCTCATGACACCAAACACTGTCTATTGGGGGACACTATAGGTTGGCAGTAACAGGATAGTTTGGCAATGATAATAAATTCCCCTATAATAGGATTTATGCTTTCAGTTTGATAATTAATTTAAAAGGATTATGGTAATGAAAGATAACCTAAAGATGTGGTCTTGACCGATAGGAATTTTCCTGGCCTTGTTTTGGAGATTACTATGATTTTGCCCGCTCAGGCAGATGGAATACAGCACATCATCCTTTCATGAACTGATTGATGAAATCATCGTATCAATAAAACAGACTGTTTTTGCAAGTGAAGGTTCCACGGTCCTGCAAAATTCCCAACCCATTGTATTAGTGTGCTTTCAGAGAGGACGCAGTCCCATTTGTCACAAATCGGCTGAATGTCGTTGACAAACAAGCTGTAAGCGCCATATAATAAAAAAGAATGAACAATGGCGTTCATTAGATAATGCAATTTCAGTTAAACCGGGTTTCAGCCGGATATTAACTGTGTGCATTATGTAATGGGCGCCATTTTTAGTTATAAGGACTGCATATAAAGGGAATAACTTGAGTTTAGTGCTAATAATTACGAAAGGGTACTGCCGTTGGTATAATGTTGTTATAAAGAAAAATCGGAGGGTAGAGAAATGATAACTACAGTCGATCAAGTCCTGGAATTCATACATGAAAATGATGTGAAATTCATTCGTCTTTCATTTTGCGACCTGTTCGGGAACCTGAAAAATATTTCGATCATACCGGATGAACTGCCCCGTGCGTTCGAACACGGCATCCCGTTCGATGCCCACGCGGTAAGCGGATTTACGGATATAACGAAGTCCGACCTGCTGCTGGTTCCGGACCCGGCGACACTGTCCGTTTTGCCATGGCGCCCTCAGCAGGGCAGGGTGGTCCGTTTTTACTGCAACATCAAGAATCCCGATGGAAGCGTTTTCTGGGGTGATACAAGGGAGATCCTCAGATCCGTTGTGGATCGGACCAGGCAAAAAGGATACGTGTGCATGATCGGCGCAGAATGCGAGTTCTACCTTTTCGTAACCGATGAGAACGGAGAACCCACCTCCGTTCCGTTTGACAACGGCGGTTACCTGGATGTATATCCTCTCGACAAGGGCGAAAACATCAGGCGCGAGATCTGCATCTGCCTGGAGGAAATGGGGATCAGGCCTGAAACATCCCACCATGAACGGGGACCCGGACAGAATGAGGTCGATTTCAAATTTTCCGATGCTGTCAACAGCGCAGACAACTTCATTACCTTCAAACAGGTCGTGAAAAGTATCGCGGCAAGGAACGGCCTGTTCGCGTCGTTTTCGCCGAAACCGCTGCCCGATAAAAGCGGGAGCGGACTGCATGTGAACCTGTCACTCATGCAGAACGGACAGAACATATTCAGAATAGGTGAGAAGGAAAACTCAAAGGTGGCCGAATCCTTTGTCGCAGGTGTGCTTCAGAAAATATCTGAAATAACAGCGTTTTTAAATCCGATTCCCAATTCATACGAGCGTCTTGGAGCCTGCGAGGCGCCAAAGTATATTTCCTGGTCCTACGGCAACCGTTCGCAGCTTGTACGCATCCCTGCCGACAGCGACGAGAGGACGCGCATGGAACTAAGATCTCCCGATCCTGCGACGAATCCGTACCTTGCTTTCGCATTGATAATTTCCGCAGGATTTTACGGCATAGAGAACGGCCTTGCACTGCCTGAAAGCATAAATGTTGACCTCTATAACGCTGATGAAAACGTGATCGGCACGCTTCCGAGGCTTCCTGAAAATCTCGGACACGCTCTGAAACTTGCCGAAAAGTCCGATTTCCTGAAAAACACGCTGAGCGAACAGGTCATTGATAGCTTTGTACGTTTGAAAAATCTTGAATTGCAGACATATAAGCGGACTGCCGACAAAAGGGTATATTTCCTGGAGAACTATTTTAGTGTAATTTGACAGACGACCCCATTGACAGTTTTCGTAAAGTAAAAGGTGGTACGCGATGGACAGTGCACTAATCGTATCATATTCGAAAAAAGTTGCAGACAGTTTGGCAGAGATACTGGCACAGACATCAGTGACGGATGTCGCCACCTTGTCCAACGGCGGGGAAGCCAGGAGGATGATGATCGAAAAGGATTACGACCTGTATATCATAAACACTCCCCTGCCCGACGAGTTTGGAGATGACCTCGCGCTGGATATAGCTTCAAAAGGGATCAGTGTGGTGATCCTGATTGTAAAAGCTGAACTATACGATGAGATCTCAGAGAAGGTCGAAAATTATGGCGTTATCACGATGGCGAAACCCATAAGCAGGACCATTTTCTGGAATGCCCTGAAACTGTCCATGGCTGCACACAGGAAAATAAAAGCGATACATAATGAAAACACGAAACTGATGCAGAAGATCGAAGATATCCGGATCGTCGACCGAGCCAAGTGTGTTCTCATTTCCAAGTTCTCATTGACTGAGCCCGAAGCACACAGGTACATCGAAAAAAAGGCGATGGATACGCGCAGGACGCGCAGGAAGGTCGCGGAGGAAATACTGATGCTATATGAAAACAACATGCTCTGAGAGCATACTGAAGTCCGTTCCAAACCCTGCAGCAAGTGCAGAATCCAAATTTGCCGCGGGGTTTATTATTTTATCGAATCTCCCTTGCAATAAAAACGTCAGTAAGTTGGGTTTTTACGTGATATGCGAGACTGATATCGAAACTTACGGGTTTTTTCGCCGGCTGCCCAACGTGCCGTACCGGTATGATACGGAGACCGGCGAATGGCCGTGTACAATGCCCGAATTGTAAAAAGAACACGTGGAGCGCATGCAGAGGATGGCCGAAATATTAAAAACAATCTGTGTGTAATAATGTGGTCGACAGGGAACGAAAGCGGACACGGCCCCAATCATCTTGCAATGATAAGTGGACCAGGCAGAAGGACAACACGAGTCTTATCCACTGTGAAGACGTGTCGAGGGAAAACAGTGCCTGTACGATACCAGTTGAACGAAAAAAGTTGAAATTCCGTTTCACCTTACAGCCGGGCCGGTTTGGGGAACCCGGTTTCTGCAGGATAAGCTCAACATAAAACAGTGCTGTATTGACAATACGGTAAAATTGCTGTTATACTTGTAGCGATAAACAAAGACGTTTATCAACGCACTGGTGCGTACCAGTGTGTTGGTAGGCGTCTTTTTTTTATTCGACAGGAGGGTTACAACGATGTCTTACACAATGAGGGTACTTGAGAGAGTGATAAAACAGAATCCGAATGAACCGGAATTCCACCAGGCGGTGACTGAGGTATTGACCTCCCTGCAGCCTTTTGTCGATTCGCATCCCGAGTATGAAGAGGCAGGCATACTCGAGAGGCTTTGCGAGCCGGAGAGAGTAATAATCTTCAGGGTCCCGTGGGTCGATGATTCGGGAAAAGTGAGGGTTAACAAGGGCTACAGGGTCCAGTTCAACAGTGCAATCGGTCCGTACAAGGGCGGCCTTCGCTTCCATCCGAGCGTCAGCCTGAGTATCATAAAATTCCTTGGGTTTGAGCAGGTCCTCAAAAACTCGCTTACCGGACTGCCCATGGGCGGAGGGAAAGGCGGATCGGATTTCGACCCGAAGGGCAAGTCGGAACGTGAGATAATGGCTTTCTGCCAGAGTTTCATGACGGAATTGTACCGCCATATAGGAGAAAACACTGACGTACCTGCCGGAGATATAGGAGTCGGCGAGCGTGAGATCGGATACCTTTTCGGCCAGTACAAGAGGATAATCGATTCGTTCAGCGGTGTGCTCACGGGCAAGGGACTGTCATACGGAGGATCGCTCGGCAGGCCTGAAGCTACCGGTTACGGGCTGGTATACCTGGTCGAGGAAATGCTCAACCGGCATGGCAGCTCGCTGGAAGGGAAAACTGTTGCAATTTCGGGCGCGGGAAATGTGGCGATACACGCGGTCGAAAAGGTCTGTCAGCTGGGCGGCAGGACAGTCACCATGTCAGATTCTGACGGTTTCGTGTATGATCCGGATGGTATCGATCTGCAGGTTGTCAAGGAGATAAAGGAAATAAGACGTGGTAGGATCTCCGAATATGTAAATTACCGCAAAAGTGCTGTATATACCCCGGGAAGAGGCGTATGGAACGTCAAGTGCGATGTGGCGCTTCCGTGTGCGACTCAGAACGAACTTAACGAGGAAGATGCGGAAGAACTGATAAAGAACGGTGTCATTGCCGTTGCGGAGGGGGCCAACATGCCGACCACACTGGGAGCTACTGAACTGTTCATAAAGAACAGGGTGCTGTTCGTACCCGGAAAAGCTGCAAATGCAGGCGGCGTTGCTGTATCCGGACTTGAGATGAGCCAGAATTCAGCCAGGATCGCATGGAGTTTCGAGGAAGTGGACAGAAAACTCAGGGAAATAATGATAAACATATACAACAACATTTCCAGCGTAGCGAAAGAAGTAGGGAAGGAAGACAATTTCGTAGTAGGAGCGAATATTGCAGGGTTCAAGAAAGTTGCTGACGCAATGCTTAGGCAAGGTGTAGTTTAAACCAAACCATTATTGCAAAGTATAAGCTCAAGGAAAAAGAAAAGTCAGCAGTATCGTTAAAGGAGGCGATAGGATGAACACAATTGTCGAAAGGACTGTTTCACTTGGGAAGCCGATCATGGCTCCGTGCATGGTACCGGTGGAGCACAAATCGACACCGAATTGCATCAATGACCCGTTTATGGTAAACGGCGAGTGCTGGAAGGTCACGGCTATGTCCTTTGGTTCGCCTCATGGTGCAGTGTTCGTGGATGATGTCGATGCCACGGACGTCCGGAACATAGGCCCGGCTCTTGGTACGCACAGCCTGTTCCCGGAAGGTGCGAGCATAGTTTTCATCCAGATACTGGACAGGGAGAATGTCAAGGCACGGCTTTGGCATCGCGAGAAGGGAGAAACGGATTTCACCGCTGAAGCCGCCTGTGTCGCAGGGGTAACAGCAGCGATGCTCCACAGGATACCGGCAAGTGAAGTGAATATCCACATGGGGCAGAACATTTTCCGGGTGGAATGGAACAGGGTGACGGACGAGGTCTGCCTGACAGGGCCGGCCGATGTGCTGGGAACGGCAGGGTAACAACTCACAGTTGTATGATCCGATAGGCAATAAACGCCCATACGGATCATAAAATGTGAGTTTGTTATAAAGGGATGTGTTGCTCAAGGGAAAACCCACAGCATCGAGCGTTTATCGCTCGGCTGTGGGTTTTTCCCTTTGTTGCGGAAGTGTGGATCGCTTATGTGGATCGCTATATCACACTGTAAAGGATGTCCGTGTAGGTCGGGAGCGTCCAGTGCTTGCTGCTTGTGATCAGTTCAAGCTCGTCGATGACCTCCCGCAGGTCGTTCATTGCCGTAAACACTTTTTCACGGTATGCCCGGGCGCTTTCAAGAGTGTCTGTGATCTTACTGACCGCCTGGGTCTGCTCGGCCAGATTGCCCAGTCTCTTTTCCAGTTCGACCGACAGTTCGGATATCCTCTTGAGGCGGTTCTCTTCCAGGGAAGTATCGATCCCGGCATTCACAGCCTTTTTGTTGAGTACCAGTTCGGCAAGTTCATTCTGATAACTGATCACGGCAGGGATCACATACTTGTTTACCATATCGGTCATAGTGAGAGCTTCGATCCTGATGGTTTTCGAGTAGTTTTCAAGCAGTATCTCATACCGTGAATGGATCTCGTGCTCCGTGAATACTCCGTGGCGGACGAATATTTCCACATTCTTGGGATGGATGAACGCCGGCAAAGCTTCCGGGGTGGTCTTCAGGTTCGACAGGCCCCTGCGTTCGGCTTCCTCCACCCATGAGGCATCATAGCCGTTGCCGTTGAAAATGATGCGCTTATGGTTCTTGATGGTCCTTTTGATCAGTTTGCTCAGGTCAGACTTGAAATCAGTGCTGTTTTCAAGCTCGTCGGCAAACTGTGACAGTACTTCGGCTACGATCGAGTTGAGTACGATAATTGGACCTGCGATGGAGAATGCGGAACCAAGCATACGGAACTCGAACTTGTTGCCTGTGAACGCGAAGGGCGAAGTACGGTTGCGGTCCGTCGTGTCTTTCGGGAAATGCGGCAGCACCGTGGCGCCGATCTCCATAAGGGTCTGCCCTTTGCATGTATATAGCGTATCGTTCTCCAGCGCATTGAGGATCTCGGTAAGTTCTTCGCCAAGGAAGATCGAAACGATGGCAGGAGGAGCTTCATTGGCGCCGAGACGGTGGTCGTTGCCGGCGCTTGCGACAGATACGCGAAGCAGGTCCTGGTAATCGTCCACCGCTTTGATCACTGCGACGAGGAACAGCAGGAACTGTGCGTTTTCAAAAGGCGTGTCCCCGGGTTCCAGCAGGTTTATGCCCGTATCGGTCGATATGGACCAGTTGACGTGCTTTCCGCTGCCGTTTATCCCTGCGAAAGGCTTTTCATGCAGGAGGCATGCAAGGTTGTGCCTTGCGGCGACGGTTTTCATCAGTTCCATCATCAACTGGTTGTGGTCCGTCGCGATATTGGCTTCGCCGTATATAGGAGCGAGCTCATGCTGGGCCGGAGCCACTTCATTATGTTCTGTCTTCGCGTAGACTCCCAGTTTCCACAGTTCTTCGTTAAGATCCTGCATGAATGCCGACACCCGCTGCTTTATGCTGCCGAAGTAGTGGTCTTCCATTTCCTGCCCTTTCGGCGGCCTTGCACCGAAAAGCGTTCTGCCGCAGCATATGAGGTCGGGCCTCTTAAGGTATACGTCCCTGTCGACCAGGAAGTATTCCTGCTCCGGTCCCACCGATGAAAGGACGCGTTTCGCGTCGGTCACGCCGAACAGACGAAGGATGCGGAGCGCCTGCCTGTTGAGGGCCTGCATGGAGCGCAGGAGCGGCGTCTTTTTATCCAGGGCTTCTCCGCTGTACGAACAGAAAGCTGTGGGAATATACAGCGTACTGCCTTTTACGAAAGCATAGGAAGTCGGATCCCATGCGGTGTATCCTCTTGCCTCGAAGGTGGATCTCAGTCCTCCTGAAGGAAAGCTGGATGCGTCAGGTTCGCCTTTCACTAGCGATTTGCCTGAAAACTCCATGATGGCCCTGCCACGGCCGTCCGGAGTAATGAAACTGTCATGCTTTTCGGCGGTCACGCCTGTCATGGGCTGGAACCAATGGGTGAAATGGGTCGCGCCCTTCTCTATGGCCCAGTCTTTCATGACGGCTGCCACCACGTTTGCTACGTCGAGTTCCAGGTGGGTACCGTTTTCAATGGTTTTCCTCAGCGCATTATAGATTTCTTTCGGCAGGCGTTCTTTCATTACCGCGTCTCCGAATACCATACTGCCGAAGAGTTCGGATATATTCTTATTTGCCATTTTTGCACCCTCTTTCCAGAAAATTACAGCATTGATTAAAATAATACCAATAGAAACAGTTCTCCGACTTAGCAGGTATATTACCGCTCAAAGCAAATTTATTCCCGCTGCGGCACAGCCTTCGATCGTATCCCGGTCCCAGACGGAAACCTGGACTTCACCGACATGGGCTTTCTGCAGCAGAAGCATGCAAAGTCTCGACTGTCCTATACCGCCGCCCATCGTCAGCGGCAGTTCATCATTAAGAAGCATTTTGTGGAACATGAATTCGCGCCGGTCGTCGCACCTGGCCTTGGTAAGCTGTTCATCAAGAGATTTACTGTCGACGCGTATACCCATGGATGATATCTCGAGAGCGCACTGAAGGACGTCGTTCCAGAAGAGGATGTCGCCGTTCATTTTCCAGTCGTCATAGTCCGGCGCTCTTCCGTCATGCTTTTTGCCTGACCTCAGCACATCTCCTATCTGCATTATGAAGACCGTCCTGTGCTCTTTCACATATGCGTTTTCACGTTCCTTGGGCGAAAGCTCAGGGTACATGTCTTCCAGTTCCTGGGTGGTGATGAAGAAAACTTCCCTTGAAAGGTATGTTGTAAGTACCGGGTATGTCTTTTTGATCTCATCCAGCGTGTCGCATATTGCGCCGACGATTTTCCTGACCGTATCCTTCAGGGTTTCCAGGTTTCTTTCTTCACGGCTTATAACCTTCTCCCAGTCCCACTGGTCGACATATATCGAATGGAGGTTATCCATCTCTTCGTCACGGCGAATTGCGTTCATATCGGTGTATATCCCTTCGCCCGAGGAGAACCCGTACTTGTACAGCGCCAGGCGTTTCCACTTTGCCAGCGACTGGACGACCTGGGCGCAGGTTTTGGTTTCCTTGATGTCGAATTCCACAGGGCGTTCAACACCGTTCAGATCGTCATTTATCCCCGTATTTGCAGGAACGAACAACGGTGCCGAGACTCTTTTCAGATTGAGAGCCTTGCTGAGGTTGTCCTCAAATATCCTCTTTATCATCCCGATCGCGATCTGGGTCTCATAAAGGCTAAGAAGCGATTTGTATCCTTTTGGCACTGTCAGCTGACTCATGACCACACTCCTCTCAGTGAAAATACCTGTAAATAATAAATAAAGATGCCGCGGACCGGAAGCTCCACAGCACCTTTGCTGTTACAGGCAATTCCACAGCACCTTTGCTGCTAGCAAAAGATTAACACGGCAGTAAGCCGATGTCAATACTTTTCTTCCATCTTAAAAATAAAAATGCAATTTGCATAATTCGAACTTGCAAAAATCAAAAACCGGTCAGGCATATTCACCAAAACCAAATTAAAATATGCAATTTGTAATATAATGCGATTCATAAAACAGTTGACACATATAATGTTAATGTAGTATCATTATCAAAACGAACAAAGGCGTTCATCAGATAGTGGAGGCGATAGCCGAAGAGGCTGCGCCGCCTGGAAAGGCACTATGTGATGGACGCCTTAATTATTTTGGTTCATGGTATTTTGGTTCAAAGCCGGGGGGTGAAGATAATGAAGGAAGGAATGTTCAGAAACGTATCAGGATGCGCCATATCAGGGATCTTTTCAAAATCGGGCAGACGTTTTTCCGGCAAGCTCATAATCGATTCCATCACCGTCATGCATGAACGCTCCAACGGTCTTGGCGGAGGTTTCGCGGGATACGGGATCTACCCTGAATATAAGGATTATTATGCCTTCCATATATTTTATGAAAACAAATCTGCGAAGAAGGAATGCGAGGAGTACCTGGAAGAGCATTTCGACATTATAAACCTTTCGAAGATACCGACGCGGAAGGTGCCGCAGATCACTGACGAGCCGTTGATCTGGAGGTATTTCGTCGCACCCCAGCCGACGAAGCTTGCCGACAGCCAGCTTGACGAGAGGGAATACGTAGTAAGAAGCGTCATCAGGATAAATACGGCTATCGATGGTGCGTATGTATTCTCAAGCGGAAAAAACATGGGAGTGTTCAAGGCAATGGGATATCCCGAAGATGTAGGAAGGTTCTACCGCCTTGAAGAGTACGAGGGTTACTGTTTCACGGCGCACGGCAGGTATCCCACCAATACGCCGGGCTGGTGGGGAGGGGCGCATCCCTTTGCACTCCTTGATTACTCGGTGGTCCACAACGGCGAAATATCTTCATACGACGCCAACCGCCGCTGTATCGAGATGTATGGCTACAAATGCACGCTGCAGACAGATACCGAAGTTATTACCTATATCATAGATTATCTGCACAGGAAGAAAGGACTTACCCTGAAGGAGATCTGCTCGGTGATCGCGGCGCCGTTCTGGTCCACGATAGAGCGTAAACCGCAGAAGGAAAGGGAAGAACTCGAGTACCTGAGGAGCGCTTTCGATACACTGCTGATCACTGGCCCGTTTTCCATAATCGTGGGATTCGAAGGCGGCATGATGGCCCTGAACGACAGGCTGAAGCTCCGCAGCATGGTAGTAGGAGAGAAAGACGATATGGTCTACGTTGCCAGTGAGGAAGCCGCCATAAGAGTCATACAGAGCGACCTCGACAAGGTATGGGCTCCCAGGGGCGGCGAAGGAGTCATTATCACACTAGAGAATGGAGAATCGTAATGGCTGTTCAGTACATCTATCCGGAATATGAAGTGGTAAGGAATTATGACCGCTGCATCGCCTGCAGGGTCTGTGAACGGCAATGCGCGAACGAAGTGCATGAATACCTGGCGGACAGCAACAAGATGGTTGCCGATGATTCCAAATGCGTGAACTGTCACCGGTGTGTGGCTCTCTGCCCGACACGGGCTCTGAAGATCGTCAAAACGGATCATACCTTCAAGGAGAACGCCAACTGGAGCGGCAAGAGCATCACGGAGATCTATAAACAGGCGGAAAACGGAGGCGTTTTGCTGTCAAGCATGGGGAACCCTGAAAATTATCCTGTGTATTTTGATAAATTACTGCTCAACGCTTCCCAGGTCACGAATCCTTCCATCGACCCATTGAGGGAGCCGATGGAGACCAGGGTTTTTCTTGGCGCAAAGCCCGAAAAGATCGAGAGGGATGAAAGGGGCCGCCTGAAGAACAATCTGCCGCCGCAGATAATTCTTTCCATGCCGGTCATGTTTTCGGCCATGAGCTACGGCTCGATAAGCTACAACGCGCATGAAAGCCTTGCAAGGGCCGCAGCTGAGCTAGGGATCCTATACAACACCGGTGAGGGCGGTCTGCATGAGAACCTTTACAAATATGGAAAGCATACGATCGTGCAGGTGGCTTCAGGACGATTCGGAGTCCACAAGACTTACCTGGACAGCGGGGCTGCCATCGAGATCAAGATGGGACAGGGTGCAAAGCCCGGCATCGGCGGACATCTGCCTGGTGCAAAAATAGTGGGGGATATTTCGAAGACCCGTATGATACCTGAAGGCACCGATGCGATATCGCCGGCTCCCCATCATGACATTTACTCCATTGAAGACCTGCGCCAGCTGGTATTCTCACTGAAGGAAGCGACCGGCTACACGAAGCCTGTTATCGTCAAGATCGCTGCCGTGCACAATGTTGCGGCGATCGCAAGCGGCATTGCACGCAGCGGGGCGGACATCATCGCCATAGACGGTTTCAGGGGCGGAACGGGCGCAGCTCCCACGCGGATCCGCGACCATGTGGGCATCCCGATCGAACTGGCACTGGCCAGTGTCGACAAAAGGCTGCGCGAAGAGGGGATCCGTAATAACGTATCCATCGTTGTGGGAGGGAGTATCCGCTCCAGTGCCGACGTCGTGAAAGCAGTCGCCCTCGGCGCTGACTGCGTTTATATCGGAACTGCGGCTCTCATTGCCCTGGGATGCCATTTGTGCAGGAGCTGCCATACGGGCAAATGCAACTGGGGCATCGCCACCCAGAGAGAGGATCTTGTTAAGCGCCTCAACCCGGATCTGGGGTACAGGAGGCTCGTGAACCTCATGACCGCCTGGAAGCATGAGATCAAGGAAATGATGGGCGGTATGGGGATCAACTCGATCGAAGCGCTGAGAGGCAACAGGCTCATGCTCCGGGGCGTCGGCCTGAACGAGAAGGAGCTTGAGATACTCGGCATAAAGCATGCAGGGGAGTGATACCGGCATACTGACAGCCGGTTCAGAACTGGTTAATTTGAGCAACGGTATTGAAATTATTGTGACGGTGGTTGAGAAATGAAACGTGTATATGTGAATGAACAATGGTGCCTGGGGTGTCATTTGTGCGAATATTACTGCGCTTTTGCGTCGACCAACGAGAAAGACATGGCAAGGGCGCTGAAAGACGTAAAGATCAATCCCAGGATCAGGATCGAAGAAAAAGACGGGATAAGTTTTGCGGTTTCCTGCCGCCACTGCGATGAACCGCTCTGTGTCAAAAGCTGTATAACAGGCGCGTTGACAAAAGTAAACGGCATCATAATGATCGATAAAAACAGGTGCATAGGGTGCTATACCTGCGTCCTGTCCTGCCCCTACGGCGCGGTCTATCCTTCTGAAGACGGAGCCATACAGAAGTGCGAGCTTTGCATAAAAACGCACGAGGGGACTCCCAAGTGCGTGACCGGATGTCCCAACGGGGCGATCGTGTTCGAGGAGAGAGGTGAATAGCATGAAATATGTCATAGTCGGCAATTCTGCTGCCGCAGTCGGCGCTGTGGAGGCAATACGCAGGAATGACAAGGAAGGAAGCATTACCATTATAAGCGATGAAAAACATCATGTTTATTCCAGGCCTCTTATCTCATACCTGTTATTGGGCAAAACGGATGAAAACAGGATGAAATACAGGGATGACGGCTTTTATATCGATAACGGCTGTGAACTTCTGTCGGGTAAAACCGCCGTGAAGATAGACCCCGGGGAAAAGCGGGTGATCCTCGACGACGGGGCATCTGTAAGTTATGACAGGCTGCTGCTGTGTACCGGGTCTTCGCCGTTCGTCCCTCCGGTGCCGGGACTGGATAAGGTCAAAAGCAAATTCACCTTTACCACGCTCGATGACGCTAAAGCGCTGAATGATGCACTTAAGGAGAATTCAAGGGTACTGATCGTGGGAGCAGGCCTCATAGGTCTCAAATGCGCCGAGGGCATCAGCAAAAAAAAGGTGAAGATCACTTGTATAGACCTGGCTCCCAGGGTGCTGTCAAGCATTTTGGATGATGAAAGCTCGGAGATCGTGAAGAGGCACCTGGAAGAACACGATATCAGGTTTTACCTGAATCGCAGGTCATGGAGCTCGAAGAGGACACAGCATATCTGGGCGATAATACCGCCATACGGTTCGATGTGCTGGTAATGGCAGTGGGAGTGCGGCCGAATATATCGCTGCTGAAGGATATTGGAGGCAAAACGAACAGGGGTATCATCATCAATGATAGGTGCCGGACTTCCATACCCGATATATATGCCGCGGGCGACTGCTGTGAAAGCATAGATATTTCCTCGGGCGAGGCGAAAGTCATGGCTCTGCTCCCAAATGCATATATGCAGGGAGAATGCGCGGGGATGAACATGTCGGGGGCGGATTTCGTTTTCGACAAAGCCATTCCGCTGAATTCCATCGGTTTGCTCGGACTGCACATAATGACAGCTGGCACCTATAAAGGCGAGGTTTATGCAGAGACAGGCGAGAAAAGCTGCAAGAAGCTGTTTTACTCGGACAACAGGCTGAACGGCTTCATACTGATAGGGAATATAGAAAAAGCGGGCATTTACACATCGCTGATAAGGGAAAGGACCCCGCTTGATACGGTCGATTTTGAACTAATATGCAAAATGCCCGGACTGATGGCCTTCAGCAGGAAAGAACGGGCCGAGAAACTGGGAGGTGTCAGGGATGAATCTATTGGCGCGTGAACTGGGATTCAGGAAACTGAACGAAATGATCCGCAATACAAATGAAGATGTGGTGATCGACTGCTGCTACGGCGAACGTTTCATCGGAAGCGGCGCCGAATCGAAAACCATCTCCATAAACGGCACGCCGGGAAATGCGCTGGGGGCCTATCTTGACGGAGCAACGATAATAGTTAACGGGAATGCGCAGGATGCCGTCGGGGATACGATGAACGACGGGAAGATCGTAATATGCGGCAATGCCGGAGATGCGCTCGGGTACGCCATGCGCGGCGGGAAAATATTCGTGAAGGGCAATACCGGGTACCGTACGGGCATCCACATGAAAGAATACAGGGACAGGAAACCTGTCATAGTGGTAGGAGGCACTGTCGGAAGTTTCCTTGGAGAATACATTGCCGGCGGGATTATAATCGTCCTGGGCCTGGGCACTGACGAATTTCCTGCGGGGAACTTCACAGGCACAGGCATGCACGGAGGCCAGATATTCATCAGAAGCCTGAAAAAGCCAAAGTATCTGCCAAAACAGGTATGTGTGAGCCTGGCTGATATTTCGGATATCAGTTCCATAAAGGAGTACCTGTCCGAATTCTCGGAACTGTTCGGCATCGGTATGGATGTGATACTGGAGAAGCCGTTTTACAAGCTTACGCCGAACGCAAAGAACCCGTACAAGCAGATGTACACATATAACTAACGGGTGCGATTGCCGGATAAATCCTGCTTTTACAGATTTTTACCATATTGCAAACTTCTTATAGACAGGTGAGAGGAATATGCTAAATAAAGCGTACCTGGTTCTTGAGACAGGGAAAACATTCGAGGGATATTCATTCGGAGCGGAACGGGAAGTCATAGGGGAAGTCGTTTTTACCACCTGCATGACCGGATACCTGGAAACGCTGACTGATAAAAGCTATTACGGGCAAATAATAATGCATACCTATCCCCTGATAGGCAATTACGGAGTTATTCCGGAGGACTTTGAAAGCAATGCGGTTTCAGCGCTTGGCTACATTGCGAAAGACGTGTGTACCGATCCATCAAATTTCAGAAGCAAAGGCGATCTCGGCACTTTCCTGAAAGAGCGCGATATTCCCGGGCTATGCGGGATCGATACCAGGGAACTGACGAAGACACTGCGCGAACAGGGCACGATGAACGGGATAATCACCAGGGATCCCAAAAAGGCCGATCTGGACAAGATCAGGGCTTATTCGGTAAAAAATGCAGTTGAAAGCGTTTCGGTAAAGGAAAGAAAAACCGTGAACAACGGCGGGAAATATACAGTCGTGCTCCTCGATTTCGGCTATAAGGAAAGTATTGTTAAAGAACTGGCAAAAAGGAACTGCAGGGTGGTAATAATGCCGCATGATGCATCTGTGCAGGACATACTTGAGCAGAATCCGGACGGTATAATGCTGTCCAACGGGCCGGGCGACCCTGCAGACAACCCCGGTATCATAAACAACCTGAAACAGCTTATTGCTTTCAGGGTCCCGATCTTCGGCATATGCCTCGGCCATCAGCTCCTGGCGCTGGCCCGCGGGTTTGAGACAAGGAAGCTGAAATACGGGCACAGGGGTTCCAATCATCCCGTAAAGGATCTGGATACAGGCCAGTTGTACATAACAAGCCAGAACCACGGGTATTATGTCGTTAATGAAAGCATCGACAGTTCGATCGCGCGGATGTCGTTCATAAACCTGAACGACAGGACCTGTGAAGGGATAAAATACCTGGACTCGCCCGCATTTTCGGTGCAATTCCATCCGGAAGGCAGCGGCGGCCCTAAAGACACGGTCCATCTGTTCGATGAGTTTTTGAAGGAGGCAGGCGCCTATGCGGCAGGGCGGGAAAATTGAATTCACCAAGATGCACGGGTGCGGGAATGACTATATATACATCAACTGTTTCGAAAAAGAGATCGACGATCCCGAGGAGCTTGCCATCGCCTTGTCCGACCGGCATTTCGGCATAGGCGGCGACGGCCTGGTCCTGATATGCAGGAGCGATATAGCCGACGCTAAAATGAGGATGTTCAACATGGACGGAAGCGAAGGCAAAATGTGCGGCAATGCTATACGCTGCGTTGCCAAATACCTGTATGACAACGGCCTTTGCAAAAAGGATGAGATAAAGATAGAGACTTTGAGCGGTATAAAAACACTGCATCTGAACATTGAAAACTGTTCGGTATCATCCGTGAAGGTAGATATGGGGAAAGCTGAGTTTGACCCTTTGAAAATACCCGTCGCATTGCCCGGGGACCGCATTATAAATGAGCCTTTGAACATAAGGGGCCAAACTTACAATATCACCTGCGTGTCCATGGGAAATCCGCATGCCGTGGTCTTCTGCGATGATACGGACGGCCTGGACATCGCCGGATTAGGACCGTGCTTCGAGTACAACGGGATATTCCCTGAACGCGTCAATACCGAATTCGTGCAGGTGATCGGCAGAAACACGATAAAAATGCGCGTATGGGAACGGGGAAGCGGGGAAACACTTGCTTGTGGGACAGGCGCCTGCGCCGCGGCCGTCGCGTCGGTTTTGAACGGACATTGCGATAAAGGGCAGGATATCCGGGTGCTGCTTAGGGGCGGCGAACTGGTGATCAATTATACCGATGAAAGGGTGCTCATGACAGGAAACTGTGTCAAGGTATTCGAAGGCGTTATCGAATTCTGAGCATGTTTGCAGCGGAATGCGGGCAGCTTTGCCTGAAATGGCAGCATGAGTTCAGGTATTGCATTATAAGGCAGGAATTGCGAAACGAAGTAAAAGGTAAACATATGAAAAAGAAAAGGGATGAATCGCTATGACAAAATTCATTTTCATAACAGGCGGAGTCGTATCAGGACTTGGAAAAGGCATTACCGCCGCAAGCCTGGGCAGGCTGCTGAAGCAGAGAGGCCTGAAGGTCGCCGCACAGAAACTGGATCCGTATATAAACGTGGACCCGGGGACGATGAGCCCTTTCCAGCACGGAGAGGTGTTCGTTACTGACGACGGGGCGGAGACCGATCTCGACCTGGGACATTATGAGCGTTTCATAGACGAAGACCTGACCAGGTTTTCCAACCTGACTTCGGGCCGGGTCTACTGGAATGTGCTCAACCGCGAACGCGCCGGAGGCTACCTGGGCAAAACGGTCCAGGTCATCCCTCACATTACCGGCGAGATAATCGATTTTATATACAACGGTGCTGAAAAAAGCGGCTGCGATGTGCTGATAACTGAAATCGGAGGAACGACGGGAGACATCGAAAGCCAGCCTTTCCTTGAGGCCATAAGGCAGATCTCCCTTGACAAGGGCAGCGATAATTGCCTTTTCATCCATGTGACGCTGGTCCCGTACCTGAAAGGATCCAATGAGCATAAATCTAAGCCTACGCAGCATTCGGTGAAGGAACTCAGGTCGATGGGCATTTCGCCGGACATCATCATTGCCCGTACCGATGAGCCTTTCGATGATGACATAAAGGCAAAAATATCGCTGTTCTGCAATGTCAAACTCGATTGCGTGATCCAGAACCTCACTTTGCCGAACCTGTATGAAGCGCCGCTCATGCTGCACCGAAACGGCCTTGACGACGTGGTATGCAGGGAACTGGACCTGCATACGAAAGAGCCGGACCTGGCCGAGTGGGAAGACATGGTCGATAAGATAAAAAACCGTAAAAAAGAAGTGGTCATAGCCATCGTAGGCAAATACGTGAAGTTCCCTGATGCATATCTTTCGATAATAGAAAGCCTGAACCACGCAGGTTACCACACAGGCGCGAATGTAAGGATCAAATGGGTGGAGAGCGAGACCGTCACGAAAGAAAATGTGGCTGAAAAACTGAGAGGAGCAAGCGGGATCATCGTTCCCGGCGGGTTCGACGCCAGGGGCATCGAGGGGAAGATCGTCGCCTGCCAGTTTGCACGGGAGAATGATATCCCTTACCTCGGGATCTGCCTCGGCATGCAGATAGCCGTCATTGAATACGCACGCAATGTCTGCGGCCTTGCGGATGCCAATTCGACAGAGTTCAGGGAAAGCTGCCTCAACCCCGTGATCAACCTGATGGAAGACCAGCTCGGGATCACAAGGAAAGGCGGGACCATGAGGCTGGGCGCATATCCGTGCGTAACGCGGGAAGGCACCATGTTCCGGTCTCTGTACGGCAAAGAACTGATAAGCGAGCGCCACCGCCACAGGTATGAATTCAACAACGCGTACCGGGAGATCATGACCGGGCACGGGATGGTCATTTGCGGTACGGCACCCGACGACAGCCTGGTCGAGGCGATAGAACTGCCGGATAAGAAGTTCTTCATAGGGGTACAGTACCACCCTGAATTCAAGAGCCGGCCCAATAAGCCGCATCCGTTGTTCATGGGGCTTGTGAAGGCCGCTTTGGATAAAGATACACAAGCGGATTAGCGCTGTTTGATACGGACAAATCTTGACTTACTGTATTTTTGATCTATCTGGACCAGTTTTATATTGTGAGGTTGGCAGTTATGAAAATCAACAGGAATTATCTTGATCTGAAAGAAAGTTATCTGTTTGCAGTTATTGCGGACAAGGTCGATGATTACAGGAAACAAAACCCTCAGAAGGAAATTATCAGGCTTGGGATAGGAGATGTCACACTGCCCCTTGTTCCGGCAGTAATCGAGGCAATGCACAAAGCTGTTTCAGAAATGGGGAATGCGGACACCTTCAAAGGTTACGGGGAATACCAGGGGTATGATTTCCTGAGGCAGGCCGTATGCGATTATTACGCGCGCAAGGACATATCGCTCGATATGGGCGAGGTGTTCATCAGCGACGGGGCTAAAAGCGATATCGGAAACATCCTGGATATATTCGATACCGACAACACGGTGATAATCCCCGACCCGGTCTATCCCGTGTATGTGGACACGAATATCATGGCCGGCCGGAAAATCATATTTATAGACGGCAACGAGAAGAACGGATTTCTGCCATTGCCTGATGAAAAAACAGAAGGGGACATCGTTTACATCTGTTCGCCCAACAATCCCACCGGCGCGGTCTACACGAAAGACCAGCTGAGGATGTGGGTCGACTGGGCACTGGAAAGGCAGGCAGTCATCCTGTTCGACAGCGCCTATGAAGTGTTCATCCGTGATCCGGACCTGCCGACAAGCATTTACCAGGTACCGGGCGCAAGGAAATGCGCCATCGAGTTCTGCTCCCTTTCCAAAACGGCAGGCTTCACAGGAGTACGCTGCGGCTATACGGTCATTCCCGACAAGCTGGTGAGGGACGGTATACCTTTGAACAAACTGTGGTACAGGCGCCAGTCGACCAAGTTCAACGGGGTGCCTTACATAGTGCAGAGGGGCGCCGAAGCAGTGTTCACGGATACCGGGCTGAAGCAGATATCGGAGCAGATCGGTTATTACCTTGAGAATGCACGTATTATGGCGGATGCCCTGACCGGGCTCGGCGTCTGGTTCACGGGAGGCAAAAACTCGCCGTATATCTGGCTGAAATGCCCGAATGGCATGTCGTCATGGGAATTCTTCGATTTCCTCCTGAATAACTGCGGCGTTGTCGGAACACCGGGAGAAGGCTTCGGGAAAAACGGAGAGGGCTTCTTCCGCCTCACTGCCTTCGGTAACAGGGGAAATGTTACAGAAGCGATGGAGAGGATAAGGAAAGCATTGTAATATTGCATTCTCCCTGAGATTCGTTCTCCTGTATATAAGTTGTGTTTTCCGTATATGTATGATAAGTATGTTGATATACGGAAAACGCAGCTTTTTTATTGCCAGAGAGCCCAATGTATATATTGCTGCTTATATAATCCTGAATGTTAAATACTTATTTAAATGCCCGTTGACATTGTGGACTGCAGGGAAGTTGCGGTTGATGTATTTTTTTGTTTTTTGAGTTCCCTGGAGGCTTCCAGAACTGCAATCGCCAGCTGGTCCGCACATGAGGTCCGTCGATCGCCGCAGGTATTGCCGAGCAGCTTCCCAGCGATCTGCTGTGCAGTCCAGCCATCGACCAGTTTGGGAATAGCCTTGAGATTTCCGCTGCAGCCGCCTGTAAACTCGATATTCGTGACGACATCATTCTCATCGATGTCGAAAGAGATCATCCTGGAGCACGTGTTTTTTGTTTTGTATGTATATCTCATTATTCTGCCTCCGACCAATATTGACGAGCTTTTACATATTTCCTTCAATTTAAATGTATACAATCGGTTTTAGATTTGCAATACATCATGGCGGCGTTATGTTTACTGTGATCAAATCGTTAAAATATTACTTATTCTTGTTTGAGACCTGTTTACATCCTGATCTATAAGGTATAGACTAATATTGCGAGGTCGATAATTTATAGACCAGGGAGGCCAGCGGAAGAACTGAAAAGACTGATTGACGAGCACAGGGAGGGATAACGGTGATTGAGCTGTTTCTTGCCGTTTTAAAGATGAGCATTACAGCAAGCTATGTTATCCTTTGTGTAATAATAGTCAGGCTGCTGCTTAGAAAAGCGCCAAAAACCATATCATATGCTTTATGGGCTGTGGTGGCTTTCCGCCTTGTAATTCCGATTTCCTTTGATAGTATGTTCAGCCTTCTGCCACGCAATGCAGACATTGCCCCGATCTATGATGCAATATTGCGGCACAGTCCGCAGATTGAGAGCGCTGCAGAATCGGCAGCCTCGCTGTCGGCGGATCCGCTTCCCGTACCGCATTTTGAAGCGAATGCAGATCCGATTTGGATATATGTGAAGGCAGCATCTTATATATGGTTTTTGGGCATAATGGCATTGCTTGTTTACAGCCTCGTATCCACTTTACTGCTGAAAAGGCAATTGAAAAATGCAAGATCAACAGAGGAAAACATCTTCGAAGCCAACAACCTGAATCGTAACGCCATTTTCCCTGTTGATCTTCTTAAGGAAACTGATCATCTGCCTCTTCGCCGCCACATCGAGCCCCAGGGTCGGTTCATCCAGCAATATGACTTCCGGGCTGTGCAGCAGCATCATGGCAAGGTCGGCCCTCATGCGCTGTCCGAGGCTGAGCTCGCGGGCGAACGTTTTCAGCAGTTTCCCTATATCCAGAAGTTCGATCAGCATGTCGAGATTTTTCCTGTAAACATCATCCAGGATCCCCCAGACGACCTTTTTCCACTCGAAGCTTTGGATAACAGGGTGGTCCCACCACAGTTCCGTGCGGTTGCCGAACAGGATCCCAAGATGCTCCATCAGCTTTGCCCTCTGTTTCTGCGGAGACAGGGACAAAACCGATATATCGCCGCTGTCCGGGAGCAACATGCCTGTAAGCAGTTTCATCGTTGTGCTTTTGCCTGCGCCGTTGGGTCCGGCGTAAGCTACGAACTCACCCTTCCCGATCGTGAATGAAACGTTGTCCAGGGCTGTGATCTTCCGCTTTTCGGGCTTTATGAGGTTCCTTATCAGGCCTTTGCCCGTATTGTCACGCTGCCACTGTATAAAGGTCTTTGTCACGTTATTTACGTTAACGGCGAAATCCGTATGGTACATACCTGTTTGAGCCTTTTGTAACATACCAGTTCATTCCTTTCCTGAAGAAATATTTAGCTGCAAGTGCCAGAACAAGCGCATATGCAAACGGATAATATTCAGTGAGGTTCAAAGGCGGCTTTCCCAGCAGGCATAATGCAGGGAACCATGCCATGAGCCCTTCCGGCAGGATGGTGAGCAGGGGGAGCTGTATGAAGGCAGGCATCCCCGACAGCGGAAACGGTTGCCTGAGTCCTGACGACCATCATATCGGAAAGCAGTGCACCTGCATAGGTATAGGTCAGCATCTGGTCCATGGTCATACCTACGTCTGCGCCGGATGACATGACTGCCTTCCACATATATATCAATGGTATGAGAGTACAGATCTTTATGAATATATCCGGCATAAGATACAGCACGCCGCCGTTTGTTTTTTCCAGGCACGCCATTTGAGCCGATTTTATATACCTGATCATATTTTTTCTACTCCTTAAGCAGTCGTTCCGGTTTCCGGCCGGATGGCACCGCTTTAAAAACTTAGTCGGGCCCGGTCGGATGATTTCCGGTCGGCTGATTATTGTCAGATAGCATATTTGGGCAACAAAAAACCCAGGTATCCGATCGAATACCTGGGCAAACTTTCTTATTTCAAACTTTCCGGCCAGAAGCGACGGCCTGCGCGGTCAGGCAGCGCTTGCTGCAAAGCAGGCATCACTATTCGCCTTGCCCGGCGGCATATGTTTGCGGCGAGAGGTATCCGATACGGAAAAAAAGGCACAATACTCCCGTAACAGGGCCAAAATGGCGCAAATAACGGGCAAAAGGGCAGACTCCACCCCTAACGCCGCATACTTGTATGCGATACCTTTGATGTGTTCGCATTTCACACACGCCTTGCCGTTACTGCAAAATGCGGCTATATTCATACCTCTCACCACCTTCCATCAGAATGGATACATTATACTATGACAAATCGTGGATGTCAAATGAGAAGCATCCTGTGATAGCGTCAGTTTACTGTAGGGAAAAGAAGAAAAGAATCATCCTGATGTTTTAAGAGTCAGGAACGCCCTTTACAACAAGCATCTCCCATATGGTTTCGCAGCCTGGGCGGCACCCTCTAAAAATAGTTGGGCTTTGTAGCTTTTAGGCTGCCTCTTTGCCCATTATACCATATGGGTCCCTCTTATTGTAAAGGGTTC
>Ga0209720_1001003_pt1 | contig 25866 bp, 22 predicted proteins | sample AD_JPNMR3_MetaG_FD_184426 | JGI IMG/M metagenome (GOLD analysis project Ga0209720, IMG submission 184426) | Active sludge microbial communities of municipal wastewater-treating anaerobic digesters from Japan - AD_JPNMR3_MetaG (SPAdes) (version 2) | ecosystem: Engineered > Bioreactor > Anaerobic...
GTAATAGCTCAAATCTGGATCGTACATGAGGAAACGCTGGCTCAGGCCCGTGTTGGAAGTAATGTTGTCGGCCTTGGTGATGTCGGAGACGTAGTCGATGTATTCGTCCCAGCTTCCGCCGATTTTCTTGCATTTTGTGGCGGGATTCTTGGCGCTCGACGGATAGGGAACCAGGTTGACGACCTCCTTGGCGTCGATGGTCTTGTCTTTGGACCCGCTGGGAATCCATCGGTCAATGCCCAGGGCCACGCGCACGCGGCGGCGGTAATTGGCCCGCTCGGTGCTGCTGTTTCTGTTGGTCTCCGAGCCCGCGCTGCCGGCCGTCTTGATGGCCGCGATCTGTGTGGAGGTATATGGAGGCAGCCCCTTCGCGATCAGGCTCTGGTTGATCCAGCTCGCGGTGAGGTGGTTCCAGGCGGCGCCCCGTTTCAGTTGGACCAGCCCGGGATCATTGGCATAATCCCAGCCGGGCCCTGTGACCTCGGTCCCCCAGGTGGTCATGTTGCCGAAGGTGGGGCCGGCCGGCAGCCCCTTCTCCATCGGCTGGGGCGCCAGGTCGGTGTCCCACAGGTGGGCCCATACCTCACGGTTGCGAAGGTCCGTCAGCCGGTAGTGGACCAGCGAGCTGTCATCGTTGTGCGAGGCGGACAGGTCAAGCACGAAGACGATGTCGCGGGGCGTGAGGACGGCGGTGGCCGTCGCCGACACATTGACCGAGCGAAGGCCGAATACGCCGGCGAAGAAGGCCGGCACCGGCCCGGCCGGCGAACCGGCCGTTCGCCGGGCCCGGACCCGCACCGCGTTGGGAAACGCCTCCGTCGGCTCAAATACGTATTTGCCGTCCGGCCCAATGTGCGCGTGACCGAAAATAACGTCGGTTGCCGGGTCAATCCGGAGGGGTTCATTCAATACGGTGTTTCGCAGCGCGTAATCGGCGGCGGTCATCCTGGCCCGGGCCAGCGGGTTGTCTGCGCCCTTGGCCCCCAGTTCCGATGCGGCGGCCAGGGCCGCCGCGTCCGCCGTTCGCTGGAGCTCGGCACGGACGTGGTAGATCAACCCGACGTCGATCGTCAATGCAGTGAAGGCCAGAAGCGTGGTGGTACTGACCGCCACGAGTGGGATCACCGAGCCGCGACGATGGTAATGCTTCGATTGCAAAAAGGCTGGTTGGGCAACGGTTCTCATGCGATCTCCTCCAGTGCGTCCGGTTGCTAACGGGGTTTGGCAATTGCTGACGCCCCGGCATACGGGAACGATCACGGTTCCTGGAAGCTGCCCCTGATTTCCACAGGAGAAGATAAAATACGCAGAGAGCAGGCATCCTGAAAAAAACTCTCCCAATGGGGAGTCTGCCCCCACGCGAGCGATAATCCCCCGCCGGGAGGCGGGAAAAACGAGATCCGGCCGTCTATCCGGCCGTCCAATTTCTGACATCAGACCTTAACGCGTATAACGATCAGGAAAACTGGGCCAATATTGATTTTTGTCCGTCCTGCGATCCCCGAGCCGCCGGCTGCCTCCGGCCGGTAGCCTGCCTGCAAGGGGGGTGCTATTCACAGGCGGCAGGCCCGCATCACCCACGACTGAACTTGGTGACGTACTCAAGATAGATCGATGAGTTTGCAGGCGTCATCACGGCGCGAGCCGGGGCAATTGGTCCCTGAACGATCAGACAGGGGGCTATCCTGCCGATATTCAATAAGTTAGGATGAGAGACGGATTCGATTACAGGACTCCTGGAAAGGAACACAGCCGCACATGAGCTTCTTTATCCCTACGGGCGCAACCGGCAACGGGCTGAGCCTGGCGACCTTCGGCCGGTCCGGCGAGTTGATGGGTTTTTTCTATCCACGCATCGACTTCGCCCAGAACGTCCGCGAAGGCATGTGGGGAGTGCGGTTTCCGCATCGCCCGGAGCACGAGGCCTTCCTGTGGTGTTTTGAGCCCTGCTGGCGCGTGAGTCAGGCGTTCGAGCCTGCCAGCAACGTTCTCGTGACCAGCCTGACGCACAGCGACCTGGAGCTGTCTATCGAGATCACGGACGTGTTGCCGACCGGCGAACACGGCCTGCTCCGGCGGATCGTCCTGCATAAGGGCGAGCATATCGGCCCGGTTCAGTTCGTGCATTACTTCCGCCTGTCGGTCGGAGACGTGGCCGAACGCAACGGCGTGCTCGTGTTGTCGCATGCCAACGCCGTGGTGCAGCATTTCCGTGACATCGCCATCGCGGTCAGCGCCAGCAAGCCGCTGGCGGCGAGCTGCCATTCGCTCCAGGGCGGGGGAGAATCGCCCACCAAGGTGGCCATGCGCCGAGGGCACTTCAGCACCCACGGGCAGGCCATTGGCCGAACGGACTTCTGCGTGGCATTTGAACCCGTGTCCGGCGCGGACTGGGAGGCGACACTTGCGGTGACCGGCGGGTCGAGCCGGGCGGCCGCCATCGAGACCGCCCAGCGCGTGCTGGCGTTGGCTTTCGCTGACGTCCTGCGCACCGCCAGGGCCCGATCGAGCCAGGAGCTTGACGCCGCCGGCCCATGCACCGTCACCGACCTGACCGACGCCTTTGAACGGGCGGTTATCTCGCTTCATGATCTGTTTGATGCCACCACCGGCACCTTTGTCGCCGCGCCCGAATTCGACCCCGGCTTCGAGCTCTCCGGCGGTTACGGATACTGCTGGCCGCGGGACGCCGCCGTTTGCGCCTTGACCATGCAGCGCATCGGCTATCCGAACCTGGCCCGGAGGTTTTTCGAGTGGACGGCGCGCACGCAACTGCCGACCGGCCACTGGTATCAGCGCTATTGGACGGATGGCAGCGAGGGACCCTCCTGGTGTGTCCACGACGGCGAGATTCAGCTCGACCAGACCTGCGCCCTGCTGCACGCGGCCGGCCAGTTCGCCCGCAACCTGGGTGGGGCGGCACGCGGATTTATCGAGTCCTATCGGCCGACCGCCGAGCGCGCGACGCGGGCCATTCTCGAACACATCGATCCGTCCACCAGCCTGCACCGCAAGGCGACCGACCTCTGGGAGAACAGCCTCGGGGCGTTTCCTTATACCCAGGCGGCGGTCATCGCTGCCTTGCGCGAAGCCGAAGAGGTATTTGCCATTGAGCCCGAGCGCACCGGAGCGGCGGTCCGTGCCCGCCTGCGCGAACGGCTGATCGCGACTTTCTGGCAGCCCGACAGCCAACGTTGGCTCCGGCGGATTACTCCCGAGGGGCACCCCGACGGCACGCTTGATTCATCGGCTATGGGCATCATCGACCCCTGGGAAGTCCTGGATCTTCGCCAGCCTGAGGACCGCATGTTGGCCGCGCAGACCCTCGACGGCATCAGCCGCGACCTGCGCTCCCAGGTCAAGGGTGGGGGGGCCGTGCTGCGCTTCCAGGGGGAATCGTACATGGGAGGCGGGCCGGGCTGCGTCAATACGCTCTGGCTGGCTGTCTGCCGGCTGCGGTTGGCGGCCACCACCACCGACCAGCAGGAGCGCAGCCGTCAGCGCGCCCTGGCCATGGAGAATCTCCAGATCGCCCTGGCCAACACCAGCCCGACAGGTCAACTGCCCGAGCTGATCCCCAAGATCCTCTTTGAATACTGGGCGGCCCCCCATGCGTGGGCTTGTGCGTTGTTGATCGAAGCCGTGATGGCCCTGCGCGCCCTGGACCAGCGGGAACTGACGCCGTTTGACGTGGAACGCCTGCGCGTGAGACGGCGGGCGCCATCGCATTAAGATGTGAAGGCATTTCCCGTTTTTCACGATAAACGGTGCATCATGCATTACGGCAGGATTTCAGGTTGGTTTCTGCTGGTAGGTACGGCCTCGGCGGTGCTGATGACCCTGCTGGAACCCGGCTGAGGCGATCCGCGTGGCGCCCTTGGAGGGTGCCTTTCAGTCCTGTGCCTGCCGGCAGCTCTGCTCATCAGCCTGATTGGCATTGCGCAAGATCAGGATAAGAGGCTTTCATTTCTCGTGGCGATCCTGAGCGGCTGCGTCATCGCCCTCGGAATGCTGAGCTCGGCCTGGCCCTGTTGAATCAGGCATGTAAGCTTTGCCCTCATAAGAGCTTGAGGTCTTCTCGGGCCGGAAGGCTGCAATTTGGGGAGCATCAGACCCACCCTGCAAAGAATGCACCCTTGCTCAGACTACAGAACCTCCGGAAAACAATGCACTTGCCGCCGTGCTGCCCTTCGGCAACTTCTTTATTGCAGCATAGTTGCTGCAAGCCAGGAATAGGGTAGAATACTTTAATCCACTCAGGCGACCCCCTATGGCGCAAGATGCGGCCTGTCGCCGGCTTTCACGTTCTTAGCACACGATAGGACTCGGAGGGGACATCCGGATAGGTGTCGCCGAGTGCAGGGACAGGTCCGGCTGATACTCTGCATTGTGCCGGCCGGCTTACGGCCGCTTTGAAATCTTCGGTCGCATTCGGTTTGGAGCTGACCATGCGAATTCTTCTCATCGAGGACAACCCGGCGATCACCGCACTGATCCACGAGGGACTTGCTCACCAGGATTATGAGCTGGAAACGGCCTCGACAGGCGGCGAAGGTGAAGAGCGAGCCGCCAGCGGCCAGTATGACGCTATCATCCTGGACATCCTGCTGCCCGACCGCAACGGTATCGAGGTTTGCAAGAACCTCCGGGCCCGCGGGATCCGAACGCCCATCCTCATACTGACGGCCTTGACCAATACGCTGGACAAGGTGGCAGGGCTCGAGGCGGGCGCGGATGATTACCTCACCAAGCCCTTTGAAGTAGAGGAGCTGTCTGCGCGGCTCCGGGCCCTGGTGCGGCGGGGAGGCAGTGAAGGTCCGCTGTCGTTGCGTTTCGACGATCTCGAAATGAACCTCGTGCGGCGGATGGTCACCCGCGGCGGTCAGAAGATTCGGTTGACCAACAAGGAATTCGACCTGCTCGAATACTTGATGCGCAACGCGGAGCGCGTACTCACCCGGGATGACATCGGCCGGCATGTCTGGGACATGAACTTCCAGAGCGACAGCAATGTCATTGACGTATACATTTCCATGCTGCGCCGCAAAATCGATCGCGACTTCCCCAAGCCGCTTATCCAGACGGTCATCGGCAAGGGCTACAAGCTGGGCCACCCGGAGGAAGACAGCGGCTCGGAGATGAACGTTCAGCAAGCCACCTCGGCGTAACGCGCGCATTGAATCAGGCCTGTTCAACCGGGTCGGCGCCGCTTCCGGAGGGCGGCGCTGGCCCACTGTCTTTGGGGAGCGAAGCGCCATCGGAACGACACGCCTGGCCCCGGCTTTCAACGCCTCCAGTTGCGCGGGGCATAAAACGGATCCCAAATGATGAATCGTCTGCGTCGGGTGGCCCACCTCCTGTGACCTTTGCGAATCTGTTGGGGCAATGCCGGCGCTTCTACCACGTCGGGTGGCCCACCTCTTCCAGAGGTGGGTTCACGATTTGGACAACTGACAAGGGTACCGACGGCATCAACCGCACGCCCGACTGAAGCCGGAGATGTGTTTGTCGCTCAGGTAATTGCCAGTGGCCCCGAGAGGGGCCAGGTGAGAGTAGCCACCAGTGCAGCGAAGCGGAACTGGTGGTTGCGGGTGCCCGGCGCACAAGTCCCCGCCCCGGCCGGGGCGGGGTGAAATGCTGGTGAGTGGTCTCACGCCGCCTCTGCCGGGGCGGCAGGAAAGATGGGGCGGGCTCCGAACCACGGGTTCCGCTTCGCTCCACCCGTGGCTACTTTCTCGCCGCCCCTGCGGGGCGTGTGTCCACCTGAAGGTGTGGTGGCAAACGCCGGCCGGCCGAAGCCGGCCAGCCGGCCCGCCATTGCCCGGTCAGAGAATCAAACGTCATAAGCGGGGTAACAGAGGTGCCGGCATTGCACCAACAGATCCGCAAACGTCATCAGAGATGGTGGGCGCGAAGATTCAAACGATCAACAGCGCGAGGACCGACAATCAGGGCAGGAACCCGCCCAGGTCTGCAACGGAAACCGTCTTATTACTCACCGCCAAGGCGAGCTCACGCGTTCTCTTCCGCGCTTCCGCCGTTGCTCTTGAATTGGGCTTCGTAGAGCCGACTGTACAGCGGGCAAGTCGTCAATAGCTCGTCGTGCGGACCGACGGCCACGATCTGGCCGTCGTTCATGACCACGATGCGGTCAGCGTTGCGCACCGTGCTGTAGCGGTGGGCGATCACAAACGCGGTACGGCCCTTCAGGAAGCTCTCGAGCGCCGCGTGGATCTTCATTTCCGATTCCGGGTCCACCTGCGCGGTGGCCTCGTCGAAGATGAGGATGGGGGCGTTACGCAGGATGGCCCGGGCGATGGCAATGCGCTGACGCTGCCCGCCGGAGAGCGTGGCGCCATGCTCGCCGACCACCGTGTCATAGCCTTCGGGCATCTGGCGGATAAACTCGTCGGCGAAGGCCTTCTCGGCCGCGGCCCGCACCTCGGCATCGGTGGCCGTGGGCAACCCATAGGCGATGTTTGCCCGGACGGTATCCGGAAAAATCACGCTCTCCTGGGCAATGAGGCTGAACTGTTCTCTGAGGGATCGCAGTGACACCTCGTTGATGTCCTGCCCGTCGAAGAGGATGCGCCCCTGACCGATGGGGAAGAAGCGAGGCAGCAGGCTGACCAGCGTGGTCTTGCCGGAGCCATTGGGACCGACCAGAGCGATGATCTCGCCTTTCTTCACGGTGAGATTGATGTCGCGCAGTGCCGGTCGGTTGGATTCGGGATAGGTATAGCCCACGTTCTCGAAAACGATGGTGTCCTTGAGCGGCCGGACGCGTGGCTTGCCGGTGTCCTGGCTGAACTCATTGGGCCGGTCGAGAACCTCGAACACGCGATCGGCGGCGGCGCTGGCCCGCTGGATCTTCGGGTAGACCGTCGTCAGTTTGCGTATCGGATCGAAAACTGCCGCCATACACACCACCAGGGCCAGGAAGCCCGGGATTTCTTCCTCGACGCCCTCCGTCAGGATGCTGTGGCCAAAGTACAGGATGGCCACCACGACCGCTCCGAAACCCAGCATCTCCAGGAAGGGCGAGGCCAGGGCTTCGGTTCGGCCCATCTTGAGCTGGTGGCCCAGGGCCCTGCGGTCCATTGAGAAGAGACGCCGCCGTTCGTAGTGCTCGCCGTTGTAGGCTTTCACCACGCGCATGCCGGTCAACGTGCTTTCCAGCGCCCCGAGGATCTGGGAATAGGTCATCAGCAGTTTGCGGTTGGACCGGCGGATTCGCTTGCCGAGCTTGCGAATCACCGCCAGTGCGATGGGAGCCGCCACCATGACCATGATGGTCAGCCGCCAGTCCACCGCCAACGCAACACACAAAGCGCCGAGCGCTTTAAAGGGCTCGGTGACGATTTTCTCGAAGAAATTCAATAATCCGCGGAAGATCTCCTGTGTGTCCTGGGCGAAGCGGCTCAACGTATCCGTGGCGTTACGGCTGAAATGTGAGAGCGGCAGCCGCAGCACCTGGGCGTAAAGATGCCGTCGCACGTCCATGATCGTCCGGCAGTTGACGATGCAGGCCAGGTACTCGGCGGAGAAACGGGCGATGTTGCCGAGAGTGACAACCACCCCCAGCAGGCCCAGGACGATCAGCAGGGTTCGCCAGCGCTGATGAGGCTCCACTCCGCCGGGCAGGTAGGCCAGCGCGCGGCGCAGGGCCGTGTGGTAAAACTTCGCCGGCTTCGCGGTCACGACGGTTTCCTGGGGTTGGCTGTTCGGGCCGTGCGTCGGATCGATGAATCGGATTCTCAGCGTCGTCGCCTCGGCCAGGATGGGTAGGACATCCACGGCCGTGCCCTCCTTGTCATTCACCGCAAGGATGAACTCGTTGCCGTCCAGCTTGGTGGTCCCATTGCGAAGCGGCGAAGAAGGGGGGATAACCCTAAACTGTGCCGTACGGGCTTTAATGCCAGGAAACTCCTGATCCCGCACGGGGTTATAAACTCCGATGGTGCAGTTGAGACGTTTTTCCGTCACGTATTGATCGACCGAGCCATGCAGCCCCTGCGGCCGAATGAGCACGGTCAGAATCGGCAGGATGGAGCCCAGGCTGGCCGAGTAGGTGGCCGCCATGAACATGATGCAACCCAGGGCTGGGAAGAGGTATCGCTTTTGCTTCCAGACGTACCCCAGCAGCCGGATAAAGGGTTTGAGCGATGTATTCTGGCCCGGCCGGTCTTTCCGGGAATGCTTTTTCGTGTCTATGTCCATGGGCGGGTATGATACAGGCAACGGTTTAGACCGGCCAATGGGTGGATTTAGCCGCTGACAAAGAGAAGACGACCCTTCTAAAGTGATGCACTCCGGTTTAGGGGTGGGAATTGGGGCGCGAGGAAGATGCTCATGGCCAGGCAAGAGAGTCCTCCGGTGATGGCATGTGCCGTCGTTGAGCAGACGCGCGATGGCATGCGCGAGGTGCTGATCGGCCGGATTCCCAATCAGCCCTACAAGGGCCAGTGGACGTTTCCCGGCGGGCCGGTCGAGCGGGGAGAGGCGCCGGAAGCCGCCCTCCGACGGGCGTTGGAGTGCCTTCTGGGGCTCAAGGTGGAGGTCCGCTTCGGCCAACCGCCGTTCGACCTGCCCTGGGATGATGTTATGATGAGGTGGCGATTCTACTTTTGCGAAGGCCGGGCAGAGGATATTCGAAATACCCATTTTTCCGAAGTTCGCTGGGTGCAACTGGGATCGTTAAGGGAATATGAATTTGATCCTGTCGCCCAGCAGGTGGTGGACTGGCTGCTGGAGCAGCGAGAGACGCGGTGACCCGGCCGGTGAGCAGCCCCCGGCCAGTGGGCAGTGTCCCGGCTGGTGGAGCAGTGAGTCCCGGCCGGTGAGGTGCCGGCCCTGGTGGCGATAGGGGACCGCCGGCCGCCCGGGCTGCCCAAGCTGGGTGATGGCAGGGCATTTTTGAGGTTTGCCTTACCGGCCGGTTGTGTTACTATAATGCCGTTAATCCGGGCCACGACGGGTGAACGGCCGGTACAAAGCCCGGCCGCTACGGCAGGCCCGGTGTATGAACGGGGCATAGCTCAGCCTGGACTAGAGCGCTTGACTGGGGGTCAAGAGGTCGCTGGTTCGAATCCAGTTGCCCCGACTTTTCTTCAAAAAGGGCCGTTCGGCTAAAAAGTCGAACGGCTTTCTCTTTATCAGCACTAGACTTACGTCGCTCACCTTACGGTTCAAACTGACCACCTCCAGCAACTCGCGTTTTTGTGCCGAGTTTGAACCGCGCCACAGTTCAACCAAATTCTGGCTGAACTCGAACGTTGCCAGGGCCGCTTCGCCGCGGGCGGGGTCGAACTTGTCGACCTCATCGAGCTGGCGTTCGACCTCTTCGAGCTGTGTCTTGAGATCGAGCGACTTGATCTGGAAAGTTTGCTGGTCGATGGAGCCGGCCAGGTAGCCGTTGAGCAGGCGGTCCTGCATGTTGGTCAGCTCCGTGCGGCGTTTGGCCAGGATTCGCTTCCGTTCGGCCTGAACGAGCCCGATGTCGCTGAAACTGGCCTCCAGCGCCTTGCGGAACCATCGGGCGTGCGGCTCGGGCAGCCTGATGGCATCCAATTCCTTCTCGATGGCAGCCTCAATCTCGCTCTCCCGCCACCGTACCTTCGGGTGTCCGTTGCCAGGTCGGTTGTTGCCGCAGCGGTAGTAGACGTGTTCCTTGCAGCCGCCATCCTTGAGCTTGCGACGAATCAGTTCACCTGTCATGGCGAAGTCGCAGCACGCGCAGCGGAGGATGCCACCGGAGAAAGCAATGTCCGGGTTTCCGGTCCGCCGGTTGCGCCCGTTGAGAATATCCTGGCAGACGTTGAATAATTTGCGGTCGATCAGCAGGCGGTAGCGGCCTTGGAAGGTCTGGCCGTTACGCTGCAACTCGCCGATGTAGAACCGGTTGTTGAGGATATACGAAAGCGCCGTGCGGTGGAATCGCGGTTGGCTGGGCCGGTAGGTGTGCCCTTCGGCGGCGAGTTTGTCGGCCAGGCTCTTGAAGGTGAATCGACCGCTGGCGTAGAGCTCGAAGATGCGGACGACCGTCTTGGACTTCTCCGGGTGCGGCACGACCGGCTCGTCGCGGTCGTCGACATTCATATATCCATAGGGCGCGAGGCCCGTGGGCCAGCCCTGCCGCACCTTCTCGTCCATGCCCTTGATCACCTCGGTGCGCAGGTTGTCCGAGTAGTACTGCGCCACCGCCGCCATCACGTTGAACGATAGTGCGCCCGCCGCGCCGGGGCCGAATTGGTTTTCAACAAAGGTCAGTTGCACACCGCAGGCGTCTTCCAGTTCCTGGAGGCGAACCGCATCGCGCATGTTGCGGCAGACGCGGTCCAGCTTGTGGGCGAAGATAGCGTTGATCTTCTCACGCCTGGCGTTGGCCTTGACCCATTGGAACATCTGATTGAACGCGACGCGATCGGCACCGCGCTTGGCCGACTCGGCGACGACGAACTCGCGGACGATGGTCCAGCCGGCCTTCGCCGCCTTCTCGCGCATCGCACGGATCTGCGCGTCGATGGAGTAGCCCTCGCGCTGCTCGCGGGACGATACTCGAGCCCAGGCCACCACGTTCATCCGTCGCCGCCCTCCCTTCGCAATCTCAGCAGCAGCTCGCCCATTCGTTTGACGTTCATGAGAATCTCCACGGCCTCGTCTTCGCTGATCGGCCGGCCATACGACTCCGACCAGAGCTCGATGGTATCGGCCAGCAGCTCGTCCGAAATCCATGCCAGTGACAGCGGCCGCCGCCGTCGCTGAAGGCTGGGGACAGCTTGCTCATCAAGGGCACTTAATCCAGTCGATTCACAGGAAATCTTGGCCGGCGGATCGAGCGTGCATGTACAGGATTCGCGGTCGCTCATTCCTTCGCCCACCCGTCCAGACCGAGCTGCTCAAAGCGCTGACGTAGACGGCGAATGATGCGGGCAACGGTGTGCCAGCCGCAGCCCATCTGCTTGGCCAACTGGGCGACGGACAGACCGTCGGCGAGGCCCCGGCAGATCTCCTCTTCGCGCGGCGACAGGTCGCCGATGGCGCTGGCGACGTCCATCGCGCGGGTGTCGATTTCGTCGCGGCTGAACTCGGTGGCGCTGTCGCCGAGGCGTTCGAGATGCGTGCGATAACGCGTGGCGGCGCGCTTCATCTTCCGCAGGCGGTTATCGATGACGGCCACCAGCGCCGTGCGCTCGGTTGCGCCCTGTGCGTGGTCGGGGTCGTACTTGAATTCAAGCACGACCAGCACCGCTTCCTGCAGCGCGTCGGGAAGCTCGTGCGGCTTGAACCCGCAGCGTTTGGCGCGACTGATGATGAGGTTGACCTTCCACTTTTCGATGATCCCGTCGTAGTTCGGCATTTCCATGTTGGCAGCCTTTCATTCGTGACTGTGCTGGCTGCGCCGAGCCGGTCTCGGCGTCACGAACGCAGGTTCCGCCAACGATCTGGGTCACATCTCTAAGGTCGAAGATGGCGTGTGAAACGCATATGGGTCGCCACATGGGGCCTTCACGCGAGCGATATGTGACGGCCTAACCCATTTCGCGACCCATATGGATTTAGGGGGTCACGGCGAGATTGGCGGCCGAGCGGGTAATCACCCTGCGACGGGCGATGGCGACCAGCGCATCGCTCCAAGCATGGGAGTCCGACCAACAATGCCGCAGACCACGAACGACAATCCAGTGATCGACCTGGGCGTGCTCAGCGCCGAACCGGCCGAGGAGTATCACGCCAAGGCAGGCGAGTATCTGTCGAGCCACCACTTGCTCGACTTCATGGCCTGTCCCTGGCTGTATCGCAAGAAGCAATTGGGCCTGATCGTCGACACGGACAGCCCCGCGCTGCTGCTCGGCCGCGCTGCCCACGTCCGCATCCTTGAAGGCCGCGACGCCTACGAGACGCAATTCGCCATCGGTGGCCCGATCAATCCCCGCACGGGTAAGCCCTTCGGATCGAACACCAAGGCCTTTGCCGAGTGGGCCGAATCTCAGGGCAAGCCGGTTCTCTCGCATGAGCAGGTCGAGCTGATCGAACAGATGGCCGCCGGTGTGGCCATGAACGACGAGGCGGTGGACCTGCTTCTCTATGGGCGGGCGGAGGGCGTCGTGCGGGCCGAATACTGCGGCACACCGTGTCAGGCTCGATTCGACTGGATTCACCCTCATCGAGGCATCGTCGACCTCAAGACCACCGCCGACCTGACTTGGTTCGAGAACGAGGCCAAGCGCCGCTGTTACCACAACCAAATGGCGTTCTATCAGGCCGTGCTGGCCCAGGTGATCGGCGAGCTCGTTCCCGTCTACATCGTCGCCGTGGAAAAGGTCGAGCCGTTCCGCTGCGGCGTGTGGCGAGTCAGCGACAACACGCTGTCCATTGCGCGGCAGGAGAACGAGGAAGCGATCCGCCGCCTGCGTCGAGCCTGGGAGATCGATGCCTTTCCGACCGGCTACGAGGTGATTCGCATCCTCGAGTTTCCGTGATCCATCTCTTGCGCCCGGCGCGGGACGGCGTGCCGCGCGGCATGGATGCCGCCACGGAGGGTACGCGGCCGGACTCCCTACGCCCGCCCGGGCGCACTTTCGGCAGGGCCGGGCTGCTGGGGCCTCATAAGCCCCGGAACGCGGGTTCGACTCCCGCACCTGCCATTCGCTGGCCAGCGAGACGGAACACGAAAAGACCCACAGACAACCGGAGAACCCTATGAACCGCAACTACCGCAACACAGACCCGCCCACGTCGGCGCTGGCCGGGCGACAGGCCGAAGCCAGCGGCTCGGTCCGTCGACACCGGGCACTGTGCTTCCAGGCCGTGATGCAGACGCCCGGGCTGACGGCCCGCGAGATCGAGGATCGCCTGGGCATCAAGGCCCACAAGCGCCTGCCGGAACTCCGTCACGCCGGCCTGGTCCGCAACGGCAAGAGCCGCACCTGCAGTGTGAGCGGCCGCTTGGCCCTGACCTGGAATCCCAACGTGGGCAACCACTGCGCAGGAGAACCTTCATGACCCTGATGAACTCACTGATCAAGAGCACCACGCCCGCGCCACCCAAGATGATCGTCTACGGCCAGCCGGGTGTCGGCAAGACCACCTTCGCGGCATCGGCCAGTGCCGTTCTGTTGGACTGCGAAAACGGTGCCGGTGCGGTGCCTGGCCTGACCCGCACGCCATACCTGCAATCCTGGCCGCAGATGCGCAAGTGGCTCATCGAGCTGGCAAGCCTGGAGCATGCGGATGCCCCATCGGCGGTGGCTATTGACACCATCGACTGGATGGTCCAGCGGATCGTCGAGCACGTCGTGCACGACCTCGATCCCAAAGCCGGTTCCGATCTGACCAGCACGTTGGGCACCGCCCATGGCGGGTATTTCAAGGCCCGGGAGATCGTGCAGAACATCGTCTACCGCGATCTGCTGCCGATGCTCAACGCCGTGGCCGAAACTGGCGCAGCCATCATCCTTCTGGCCCACGCGGTCAACACGAAGATGACCACGCCCGAGGGGTACGACCAGCGTCTGGCCTCGCCGGACCTGCCGCACTGGATCGCGCCGCCCTTCATCGAGTGGGCGGATTGCGTGCTCTACGCCCACCGCCAGGGCGACCAGCGCCTGCTGCTGACCGAGGGCACCAACGTGATCTTGGCCAAGAACCGCTACGGCCTGTCGGCCGAGCTTCCTCTTTCGTGGCCCGCGCTGATGCAGGCCATGTCCAGCAACACCATCAACAGCAAGGAGAGCTGACCCATGGCAAATTTGAACGGATTCAACGCCAACGAAGTCGAACCGACTACCACGTTTGAGGCATTGCCTGCCGGCAAGTACCTCGTGGCGATCACCGCCAGCGAGATGAAGGCCACCAAGCGTGGCGATGGCAGCTATCTGCAGTTGGAGTTCACCGTTCTTGAAGGCGATTGCAAGGGCCGCAAGGTGTGGGACCGGTTGTGCATCAACCATCCCAACGAACTGACGCAGAAGATCGCCCGCGGCAACCTCTCGGCCGTCTGCCGCGCCGTCGGCGTGATGCAGCCCAAGGACAGCGTCGAGCTGCACAACATCCCGCTGGTGATCTCGGTCAAGTGCAAGAAGCGCGAGGATACCGGCGAGATCACCAACGAGGTCAAGGGCTACGAGGCGAAGGCGGCTGCCGCCGGTCGTCCGCAGCAGTCCCCGATCCATGACACCACGCCGCCGTGGAAGCGATGAGGGCAGATGCGATGGAACTGACGCTGCCCTGGCCCCCCAGCGCGAACCACTACTACCGCCGTGTCGGGCCTCGCACATTGATCAGCCGCGAGGGTCGAGAGTACCGCACCCAAGTGTGCAGGCTCCTGGCTCCGGGCGGCGGAAGCGGAATCCGCAAGCCGCCTGCGGGCGGACGCATCGCCCTGGCGATGGATGCCTTCCCGCCCGACAGGCGGCGGCGCGACCTGGACAACCTCCTCAAATGCACCCAAGACGCCCTCGCCCATGCGGGCGTGTTCGAGGACGACGGCCAGATCGACCTGCTGGCCGTGCGGCGATGCGAGGTGCTTGGCGGCGGGATGGTCGTGGTTCGGGTCGCTGAGATGCCCCTGCGTCGCTGCCCGCTGTGCGGGGCCAGGTATCCCCAAATGGAAAGTGAGCACCTCCATGACAACTGATAATCTCAAGACTCTGCGACTTGACGAAATCCGCATCGACGGCGGCACTCAGCCTCGCGTGGCTATCGATCAGAGCATCGTCGATGAATACGCCCAACAGTACAGCGCCGGTGTCGACCTTACACCGGTCACCGTCTTCTACGACGGCGCGAACTACTGGCTGGCCGATGGATTCCACCGGTACTGGGCCAACAGGAAAATCAAGAGCGACTACATCTTCGCTCACGTTCGCCAGGGTACCCAGCGCGACGCCATCCTCTACTCGGTGGGTGCCAACGCCACGCACGGGCTTCGCCGCACCAACGGGGATAAACGCAAAGCCGTGCTGACCATGCTGACCAATCCTCTCGTCAGTGTCGACGATGATGGGAATCCCTGGTCGAACAACGCGATTGCCCAACGCTGCCAAGTTGATCCGAAGACCGTCGCTTCGGTTCGCTCAGGTATGGAAATCCATAGCTGCGCCACCCGCAAGGGAACCGATGGCAAGCTCTACAACACCGCCAACATCGGCCGAGCGGAGAGAAAGAAACGCCAACCAGGAGGCATCTCGCCCAACGCTGCGCTGCCGACCCGCCAAGCGCGCCCGGCCCTGGCCCAAACCAATCTCAACCTGCCGCATGACCCAGCCTATGGCGCTAGGGCCATCGTGGCCGCCATGGGCGAGGACTACGCTCTCCGGTTGATCGATTCCCTGACCTCCTATCTCCGTGACAAGAAAGAAGGTGACGCATGAGTGCCGCGCATACCAACCTCGCAATGGCAGGCACCGGCCCGATCGTCGAGCGCATCCTCATCACGCCCGACCAGGCGATCAAGTGGCTGGAACAGGCCAACACCAACAACCGCAAGTTGTCCCAGAAGCATGTGGACCGTCTGGCCCGCGACATGGCCGAAGGCAAGTGGAAGCTGACACACGAGGGTATCGCCTTTGGTCCCGACGGCACGCTGCTGGACGGGCAGCACCGTCTGTGGGCCATCTGCATGTCCGGCGTTCCGGTTGAAATGTTCGTCTGGCGCGACGTGGACCCGCAGTCGATGATGGCCATCAATTCGGGCAAGTCTCGCTCGCTGGCGGACATCCTCAACATCGCCGGCGAAAACGGCGATGTCAGCAAGAACGATCTGGCGACGTTGCGGGCGATGCTGGGCGGTTTCAGCAACCCGCCGATCCTCTCGCCAGCTGAGGCATCCGAGACGCTGCGCAGGCACCACGACGCCATCGCGTTTGCCGTGGCAAACCTACCGACCGTCACCTCGGCCCGCGGCGTCAACACCGCCATCACGAGGGCGGTAGTCGCCCGTGCGTACTACTCGGTCGATCGGGCGATGCTCAAAGACTTTTGCCGCAAGCTAACCACCGGTATCGTGACCTCCGGCGACGAGGGCATCATCGTTCTGCTGCGTCAGCATCTGCAGGAGAATCGCGGCGGCTCCTACAGCCAGCGCGTGCAGCGCTACGGCAAGGTTCAGCGCGTGCTGGCCGCTTGGCTCAAGGGCGAGAATCCCAGCCGTATCTACCCGGCCAGCAGCGAGCAGTTCCCGCTTCCCGAGGAGGTCAGGGCTTGAGCCAGTCGCTTCTGCCGCCTCCGGAAGCGCCCGCGATCACGCTGCGTCCGTACCAGGCCGAAGCGGTCGAAGCCGTCTATGACCACCTGCGCCGTCGGGATGACAATCCCTGCGTGGTCATCCCGACGGCCGGTGGCAAGACGCCGGTGATGGCCACGATCTGCCGCGATGCCGTCCAGCAGTGGGACGGACGGGTGTTGATCCTGGCCCACGTGAAGGAGTTGCTCGAGCAGGCGGCAGACAAGCTCCACGCGATGGCACCGGACCTGTGGCACCAAATCGGCATCTACTCGGCCGGGCTGGGCAGCCGGGACACCGACCATCCGATCATCGTGGCTGGCATCCAGAGCGTGTACCGACGGGCGAAGGAACTCGACAGCTTCGACATCATCCTTGTGGATGAATGTCATATGCTCCCGCCGGACGGCGAGGGGATGTACCGCACGTTCCTGGCGGACGCGAAGGAAGCAAATCCCAACGTTCGCCTGATCGGCCTGACGGCCACGCCTTACCGGATGTCCACGGGGATGATCTGTGGTCCGGAGAATCTTCTGAACCATATCTGCTACGAGGTGGGTGTCCGTGAGTTGATCGTGCAGGGCTATCTGTGCCCGTTGAAAACCAAGGCGGGCCGGCGAAAGGTGGACACCTCGGGCCTGCATATCAGGGGCGGCGAGTTCATCGCCGGTGAGGTCGAAGCCTTGATGGACGACGATTCCCTGGTGCGGTCGGCCTGTCGGGAGATCGTCGATCACACGCGCGAGCGGCATTCGGTCCTGATTTTCGCCAGCGGTGTGAACCACGCGCTTCACGTGCAGCGGGTGCTCGGCGAAATGGGTCATGAGTGCGGGTTCGTTTGCGGTGAAACATTGCCCTTCGAGCGGTCCGAGACGCTCAGGCGGTTCAAGAGCGGCACGCTCAAGTACCTGGTCAACGTCAACGTGCTGACCACGGGCTTCGACGCGCCCAACATTGACTGCGTGGCCCTGCTGCGGCCGACGATGTCCCCTGGCCTGTACTACCAGATGGTTGGACGGGGCTTTCGCCTCCATCCGTCAAAGGCCAACTGCTTGGTGCTGGATTTTGGCGGCAACATACTGCGACATGGCCCCGTCGATGCGCTGCAGGTCGACGATCGCGCCGCGGGCAGCGGTGACGCGCCGGCCAAGGAGTGCCCGCAGTGCCAGGCGGTGATCCATGCCGCCTATAGCGTCTGTCCCGAGTGTGGCTATGAGTTCCCGCCTCGCGAACGTGAGAAGCACGAGCGAGAGGCAAGCACCGCAGGCATCCTCTCTGGCAAGGTCACCGAAACGCAGTACGCCGTCAGCGAGGTCTACTACAGCGTCCACCACAAGCGCGACGCGCCGCCGGAGCATCCGCGCACGATGCGGATCGACTACCGCTGCGGATTCAATGACTACCACAGCGAATGGGTCTGCCCCGAGCACACCGGCTACGCGCGGCAGAAGTTCGAGGCCTGGTGGCGAGCCAGGTCGAATGAGCCATTCCCCAACTCGGCCGAGGAAGCGGTGGCGCTGGCCGAGGCTGGGGCGCTCGCGACGACGCTGGCCATCACCGTGCGATCGGTAGCGGGAGAGAAGTTCGACCGCATCATCGACTACCAACTGGGCACGATTCCACCGCGCCTCGATGGAAGCGATGAACGTATCGACGACAACTTGCCCGAGCCGGTCTGGCCCGAAGATGACATCCCGTTCTGAAGGAAAAACTCATGCTCTACGCCGCATGTCGCAATAATCCCAGCACGGTCGACCGTGTGGCCCACCTGCTCGATGCGGTCAAACGCATCGGCATCGATGAGCTGGAGCGACTCGTCCAACAGGCTCACCAGTGCGATGCGCACCAGATGGATGATCCCTCCGAGCCGTTCCCCGTGACGCGGCAGGCGCTGCGGATGTTCTGGCACTTTCGCTGCAATCTCGAAGCGGTGGAGGTGACGCCGGCGCATGGCTGATCGACCGTCCATCCTAGACGTCGCGCAGACATACCTGTCGGCGGGTCTGTGTGTGCTCTCGGCCATCCGAGCCGAGAAGCGCCCTGCTGTGGGCCGGTGGAAACAATATCAGAAGAGACTGCCCACCCCGGCCGAGTTGTTCGCCTGGATGGTGAACAGTCCCGATGCCGTCTGCATTCTCTGCGGCGCGGTTTCGGGCAACGTCGAGATCATCGACTTCGACGGCGGCGGCGAGCTGTTCTCGGCCTGGTGGGATCGAATTCCGGCCAACCTTCGCCAGCGGCTGGTCGTCGAGTGCACCCCATCGGGCGGCCAGCACGTGATCTACCGCTGCGCTGTGGCCGTCTGCGGCAATTTGAAACTGGCCCAGCGTCGCATGGGCGAGAAGGTAGTCACGCTGATCGAGACTCGGGGCGAAGGCGGTCTATTCCTTTGTGCCCCAACGGCCGGATACGAAATCACCCAGGGCGATCTGTGCCACCTGCCCGTCTTGACCGAGGCCGATCGTGACATTCTGCTCCAGGCGGCGTGGAATCTGAACGAGTGGCCGCCGCACAGCGCGAATGTCGGCCAGAGAAGCGCACTGTCCGTCGGACAAGGCGAAGTCTCGGCAGACAATTCGAACCATGGCGGCTGTTCACCAGAGAACCGCCAGATGTGTGACGGTCCGTCGGACAACGGCCTTGCTCGGTCTACGTCGGTGGACATTTCGTACATCTGCGAATTGTCGGCCGACGAGGCGGACATTCGCCGCGATGGGGCGCACAACGACCACCTCACGCCGACGTCTGCCGAGCCTTCGCACCATCGGCTCGCGTCGGCCCACAATGACGACAGGCCGGGCGATGACTTCAACCGTCGGGGAGATGTGCGGTCCGTGCTCCAGAAGCACGGCTGGGTGCCGCTGACTGACCGTCAGGGCGCAAACGGCAACGAATACTGGCGTCGCCCCGGCAAAGATCCGCGCGAAGGAGGCTGGTCGGCCACGCTGAAGGAGTGTGCCGACGGACCGGTTTTTTACGTCTTCAGCTCGAACGCCGCGCCCTTCGAACCGCAGACCGGCTATGCGCCGTTCGCGGTCTACGCACTGCTCGAACATGGCGGGGATTTCGAACAAGCCGCCCGATCTCTGCGGTCCATGGGCTTCGGTGGCCATTGTTCGACGCAGGACGCCGATGGCGCGGACATCTCGGCCCTATGCCGATTGTCCGCTGCACCCGGCGCATGTCCGACGGACAGTCCACCCATCGGCCATGGAGTTGTAGATAATACCGATTCTGTGCCGGAGATTCAGGGGCTCAAGGCCCTGATCAACGGATTCACGGGCCTCAATCGCCCAATCATCCACGAGTTGCTGCGGGAATGCGAGACCATGAATGTCATCGCCAGTCCGAAAATCGGCAAGTCGTGGTTCGTCTCCCGCCTTGCCATCTCCGTCGCCTCGGGCCTGGATTGGCTGGGCCTGACGGTCGAGCCAGGGCGAGTGCTGCACATCGACAATGAGCTGCACCAGAACACCATCGCCTACCGCTACCGAGTGATCAGCGAGGCCATGGACTTCCCGCACCACCTCTACAGCGGCAACATCGACATGGTTTCCCTGCGCGGCCGGCTACGCGACCTGTACAGTCTGGCCCGCCTGTTCGAGCGGATCGAACCGGGTCAGTACAAGATCGTCATTCTCGATGCCTTCTACCGAACGCTGCCGCGCGACACCGACGAAAACGACAATGGCGCGATCGCCAACCTCTACAACCTGATCGACCACTACGCGAGCCGGTTGCAGTGCGCGTTTGTCCTGATCCACCACACCTCCAAGGGCAATCAGTCGGGCAAAGCCGTGACCGACGTGGGGGCCGGGGCGGGTAGTCAGTCCCGCGCTGCCGACACGCATCTGATCCTGCGTCCGCACGAAGAAGACGGCATCGTCGTGCTGGAGTCGGCCGTCCGCAGTTGGCCGCCCATGGCTCCGCGTGCGCTGAAGTGGGAGTGGCCCCTGTTCACGCCCACCGACGAGGTGGACACGTCGGCGCTACTGGGCATGGAAAAGTCCGGCAAGCCCAGGTCGGTGCCGCTCGAGGATTTTGTCGAGCAGTGCATTGCGGCCAGCGACCCATGCTCGAAGCGCTCGGTCATTTACGAGGCCAACCAGCGGCTGGGCCTATCCGAGCGCAAAGCCGAGGAGATGCTTGACCTGGCGATGGAGCGCGGCCTGGCGTCGCGTATCCGGGCAGGTTCGGTCATGGTCTACGTGAAGAACCGCTACGGCGTGACCGGCGACAAGGCGCTATGGGCGGCGGCGCTACTGGCCCACAACCCGCAGGCCAGTGTGCAGGACATCGCCGGGCGGGCGGACATCTCCGAGCGGTACGTGCGCCAAATCCGCAATGCGATGGGCGGAACTGACGCAGGATCGGCGAACGAAAACAAAGGGCTAACGGCGGAACTGGACGCGGAACTGACGGAACTCGGTTCCGCCCTCAGTTCCGCAAATCAAGTTTGCAACACATGAACCAACAAGCACTTACGAACCACGGCAGTAGCGGAACTGGACAGTTCGTGAGACGCGCCGCAAAACGCGCCGCAGTTCCGCGAGGCTCGCAAATGCAAGTGGCTGATATTCAACGGCTTACGAAATCTCGACGCGGAACTGGGAGCGGAACTGGACACAGCCCTCCCCCTACGGGGGAGCACGCGGGCGTCCCAGACGCCCCGCGATGCTCCCCTGGTCGCAGGGGCTTGTCCGCGGGTCCTCCCGGGAACCTGGCCAGGAGAGGTCACGGGAACGCGTCGGCTTTCGTGACAGAGTTTGTTGGCAACGCGCCGAATCGTTGGCGCACAACCCCAAGGCACAGGGAGGTGCTTTCATGAACGCTACCCAGGATGCAACCACGCAGAAATTCGCGGTCGAACTGCGCAAGATCGACGACATCCGACCGTACGAGCGGAATCCACGCATCAACGACCAGGCTGTGGACGCCGTCGCGGCCAGTCTCGCCGAGTTCGGCTTCCGCCAGCCGATCGTCGTCGATGCCGACGGCGTGATCATCGTCGGCCACACACGCTGGAAGGCGGCCAAGAAACTGGGGTTGGCCCGGGTGCCCGTTCACGTCGCCACCGACCTGACGGCAGAGCAGGCTCGGGCCTATAGGATCGCCGACAACAAGACCGGCGAATTAGCCGAATGGGACTTGGAAATTCTGCCCATCGAACTCAACGAGCTGCGCGAAGGCGGTCTTGATCTGGACGTGCTAGCCTTCGACGAGGAGGAACTGGGCAAGCTGCTCACTAGCGCCCAGGGCGTAACCGAAGGGCTAACCGACCCGGACTGGATTCCCGAGCCTCCGGATGAACCGGTCACGCAGCGCGGCGATATCTGGCTACTGGGCGACCATCGGCTGATGTGCGGTGATAGCGGATCGCCAGAGGACCTCGATCGACTGCTCGATGGCGCGGTCATCGACCTGGTGAACATGGACCCGCCATACAACGTCAAGGTCGAGCCGCGCAGCAGCACGGCCATCGCCGCCGGCCTTTCATCTTTCCAGAACAAAAAGGCGCAGCTGCACCACCAGGGCTTCGACCAGGCTCGCGGCGTCACCGATCCGAAGAAAGCCCGCAAGAAAATGCGCGCCAAGGATCGGCCGCTGGAGAATGACTTCGTCAGCGACGAGGCGTTCGATCAGATGCTGCTGGCGTGGTTCTCCAACGCTGCTCGCGTGCTCAAGCCCGGCGGCTCGTTCTACATCTGGGGCGGGTACGCAAACCTGGGCAATTATCCTGCACCGCTCAAGAAAGCGGGCCTGTATTTCAGCCAGGGGATCGTCTGGGACAAGCAGCATCCCGTTCTCACGCGCAAAGATATGATGGGATGCTTTGAATTAGCCTTCTATGGGTGGAAGGAAGGCGCAGGTCACCATTTTTACGGGCCAAATAACGCCACCGACCTCTGGCATGTCAAGAAGGTAAACCCCCAGGCGATGGTCCACCTGACCGAGAAGCCGGTCGAGTTGGCCACCCGCTCGATCCAGTATTCATCCAAGCCCGGCGAGAGCGTTCTGGACCTGTTCGGCGGCAGCGGTTCGACGCTGATCGCTTGCGAACAGACCGGCCGCCGAGCGTTCCTGATGGAGCTGGATCGGGCTTACTGCGACGTGATCGTCCAGCGTTGGGAAAAGTTCACCGGCAATAAGGCCCGGCGGATCGCGGCCGCCAAGCCCGAGGTCGAAGCCGAGGCGGAGGTGATCGCTTGATCTACCTCGCCTCCCCATACAGCGACGCCGACCCGGCGGTCGAGCAGGCGCGCTTTGACGCCGTCTGCCGAGCGGCGGCTGTGCTGATGCGCCGGGGCTTGCTGATCTTCTCGCCCATCGCCCATTCGCATCCGATAGCGCGGTTTGGCCTACCGACCGATTGGTCGTTTTGGCAGCGATATGACAGCGCGATGCTGACCAAATGCGATGAATTGTGGGTGCTGACGCTGCCGGGCTGGGATCGATCGGTGGGCGTGCAAGCGGAGGTGCGTTTGGCCAACGAGCTGGGCAAGCCGGTGTGGCTGGTCGATCCGGTCAAACTGACCACTGAGAACACCCCGGAAGTGACCGGGGCGTCTCATGCAGCAGCGCTAGTGGCTGGACTACCCCTTCAGGGTAAACTTGCCGCGTTCGGCCTTGGCGAATCGGCTGGCGTCGCCCTTGGTCTTGATCTCGCGCGAAATGGCCGCGTAGAGGGTATTCGCGGGCGTCTTGCCGTCTCGCGGCGTCCACAATCCACGGGCGACCGCCAGGTCCACGATGTCCTTGCATCGCATCGGGTCGCCGGTGCCCAGCGAAAGCAGGTGTGCCGCCGCGTCCAGCAGGCTCATCGGCTTGGCCTCCCGCTTGGCCCCCGTCGTGCCACGTTCGTCCGTGTCGCGTTGGAACGCATCGGTGGCGTCCTGGGCCGCAGGCTCGGTCAAGCAGGCGTTCCCATCGCCCGATTCACGAATCGCCTTGCTCTGGTCGGCGTGCCTGCGGCGGTTTTCCTCGGGCGTCGACGTCGACCAGGATGCGTCCGCCAAGCGTTTTCTCAGCCTCTGGGCGCTCTTGATGCGGATGGTCTTGCCGGTCTTGGCGCTCGTGCCTTCCCAGCCGCCGCTGGGGTGCTCGCGGACGAGCTTCACCGGGACCAGGTTGTCGGCGACCTTCACCAGGTATGTTGCACCGATCTGGACTTCGCTGTTCTTCATGGCAGGTTCTCCTTTGGCCGAGTTCGGGCTGGCCAGGCCCATGTAGGGGTCTTACAAGCCGAGTTCTTGGACGATCCGTTCCTGCTGATTCCAGCCGCCGAGGGTTTCGGCCAGCAGCGTGGCGAACCAGGTCACCTCCGCGTCCAGCTCACGATGGCCACTCTTGGGGGTGGGCGTCAGGCGGTGGGCGATGGTGGCGACGGCCTCGGGCGAGAGGTTCTCGCGGAGGGCGCTGACCAGCGCGGCTTTGGCGTCTGCGCCTCCGAGGGCCTCGTCACGACCCGCGTCGTAGGCGGCCTGCAGGGCGCTTTTGGCCTCCCATACCGCGACGGTGTGGAAGTCCAGGGCGTCATGCTTGCGGGTCTCGAGCGTCTCGATCTGCATGTGCTCCTTGGCGATCCGGGCGAGGGTGCTGTCGATGGTTGTCATGGCGGTTCTCCTTGGTTGGGGTTTGCGGTTTCAAATCCGGCAGGTGGCCATGCTTTGCGGCCACACGCGGACGCGGTAGCTCTCGATGCGGCCATCGACGATCAGCTTCACCCGAACGCTGTCCTGGCTGACCGGGCAGGCGTCGAAGACCTCGTAGAAGCCGGTGGCGAACCAGACCACGTCGCCGGGTTTGAGGTCGTGCCAAGGGCGCTGGGTGGTCGGCGTCCCGTCGGGTATCGCGTGCGTTCTACGCTGCTTCCGCATGGCCTATCTCCTTGTGGCTACTGGCGTTACGTTCGTTTCAACAGCCACATTCAGCCATGCTTTCGCCAGGAGATCAAGGCAATTAACCCCTTATGGGTACAGAACTTAGAGATTCTTGTAAGCTGGCCACAGGGCTAGAGCTATGACCGACCAAACGCCCAAAATTACGGCCCTGACGCCTGCCCAGGCGGCAAAAATCCTCGCCGCTGCCGGCAGCCGACGGATCACCGAGGCGATGGTCCGCGCCGACATCGAGGCGGGCGCGCCCACCAACGCAGACGGCACGCTGAACCTGATCCACTACGCTGCCTGGCTGGCGAAGGAGGCGGCTCATGGCGATTGACGTTCGGCAACTGCGCCCGTCGATTCTCACGCGGATGCTGAACTCCACGCCGCTGGGCTACTGCATCAGCGAGCGGCAGCTGCGTCGGCACCGCAACCGGGCTGGCTATCGAATCGGCGACGAGAAGCACGTCGATCTGCTGCGCTACACGGCGTGGCTGGTCTGGTCGCGCCATAACCCCGAGCCGACCAAACCGCCCCTCGATTACGAGGCGATGAAGGAGGCGGCCCGTGCCCGCAATGCCGAGCTGTCGGCCATCGGTCGCGACATCGGCGAGATACCGTCCGTGGTCAATCCGCAGCGCAAGGCGCGCGCGGCGATGGATTTTCGGTTCTTTTGCGAGACGTATTTCCCGGAGACCTTCAGCCTGCCGTGGTCGCAGGATCACCTGAAGGTGATCGCCAAGATCGAAACGGCCGTGCTGCGCGGCGGACTCTTTGCGATGGCCATGCCGCGCGGCAGCGGCAAGACCACGCTGGCCGAGACGGCCTGTATCTGGGCCATGCTCACCGGGGCGCGAGAGTTTGTCTGCCTGATCGGTTCGGACGCCGGGCACGCCCGCAGCATGCTCGAAAGCATCAAGGTCGAATTCGAGACCAACAACCACCTGCTGGAGGACTATCCGGAGGTCGTCTATCCCATCCGCGCCCTGGAGCGCATTCACAACCGCGCCAAGGGCCAGCTCTATGACGGCAAGCCAACGCGCATCGTCTGGACCGCCGACGAGATCGTGCTGCCGACCATCGAAGGCAGCCGTGCCTCGGGCGCGATCATCCGCGTGGCCGGCATCGAGAGCCGCATTCGCGGCATGAAGTTCAAGCGTGCCGACGGCCGAGCGGTGCGCCCGTCATTGGTGGTGCTCGACGATCCGCAGACCGACGAGTCGGCGCGCAGCGACCAGCAGGTCCGTGCCCGTCTGGAGACGCTCAACGGCGCGATCCTCAACCTGGCCGGACCGGGACAGAAAATCAGTGGCATCATGCCCTGCACGGTCATCCGCCCCGGCGACATGGCCGACCAGATTCTCGACCGCGACAAGCACCCGGCCTGGCAAGGCGAGCGCACCAAGCTGGTCTATGCCTTCCCGACCAACGAGAAGCTCTGGGACAAATACGCCCAGATTCGCGCCGACAGCTTCCGCAATGACGGCGACGGCCGTGAGGCCACGGAGTTCTACCGCCAGCACCAAAAAGAGATGGATGCGGGCGCGGTGATTGCCTGGCCCGAGCGGTACAACGCCGATGAGCTGTCCGCGATCCAGCACGCGATGAACCTGCGTTTGCAGGACGAACGGGCCTTCTGGGCTGAGTACCAGAACGAACCCTTGCCTCAGGACGAGGGCGATTCCGATCAGCTCACCGCCGAAGCGATTGCTGCCAAGACCAACGGGCATCCCCGGGGCATCATCCCGCTGGGGGCCA
>Ga0209720_1001010_pt1 | contig 25789 bp, 28 predicted proteins | sample AD_JPNMR3_MetaG_FD_184426 | JGI IMG/M metagenome (GOLD analysis project Ga0209720, IMG submission 184426) | Active sludge microbial communities of municipal wastewater-treating anaerobic digesters from Japan - AD_JPNMR3_MetaG (SPAdes) (version 2) | ecosystem: Engineered > Bioreactor > Anaerobic...
AGGTAAAGTTAAAAATACAAAGCCAAAAATAAAAATATAAATACAACCCCTTGACAAATTTTTATTCATATGCTATAAATAAGACAAAGCTGCGAGCGGATTGGAATTTTTCTTAGTATTAGGATGGTTTAGTTTCGACCAAACCACTCCTCGGAAAAATTCTAAAATTTTCTTTCTCTTAAAGAATCTTTTCTTTTCCGCTCGCAGTTTTTTATTTTTTAAATAATTCTCGAATTAAACCGAATTAATCTCGAATTCACTTTGTGAATTCGGCGAAAATAAAGCGAAGCTTTCTTTGAGCTCGAATATTCGAGAAAAATTCGACGTAATTCGTGGAAAATTCGAAAACGCTTTATTCTTCTAATGGTCCCACTACCCTTTCAAGTTCTTCTACGGTAGTAATTCCTTCTACTACTCTTAATAATGCATCTTGTTTTAAATTTATCATTCCTTCTTCAGCTATTGTTTTTCTCATAGCAGAAATCGAAGGAGATGTTAAAATTATCTCTTCTACCCTGGGACTCATTTTAAACATTTCAAAAATTCCAATTCTTCCTCGATAACCAGTATTATGACATTCAATACAACCATTAGCTTGAAAAATTTCAATATTATCTAAATTTGGTTTGATTTTTGAAGGAAGATTTTCAAATATCCTTTCAAATTGCTTTTTCATTTCCTCAGAAAGAGTAATTTTTTTAGCACACTTTTTACAAACCCGGCGAAGAAGTCTTTGTGCTATACCAAGGTTTAAAGCCGGTGGTATTAAAGAAGGATTAACGCCCATTTCTACTAATCGAGGAATTATTCCTGCAGCATCATTGGTATGAATTGTTGAAAACACAAGATGACCGGTTAGGGCAGCTTGAATTGCTGTTTCAGCGGTTTCTCTGTCTCTTATTTCTCCCACTAAAATGACATCGGGATCCTGTCTCATTGCTGCTCGAAGTGCAGAAGCAAAATCATATCCCTTCTCTGGTTCTACTTGAGTTTGAGAAACTCCTTCCAAATGATATTCAATAGGATCTTCAATGCTTATTACTTTTACTTCTGGTGTTGCTACCTTTTTTAAACAAGCATAAAGAGTAGTAGTTTTTCCAGAACCAGTCGGTCCAGAAGTTAAAATCATACCGGTAGATTTTTTGATTTGTCTTAATATTTCTTCTTGATGCCATGGATGAAAACCAAGCTCTTCAATCGAAAGAATCATCTCAGGATTCAAAATTCTCATTACAATATCTTCTCCATATTCGCCAGGAACTATTGAAACTCTAACTTCAATTTCTTTCTGCTCCGCAAAAATACTAAAACGACCGTCTTGAGGAATATTGTGAACATTAATTATAAGATTAGAAAGAAGTTTTATCCGGTTTAACAAAGAGTTATAAACAAGATTATTAAGAACGGCAACATCGTGTAAAATACCATCAATTCGTAAACGGACCTTTGTTCCCTCTTCTTCAGGTACGATATGAATATCAGAAGCTTCGAGGCTCAAAGAGCTTCCTAAAATTACTTCAATAATCCATGTTCCTGTCTGATGGGAAACATTTTTTAATTCTTCTTTTAGATCGGGAATGCTTTTAATTTTTCTTTCGATTTCCTCAAGATGCTGGCTTGATAACTCAATTTTTCCAACAATGGATTTAAGAACAGAAGGGGCTTTTTTATACTCTTCAAAAGCCCTTTTTAAAGATCTCTGAGAGCAAATAAAAAGTTGCACTTTAAAACCTTTTTTTTCGAGTTCTTTAATAGTTTCATTGAGTAAATCATTTTTAGGATCGAAAGTAGCAATAGCTACCCTTTTTTCAACTTTTTGAAAGGGAACAAATAATCCTCCTCTTGCTTTTGCTTCTGGAACTAATGCAAGAGCATCTAATTCAATTGGATTAACCACGAGATCAATATAGGGTATATTTAAAGATTGAGCCAATTCTTTTGCTCTTTTTTCTTGCTGTTTGCTATAAATACGTTCGAGTTCTTCTTCGGCTTTTTCTTTTTTAAAATCAAAAGATGCCATAAAAATTGAAAATTGAAAATAATATATTTTTATTTTATCTATTTTGATAAATTAATTCAAGAAGCTTTTTGGCATTTTTTACTGCATAACCCATTGCATCGTTATTAAAATAAATATAGATATCTAAACTTTGTTTTAAATATTTTTTAATTCTTGAAGCCCATATTTTTAACTCTCTATCTGAATAATTAGAGCTATATAAAGCTTTACTACCATGCATTCTAATATAAACAAATTCTCCTATAGTTTTTTCTTTAAATACAAATTTAGGAGAGTCAATTAGAGCGATGGTTGCATTTTGATGTTTTTTAAAAATTCGATAAATATTTTCCGAAAACCAAGAAGAATGGCGAAACTCAAAAGCAAAGCGTATTCGCGAATTTTTGTGAATATTATAAGAATTTACGCTAAGATATTCTAAAAACCTTTCTAGTCTTTTAGTATTCTCTTCGTTCGCAATAAAACTTGGCGGAAATTGAAATAAAAAAGGGCCTAATTTGTTTTCTAGAAAAATAGCCCTTTTTAAAAATGTTTGCCAGACATCTTCCACGTCTTGGAGTTTTTTAATATGAGTAATAAACCTTGAAACTTTTACAGCAAAAACAAAATTTTCAGGAACTTTATTTTTCCAGTTTAAAAAAGTTTTTTCTGCTGGCAAATGATAAAAAGGAGAGTTTAGTTCAACAGTGTTAAATTTTTTTGAGTAGTATTCAAGTTGTTTTGTTCTTGGTAATCCTTCGGGATAAAAAACACCATTTTTCCAATGACGATAACTAAATCCTGAAGTGCCAATATACAGCTTTGCCATAATTTAAAATCTGAACAGCAAGTTATTCTAACGATTCGATTTTCTTTTTTAAAAATAGCTTTAAATCTTTGATTTTTATATTTTTAACAAATTTTCCATTTTCAAATATCGCCGCGTTTTCATCTTCCACCCCTACTATTCCTAAATCTGCTTCTCTTGCTTCGCCAGGCCCGTTAACTATGCATCCCATAATTGCAATTTTGAAAGGTTTTTTTAAAGGAAGATCACTAAAATTTTTTTCTACATATTCTGAAAGTTCAACAACCGGCAGTTTTTTTCGAGCACAAGTAGGGCAACTGACAACTGTTAATCCTCTTTCTCTTAATTCCAAGCTTTTTAAAATCTCCCACCCTGCTTTTACTTCTTTTAAAGGATCAGCACTTAAAGAAACTCGAATAGTATCACCAATTCCTTCTGAAAGTAAAGTTCCAAAAGCGACTGCTGATTTAATAGTTCCAGAAAATTCTCCCCCTGCTTCGGTTACTCCCAAATGCAGTGGATAATTAACTTTTTCCGCTAATAATTGGTTAGCTTTTATTGTTCTTGGAGCATCAGAAGCTTTTAAAGCAATTACTAAATTATAAAATTTAAGTTTTTCCATTAGTTTAATGCTTTTCAGCGCAGATTTTACCATCATCTCTGGAGTTACTCTTTTTTCTTCTTTTAAAATATCTTTTTCCAAAGAACCGCTATTTACTCCAATCCTAATAGGAATCTTTTTCTTTTTAGCTTCTCCAACAATTTTTACTAATCCATTTTTAGGAAAATTCCCTGGATTAATCCTTATTTTGTCTGCTCCTTGATGAATAGCTTCCAAAGCCAAATCAACAGAAAAATGAATATCAGCAACTAGAGGAATATTAATTTCTTTTTTAATTTTTCCAATCGCTCTCGCTGATTCAATGTCAGGAACACCTACTCGTATTATTTCGCATCCAGCCTTTTCTAATTCTTTAATTTGTCTTACTGTTTTTTGAACATCTTTTGTCGGAGTACTCGTCATTGATTGAACTGAAATAGGACTCTTTCCTCCAATTCCCACTTTTCCTACTTTAACTAATTTAGTTTTATGCCTTAAGATTTTTTTCATATTTTTTTAAGCTCTTCTACTATTTTTTTAATTTCCCAGTCAGGAGTAGAAGTTCCGGTAGCAATGCCAACTTTTTGAATATTTAAAAACCATTCCTTTTTTAACTCCTTTTCATTTTCAATGTGGTAAACCGGCTTGTGGCTTTTTTGGGCAATTCCTACTAACCTTTTAGTGTTGGCGCTAGTTTGAGAACCAATAATTAATATTAAATCAACTTTTTTGGCTAAATCCCCTACTTCTTTCTGGCGAGCAGAAACAAAAGGACAAAGAGTGTTGCAAAATTTAACTTTTTTTGCAATTTTTTTAAGTTTTTCTAAAACTTTTTGGACGTTTTCCTCGCTTTGAGTTGTTTGAGCAATAACACCAAAAGATAAATTTTTTTTAAAATTTTTAAGGGCAGAAACCTCTTCCGCATTTTCGACAACAATGCCTTTATCTTTTATCGCTCCTTGAATTGATTCAACCTCAGTATGGTTTTTATCCCCTACAATAATTACTTGATAACCATTATTTTGCAAATCTTCAGCTGTTTTTTGAACTTTTTTAACCAAAGGACAAGTAACATCAATGATTTTAAGTTCTCTTTTTTTTGCTTCTTTAAAAATTTCCGGTCTTGCACCATGGGCCGGAATTATTAAAATTCCATTTTTTACTTCATCATCTAAAGAAGAAACAAATTTTATTCCCAGCTTTTCTAATTTTTTATTTACACTTTCATTATGAACAAGAGGTCCTAAACAAAAATAAGGTCTTTTTTGCTCTTCTGTCGTTTTTAAAGTAAGATCATAGGCTCTTCTTACTCCAAAGCAAAACCCAATTTCTTTAGATAAAATAATTTCCATGTTTATTTACACTTAAAAACTTATTGAATAGTTTCAAATCCCCACAAAAAAAGAATTACTGCTAAGGCAAGAAAAAAATAAGAGCAAAGCCAAGAACCACACTTTGCTCCTCGAATAAAACCAATAATTGCAGCAACAATAGAAACAAGAGAAAAGAAAAAAAGTACTCCTGCCCTATCTAACGCTTTCATTGATGGCATAAAAGTTAAAAATTGATTAAAAAATTTTTAAAATTTTATAATAATATTTTTTCTATTTCTTCCATTATTTCCACGCTAGAACTTGTGCCAATGATATCTGCTCCATTTTCTATCATCCAAATCATATCTCTTAAATTTGAAATTCCCCCAGCCGCCTTTACCAAAATACCTTGCGCGTTTTCTTTCATAATTTTAATATGTTTTGCTTTTTCCTGCATTTCAAATCTGTCTAAAGGATCTTTTTCAGTTGCTGTTTTAACACAAATTGCGCCTGATTCTTTAACTAACCTTGCTGCTCTTGCAATTTCTCCATCGGTTAAGTAACCACTACCAATAATAACTTTTGTCGGAAGAATTTTTGCTATTTCTTTTAAGTCTTCTAAAACTTTTTCATCTTTTTCATATTTTAAATCAACAACGTTCATAACTACATCAAGTTCGTCTGATCCATCTTCTTTGGCTTTTTGCGCCATCTCCATTCTTTCTTCGTGAGAAGATAAACCCATTGGCGGATCAATTAAAGTAGTAACCTTTGTCCCTGTGCCATCTAAAATTTCTTTTGCTAATTTTGTCCATTCTGGATTAACACAAAGACCTCGAAAATGATATTTTTTACATTCTTCGCAACTTTTTTTAATATCCTCTTCGGTGGCGTTTTTTCTAATATTTGTATGGTCAATATATTTTGAAATAGACATATATTTATTAATTTTAAATTTTAAATTTTTTATGACCTTTTATAAAATTTATTTTACCATCAATTGAAAAAATTTACAAATAATAATATGATATATATATATATGCGAAAATCTACCTATCAAAAACTAACAACAAAAAACAAAAAGAATTGGACTTCTCAAAAGAAAAAAGAATGGTCAAAAAATGCTGATTTTTGGATAAAAATCATTCGAGAAAATTTAGATCCTTACAGAGAAGTTGTCACGAATAAAGCGATTTTAAATTTAATCAAAAAAGAGAAAAATTCAAAAATTCTTGATGCTGGTTGCGGAGAGGGCTATCTTTGTCGTTTAGCGGCAAAGATAGATAAAAGCAATCAAATTTTTGGCATCGATCTTTCTCTAAAGCTTATAAAAACAGCTAAAGATTTAGAAAAACAAAGACCATTAGGTATTAAATATTCCGTAGGAGATTTTAGAAAAACTGATTTCCCTTCTTCCTTCTTCGATGTTATTTTTTCTCACCAAACTATTCATGAAGTTCCTAATCCAGAAAAAGCTATAAAAGAATTCTTTCGTATTTTAAAAAAAGATGGAAAACTAATTTTGCTTTTTTTACATCCTTGTTTTGAAGTCGATCCTAAGCTATATTTTGAACCAATAAAGATAAAAAAATCCTCCTACTTAGTTTCGGGGATTAAATCACCATCAGCTTATTTTTATCTCCACTTACCTCTTTCAAGATGGATTGAAATTTTAGAAAATAATGGGTTTTTAATAAAAAGAATTGATGAGCCTCATCCTCCATTAGAATTAATGAAGAAAGACGAGTGGTGGAAAGAGAATTTCCAAAAACCTATGTTTATTCTAATTGAAGGGGTAAAAGTTTAATTGTTTTTAATTAAGAATTTGTTTTCCATCTCTTCCATTAATTTAAGCAAAAGTGGATCTTCAATAAATTCTCTCATTTGTTCATACCAGGCAAAAATTGGAAATTTTTTATCTTCTTTAAAATATTGGAGAGCCTGTAAATAAGTAGTGATCCAATATACTTGATTTGCAAATTTTCCTTCTTTTGTATTCATTTGCTTACAATCATTCCATAAATTAATCATTTCTTTTTGAAGGTTCTTTTCTAAAGAAGAAGTAATTTTTTTTAAAGCTTCTTTTTCTTTTTCATAATCTTTTGAAAAATTTTTTTCTTTACTTTTTTTAGTAGTTCGAGGCCATCTCTTTAATATTTCTTCCTCTCTTTTCGTCTTATTTTTTGATAAAATTTCATCGTAAGGAGTAGTATCTCCGGCATATAATTCACAAATTTCATAGATAAGGCTTATCTTAAGTAAGCTTTCTATATTTAATTTTCTTTTTTCTTCACCTAACAGCCAGCTAGCTATCGCAAATAAAAAAGTATGTTCGGCTATTGTTTCGGGATTTTTAACTTTTCGAAGTACCCAACCTTTTCTGAGAAAGGTTTTTAATTTTCCAACTTCTAAGAGAAATTGAAGTTCTCCATTGATTTTTTTATTTTGATAAAATTTTTTTTCTATTTGATCTAAAAATTCGAGCAAAACAGGGTTGTCTACTAAATCTTCTACTTCTTCCCACCAACCCATTACCGGCGTATCTGGCTTTGTTCCCCAATATTCTATTGCTTGCAATAATGTCTCTACTTTATCTCCTTGTCTAACAAATCTACCTTCGGGAGATATCAATTTTTCATATTCTAACCAACAGTTTATTATTTCTGTTTTCTGTTTTGGGTCTAATCCTTGAGTTAACTTTAAAAGAGCTTTTTTTTCTTTCTGAAATTTTTCTTTATCTCTTTTTTCTTTTTCTTTTTTAGGTAACCTAATCCATCTTTTCAAAACTTCTTTTCTTTTTTCTTTATCTTCCGGTAATAATCCCCAATAAGGTGTCATATCGCCAGCATAAACTTCACAAAGATCATGAACTAAACTAATTTGAATTATTTTTTTAATGTTCAACTTGGGCTCCACTTTTTCAGCTAAAACCCAATTCATTATTGCTACCCGGAAAATATGTTGACCAATTGTTTCAGGATTCTTAATTTCTAACCAAACAAAGCCTGTCCTTGGAGTTTTTTTAAGAGTTGATGTTTCAATAAGAAATTGAAGAAAATCTTTCATAAAAACTTTTATCTTATTTCCTTGATTTTATAAACTGTTTTTATCGGCGAAGTAATTATTATTTCATCACCAACTTTACGGTTCATTAGCATTTTTCCAACCGGCGATTCATTGGAAATTTTTCCCTCACTTGGATTTGCTTCCATTGTGCCAACAATTGTAAATTCATCAATTTTTCCATCAACTTCAACTATTACAGTTGTTCCTATTGTCACTTTCTTTGCACCAGTTGAAGATCCTGAATTCGTGATTACTTTTGCACTTTTAAGAACTTCTTCTATGTTTTTAATTCTTCCCTCGATAAAATCAAGCTCGGTTTGAAGAGTTTCAAATTCTGGATTAAGATCTTCTGGTCTCCAAATTTCATCTCTTGATTCTTTCAACTGTGTTTTCTTTTCTTTCCACAGTTTTTTTAAATCCTTATATTCCTCTTTATACTTTTGAAAACCTTCTGGAGTAAGATAATATTTTTTTTCATCCATAAATAAAAAATGAAAATATATATGAGCTACGGCTCATTTTCAAATATATATTAATTTAAACTAATAAGAAAATTTGTCAAGTATGTCGTTTCAAGCGCTGTTTTCTCCATTCTTCAATTTCTTTATGGTTGCCAGATAAAAGAACTTCTGGCACTTTCCATTCAACCCCTGGTTTTGGTTTAAAAATAGCTGGACGAGTATATACAGGATAACCTGAAATACGTTTTGATTTCAAATTATCGATATTAGATATTAAATTACGTTTCTCTTCAATTGACTCAGCATTACCTAAAACTCCTGGAATTAATCTTGAAACTGTTTCTATAATTATCATTGCCGGCAGTTCTCCTCCAGACAAAATGTAATCTCCAATAGAAATTTCCATATCAGAAATATATTCTGCCACTCTTTCATCAACCCCTTCGTAGCGACCACAAATTAAAATTATCTCATCAAGTTTTGAAAATCTATCTGCCATTTTTTGATTAAATTTCTTTCCTTTCGCTGACAAAAGTATAATTTTTGTTTTTTTCTTTTTATCTTTAATTTGAATTATTGAATTAATAGCTTTATAGATTGGTTCAATTTTTAAAACCATCCCTGGCCCTCCCCCAAAAGGCCTGTCATCAACAGTTCTTCTTTTGTCAGTGGTAAAATCTCGAAGATCATGAATTTTAATTTCAATTAAACCTTTATCCTGAGCTCGTTTCAAAACTCCTTCATTAAAATATGAATCAAAAACATGAGGGAAAATTGTAATAATATGAAAAACCATATAAATACTAAAAAACCGTGCTACTTATAAATGATAGCACGGTTTATAACTACCTGTAAACACTAAATGTTTACAGCTTGAGTTCTTCTTCGAATTTTTCCGCTTCTGAAGATTGTTCTCCTCCCTCTTTTTGACTAAATTCTCTTCTCCCACCTTCTGGTTCTTCAATCTTTAAATTAACTCTTGCATGATTCTTCAGTCCGACAATTCTTACTAAGTTCCTAATTGCCCTAGCAGTTGATCCTTGCCTACCAATAATTTGACCCATATCTTCTGGATTTACCTTCAAAGAAAGTAAAACCCCCATTTCATCAACTTTCCTTTCAACTTTGACATCCTCAGGATGATCAACTAGAGCTTTTACGAGATTTTCGAGAAACTCTTTATCTTTTTCTTCTGCCATAATTCTTAATTTACAGAATTACTTACTGACGATGGCTTTAAAAATTTCTTGCCATCGTCTCTCTGTTACTTCACTCGACCTTTTCTTCCCTGCTGGGAAAATCAAATTAATTTCTTTTATATTATCATTTTTAAACGGCAACTGTCAAGATTTTTAAAAATTTATGTATTTTTTCTAAAAAATTTCCTTAAAGCCTGGTAAGCTTTGTACCAAAATTTTGAAAAAATAAAATCTTTACTTTCTGGATATTGAAATTCTTCTCCTCCAAAGCCTTTTTTAAACCGTGTTATTCCCGGCCATTTTTTTTCATTAATTCCCCAAAAATCATAGATTTCGCATCCTCTTTTTTTTGCTTCTTTAATCTGAACCCATTGTAGAAGATGAGGAGCCATTACTTTTCTATATTTATAATTTGAAGCACCATGCAAATAGATTGCCTCTTTGCCAAAAAAAATCACAATATTTGCGGCAATAATTTTTTCTTTATATTTTGCTAAAAATAAATATGCCCCTGTCTTTTCAATTAATTTTTGATAATAAGATTTAGGATATGGAGTAAATTTATCACGCTTTGCAGTTTTTTGAATAAGTTTATAAAACGCGTCAAAATAGTCATAAGAATTATTTTGGAATTTGGGATTTGGAGTTTGGGATTTGGAGTTTGGGATTTGGAATTTAATCACTTCTACTCCTTTTCTCTCAGCCAATCTTATATTATATCTTGTTTTTTGATGAAATTGTTCAAACATTTCCTCTTCTGTTTTATTCTTTAAATTTAAAAGAAGAGTTTTTTGGGGTTGAAATCTTTTTTGAGAATTGTTTGCTTCTTGTAATTTTGGCAATGGCAACAATGGTTCTATTTTTAAAAAAATAGCCTTTTCTTTTTTAGCGATTTTTTTGACTTCTTTTAAAATTAAATTTAAAACTTCTTTCTTTCCCTTGGAAAAAAGAGCTTGGGAAAAGCAAGGACCAAAAGGAATATAGAAAAGTGATTTTCCAAAGGGGAAAGTTTCTTTTATTATCTGAACCTCACCTATAGTTTTACCCTTTTCTTTTATCAAAAAACGCCAAATTTTTTTCTGAAGACTTTTTTGAAACTCTCCCCATTCAAAACTCTGCAAGAAACTACCGTCATTTTCGATTAAAAACTTATTCCAATCTTCTTTTGTGCCTTCAAATATTTTTATTTGCATAAAATTACTTTATTTTTTGAAGATTTCAAATTATAATAAATAATCTATGAAATTCAAATTATGTTCTAAATTTAAACCAATTCCTCCCCAAATAGAAGCAACCCAAAAAATTGTAGAAAATATTGAGCGAGGTGTAAAGGATATTGTGCTTTTGGGCGTAACTGGCTGCGGAAAAACCTTTGTTGCGGCTAATGTAATTGAAAAAGTTCAAAGACCAATCTTGGTAATAAGCCATAACAAAACATTAGCTGCCCAACTTTATCAAGAATTTAAAGAATTTTTTCCAGAAAATGCTGTTCATTATTTTGTTTCTTATTACGATTATTACCAACCCGAGGCTTACATTCCTCAAAGCGATACTTATATTGAGAAAGATGCAAAAATCAATGAAGTGATTGATCGCCTTCGTCATGAAGCTGTCCAAAGCTTGATAATGAGAAATGATGTTATAGTTGTTGCTTCTGTTTCTTGCATTTACAATATTGGTTCACCAGAAAATTATCAAAAAATTTCTCTCATCTTAAAGAAAAACCAAGCAATAAAAAGAAGGGATCTTCTTTTGAATTTAGTACGGCTCCAATATCAAAGAAATGATATTGATTTTCAACCAGGTACTTTTAGAGTCAGAGGTAATTTAATAGAAATTTTTTCTCCTACCGGAAAAGAAATAATAAGAATAGAAATTCTTGGAAATAATATTTCAAGAATTTTAACAAACACTAAAAATTCGCGAATATTAGAGAATAATTTTATAGAAATTAGTGAGACTCATATTTTCCCAGCAAAATTTTGGGTTACGCCAAAAGATAAACTGGAAATAGCTTTGCAGAATATTCAAAGTGAACTTCAGGAAAGGCTAAGAGAGTTAAAAAAAGAAGGAAAACTGCTTGAAGCAGAAAGATTAGAAAAAAGAACAAATTATGATATTGAAATGATTAGGGAAACAGGTTGGTGTCATGGTATTGAAAATTATTCTCGCCATCTTGAGTTCAGACAACCAGGCGATGCACCTTTTACATTGCTTGATTATTATCCCAAAGATTTTATTACTTTTATTGATGAATCGCATATGACCATTCCCCAACTTCATTCAATGTATGAAGGCGACAAACAAAGAAAACAGACCTTAATTGAGTATGGATTTCGTTTACCTTCAGCTCTTGATAACCGACCATTAAAATTTGAAGAATTCGAAAAAAAAGTTGGACAAAAGGTTTACACATCAGCTACTCCCGGTCAGTATGAGCTTGAAAAAGCAAAGAAAGAAAAAAGCATTGTTGAACTTTTAATTCGACCTACCGGTCTTTTGGACCCAAAGATTGAGATAAAACCAACAAAAAATCAAATAAAGGATGCGATTAAAGAATGTAAAAAAGCGATTAAATCCGGCGAGAGAGTTTTAATTACCACTCTTACAAAAAGAATGGCTGAGGATTTAGCTGATTATTTAGAAGAACAGGGATTTAAAGTTCACTATTTACATTCAGAAATTAAAACCCTTGATCGGCCCGGAATTTTAAGAGATTTAAGATTGGGAAAATATGATATAGTGGTAGGAATAAATCTTTTAAGAGAGGGCTTAGACTTACCAGAAGTAGCTTTGATTTTAATTTTAGATGCTGATAAAGAAGGATTTTTAAGAAACGAAACTACTTTAATTCAAACAATGGGAAGAGCAGCTCGTCACCCAAATGGTAGAGTAATAATGTATGCCGATGAAGTAACTGGCTCAATGAAAAGAGCAATAAAAGAAGTTGAAAGAAGAAGAAAGATTCAAGCAGATTATAATAAAAAGCATCACATTACACCCCAACCAATTAAAAAAGAAATCAGGGATTGGGATTTTGCTAAAGATGAAGAAGAGATAAAAAATCTTGGTGAATTAGCAAATATAAAAGATATTAAATTCCTCCAAAAAGAAATGGAAAAAGCCGCCAAAGAACTTAATTTTGAAAAAGCAGCAAAAATTAGAGATGAAATTAAAAAAATAAAAAAGAAATAAAAATGGCTGCTTTTATAGCAGCCTAATTCAAAAATTATCTTATTATCAAACTTTCTCTTTTCTTAACTTATCTTGTTGTTTTTTTTCTAAAAATTCTATGCATTTTCGGAATGTAAGCAAGTTTAAAAAATCTTCAATCTGAGCTTTTTCTCCTAAACCTCGCCAAATATCATCATAAATTTCCTCTATTTCTTTTGTCAAAAATGAGTTCTGATATTTTTTGTTTAAAAAAGCAATATCTTCCATTTTCTGTTTTAAGTTTTGTTTTCTTTCCATCTTTATCCCCCCTCAATAAAAATAAGTTTTTAAAGAACTTCAAAAGATCAACCTCCAATTCAAACTATATTCTTTTAAAAATAAAATGTCAAATCTGTTTAAGGGTTTAATAATTTTTTAAATTTGATAATTATATTTCCTAATTGAGATCGAAGAAATACAATAGAAAAATTTATTGTATCCTTTCGATAAATTCAAGGAATATTGGATTAAAAATTAAAATAAATTCTGAACTATGTTCTAAATTATTTTGTGTTTTTTGATTTTATATAAGTTAAAATTATTAATTGAATTGCATTCAAAAAAGACATTATCGTGACAAATACTACCAGGTAAGTAGCAATACTTCTTGAAAAATTAACGAAAAGTAAAGCAACTAAAAGTAAGGGGTATCTTTCGGTTCTACGAAATATTCCCCACAAACCTTTTGCGCCGGGAACTGCTCCTCGATGATCAGCATAAGCGATCTCAAAAGAAGACATTAAAGAAAAAAATGCTAAAGCAATTAACCAATTATCAATTGGCATTAAAAAATCAGGTAAGTTCAAAAAAGCAAAAGAAAAAATAAGAAGAAAATCAACAAATCTATCCATTGAACCATCAAGAAAAGCACCAAACTTTGTTTCTTTATCTGTATAGCGAGCTAATCCTCCATCAATGGTATCGCAAAGACCAGCTAAAAGAAAAACTATGAAAGCTAAAATAATTTCCCCTTGAATGGCAAAATATAAGCCTAATATCCCAATAAAAACAGAGATAATCGACCATTGATTGGGAGAAAAAGGAAAATGGGAAAAAATCTTCCCAATTGGGAGTGATATTTTGTCAGTGTTAAAAAATTCTTTAAGCATAAATTAGCTTTTTATTAAAAATATTTTGCTATATTCTGATTATGCTCTTCAAGAGTTTTGGAAAAAATTGTTTTTCCAGTGCTTGGATCAGTTAAAAAATAATTATAGTTAGTTTCTATTGGATAAATTGCTGCTTTTATTGAATCAAGGCCTGGATTTGAAATTGGACCAGCAGGCAAACCACTATATCTATAAGTATTATAAGGAGAATCTATATTTTTATTTTCAGCAATTTCCTGTTGCATTTGAGCAAAGGTCCAGCCATTTTGATTTAAAATATAAGCAACAGTAGAACAACTTTGAAGGGGTTGCCTATTTTGAATTCTTTTCCAAAAAATACCTGAAACGATTTGTTTGTCTTCAAAACTTTGAACTTCTTTTTCTAAAATGCTTGCCATTGTTACGATTTGAAAAATTGTTTTATTTTGCTTTTGAATTTCTTCTTTCAAATCTGATGTTAGTTTTTTATCAAAATTAGAAAGGAATTTTTGGATAATTTCTTCTCGATCTCCTTTATTGCATTTGGCAAGCATTGGTTCGCCATTAAGGCATTTTACCTCTGGCTCAAGACAGCTAAAAAAATAAGTATCCGGGAAAAAATAACCTTCAAGAGAAAAATCGTCAGGAGCATCATTTAAAAAACTATATTCGTTTTTAAAATCTTTAATTCTTAGATTGGTTAAGTCAAATTTTTGATTAAAATTGCTTTCTAGTTTATCCTCGATTTGAGTTAACCGAAAGCCCTCGGGAAAAGTTATTTTTACTTCTTTTCTTGCTCCTCCTTTTTCAATTGCTGCTACGATTTGAGGAATATTCATTGCGGGAGATAAACAATAATAACCATCTTTTAAATGATCCTTATCGTTTTTTAAAATATAATAAATAAACGGAGTATCGGACCTAATTAAACCTGCATTTTTAAGAGAATCAGCAATATCTCTTAATTGGGTATTTTCTTGAATATGAAAAACTCTAAAATCTCCTTCTGCCTTGAAGGGTTTTTTTATCTCATTTTCAAGAAAAAAATAACCACCAAAAAAGCAAAGAATAATGAATGCTAAACAACTTATAACAATAACCAAGGTTTTATTCATAAAAAAAATAACCTCAAAATAAAATGTAAATGTCAAATTTATCTCTTAAAATTAATTATTATTTTTCTATTAGTGGCACAAAAACAAATCCTGGGTATTCATGCTCTTCAAACGTATCATAACTCTTTTTGATAAAAAGCCAAATACTGTTTTCAATCGGAATAACAATTCTGCCGTTTATTTTTAATTGATCTTTCAGAGCTTTTGGGCATTTATTTATTCCGTTAAGTTTATTATTTTGAGTGGAATAGACAGCGGCAGAAACTAAGATCTTATCAAAAGGAGCTTCTTTTTGATAACCCTTAGAACCATCTTCGCAAATAAATTTTACTATTCCCTTTTTAATAAAATTATATTTTGAAACATTTCTTTTTCCAAACTCTACAAGTTCGGGCACAATATCAATAGCAATTACATGTCCAGTTATATTTTGGAATTTGGAATCTGGAATTTCGGGTCTAGGATTTTCCTCTTTGCTTATAATATAAGCCAAGAGTGCTGTTGTCCATCCTGAGCCAGCGCCAATGTCCAAAATTTTATCCCCTGGTTTTGGTTGCAAAAGTTCAAGCATAAAAGCAACTACTGCTGGTTGAGAAATAGTTTGTCCAAAGCCAATTGGTAATGCCTCATCTAATTCAGCAAAATTTTTCATTTCCTCCGGTAAAAAATCAACTCTTTTTATTTTTCTAAATGCTTCAATGATTAAGGGAGTTTTTAAATAACCATTTGCAATAAGAGTGTCGACTAAAGACATAAGAGATCTTGAATTGCATAAAATTTTTTTGAAAAATCTTTAAAAAGCCCTTTCTTCAGCAAGCCAATCAGTTATTTCCTCTAACAATTTTTTTTCTGGCACTTCTGGTAAAAAAGATAAAGATTTTTTTGCTTCTTTAATTAATTTTTTATTAAAAGCTACTGCAAAATCAATTGAACCGTATTTTTTCATTAAGCTAATTACTTTTTTTACTTCTTCTTTTGTTGTTTTTTCTCTATCTTTTAAAAGAACGCTAAGAATTTCCTTTTTTTCTTTTTTTGAGGAGTGGTTTAAAAGATGAATTATTGGTATAGTTCTTTTTCCTTCTTTTATATCTCCGCCAATTTCTTTTCCATATTCTTCACCTCCGGTTAAATTTAAAATATCATCTTTTATTTGAAAAGCGGGAAATAAATTATCGCAAAAGTTTTCTAAGGCTTCTATTTCTTTTTTATTTGCTTTACCTAGCTTTGTTACTCCCAAAACTCCAAACTTTGGCAAAACAGCGGTTTTCCTTTCCACCATTTCCATATAATCGCTGATTTTAATATTGCCTTTTTTCTTTCTAAAAGCGAACTCCATATCTTGCCCTCCACAAAGATTTTCAATAGTTTCAGATAAAGATTCTGAAAGAAAAATTTTTTCTTTTTCAATCCATTTTTTTTCTTTGCTTATAATTTTAAAAGAAAGAGCTATCATTGCATCCCCGCTATTTAAAGCTCGATCGATTCCAAACTTTTTCCAAACTGTTTCCTTGCCGTGACGAAAGCTGTCTTTATCTTCAATATCATCGTGAATTAAGGTCCAATTGTGAGTCAGTTCTACAACAACTTCTAATGATTGAGTTGAAGACGGCGGAAAATGATAAATTTTAGCTATTTGACGGACAAGAAAAGGTCGCCAGCGTTTCCCTCCTGTTTGAAAATGATATATCACAGGTTGCCAAAGAGTTTTTGGATTTTCAGGAATATAATTTAAAAACAGAGGATCAAAAGTCCTCTTATAATCCTTTAATAATTTTTCTAAATTAGCCATTATATATTTTGCGTCTTTCCGCGTTTATTCGCTTCTATTGGACTATTTTCCCATCCTTCTTTCTCTTTTGACAAAATCATTAATAATTCCTTCAAACTCTTTTGGTCCAAAATCGGGGAAAAAAGTTTCTGTAAAATAATATTGTGAATAAGCCGTATCCCACATCATAAAACCGGCTGACATATGAGGATCTTTTTCACAGCCGGTTCTAATTACAAGATCAACAGCTGGTAAATCTTTTGTCCAAAGACTATCTTTTATTAATTTATCTGTAACTTTTACAACTTTATTTCTCGCTTCATCGGCAATTTTTTGAATTGCCGTTCTCATTTCGTCAGTTCCATTATAAGCTAAAAGAAAAGTTAAAAAATAATTATTATAATCTTTTGTTGCTTCTACTGCTTTTTTTATCGCCTGTTGCGTCTCTTTTGGCAAAATCTCTTTCCAGCGACCAAGAACACTAACTTTTACTTTATTTTGGTGAACTCTCTTGTCTTTTGCAATCCTTTTAAATTGCTCAGCATAAATTTTAAATAAAAATTCAATTTCTTTTTTGGGTCTTTCTGTTAAATTGTCAAAAGATGCTCCCCAGAAAGTAAAATAAGGAATTTTTAATTCCAAAGCTTTCTCTAAAACTTTTTCTAAAGATTTTGTTCCTGCTTGATGACCAACCCATGGTTGAAAACCTCTTTTTCTTGCCCAACGTCGATTACCATCAGGAATTACTGCTACATGTTGTGGTGCGTTTTCCATATATTTATATTTTTATTTATATTTTTATAACTAATTGCTAATGAGTGATAATTTTAATTTTTCTTAGTGTTATTTGTCAAGTTTGTAAGCCTAGGAGGATGTAATAAAAAATTTTATTAAATAAAATTGTTGGTTTCTTAAGGGATGCTCAAAGAAAATTTCATTTTCTTTTCGCCGAATTCACAAAGTGAATTCGAGCTCGAAACCAAAACTATTATGGGGTATGGGATACACCCATGTTTTGGTTTCGGGAAGATAGGAAGGAACGAAGTGGCTAACGCAAGAAACCAGAATTTTACAAAAGTAAAATTACTGGTGTCTTGAGGGATGCTCGAAACCAAAACTGGCAGGGGCACAGGGATTCGAACCCCGATCAACGGTTTTGGAGACCGTTGTTCTACCATTGAACTATGCCCCCTTTTTATTTTATCTTTTTGCCTCTTTGTGAACTGTGTGCTTTTTACAAGAAGGACAAAATTTTTTAAATTCCAATTTTCTCTCAACTGATATTGAATTTTTATAAGTAAAATAATTAATCTTCTTACAATCTTGACATTGAAGTTTTATTAATTTTTGCTTTTTCTTTGCCATAACTTTATTAATTTAGAATTAAAAAGTTAATCTATAAATTAAGGGAGCCTGAAAGCGGATTTGCACCGCTGACCTCGTCTTTACCAAAGACGTGCTCTGCTACCTGAGCTATTCAGGCAGGAAAACGTAAAATTTCTAATTTTTTAATTTCTAATTTTAAAACCTTCGTTGTTTAAAAATTTGTCATTAAAAACTAAAAATTGATTATTGGAATTTGGAATTTATTCTTTTGGGTAGGGAGGGATTTGCACCCCCGAAGGCCGAAGCCACGTGGTTTACAGCCACGCCCGTTTGACTACTCTGGAACCTACCCTTTAATAATCTTTTAAAGCCTGAGGCCGGATTTGAACCGACAACCTACTGTTTACAAAACAGTTGCTCTACCATTGAGCTACTCAGGCAAAAAAGAAAACCTATTTTTCAATATTGTTTTCTTTTTTTTGCTTTCGTTGCCGTCGAGAAAAATGAATTCTTTGCTTTCTAATTTTGTCGAGTTGGGCAGTTAAGGAATTATCAAGTTTCAAAATCCAAAGTCTTATTCTGTGAAGATTTTTTTCTTGCCAACGATTAAAGCTTTCTTTAAATTTCTTTTGAAAATTATTGTATTTTTTTTTAATCCGGAAAGAAAATGTATCTTCTTTTGAAACAGTTTCTGGCTCAAAATCTGCTAATAAAGGAAAGTTGCGTAAAAATAAAAAAATTATCCCAAATATTGAGAACCAAAAAACAATTTGGCAAATAAAAATAACAGTCATAAAGCACGAATATACACTAATTTATTCGCGAATAAATTAGGAGAAATTAGTAAATTAAATTTCCATCCTGTAAAATTCCTCCACTTTAATATTTTCTCCTAATTTCATTACTGCTTCATCAATAAACTGTTTAATAGTTTTTTTAATATCCTTAATATAAACTTGATTTAAAAGTTCTTCTACGTCTTTTGGATTCATTGCCGCAATCTGCATTGCTAAATTATGAACCAAATCTTGAAAAATTTCGTTTCTCTCTACAAAATCACTTTCGCAAGAAACCTTTACCATTGCGCCAATTTTTTTATTTTGGTGAAGATAAACACCAATAATTCCTTCTTTTGTTTGCCTTTCTTTTTTCTTTTCTACAACCTCAGCTCCTTTTTTCTTTAATATTTCTTGAGCTTTTTCCAAATCTCCATTTGCTTCCTCTAGAGCTTTTTTACATTCTTGGATAGAAATATTCGTCAACTGACGAAGTTTTTTAATTTGATCAATATTTGCTGCCATAATTTTTAAAAAATTCCAAGCTCCAATTACCAATACCCAATCAAGCCATAATTGTGAAAATTCTAAAAATATAATATTAGAATTTGGAACTTGGTTATTGATTTTTAGTTTTTAGTGCTTCTTTTACTTTGTTTAAAATGTATTTTAATGAAGATATTGCATCATCATTTGCTAGAATTGGATAATTTACTGACGTTGGATCGCCATTTGTATCACAAATTCCAACTATCGGAATTCCTTTCATATTTGCTTCTTTTACAGCTAAATGCTCTTCAGCGACATCTACTACAAAAAGTAAATCTGGTAAACGAGTAAGGTTTTTTAATCCTCCTAATTTTCTTTCCATTTTTTCAATTTTTTGATTAATCTTAATTCTCTCTTTCTTTTTATATTTTTCTAACTCCCCTTTTTCTTTTTTTGCTTCTATTTCTTTTAAATATTCTATTCTTTTTGAGATTGTTTCAAAATTAGTTAAGGTTCCTCCAAGCCATCTTTCAATTACGTAGGGCATTTTTAATTCTTCAGCTAATTCTTTAATTAGATTTTTTGCTGAAATCTTTGTTCCAACAAAAAGAATTAGAGAATTTTTTTCTTTTGCTGATTTTAAAAAATCTAATGCTTTTTCTAAATATTCTTTTGTCTTTAAAAAATCAATAATATCAATGCCATTTCTTTTCCCATAAATAAATGGCTTCATTTTTGGGTGCATCTTAGAATGGTGATGACCAAAATGAAGACCTGCTTCAAACATCTCTTGAATCTCTTTGTCTTTTGGCAAATTGTCTTCTTTTTTTATTTTTTCTATTTTCTCTATTTTTTCTATTTTCTTCTCTGCCTCATTTTCTGTTTTTTTAATAGATTTTTCTTCTGCCATAAAAATAATATAATACAAAAATTGCATTCTTTCTGCAATTTCTTTTAAAAATCATTTTTTATTTAATAAAGAAAATATATCAAAAAACCTTGCAAATGTCAAAAAAAAGAGTATAATATTATTCAAATGATACGAACAAACTATCCGAATAGTCATGATTCGGATAATACTTTTATGCAAAAAAAGATTCATCCAACATATTTTAAAGATGCTGTTCAGCGTTGCGCCTGTGGTGCTGTTTTTCATATTCCCTCAACTCAAAAAGAAACAATGGTTGAAATTTGTTCCCAGTGCCATCCATTTTACACTGGTAAAACAAAAATTGTTGATGCTACTGGTCAGGTAGAAAAATTTAAAGAAAGAGCAACAAAGGCAGAGCAGTTAAAAAAGCAGAAAAAAGATAAAAAGAAAGAAAAGACAAAAAAGAAAAAGAAGAAATAATGAAAAAGGACGAAGATCTTGAAAAATTAAAAGAAGAATATAATGATTTACAAAGAAAGCTCAGTAATCCTGAGCTTTCTTTGCGAGGAGAAGAATATGGTAAGCTTTCAAAACGCTTTGTTTTCCTTCAACAATTAATTGAAAAAATAAATAGAAAAGAAATCATTGAAAAAAATATTAAGGAAAACGAAGAAATTTTAGAAGGAAAAGAAAATGAAGGAGAATTAAAAATATTAGCTAAAGAAGAAATTGAAACCTTAAAAAAAGAAAAAGAAACAATTGAAAAAGAAATAGAAACGTTCCTTAAAGATGATGAAAAAAATCAATCTTCTCAAAATGAAGTAATAATGGAAATAAGAGCAGGAGTTGGAGGCGAAGAAGCTGCTCTTTTTGCCAAAGAGCTTTTTGAGATGTATCAAAAATTCTGCCAAAAAAAAGGTTGGAGTTTAAATGTTCTTTCTTCGCATCCAACTGATCTTGGGGGCTTTAAAGAAATTTCTTTCGAAATTAAGGGAAATGGTTGTGAAGATTTAAAATATGAAAGCGGAGTTCATCGGGTTCAAAGAGTTCCCGAAACTGAAAAAATGGGAAGAATTCATACTTCAACCGTTTCGGTAGCAGTGCTTGAAAAGCCAAAAGAAAAAGAAATTGAAATCAAACCTCAGGATTTGCGAATCGATGTTTATCGTGCCTCAGGACCCGGTGGTCAATATGTTAACCGTCGTGATTCGGCAGTTAGAATTACCCACCTTCCAACTGGTATTCAAGTAGCAAGTCAAACTGCAAGAACCCAAATTGCAAATAGAGAAAATGCAATGGCTCTTTTAAAAGCTCGACTTTTTCAAATGAAAAAGGAAGAAGAAGAGGAAAAATTAGAAGAATCTCGAAAAGGTCAAATTGGCAAAGCGATGCGGGCAGAAAAAATTCGAACTTATAATTTTCCCCAAGATAGAATCACCGATCACCGTATCAAAAAATCCTGGAAACATATCGATGAAATCTTAGAAGGAAATTTAGAGGAGCTAATTGAAGAAGTGAAAAACTCAGAAACAACTAAAGGATAATATAAAATAAAAAATTGCCGAGAAACGATCTCGGCAATTTTTAAAATTTTTTATTATATTAGATTTATTGAGCAGGGATATTACTGAATTTAGTTTCTAATCTTTGTTGCATTTGAGGGCATGAAAGGTTTAATCCACAAATATCAATAACATCTTGCCACGCCTCAGCAGAAGTTATCACGGAATCAACATAAGAATTCGAATGATTATAAGCAAAAACAGCACCTTTCTCATTTCCAGAAGCAGCACCATTTTTAGAAAGGTATTTTGCCATTGCCATCACGGCGTCATTTAAATCCCAAGGATTCCCTCCTCCGCCATATGCTAACCAAGTACAGGGCAAAAACTGAGAAGGACCTATTGCACAAGATTTTGACATTGGAACTTCAGTTGGCTTGTAACCAAACTTTTGGCAAATAGATTCAAGGGCTGCAGCTTCAGTAGGATAAGCACAATATGGAGAAGAAGACCAGTTACAATAATCCTGATAATGCCCAGGAATACCAAGGCCCGTCCCAAATTTTGACTCGATTTGTAAAATTCCCAAAAGCAATGCTGGTCTTACGCCAGTGGATGAAGACGCTCTTTGAACGGCTGAAAAAATTGTTGACCAATTAACCTGTCCTGTAAGTACCCATTGAGCTAAATAACTTTGAATTCTTGTCATCGCTGATCTTAGCTCTATCAACTCTGTTTCAATCCTTGCCATTTCTTGTTCAAGTGGAGTTTTTGCAACTGTTAATTTTTGAAGCAAATATTGCTGTTGTTGTTGGCGCACCGTTAAACTTTGGCGGGAAAATTCCTGTAATTCTTTATATTGTTCTTGTTCTGCTTTTTTCTTTGCTAATTCAACTTTTTCCTGCTCCATTTGCTGTTTTGCTTTGCTTATCTCCTCTATTGATTTTTGCAAACCATTTTGTAAACTCTCCATTTCTTCTAATTTTTGATTAAAATCAGAAAGTGTTCCGCAACTCAAAAGCACTTCTACATAAGATGTGGTACTATATTCATAAAGATGACGGACAGTTTCTGCAAGCACTTCTTTTTCGTGGGAAAGAGAAGCATCTAATTCTTGAATTGCTTTTTCTCTTTCTTTAATCGCATTTTCTAATTCTGCTAGGGTAAGATTTAAAGAAGCAATTTCAGTATTGAGTTGTTTGATGTTTAAAGTAAGATTATTAAGGGTTCTTTGTGCTGTGCTTTCCTGAGTTTTAATTTCGTTAAGCTGTTTTTCAGTTTGACTTTTTTGAGTATTAAGGCTTGCTAAACATTTCTGAGTTAAGTTCAATAATTCTGATTGAACGGTCTGACTACAGTTTTTTAATCTCGCATCTTCAGACAAAGCTTTTAAATCGTCATTGCAAGTAGCATTTTTCACTTGATTGCAAAAATCGCCGCTATCTGTAGCAGAAACAATCGGTAAAAGTGGGAGCGAAGATAGCGTCAAAGAAAAAGTTAAAATCAAGACAATAAATTTTTTAGAAGTAGAAATTATCATAAAATAGTAAATTTATCTATTTTTTTCCATGCACTCTTATGCTTTCTATTAAGCCAATGCCGATAAAAAGCGAGATAAGGCTTGAACCACCATAGCTTAAAAATGGTAGAGGTAAGCCACTTATTGGCAAAAGCCCAATATTCATTCCAATATTAATAAAAGTTTCCACTCCTACTAAAATCAAAAATCCAGAGATTAAAAGACGGGAAAAATTATTATTAGCTTCTACTGCCATCACTGATCCTCTCCAAAAAAATAAAGCAAAAAGTAAAAATAAAATCAAGATTCCAACAATTCCAAACATCTCGGCAAATGTAGAAAAAATAAAGTCAGTATGAGCTTCGGGTAAAAAACCTAATTTTGCTTGAGTATATGATTCAAAAAATCCCTTTCCCAAAAGTCCACCAGAACCAATAGCAATAATTGATTGTTGGATGTGATAACCTGTTCCTTGAGGATCGAGATATTTACCCTGAGGATTTATATATGGCTCAAGAAAGGTTGTAAATCTGTCTTTTTGCTCAGCAGTAAAGACAAAATTCCAAGCCACAATAAAACAAATAATAGCTACTCCTATAATAATTAAAAGATGTTTTCGCTTAATACCAGAAACAAGCATCATTAAAAGCCAGATTAAAAGAAGAATAATTGCTGATCCAAAATCAGGTTGTAAAAAAACTAAAGCGGTTGGTAAAAACGCGTAAATAAAGGAAAGAACAATGTGTCTTTTTTGATACATTTCCACATGACGCTGGGAAAAATATTTAGCAAAAAAAATAATAAAAATTATTTTGACAAATTCTACCGGTTCTAAGGTGAAAGGACCCAAAACATACCAAGACTTTGATCCTCTAATATTTTTTCCAAGAAAAAAAACACCCACTAAAAATACCAAAGAAAGAAAATACAAAGTTAAAACAAAAAGTGAACTTTCTCTTAAAGCTTTAATATCTACAAAAGAAAGGCCTATTGCAAAAAAAATTCCTATAATTAAAAAAATTAACTGTTTTTGAAAATTAGAAAAATTACCCGATGGCAATCCAAGACTGTAAATAACAATCAAACCAAGAACGCTAAGCAAAACAGCAAAGCTCAAAAAAGCCCAATCAAATTTTTTCAAAGATAAAGTAATCAAGTTAGTCATTATTGATTTTCAATGTTATTGCTCTTTTCCCACTGTAAATTATTAATTTCAAAAGAAACAACTTTTCCTTGCTTATCAATAGTAATTTCTTGTTGAATTTTCTTCTCTTCATTTTCTTTTATTCCATCTATTCCATTTTTTTGAGTAATAACTTCACCATTTTCATCTTTAATTTCAATATTCCAATCAAATTCTTTAACAAAAAAGTTCTGGTTAGGATTTTGCAATGTTGCTGTAACTATGTAAGTAAACGGTGCTTCCCAAGGTTTTTCGTCATTTTTTAACTCAGCGCTTAAATCTTTAATTTCAATGCTTTTAATTTCCTCCGGTGCAGGAGATGGTGCTATAAGAAACCAAATAAGTCCTGCTATCGCCAAGAGAAAAGTTAGAAAACCAAGAGCAACATTTATTTGTTTTAATTTCCGACCACGAGGAGTTAGCATAATAATATAATAATATACGAATTTATCCGAATACCACGAAAATATGAGGAGGTGATGTTTTCGGGTTCATTCAGATTGTTTTGAGTTTTTCGGATTGATCTTTTGAAGTGTTCGGATGTGGGTTTTCAAATTATTTCGCGTTTCGGACATTGCTTATTTAGATACTAACGCAACGCATCAGTATTCTGTAAAGGAAGAGTGATATCGTTAAAATTTTTTCCAGTCCAAACATCCTCTCCAGTAAGTTTTACCTCGCCATGTAACTCTTGAGGAAGGGTTGTTGGCGTTATTTTGAATACTAAAAAGTAATCTTGGGAAAAATTTGCCCCAATATCTCCTATGCTTAGAGTTAATTCTCTTGTGTCTTCATCAAAATTAACATTTAAATCCGGGGGAGATGTTTTATTTTGAAAAGAAACTTCTTGTGGCAAGGAAAATGTTATTTTAGAATTTTTTAATTTATTTCCCTTGTTATCTAAATGAAAATCGATAGCAAAAAAAGTATCTTTTCCCACTTCAAGAAGAGAACCAGTTTGAGAATTATTGAAAATGTTATTAATATCTAATGGTAAGTCGTTCAAACTTAAAGAAACTTTTTCATTTAAAGAAATTTTTGAGGAAACTTTTATTTGAAAGGATTTTTCAATAGTGCCAAAATCAATATTTGCTTTTATCAAACCGTTTTCTTTTGAAAACGAGGAATTATAATCTTTTACCATTACATTAAAGCCAACGCTCCCCTGGCTGTAAGGACCAAGAAATAAAAGATCAGGAAAGTTATCCGAACTAAATGTTATTTTTTTGCCCTCAACCCTTCCTCCGGGAGCTTTAAGAGTTGAAAAGTCTAAAACATCACTGTCCAAAGTTACTGTAAGAGTAAGATTTCTATAAACATCTTCGCCATTATTAACAAAATTTATTATAAAAGCAAGATTTTCACCGGGCAAAGCTACATAATTTGGATCGCCATTAACTTTTAAAAAAGCATCTAGTGTAGAAGTACGAATTTTTACAACTTTTTTCACCGTCGCTAACGGTATAAATTCATATAATTTTGGATCAAATAT
>Ga0209720_1001011_pt1 | contig 25786 bp, 20 predicted proteins | sample AD_JPNMR3_MetaG_FD_184426 | JGI IMG/M metagenome (GOLD analysis project Ga0209720, IMG submission 184426) | Active sludge microbial communities of municipal wastewater-treating anaerobic digesters from Japan - AD_JPNMR3_MetaG (SPAdes) (version 2) | ecosystem: Engineered > Bioreactor > Anaerobic...
CAGAGGGTCCTTGTCGCCGGAGCTTGTTGCAACCACCATGAACATATACCTGGAGGCAAGCTCTTTCTCCACCGACTGCATGACCTGCACCATGAAAGCATCGTCAATGCACGGTACTATAATGCCTATCATTCCGGTTTTGCCCCTGGCAAGGGTCCGTGCCGCCGCATTGGGCTTGTAGTCCAGTTCCTCGATGGCTGCGAGCACCTTTTTCCTGTTGTATTCCCTTACGCCGGGGTGGTTGTTGAGTACCTTCGAGACCGTTACTACGGACACCCCGGCCTTTTTCGCTATATCATAGATGTTTACCGGCATTTTCCGCATCCTCCTGCCGTAGTTTCAACTCTGCAGCATGTACTGTTTCCGGTCCGGACTCGCAAGGCGCGGCACCGGCGGGCGCTTCATGTAGCCTCCGGATCTGCTCCTTGACTTCCTTTAGCCTTTTTCCGTACAACGGATACTTCAGATAAAAAAGTATCGCTATTGCTACAGAGATCACCGGTATGACGACCAACAGCATTTTAATACCTATTATAGCACTTTCGGGCTGGGAATTGACAGGAAGTTCCGCGTTATACCCCGAAGTGCTCAGGACCGCACCCATGATAGCGGACTGGAAAGATATCGCAAGCCTTACCATCAGCCCGTTTATGCCGAAATACATGCCCTCCCTGCGGGCTCCGGTCTTCAGTTCGTCTTCATCGACGATATCCGAAAGCATGACATCCAGGAGCAGCATCAGGCCTGCAAGACCGATGCCGATCAGTGCGGAGGAAATAATACCTCCGATATAGTTTTTGACAAACCATAAAGGCAGCAGTGATACCGCGTACAGCGCAGAAGATATGATGATCGCTTTTTTGGAGCCAATGCGGTTTGCACGCTTTTGCCAGAAAGGTATCCACAGCATTGCCATTATGAATATGACTCCAAGCATGAGTGATACCTGGAAACCTTCGATGTTAAGAACGTACTTGGCATAGAAAGGCAATGCAGCCTGGAGCATAACGAATGTGAACTGTACGAACATGGCCGCAAGCACGTAGATAAGGAAAGTCCTGTTGGAAAACGTTGCTTTCAGGGATTTCAGCAGCGGCAATCCTTCATTTGCTGCTGCCTGGGGATCTTCTTTTGATCCGGCTAAACTCATGTATAAAAACACCAGCGTCAGGATGCCGAACAGGATACCCATGAAAGGCCAGCCAAATGCGGTGTAAAGCACCGGAGGAAGTGCGACGCCGAGTATGTTGGCGATAATTCCGAAGACCTGCCTGTATGTGGATACCTTCGTTCTTTCTTCCTGGGTTTTGTACATTTCGGGGAAAAGAGCCGTCCAGTTGATAATGACGAGTGTGTACAGGAAATCAAACAGGAATACCACGGATATGAAGTAGACAAACATTGCCGTCGTATTCCCGCCCAGCCACTGCAGCGGAGGGGTCCATACCAGTATGAAGAAGAGAGCGAACGGGAAGCTGCCGAACAGCAAATATGGTATCCTTCTGCCCCACCGGCTTCTTGTCCTGTCGGAGATCTGCCCTAGCAAAGGGTCGTTGACGGCATTCCAGATCCCGTAAATGCTCATTGCCAGGCTGATCAGGGCGGCGGGCATCTTCAGGACGTCAACATAATAGAACGTAACATAAGTGGAGAATACAGAGCCGGTCAGGGATGCGGCAAAATTCCCGGAACTGTACAGGAGACTTTTGCCGGTTTTAATTTTGCTTTTACCGTTTTCCATATTGGCACCTCCTGTAAAAATAAAAGCGCTTTAATATAATAATATTAAAAAATTTGATGATTTACAATATAAAAAATTAAAGCGTTTATAGATTTCTCTTAATGGATGTGCTAATATGAAAATGTGACCATGTCGATTGGGCAAGAAAAAAGCATGAATGTAAAAATGGAGAAAGGGGTGCCATGATGGAGTTGAAGGATTTCATTCCCATACCGAAACTGGAGGAATGCAAAAGCATACTTTGCATACAGCCTCATCCCGATGATAACGAGATCGGTGCAGGAGCAACGATAGCAGGCCTTGCCGCAAAAGGCTGCAGGGTGGTATATCTTACAGTCACAAACGGCAACATGGGAAGCATGGACCCTGAAGAATCCCCGTGGGAAACAGCGGAAAAACGGCGTAAGGAAACGCTGGACGCAGCGGGTCTGCTTGGTGTGGCCGAATGCATTTTTTTGGATCATGATGACGGCAGTTTTATGGATGCCAAAAAGCTTTGCAGGGATATCACGGCAGTAATAAGGAAAGTCAGGCCTGATATGGTCATGACTGTAGACCCTTGCCTTCCGTATGAATTTCACCCGGATCACCTCAGTGTTGGTATGGCTGCGGCACAGGCCTGCATTTTCAGCCCGTTTCCCCACTTTGACACAAAAGGCTGTGCCGGTCTGGACGGCGGCGGTGAAGCGGTGCCGTTCCAGGTCAAGGGTATCGCTTTCTACAGTACGGCTTATCCCAATACGTTCATAAACGCGGATGAAACATGGGAACTGAAAATGAAGGCCATAGAAGCGCACAAGAGCCAATTTGACCCGGATACATTGGAAACCCTCAAATCCTATTTCGACTTCAGGGCCCGGAGCTATGCCGCGGGACTTGGATTTGAACGGGCCGAGGCTTTCAAGGTTTTGACGGCGGCGCACCTGCATATGAACGTAGACACGGTTCGCCTGTAAAAGGATGCGGGCCCTGTCAGCCCGGTATGTAAGAAATGAATACCGGAAGTTCTGCGGCAGATAAGGAGGACGGACAATATGAACGGTATCAAGCTGGTTGTCATTGGAGGAGGAAGCAGCTATACGCCTGAACTGGCAGAAGGCATCATAGCGCGGCACAGGTCTTTCCCGGTGAAAGAACTGGTACTTGTTGATATCGAAGAAGGCAGACACAAGGTGGAAAGTGTCTTCGGCCTGGTCGGAAGGATGATCGCAGCGGCCGGACTGGGCATCAGGCTCAGCTGGACCCTTGACAGAAGGAGCGCGCTGGATGGCGCCGATTTTGTCGTGTCACAGATCCGCGTGGGCGGCCTTGAAGCGCGCAGCCTGGACGAGAGACTGCCCCTGAAATACGGCATGATCGGACAGGAGACGACAGGCCCGGGAGGTTTTGCCAATGCGCTCCGGACCATTCCTGCCGTAATGGATATATGCGGCGATATGGAAGAACTGTGTCCCAATGCGTGGCTTATCAACTTCACGAACCCTTCGGGGATTATTACCGAAGCTGTTCTGACCCGTACAAAAATCAAATGCATCGGTTTGTGCAATATCCCGATAAACATGGAACGCGCGGTAAAGAACTTCCCGGGACTTGAAAATGCGGACGTGCACTGCGGATTTGCCGGACTGAACCATTTGAGCTTTATGGATTCGATCATGGCCGACGGCAAAGAGATGATAAGGGAGCTGACCGCTTCGGCGCCGAATGTCTTTAACGCGGAGAACATCCCGGGCATCGGGTTCCCGGCGGAATTCATATCCATGCTTGGCATGATACCGTCGCCTTACTTGAAATATTACTATATGGAAAGCATGATGCTTGAGGAGGAACGGGCCAAACTGCGTGCGACGGGCAAGAACAGGGCGCTTGAGGTAATGGAGATAGAAAAGGGCCTGTTCGAAAAGTACAGGAACCCGGTACTGAATAAGAAACCGGAAGAACTGTCGAAACGGGGAGGAGCGCTGTACTCCGAAGCGGCGGTGAGCCTGATGGACAGTATCTGGAATGACAGGGGAGATGTACAGGTGGTGAATACGCTGAACGGCGGGTGCCTGCCGGATCTGCCTGAAAATTCGGTTATCGAGGTCAACTGTGTCATCGGCCGCCGCGGTGCGCTGCCTGTCAGCCACGGGCCGCTTGCTGCTTCGATACGCGGACTTATACAGCATGCAAAAACATATGAGCAGCTGACGATAGAGGCGGCATGCGAAGGAAGCAGGGAGAAGGCCTTTCTTGCACTGGCTGCCAACCCGCTGGTACATGATATAAAGAACGCAAAATTGCTTCTTGATGATTTGCTGGAAGCCAACAGGAAATACCTCACTGCATTTTTCGGAAAGGGTGACGCAAAGTGATCTATCTGGCGGGAGTCGATGGCGGAGGTACGAAAACATGCTGCGTCATTGGTGATACGGACGGTAATATACTTGCCAGGGGGATCTCATCAGGGTCGAACCACCAGACGGTAGGCCCTGAAGCGGCAAAGGAGGCAATAAGGGACGCAATGGCCCAGGCAACGGATGCGCTGGGTATTGCCACAGAGGATATTTCCTATACGGTGCTGGGGCTTGCAGGAGCGGACCTGGAGCCGGATTTTGCCATACTGGATGTTATTTGCAGGGATGTTATAAAAACCGGGCGGTTCAGGATCATGAACGATACGTGGATAGGGCTTCGTGCCGGCATCCCGGAAAACTGGGGGATAGTGACAGTATGCGGAACAGGGGCTGCCTGTTCCGGCAGGAACAGGTATGGAGCAGAAGCCACACTGAGGAATCTTACCTATGAAACGGGCAACTATGGCGGCGGTATAGACATCTTGCGCATGGCTTTGCATTTCGCATTCCGTTCGGAAGAGGGAACCGGTAAGAAGACCAGGCTGGAGGCAGAATTGCCTGCGATCTTCGGCGTCAGCAGTATGGCGGACATGGTGGAACCTGTCGTCTCCATGGAACTCGTTCCGGAAAAAGCGTATCATGTTCCCATAGCCGTAGGCAGGCTTGCCGCTGAAGGCGATGCGGTGTGCCAGGATATTTTGCTTACTACAGGCAGGGTCCTTGGCGAGATCGCTTCAGGGATCGTAAAAAAGCTGGGAATGGAACAGGAACAGTTCAAAGTGGCGCTTGTCGGAAGTGTTTTCAAATCAGTCAGCCCGCTGCTGGTGGATGAATATACGACTACCATCCACAGGACAGCGCCTTTTGCCAAGGTCGGCATCTCACAGACCGAACCGGTCATGGGCGCCTATTACCTTGCACTTGATGCCTGGCGAAAGCATACCTGAGGCGGAAAGCAAGCCTGCAACCGGTTGGACAGAGCAACGGATCAGAAGTCCGTTGGCCGGAGCAGATTTATATACGGCACTCAAAACTTGCTCTCAAATCCGGCAAAGCCCAACATGGCGGTCAACCTGCCTTCATCTGCTCATATATCATATCAGCGAGTTCATCGCTGCCGAGCTGATCCAGTTCATTTATGAAGGCGTCAACTTCACTGGTTTCCAGTATCTCTCCCTTTACGAGTTTATAATCGAACTGATCGAAGAGTGCGGCTCTTCTATCTGCTGACTGCTGCAGCGCTCCGTAATTCGGGTAGAAAGCTCCGTGAGGAGGGTATTGTGTGTGTTATATTACCCGGAAAGCAAACCGCCGTATCTGATGCCCGGGATATCGAAATTGAAGTGGTTATCCCTTTGTCATTTGTTCCTGCGCTTCTTCGGCAAGCTCGTCGCTTCCGAGTTCGTCAAGCTGCCTTATAAATACGTCCACTTTAGCGGGATCCAGTATTCTGCCACGCAGGAGATTGATCTCAAACTCGTTGAAGATCCTGGACCTGTCATCCGCTGCCTGCTGCAGCGGCCCATAATCCGGATAGAAAGCTCCGTGAGGCGGATATTCTGAAAACCTGTCGAGAAACTCCCGGAGTGTCGTTTCGGTTCCCGATTCGTTATATACGGGAGCTTTCGGATCATACTCCAGGTTTACGAAGGCCCACCAGCCGCCCCAATACATGTATGAACTGTTGAAGACATCCATATTTTCGGGGAATACAGGAATACCGTCTGTCAATATGTAATCCTTGCCTTCGATGCCGTACATAAGGAGATAATAGTTTTCTTTGCTCTGCTGCACCCATTCAAGGAATTGCAGTACCCTTTCAGTATTATCTGAAGCGGCGGGAAATATGAAGGAGCCGTTTGAGTAGAAGCTTCCCATTGGATTTTCCCTCTGGACCGGCTTTTCAGGATAAAGGTGAAACAGCCTGAAAGGATTGGATTCTTTTATTTCCTGCGTTCCTGTTAAAAGGATGGTAATCTTTGTCGGCTCATCCGTCGGCGGAGCCAGCATATCTTCCATAAAAAATGAGGCGGTCCTCGTATAGTCGGGTTCGCATGCAAGGTATCCGTTCATGTACCAGCTGATCACGCGGTTTACCGCTTCATGGAATTCAGGTGTCTTTTCCCACGGGATCAGCTTCATCCCGGGATCGTCCCATTTGTACACAAGCCTTTTTGCTTCGTCGGCGATCACATAGCCCGACGCCCTTGCGAAAAGCTGCAGAGTGCTGATGGAATTTGCTATGGCTCCCGGCGTCAGGTCAGGTTCATTCTCTTTTATGGTTTTCAGGAACATCTCGTATTTATCATAATCGGTAATGTCCGGCATATTATACTTTCTGAAAAGCGCGTCGTCGACCATGAGGTATGAACAGCGTGCCTTCGGATACAGCGACGGGACTGCATAAAGTCTGCCGTCCACTGTCGCGTATTCCAGTTCCTGGCCTGTGTATTTTGAAAACAGGAGGGGCGCGCTTGAGGGAAATATATCAGTAATGTCTTTCAGTTTCCCCTCGCGTGCAAGGACCGTAAAATCCGGAAACATCGGCTCCGGCTTTGATACGACCAAAGCATCATATATTTCGCCTGACGTGTCCAGTACTTTTAATATTTCAAAATACTGTGAAAAATCGACCCATCGGAATTCAAGAGAGGCATTCAGCGTATCGCTTATGCGTTCCTCGATCTCGGCCTTCACATTTTTCCAGCTTGCCGGCTCTGATCCGGGAAAGAGGAATTTGAGATCCGTGTGTTCCAGTTTCTCGATTTCGGGCGGTTCATATCCGTCAGGGAACATATCCGCATCTTCGTCTCCGTTCCCTGCGCTGCAGCCTGCGAGCGTGAAGATCATGCTCGTTGCTGCCAGCAGCATGGCAACCGTCCTGGCATACCATCGTCTGCTTCTTGCTTTTGGATTGTGTACCATCTTATCTGACACTTCCTTATAAATATCAGCTTATAAAGTTATGCCTGGCTATCCGGATATAATTTTATGTTCAGTCCGATATCAGGCAGAGATGTCGATTTTATGCTATTGGGTCGCTTTTCTTCGAATTTGACCGGGCTTTTTTCACACCGTATATAACTGTTGCCATCATTTTACACATCCCGATTACAAGAAAAAAGGCATAAAACTTGAATAATCTGTAAATTTTTTATGAACACGACTACACGGCCGAAGCATATCATGGCGGATGCCCGGAAGAACCGCTGGCGGTTGTAATAATAACAGATAGGTTATATAATAGTACTTGCTGTTGAAAAATGCGCATAGTATATTTGCTTACCTGTGTGCGGGGGGGATGGATAAATGGTGCTTCTGTACGTAAGTATGGCGTTGGGAGCTTTTTTCATACTGTTCGGGTGTTTCCAGCTTATTTTCTTCAGACACCGCATGAACAGGACATACCGCATCATACCGTCGGATGAACGGGATGAGGATACGGGCGTGTCCGTCATCCATCCAGTGAAAGGTCCGGTTCCTGAACTGGAAAAGAACCTGGAATCATGGTTCAGGCAGAATTACACGGGCCCCGTGCAGCATATCTTCAGTTTCCACGATCCTGACGATCCTGCCGTACCGGTGGTTCAAAAGGTTATGGCGAACCATCCGGAAGCAGACTGCCAGATTACTGTGGACCCGGCCATCCCGGGATTGAGCGGCAAAAGCTCCGGCATGGCCTGCGGGATGAGGCTGGCGAAGTACGATATCGTACTTTTCTGTGACGGCGATGCCAGGGTCAGGCAGGATTTCCTGGTCAGAATGGTAAGGCCCCTGAAAGATGAGAAGGTTGGGATGACGACCTGCGCGCATGTCAATACGGGCGGGACCGATTTCTGGACACGTTTTTTCACATTTGCCCGAAACAACGTAACGGATTTCATCTGGGCATTACTGGGCAGGTTCGGGTTAATTTTCGGGACCGCCGGAGCAGCTTTTGCGATGAGGAAAAGGCTCCTGGCTGAATTAGGCGGGCCTGAAGCTTTTGGCGGCTCCCTGCCGGAAGAAGCTCACCTGGGGAGCAGATTGCACAGGATGGGATACAGGCTGGTGCTGGGGTCTTTCGCAGAGTGCCATGCAGATATTATAGACAAAGAGGAGGCCGTCGGATATGCAAAAATGACCGCCATCAGCGTGAAGGCCCGTATGGCGGAGCTTTCCGTGTTCTTCCTGATGCTGTCCTGGTACTGGATCATATTCATCCTGGGTTTTGCTTTCGCTGATCCGCTTGTGATATACCTGTCCTTCATCTTCATATCACTCAGGGTAGTGCATGGTTTGATTATGAGAATATTGACAAATAACAGGGTCATGCTTGTTGACGTTGTGATCCCGTTGTTTTTCGACCTGTTTGTCACGTTCTGGCTGCTGTTTCCACAAAATAATACGGATATTGCATGGAGGGGGACAAGATATTCTGTCAGGAAAGGCGGCTTCATAGAGGCGGTTTACTGGGAAGACGAATCCGGGGGATCCGGGAAGGACAGACCCGATGCATGAATGCGCCGGCAGTTTATCGCCGCCATGATGCATGGGCGGTCGGCCGCCCGGATTCCAGCATATTGACTGCGGGTCAAAAAGTTGATATGTTAATTACAGCACGATTTAATATTTTACTGTATTAAAGTGCAAGTATCACGGGCGGGAGATGAACCTGATGAATTCAAAGATCCGGGACGAATGGACCGACGGCCTGTTTGAGGCGATTTTGCTGCTTGAGAACCTGGAAGAATGCTATAATTTCTTCGAAGATATATGCACTGTCGCCGAGATCAAGGCAATGGCCCAAAGACTTGAGGTAGCCAAAATGCTCAAACAAGGTTATACTTATATAGATATCGCAAAGAAAACCGGTGCCAGCACTGCTACGATCAGCAGGGTGAACCGGTGCCTCGTATATGGCGCCGATGGCTACAGGACGATACTTGAGAGGCTTGAAAAAAAGCAGGGAGGAAATAAGGCTTGATCAGAGGTCTGTTCATAGGCTTTCTGATATTATCGGCACTCATGCCGAAGAGTGCGGAAATACAGATCGTCAATATCATGAATATGGCAAATTTGCTGCCGGATCTGCCGGATCCTGGAACTGCGTGCACGGACAAAGCATGCGGCCTGAACAGGCCGGGCGGCTGCTGTACCGCTAAAGATCCCGGAGCCGAGCAGAGTAATGCCGGAGAGCCTCGTGCCTTTGCTGCATGGGAAATCAGGAAGGCTGCGGCAGCCATAAGGAATGAGATCCTGCCGTCCGGATCAGCATCGTCAGCATCCGGGCAAAGAGACATACCTGTAGTGGCGGAGCCTGTCGCAATATATGACAGCCCGTCTCTTATCCGTTATATCGGGCAAGGCGGAAATATACCGGTGCGCTCAGGCGAGCGCTGTTTCATGTCCGGCCTGTCACCTCCGTTTGAAATCTGCTGACCAGTAATTGCAGGCTACTATCCCGTAATTGAGAACATTCATACGAATCGGAGGTTAATATGTTTAAGAATTTAGTGGAAAAAATTATCGGAACATACAGCGAGAGGGAACTAAAGAGAATAATGCCCATCGTTGATAAGATAGAAGCGCTGGGACCTGAGATGGAAGCCCTATCGGACGCGGAACTGCGCGCTAAGACTGATGAGTTCAAAAGGCGGCTGAAGGACGGGCAGACACTTGATGATATAATGCCTGAGGCATTCGCGGTGGTAAGGGAAGCTTCCACAAGAGTTCTTGGCGAGAGGCATTACCGTGTTCAGCTGATAGGCGGCATCGTGCTGCACCAGGGCAGGATAGCGGAAATGAAGACCGGTGAAGGAAAAACACTGGTGGCAACGCTGCCTCTCTATCTCAACGCCCTCGAAGGAAAAGGAGCCCACCTGGTCACGGTCAATGATTACCTGGCAAAGCGCGACAGCGAATGGATGGGCAAAATCTACAACTTCCTGGGGCTCAGTGTCGGCCTGATCGTACATGGTCTTGACAATGCGCAGAGAAGGAAGGCTTACGCATGCGACATCACATATGGGACCAACAACGAGCTGGGATTCGACTATCTTAGGGACAACATGGTCATCTATAAAGAGGACATGGTCCAGAGGGAACTGCACTATGCCATAGTGGACGAGGTGGACAGCATACTGATAGACGAAGCAAGGACGCCGCTCATCATTTCAGGTGCAGGCGACAAATCCACGGACCTGTATGTTAAGGCGAACGCCTTCGTATCCCGGCTCAGGGCGAAAGTCTTTGTGGAGACGGATGACAAGCAGCCTGACGACGATATCGACGCTGACTACATCGTCGACGAGAAGGCCCATACGGCAACGCTTACGGAAAGGGGCGTAGCGAAGGCGGAACAGTACTTCGGCGTCGAAAATCTTGCAGACCCGGAAAACCTGACTCTTTCGCACCATATCAACCAGGCGCTGAAAGCCCATGGCCTCATGAAGCGTGACAGGGAATATGTCGTAAAGGACGGGGAAGTGATCATCGTCGATGAGTTCACCGGCAGGCTCATGTTCGGCAGAAGGTACAGCGACGGCCTGCACCAGGCCATAGAGGCGAAGGAAGGTGTCAAGGTGGAAAGGGAAAGCAAGACGCTTGCCACCATCACGTTCCAGAACTTTTTCAGAATGTATCATAAGCTGGCAGGCATGACCGGTACTGCCCTCACGGAAGAGGAGGAGTTCCAGGCGATATACAAGCTGGATGTCATAGAGATCCCTACGAACAAACCTGTGATTAGAGTGGATCATCCGGACTGCGTATACAAGAATGAAACCGGCAAATTCAGGGCTGTTATAAATGAGATCGAGGAAAAGCACAAAAAAGGCCAGCCTGTACTGGTTGGTACCATCTCCATCGAAAAGTCGGAACTGCTCAGCAGCATGCTGAAGAAGAAAGGTATACCCCACCAGGTGCTGAATGCCAAGTTCCATGAGAAGGAAGCGGAGATCATAGCACAGGCGGGAAGGCTTGGAGCGGTGACGATAGCCACCAACATGGCCGGCCGCGGAACAGACATAAAACTCGGAGGAAACCCGGAATTCCTTGCAAAGCAGGAAATGAGGAAGCAGGGGTACCCGGAGGAAGTGATCAGCGAATGTACAAGTTTCGCCGTAACGGATGATGAAGTGATACTGAATGCAAGAACGGTTTACAAGGAGCTTTACGAGCAATACAAAAAACATACCGATGCGGAAAAGGAAAAGGTCGTGGAACTTGGAGGCCTTCATATCATCGGTACGGAGCGCCATGAATCAAGGCGTATCGACAACCAGCTGCGCGGCCGTTCCGGAAGACAGGGCGACCCTGGATCTTCGCGTTTCTATATTTCACTCGAGGACGACCTGATGAGGCTGTTTGGCTCAGACAGGCTGACTTCCGTAGTCGAGGCGCTGGGCCTTGAGGATGACCAGCCCATCGAGCACAGGATGCTTACCAGTGCGATAGAAAATGCACAGAGAAGAGTCGAAGGCAAGAACTTTGACATAAGAAAACGCGTGCTGCAGTATGACGACGTAATGAACAAGCAGAGGGAGGTCATATACTCCCAGCGCAGGCAGGTGCTCAATGGCGAAAGCCTGAAAGATTCGTTCATGAAGATGATCGAAAGTTCCGTGAATTCTCTGGTCGAAAGGTTCTGCGGCGAGATCCAGCACCCGGATATGTGGGACTGGGAAGGGATCAATGCCCAGGTCAAAGATCTGCTGCCGGACATTGGGAAGCTGAGTGTACCGAAGGAGGAAGCGGACACTTACACAAAGGAAGATCTGAAGGAGACGCTGCTTAAGTCCATAGTCGGCGCATATGAAGCCAAAGAAGCCGAACTTGGCGCAGAAGTAATGCGTGAGCTTGAAAGGATAGTGCTGCTCAGGACAGTCGACGAGAAATGGATGGACCATATCGATGCGATGGATCAGCTCCGTTACGGGATCGGCATGAGAGCGTACGGGCAGCGGGATCCTGTGGTGGAGTATAAGTTCGAAGGATTCGAAATGTTTGAGGAAATGATCAGGAGCATCCAGTATGATTCGGTAAAGAGACTGCTGCGCATGCGGATCAACCGTGAGCAGGGTGCGCCGAAGAGGGAAAAGGTGGCTGAGCCTGTCACTGCAAGCCATGGAGACGGCGGTCCGCGCAAACCGGCCGTGCGCGGCAGCGACAAGGTCGGCAGGAACGACCCGTGCCCCTGCGGCAGCGGCAAAAAATACAAGAAATGCTGCGGGGCCAACCTGTCATAATATTGCGGGATATGCAGCGACAGAATTTATAAAGCAAGGTAATGCATATGACATATGAAGAAGCGCTGGAATATATAAACGGAGCCAACAGATTCGGTAAGAAACTGGGACTTCACAACATCAGGACGCTGCTCAGGCTGATGGGCGACCCGCAGAAAGAATTGCGGTTTGTCCATATCGCCGGAACAAACGGAAAGGGTTCCACGTCAGCATTTATTGGCAGCATTTTATCGCAAGCAGGGTACAGGACAGGCATCTACACCTCGCCGTATCTGCAGAGGTTCAATGAGAGGATAGCGATAAGCGGGCCCGCCGCGGACGCTGATAAAAGCTGCCGGCCGGATACGGATGCCCGTGCGGCGGACAGCCCGGGGACATACAGGTCGGAGATCAGCGACGGGGAACTGGCGGAGATCACGTCGCTCGTAAGAGAATGCGCCGATGGAATGGTAAAAAACGGCGATAACCAGCCGATCATGTTTGAACTGGTCACTGCAGTTGCATTCGAGTACTACCGCAGAAAGAAATGCGACATAGTAGTGCTTGAGACAGGGATGGGAGGAAGGTTCGACGCTACCAATGTCATCGATGTTCCCGACCTTGCCGTCATCACGACGATAAGCCTGGACCACACCCAAAAGCTGGGAAACACGCTGGCAGAGATCGCTTTCGAAAAAGCGGGCATTATAAAAGCGGGCGGAGATGTATTGGTCTATGACCAGGGCGATGAAGTAATGCGGGTTTTTGAGGATGCATGCAGGGAGAGAGGCGCAAGACTCCACAAAGCGGCGTTCTCGACAATCGAGCTCCATGAGTTCGGCCCCGACGGCCAGACATTCAGCTACAAAGGGCTCGATGGGCTGAAGATATCGCTGATCGGAAGGCATCAGCTCCGCAATGCCGCTGTTGCAGTTGAAGCGGCCATGCTTTTGAAAGATAAAGGCTGGAGCGTATCGGAAGCGGACATCAGAAGAGGGCTCGAAGCAGCCCGGTGGCCGGGCAGGATGGAGATCATGTCAAGGGATCCGGTACTGATCATAGACGGCGCGCATAACCCCGAAGGCGCTGCGGTTTTGAGGAAAACACTGGACGAATATTTCCCGGGGAGGCCTTTAACGTTCATAGTTGGAGTAGCCGCCGACAAGGATTACCGTACCATGCTGGAGACTGCCCTGCCGGGATGCAGGAAGGTCATAACGGTAACTATCCCATCTCAAAGGGCGCTTCCGGCTGCTGAACTGGCTGGACATGCAAGCAGGTATTGTAATGACGTGATGACAAGTGATACAATTGAGGGGGCAATCAAAACATGTATGGAGACAGCCGGGCCGGATGATGTCATTTGCGCATTTGGCTCACTGTTTTATATAGGCGCAGTAAGGGATATGTTCTGCAGTGGCCGGGATGCATGACACGCCGGCGACATATTGCTCCAAATACTCAGGGGGTGAGGTTTTTGATGGATATAAAGGCTGAGCTGAACAATTTCAGGGCCATCGATCTGGACGAAATCGTTCGCGGAGGTGAGGTAATACCTGACAATGTCCGCAATTCAGTATACCTTTACAACAAAGCCATCGAAGACCTCAGGAACAACAGCGAAGACATGGCGGCAATAAAGCTCAAAAAGGCTGTCGCACTTAATCCGCATTTCAATGAAGCCCTTAATCTTCTGGGCGTCTGTTACACATTTATCGGCGAAAAGGAAAAAGCGGCGGAAGCTTTCAGTAAAGTGATACGTTCCGAATCAAACAGCGTTTATGCGCTGAGTTTCATGCAGCGCAACAAGCTTACCGATGTGGTGCCGGCTGAGGAAGGATCGGGCAACCCTGTCCTGAACCTGCAGCAACAGCCCGGTGAGCCGCTTAAAAGGATCAGGAAGAAAAAGGAAAAGCACCTGAAGCCTGCAAAACCGGAAAAACCACTGTTCGATCCAAACAGGAACAGGCGGATCGCACGGAATATCGCCAGGTTTGCCGTGGGCTTCCTGTCAGGATTGCTGGTTGGAGCCTTCATTTATTTCATGCTTCCGAAACCTGAACCTGTCCAGCTTCCGCCAGTTGAAGAAGAGATAGAGGCTGCCGTTAACGAGGCCAAAAGGATATTCGACCAGCAGTATGCCGCACTTGAGGCCAAATATGAGACAGCACAGAAGGAAAAAGAAGATGCGGTAAAAGAGGCCGACTATTACAAGGCTGCCTTAAGGCTTTACGAAATAGAATCTCTGGTCGGTTCAAAGGAGTATGAGAGTGCGGCCGACATGCTTATGCTGATGAAGACGATAGAGTTCCGGGATGCTGAGAAAGACAAATTCGACAGCCTGTATGAAAAGGTCATGCCGCTTGCTGCAAAAACGGCATACGACAGGGGCTACAGGGAATACAATACAAAGAAGTACGAGGACGCGCTCAAGAGCTTTGAAAAAGTACGGATATACGACCCCGGTTACAGCAAGATGGACGCGGCTTTGTACTACATGGGACGCTGCTATCAGCTGCTCAAGGATTCCCGGAACGCGATAGCATTATACCAGGAAATTGTGGACAACTATCCGTCCAGCTGGTATGTAAAAAACGCGAAGCAGAGGATCAATGAACTGACCAAAGTTCCATGATCTGCTGATGATGCCTGTTTCAGCGGCATTGCCGCAGTGCGGATATAATTATGCCTTTTACAGATAAAAGCTTTGCCATTACGAAGCTTTTATTTTTACTTTTGTATTTTTACCGCATTTGTATTATTATAATATAGCATCGTGTAAATAAAGCATCGCGTATATATGCCCGGTGCTTTGCAACTTATTTGCCGGGGAGGTTTTTGAATGTATTATGTGAGCACCCGCGGCTGGTCCGGGAGAGTGACATCTGCTGAAGCCATTAAGCGCGGACTTGCCCCTGATGGCGGGTTATTTGTGCCTGATGCCCAGGTCAGACTGGATCCTGAGGAAATACTCTCTCTTTCAAAGATGGATTACATGGAAAGGGCTGTTTTCATATTACGGCGTTTTCTTGATGATTACACGGATGAGGAACTGGCGGAATGCGTGAGCGGCGCTTACGGGAGCGGCAGGTTTGATGCCGCCGGGATAGCGCCGGTGGTTAAGCTCAGTGAAAACGCCTACATGCTCGAGCTTTGGCATGGCCCGACATGCGCTTTCAAGGATGTGGCGCTCCAGCTGCTGCCGCGGCTTATCGTAAAAGCCAATATGAAAACGAATGAGAACTGCGAGACCGTCATCCTCGTCGCGACTTCCGGGGATACAGGCAAAGCGGCGCTGGAAGGTTTCAGGGACGTAAAGGGGACCAGGATCATCGTTTTCTTCCCGGACGAAGGCGTCAGCAAGGTCCAGAAAATGCAGATGGTGACCCAGGAAGGCACCAATGTGCATGTCGTTGGCGTGAAAGGCAACTTCGACGATACCCAGAACGGCGTGAAGGCGATTTTCTCGGATGAAGAACTGGGCAGGGCGATGCTCGGGAACGGGTATAAATTCTCATCCGCCAATTCAATAAACTGGGGCAGGCTTGTCCCGCAGATCGTCTACTATTTCTCTGCATACGCCGATATGGTGGCAGCCGGAGAGATAGCTGCAGGCGAAAAGATAAACATTACCGTGCCCACCGGCAATTTCGGCAATATCCTTGCTTCATGGTACGCGCGCGAGATGGGGCTTCCCGTAAACAAGCTCATATGCGCATCCAACGACAACAATGTCCTGACGGAATTCATAAATACCGGCATATACAACCGTGAACGGGAATTCAAAAAGACCATATCCCCTTCGATGGACATACTCATATCCAGCAACCTGGAAAGGCTCCTGTTTGAACTTACAGGACGCGATGCAGGACAGGTGCGCGAATGGATGGATAAACTCAAAAACGAGGGAAGATATGCTATCTACGGCGAAGAGAAGAGAAAACTGAATGAGATGTTTTGGGCCGAATACTCCACGGAACAGGAAACAATCGAGACTATCAGGGAAGTATACGAGGAATACGGCTACCTGGCAGATCCCCATACGGCAGTCGGCATCGATGTATACGAGAAATACGTCATAGCCACCGGAGATATGACGAAAACGGTGATAGCGTCCACGGCAAGCCCGTTCAAATTCAACAGGAGCGTTGCGGGCGCCATATTCGGCGAAGATGAGATCGCCGGCCTGGATGAGTTCGAATTGCTCGAAGTGCTGTCCAGACGCTGCGGCCTCGCTGTCCCGGCCGGCCTGGCAGGGCTGGCGCAAAGGCCGGTACTGCACGATAGGGTCTGCAGCAGGGAAGAGATGAGGGACCAGGTGATACAGATACTTGGCCTGAAGTAAGATACCCGGGCAAAATGTCTGAAGCAGGACAAGCGAAGCTGATGGTCCGCTGTACCGGCAGGCAGGCGGTACGGCTGGATCAGTGAATTATAAAGCGATACAGCAGATACCGCAGTATAACATAATAAAATACCAGGAATATTGGATCACGTATCCAGATGGCTGAACAGGAGGATAACCAGGAAAATAAGAGGTATCAGCAGGGCGATCAGTATGATCGCTTTTTTGTTGCGCGCAGTTTTGAGCGATGCCAGTAGCTGCTTTATGTGGATGTTTTTTTTCTTTTTGTTTATGTAAATGACCGTTATCTTTCTCATGGTAAATTATATTCATGTTTTTTCATATTATTTCTCTGATAACGGGTATCCCTGAGCCAACAGACTTCCGGTTTCATGGCCGGTATCCGCCAGGATCCCGTATTTCCGCCGTGCGATACCCTGTTTCTGCCTAATGACTGAATTTGGTTAACATAATTTGCTTATTGATTTACAGCCATGCATACTGTATCTTAATAAACAGGTTTGATCTGCTGCAGGCAGGCTGAGTCCGGGATCTGAAGGACACAGATCCCTGCATTTGCAGAACGGATTAAAGACATGTCGTGGTCAGGAGAGGTCAGGGGGTCGTTATACTGTGTACATAAAATTTCTCAGGACCGGTATTGCAGCATTACTTGCTCTTGCTGCATTATTTGCCGGCGGTTTCCGGTATTCCGTTCAGGCAGGAAGCCTGCAGCAGGCTTTTCCGGCCGGGAGCGAGCAGGCAAAGCATTTCAATATGACATATATTTATTTTGGGGATCCGGCTGCATATGCAGGTCACGTAGACAATGCCCAGGGATCGCTGGATCACGTCTCGCCAAGTTACTTCGACCTCAATGGGGACGGAACGCTTAAGCTCACAAAGTCCATGGACAGGAACTTCATCGATTCCATGCATGAAAGAGGTATCATGGTGACGCCATTCCTGAGCAACCACTGGGACCGGGAAACGGGCATGAACGCGCTGGAAATGAGGGAGCTTCTTGCTGTACAGATAGCGGAAGCTGTTGAAGAATATGACCTGGACGGCGTCAATGTCGATATCGAGAACATGACTGAGGCTGAGCGGGGCAAATACACTGACTTCGTAAGGATCCTCAGGCGGATGTTGCCTTCGGACAAAATCATTTCCGTGGCTGTTGCCGCAAACCCGTTCGGGCTGACGGCCGGCTGGCATGCATCATATGATCTTGCCGCGCTTTCGCAGTATTGCGATTATCTCATGCTGATGGCATATGACCAGCATTATGAGGGATATATCAATTCTACAGGAGGAGCCGGACCGGTGGCAGGATATGGATTTGTGGAGGAGTCCATAAAGGCTGCACTGAAGGAGGTTCCTGCCGACAAGCTTGTGCTCGGCGTACCTTTCTACGGAAGGCTCTGGAAGCGCGGTGCGGCATATGGGGGTTACGGCATCAGCAACAACACTGTTGAGGAACTGGTCAGAAAATTCAGGGGCAGTGTCGTTTTCGATGAAAAGCAGGGTTCGCCCAGGGCTGTCATAACCATAAAGCCTTCTGACAGAAAGCCTGTCATATTCGGTGTCAGGCTTGAAGCAGGAACATATGATATCTGGTATGAAAACGAAGCGTCCATCAAACGCAAACTTGAGCTTGTGAATAAATACGATCTCAAAGGAACAGGGAGCTGGAGCCTCGGACAGGAGACGAAAGAAACCTGGGACTACTATCATCTGTGGCTGGAAGGCATATATTTCAGCGATATCCAGCGGCACTGGGCAAAAGCTTCGATAGCTGCAGCCGTGCAAAACGGCTGGATGAACGGTGTATCCGCGGACAGGTTCGAGCCTGAATCCCAGATGACGAGGTCACAGGCCGCCGCCCTGCTCGTGAGGGTACTTGGAATCGATACTTCAGCGTCAGCTGCGGATGCCCCGATGTTCATTGATACTGCAGGGCACTGGGCACAGAAAGAGATCGACGCGGCTGCAGGGGCCGGGATACTCGTTGGTGTCGGAGGCGGCAGGTTCGAGCCGGATAAGCCCATTACCCGTGAGCAGTTGGCTGTGCTGCTGGACAGGCTGCTGGGCAGTGACGCCGGTGGATATTCCTCTTCTGTGAAATTCAGTGATATAGACCCGTCGCAGGTATGGTCATATGAGGCGATATGCAGAATGGCTGCAAAAGGCTTCATCAAAGGCTTCAACGACGGCACATTCAGACCGCGCGATAATGTCAGCCGGGGCCAGATGGCGGCGATTATCGAAAGGATCGCACCATATCTCATTAAATAACGGGCCGCCGGTTGTTTCCAAGGCGCCGCCTATTTCATGAAAAGTCATGTATTATATCAAATCATGGACAGTCCACGCTGTTACAGGTGTATGGACTGTTCCGTATTTCAGTTCGATCGGAAATCAAATCTGTATTTAAGTAACCTGTGATTCACCAGTACCTGATCTTACCCTGAAAACTGCCGGACGACCTGCATGTACCGGCCATGAAGAGCCCGGAACGGCCTTGAATTATCAGGCATCCCAAGTAAATTTAACAAGCAGGAAATTTTGAAGTCCAGGCATGGAGCAGGTTATCTGTATTCTATGTGTATTTTGTATACAATTGTTAAAAATTTAATTATGCTGGCGCACGTGTCCTATAAATGATAGAATAGGTAGGGCGAACGAGATAGTACATGTCATTGACGTGAACTTCTTTTTTGACAACTCATTTCAGTCGTTGACATCCGGGGCGCTAAACGAGTCAGCACCATTGTTTTGTGAGGTGATTTTTTTGTTCAAAACCATAACTGTTATGAAATTCAGGGGCGGCATAGACCCCGGAAATCACAAGGATACTGCTGAACTTGAAACGGTGAGAATGCCGCTGCCTCCCAGGGTTATCATTCCGATGCTGCAGCATGTCGGTGCGCCATGTGTCCCGCTGGTAAGAAAAGGTGACAGGGTATTTGTAGGCCAGAAGATAGGAGATTCGGACAGGCCTATATCTGCTCCCGTCCATTCCAGTGTGTCCGGGACAGTGACCGATGTAAGGCCGATCGTGTACTCAAATGGCATGGAAGTCATGGCAGTCGAGATAAAGCCGGACGGGCTGCAGGAACTGCATGAGAGTGTGGCCCCGCCTGACTGTACCGACAGGGAAAGCATGCTGAAAGCGATAAGGGAGTCCGGCATCGTCGGCCTCGGCGGCGCAGGTTTCCCGACAAGCGTCAAGCTTTCGCCGCCTCCCGGAAAAACCATTGATACACTTATAATCAACGGCGCAGAATGCGAGCCGTTCATAACATCAGATTACAGAGAGATGATGGAAAATCCGCAATATATCATAGAAGGCACGAAGAAGGTAATGGAGATCACCAGTGCAGGGAAAGCATATATAGGCGTCGAAGACAACAAGCAGGATGCCATAGACCTGCTATCCTCCATGGTGACAGATTCAGACAATATAGAAGTCGTCAGCCTTCCAGCGCGTTACCCGCAGGGCGGAGAGAAGCAGCTGATATATGCGCTGACCGGACGGAAGGTTCCGACAGGCAAGCTTCCGTCGGATGTAGGCGTGCTGGTGCAGAACGTGGCGACTGTCTCATTTATAGCGCAATACTTAAAAACAGGCCTCCCTCTGATCAGAAAGAAGGTCACGGTGGACGGAAGCGCTGTTGCAAATCCGAAGAACGTAGAAGTTCTCATAGGTACGCCGCTGGGGGAAGTTTTTGATTTCTGCGGAGGTTTCTGCGACGAGCCCAGAAAGATCATAATGGGCGGTCCGATGATGGGGGTGTCCCAGCACTCGCTGGACGACCCAGTTTTGAAGCAGACCAACGCTCTGTTGGCCTTCAACGAGAGGGACGCGGAGCAGCCGAAGGAATCGGTATGTATACGGTGCGGCAAGTGCGTGGCAGCGTGCCCCATGTCTCTGCTGCCCCTGTATATCAATCTGAACGTGGTCCGCGGAAAGTTTGAGGAAACCGAAAAATACCATGTCACCGATTGCATAGAATGCGGCTGCTGTTCGTATGTATGCCCCGCATCCAGGAATCTTGTACAGTCCGTGCGTATTGCCAAAGCGGAACTGAGAAAGATAGCAGCAAGGAAGCAGGGAGGGAAAAACTAACATGGAAATCAGTCTTTTAGCCGGTTCGTCTCCGCATATAAAAAGCGGTGAGAGCACGCAGAAAATAATGAGGGACGTAATAATAGCATTGCTGCCTGCGGCCGTCAGCTCAGTGATATACTTTAAGGTAAAGGCCGCCATGCTGATACTTGTGACTGTCGTCTCTTGCGTGGCTGCCGAGTATGCGTGGTGCAAAATAACTAAAAAAGAGAACGCTGTAACGGATCTCAGCGCAGTGGTGACAGGCTTGCTTCTGGCGTTCAACCTGCCGCCGTCCCTGCCGCCGTGGATGGCAGCCATCGGAGGCGTATTCGCCATCATCATAGTCAAGCAGTTGTTCGGAGGGCTTGGGCACAATTTCGTAAATCCTGCACTTGCTGCAAGGGCATTCATGGTGGCGTCCTGGCCGAGCCAGATGACATCGTGGCAGGAACCCGGATGGGATGCGGTCAGTACGGCCACGCCGCTGGAAATCATGAAGAACGGAAGCAGAGCCGCCGAACAGTTGCCGAAGCTCTGGGACATGATCACAGGCAATATAGGCGGGTGCATCGGTGAGACATCGGCGCTGGCGCTGCTTATCGGGGTTGTGTACCTGGTAGTCAGAAAGGTCATCACACTGGAATTGCCGCTCACATTTATCGGGACAGTCGGGTTTATGACCTGGATGCTTGGAGGCAGCGAAGGCTTGTTTACCGGGAATTTTGTTTACCATATATTCGCAGGAGGACTTATCCTGGGCGCATTCTACATGGCAACGGACTACACTACTTCTCCTGTAACGTTCAAAGGAAGGATCATAATGGGGATCGGCTGCGGGTTCCTGACATCCATCATCAGGCTGTACGGAGGATACCCTGAAGGCGTGTCATATTCCATACTCCTGATGAACCTTGTAGTACCTGTTATCGACAGGTATATGATCCCGAAGAGTTTCGGAGGGGGTGTGGCGGCAAATGAGTGAAGAAAGGCGTGAACTGGCGCAGGAAGGGATGCATGAAGGATTACAGGCGGGATCGCCGGAAGAAATGCAGAAAGATATAAGGGAAGATACCAGGGAAGAGAACCTTGATGCAGTACGGGAAGAAATCTGCGAGGATGCTGACGAAGCAAAGCGTGAAACTAACGCAGATACCGATGAGGGAATCAATGGTGAAGTACAGGAAACACCCGGCATTGGAGCGCATGAGGAAACACCCGTGGAAAAACGCGGACCGGGCGGGATATTCAGTGATGAATTCCGCGAAATGATGGGTACCGCACTGAGGCTTTTCGTAATATGCCTGGTTACGGCTTTATGCCTTGCTGTTGTAAACGACATAACGAAAGATACCATTGCCCTGCGTGACCAGCAGGCTGCGGAAGAACAAAGGATGCTGGTTATGAGCGGAGCAGACAGCTTTGAAAAGCTCGAGGACTGGGAAGACCAGGAAGGGACAGGGCTTGTGAAAGAAGTCTATGCGGCATACAGCGGAGATGCACTGGTCGGTTATGTGTTCTCAGCCATATCTTCCGGTTATGGCGGTGATATCCCTGTGACGGTCGGCGTCGGGAAAGACGGTACGATAACCGGTATCAGAATAGGCGATAATGAAGAAACGCCGGGCCTTGGAAGCAAGGTGGCCGGTGAAAGATTCACCTCGCAGTATGAGGGAAAGGATATATCGGGCGAACTGAAAATAGTTACCGGGCCGGTTTCGGCAGATGATGAAATACAGGCGGTAAGCGGTGCGACTATAAGTACGAGAGCTGTCAACAGCGCCGTACAGGCTTCTGCAGATCTTGGCGCCAGGCTTTTGCAGCAGAATGGAGGCGGTAAATAATGAGACTGTTGAAAATATTCAAAAACGGGATCATCGATGAGAATCCGACATTCCGCCTTGTACTGGGGACATGTCCCACGCTGGCTATAACGACGTCGGCTGTGAACGGCATAGGTATGGGGCTTGCCACGACGGCGGTGCTGATCGGTTCCAATGTGGTCATTTCACTGCTGAGGAAGTTCATACCCAACAAGGTCAGGATACCTGCGTTCGTCACGGTCATAGCGGGATTCGTCACCATAGTGCAGATGCTCCTGAAGGCGTATGTACCGGCGCTTGACAAGGCACTGGGAATATACATCCCGCTCATCGTCGTCAACTGCATAATAATGGCCAGGGCGGAGTCATATGCTTCAAAGAATCCCGTGCTGGATTCGGCAGTGGACGGCCTTGGGATGGGTATCGGATTTACGATCGCGATCACTCTGATAGGCGCGGTAAGGGAGATACTCGGGAACGGCAGCATATTCAACATGCCGCTGTTCGGAGAATCGGCTAGCCCGGCGCTTGCAATGATACTCCCTCCCGGAGGGTTCCTTGTGTTCGGCCTGGCCATAGGGTTGGTGAACCTGCTGACCAACAGGCAGGTCCATGCAGCAGGCTGCGGCGCTCATGAAGCAGGGTGCGATGCATGCCCGGCCAACTGCGGATTTGCCGCTGAGGAGAAGGGGGGACAGTAATAATGCTTGCGAGTATACTGATAGCGTTTATTTCGGCTGTTTTTATAAATAATTTCGTGGTTGTCAAATTCCTGGGGATCTGTCCGTTCCTTGGAGTATCGAGGAATATAAAGACGGCGGCAGGTATGGGCGTAGCGGTCATATTCGTCATGACATTCGCGTCGTCCGCTACGTGGGCGGTACAGGAATTCCTGCTTAAACCGCTGGAATTGGAATATCTGCAGACCATAGCATTTATCCTTGTCATCGCGGCATTGGTTCAGTTGGTGGAAATGGTGCTGCAGAAGACGAGCCAGGCCCTCTATAAGGCTCTGGGTGTCTACCTTCCCCTTATCACGACGAACTGCGCCGTACTTGGCGTATGCATACTCAACCTGGAAATACAGGGGAACGCAAGGTTCCTGATGTCCACGCTGAACGGCGCTTTTTCCGGAGTGGGCTTTACTCTGGCGATAGTGTTGTTCGCCGGTATCAGGGAACGCCTTGAGACTGCGGATATACCCAAGTGTCTCGAAGGTTTCCCGATATCGCTGATCTCTGCGTCCCTGGTATCACTGGCATTCTTCGGGTTCAAGGGATTGTTCCAGGGGCTCATGTGAGAGATGGACGCAAATAACCGCGGGATTCTGAATCGAGACAAAGATAAGAAGCCTGATATTTAAACTGAAAGATCTGTTTGAATTTTTGAAGGCCGGACTGATAAACGATCAAAAGGCCGGAGGGGTGGAAAATAAGTGGAAATCCTATATGCAGTACTGATTATAAGCGGTCTCGGACTTATATTTGGAATAGGACTGTCCTATGCGTCCAGGGTATTTGCAGTAAAGGTCGATGAAAGAGTGGCGCTGGTCAGGGACGTGCTTCCCGGAGCCAACTGCGGCGCATGCGGCTATTCTGGATGCGACGGTTACGCCAGCGCAGTGGCAGCAGGCGAAGCAGATACCAACTGCTGCCCGGTGGGCGGAAGTGAAGTGGAGAAAAAGATAGCGGATATCATGGGCGTGGAGCCCGAAGGCATAAAAAGAACTGCTGCGCGAGTCCTGTGCAACGGGCGGCAGAGCGTAAGCAAGGAGAAATATGAGTACCAGGGCATCGACAGCTGCGCGGCCGCAGCCCAGGTCTTCGGCGGGCACAAGGCCTGCATATATGGCTGCCTCGGACACGGCGACTGCGTCAGGGCATGCCAGTTCGACGCCATCACCATGGTAGGCGGGATAGCAAGGATTATCGAAGATCGCTGCAAAGCATGCGGCAAATGTGTGGCTGCATGTCCGAAAAACCTGATAGAACTCATAGACAAGACGAAAAAGTATTCGGTGATGTGCAGATCCAGGGACAAGGGCGCTCTCACAAGGACCATCTGCCAGGTAGGCTGTATTGGCTGCAGGCGCTGCGTCAAGGCATGCCCGCAGCAGGCGATATATATGGAGCATGAGACGCTTGCGAAGATCGATTACGACAAGTGCGACAACTGCCGTGAATGTACGAAGGTCTGCCCGACGATGGCCATCAGGGTCATGGACTTCGGCGACTGACGCAAGCCATGATTGTTGCAGAATACATTAAATGTGGTATAATAGCTGCAGGATGCAGTCTCTTAGACATTAAAGCTACGGGATACAGTTGCCGGATATACCTGTATTATTCGGGCGAAGGCATATGAGAACCGGGTACTGGAGCGACCGGTACGATATGCGGTGAAAACTGAATAAAAGACAGTTCGAAACCATCCTGTCTATAAACAAAACTACGGAAACTCCGGGCCGACATTCGGACCGGCTTGAGTATAGATGTTTGGGGGACGGGTACGTCCCTTTTTTGTTGGGACGGGTGCGTCCCTTTTTTTATTGCCGCGGGAGGTGGAATGTGAAGACATTGTCCGACGGACCGGACTGCGAAAACGAATGAAAGGAATGGAACATAATGCGAACGGGATATAATGCCGAAGCAACCGGAGAACAGGTATGCAATAAAGAATGGGAGCAAGGACGCTTTAACGAAAGGATGCAGTACAGTATTCGAAAATGATCGGAGGGAATCATAAATCTATGGGCAAAAAAACATGGAAAACATCAGACTATATAAGATATATCACGGAAGCGGCAGTAACGGCTGCCCTGTATGCTGCGCTTACGATACTGATCCCGGGCAGTTCAGGCCAGGTCCAGGTGAGAGTGGCAGAAGCGCTGACAGTTCTGCCCTTCTTTACCCCTGCAGCGATACCCGGGCTCTTCGCAGGCTGTATTATAGCCAACATTGTAACCACCTCCGCAGGCATCTATGATGTCGTATTCGGCAGCATTGCAACGCTGACCGCCGCATTGCTTACAAGCAAAATGCCTTCGAAATACCTCGCGCCGCTGCCGCCTGTCGTGATCAATGCCGTGGTCGTTGCAGCCGTGCTCAATGCGACGATCAACGCGCCCCTGCTCGTTACGATGGGGTTTGTGGCGCTGGGCGAAATGATAGCCTGTTACGGGCTGGGATATCCACTCATCCTTTTTCTTGAAAAGAATACAGGG
>Ga0209720_1001012_pt1 | contig 25783 bp, 27 predicted proteins | sample AD_JPNMR3_MetaG_FD_184426 | JGI IMG/M metagenome (GOLD analysis project Ga0209720, IMG submission 184426) | Active sludge microbial communities of municipal wastewater-treating anaerobic digesters from Japan - AD_JPNMR3_MetaG (SPAdes) (version 2) | ecosystem: Engineered > Bioreactor > Anaerobic...
ATTGAATAATCAATTATTGAATATACAAGGTACTGCTACAATTACTGTTCGTCCTTCTACAGAATATATTCCTTTGTTTAAACGATATAAAGCTCATTTAATAAAAAGTAATGAACTTGATAAAGTACCTCTTATTATTTTTTCTGAAGTTTCACCTCACCTCGAAAAAGTAGAGAATATTACTATATCTGATTTCAAATATTTAATTAATCGCTTTGCTGAAAAAGGCGAGAAAAATTATTCCAATTCAGAAGAAGTTCCTTCTCAATAAAGAATAAATTATTCAATGCTTTAGGATAATAAGAAAGAATAAAGTCAGAAGAAATTAAATAAATAGGAAGTTTGCCAGCAAGAATTATATTTGAAAATTTCATAATTGCTTTTGTTTCTTTAAAACTAATAGAATAATATATAGATAAACCGGTGCCTAAATGATATAATAATGAAGTATCTGGGAATAAGAAAGAAGTAAAATTATACATATGGTGAATTTTAACATAATTAGGATCAAATCCCACTTCCTTTCCTAACTTAGTAATGCTTATATAGGAATGTGGGTCTATCTCAAATATCATCGGGTTATTACTTTTTATTACTGTTTCTATTTCTTCCTTTGTAGATACTCTAAATAAAATGTCATCTCTAGAACAGGTAGAAGCTATTAACTGAGGAACAAATCCATAAGCAAATGAATTAACTACATAAGAGATTAAATAGCTACCAAACACATTTGTCTCAATAGGCGATAATTGTGGAGCATCAAACTCTAATTTATTAGTTAAAATTTTTAAATTCTTATTATTAGTAATTGGTGTTACATTTATTAATGCCATATATACCTCCATTTATTTAAAATTTAATATTATTATATCACAAAAAAATAACTTTGGCAATATATTAAAATTATTTTTTTATTACTATTTGTTGACAAAAACCTAAATTTAGTATATTATATTAAATATGAAAAGTAAAGTTATTATTGAAATAAACAATACTTATAGTAAATTAATTTTTCAACCTTTACCTCAATTTCCTCGTTCAGCTAAAGAAGAAATTGAAAGGGTAAAGAATACTATTTATTTACGCCTTTCTTATTTACGCACAGTTTATGTAAAATCTAAAATACAGAAAGTGAGAGTGTCAGCTTATAATAAAAGATCCAATGTAGTTTTAACTGGGTTTATTCCTATTATAAAAGATTTATTAAATGACTTACAAATAGAAACTGAAATAATAGATAAAAGAAATAAACCTGAAGTAAATTTACAAGATATAGAATTAAATGATATAAAATTACGAGATTATCAAATAGAAACTATTAAAAAAGCAATTGAGCATGAGCGTGGAATTTTAGATATGTCAGTAGGAGCCGGTAAAACAGAAGTAGCCTGCGGTATTATTAAAGCTCTTAATCTTCCTACTTTATTTATAGTGCATACTCGTCCTCTTTTAATGCAAACTAAGAAAAGATTAGAAAGTAGATTAGGAGAAGAAATAGGATTATATGGAGCAGGAATAAAACAATTAAACAAAATAACTGTAGCTTCTATCCAATCTCTTTACTCTAATTTAAATACTGAAGAAGTTCAGTTCTTATTAAAAAATTGTAGCTTAATTATAGTTGACGAAGCTCATCATATTTCTACTAATACATATAAAAAAGTATTAGAACAGTCAGATGCTTATTTTAGATATGGTTTATCAGGAACACCATTAGATAGGGAAGATGATGGTAGTTTATATGTAATAGGGATACTGGGGAATAAAGTTATTGAAGTTGGCTCTAAAGAACTTGTAGAACAAGGATACCTTTCTCAACCTATAGTTAGATTAGTAGAATTTTTTTCTAAACTGGAAAATGAAGAGGGAGAGGAATTATGGTCATTTGATCCAGAAATAAGAGGAGCTAGCTGGAATAAATTATATGAATTAGGTATTACACATAATAAGAAAAGAAATAAATTAATATGTGAATGCACTAAAAGATTATTACTAGAAAATAAAAAAAGAATAATGATAATAGTAAAGGAAGTAGAACACGGTAAAGAATTGCAAAAAGTAATGGAGGAAGAATTAAGACATCGAGTTCCATTAGTTTGGAGCAAAAGTAATGGGCAGAAAGATAAATTAGAACTGTCTAAATTTGAACAAGGAATATTAAATGTCATTATTGCTTCTCCGATTTTTGATGAAGGTGTTGATATTCCAGCAATAGATGCAATTATAATAGCGGGAGGAGGGAAGTCATATATAAAATCAGTACAAAGAGTAGGAAGAGGGATGAGAAAGTATGAAGGAAAAGAGAATTTAATAGTAGTAGATTTTATAGATAAGTCTTTACCTGTTTTAATTCGACATTCAGGAAGTAGAATAAAAACTTACTTAGCAGAAAACTTCACTATTTATTTATGGGATATAAATACTAATGCCAAAAAGAAAATAAACAATGATGATATCACCCAAGAATGGGTAAAAATTCAGATTAACCAGAGAAAATATTATCCTATAGAGGAAATTAAAATTAGGAAGGGAGGTAAATCTTATGGACAACAAATCAATATCAGAAAGCGGTGATGATGAATTATTGACCAGAAGAGAAGCAAGCTTATTTCTTAAGACCAGTTATACTAAACTACAGTTGATGGAAAAAAATAATGAAATCCCTTTTATTAAGATTGGAAGAAGAACATATTATTTAAAAAGCGCTCTTATTGATTGGTTAAAAATGCAAATGGTGGTGCCTAAGTTTATGCAGGATATGAAGAAAGAAGAAGAGAAATTAAGTTCTATAATAGATGAAGCACAAAAACTTGCAGAAGAAGAAGAAAAAGAGGAATCTATATCCCCAACTAGATTAGCTTACGATATATTGATGCGAAAAAATAAAGAATAAAAGAAACCCCCTGTCCTTATACCAGGACAAGGGGTTCATATTGAAGGAGGTGGGGAGGGTTTTCTCATAACCATATATTAAAACCAAATCCTTTATCCCTTATTCCCCAAACCTAAAAATTTCAAAATTTCGCTAAAATATTTTATATTTAATTGAAGTTAAATTCAATCATGAAATTCAGTAAGTAGTAAGTATAATTTAATTTCATTTCATTTAATTTAAACATTACCAAATTGCTAAACTTCCTTCTATCCGGTATCCAGGAACTAAGTATCATGTTTATCCTTAGATAGGATCTTAGGATCACATCTAAGGATAGTATCTCCCTCACCAGTCAGTAAAATACAACGTATAAATATTAGATTTTATTCCCGGATTTTATATAAATTTTAAAAATATTTTTAAAATAATTTTTATTTTTTTTAGCCTGAATTTTTTACCTTTCCATTCTGCAAAATTACCCTTTAATTTAGCCCAGGAGCCCTCTATCTTTTAAAGGTAGTATAAAAATACTATTTAATGTTTAGAGAGGCTCCTGGTTGATTTTTTAGGGGATAGAATTGAAATGGATAATTATAAGCTTTAATTTTTTCCCAGTTGACAAAATTATTCTTCTTCTGTATAATTAACTCACAATAAAATTTAAAAAGAGAGGTGAAAAAGGTAAAATTGAGTACTATAACTTTAGATGATAAGAAAAAGAAATATGATGAAATGATTTATTCGTCTTTTGGTTCTTTAATCTCTTCTCTGTCTCCAGGTAAAGTTATTAATAAATGGCTGTCTATGTCAGAAGAAGAAAAAAGAAATATATTTTTAGATAATATAGACTACTTGGAGAAAACAAATTTAGATGTTTCATATGGAATAGGAAATTTAAGTATATGTGAAATTAATCAGTATGATAGTTGTTTAGTGTATCTGAATATAGGACGCAGTTTTAAAATTAGAGAAGACCGATTAGAAATTAATCTTAAAGTGGAAGGTGAGAATATGAATTTTATTTTCCGTCCTGTTATGATTAACTTGGAAGTAATTTTACTTCGTTCTTTTTTTAAAGATTTATTTTCTATATATAATTCTCTCCATGTCTAAAACTAATTCTTGGCATTATTTTGAATCATTGAATGAAGAAGAGAAATTAGGATTTAAATTAGGAAAAGGTGTAGAATCGGCTTTAAAAGATTTCTGGAAATATAATGAATACTATGATGTTTTTAAGAGACAAGATCCTAGATTGCATTCAATGTTTAATTATCTAACAAAAGTAGCTGTTGATTTAAACTTAGGGGGAATTGACCCATATATATTTGGATATAAAGTAGCTCAATATTTTTATTCTTCCAGAAAAGGAAAAAGATTTTATTTTGGATTTTTAGGTACTAGAGAAGCATTAGAAGTTTATTTAAATTATGTTAACTCTATAAAAGTAAAGAAGCAAAAGCAAGATATGGAAGAAGAAAAGAAGATATTAGCTAAAGTTGTTAATCGAATTAAAAATGCTTGGAATTTAAATAAAGAGGAAGTGTTAGATCTTTTAGAAGAAGGTGGAAAGATAGACAGAGGGGTGCGAAAAGACCTTGAACACATCTAGTATTACTGACAACGAATTACAGTTAAAAATTATTTATTTATACTTATTTGATCAAGAATTTTTTCTAAGTGCAAATAAATACATATCACCAGATTTATTTACTAACCGAATCATTCAGCGTTCGGTTGAAATTGTTGAAGATTATTATTATAAATATGGTGGAATATTTAATAAAGATCAAACTGTCTTTTCTACTCTTCTTCTTAATGATCCAATAGCTAGTCAATCACAGTTGCAAGTTGAATCTTTTCTTACTGCTTTAAATCAACTAGAAGTTACTAAAGCAGAAGCTGCTTTTTTAATTGATCATATTGCAGAAGTATCTAAACAAAGAAGAGCTATTAATTTATTACCAGAAGGAGCAAATTTAATTAAGGAAGGTAAAGTAGATGAGTTTGTAGCTAAGGTTGTAACTGAGTTGGGAGATTCAAAAGAAGCATTTGAAGAGTTAGATTTATTTGCTGATAATATGGAAGCAGTAGCTAGAATTTTACATGGTGTAGAAAAAGAAAGAATATCTACTTTAATTCCTGCATTAGATAAAAGCTTGCATGGCGGACTAGGAGCAGAAGAATTAGTAGTAGTTGTGGGAGGAGCAGGAAAAGGAAAAACAACCTTTCTTATCAATTTAGGATGGGCGGCTATGTTGCAAGGTAAGAATGTTTTATATGTAACATTAGAGGTTTCTAGATTTAGAATTTATCAAAGAACTTGGAGTTTGGCAACTGGATTAAGCGTTGATTATATTATGCAACATACTGAAGAAGCAGTTGAAAGGATAAAACAGCATAAATTAAAAAAGGCGTGGGGAAAGTTTAAAGTTATTGAATCACCTAAAGGAGTAACATCGGTAATAAATATTGACTCTTATATTGATAAGGTTTATTATTCACAAAACTTTGCTCCTGATTTGTTGATTGTTGATTATGGAGATTTACTCCGTCCTGTAAAACATTATGAAAGTGATTGGAAAGAGGCAGGTGAAATATTTTCTGATTTAAGAAGAATTGCAGTTAAGAGACAGATATCTGTGGTTACTGCTTCTCAGTTAAATAGAGAAGGAGCCAAAAAGACATTAGCTAAAGGAACTGATATTTCTAGAAGTTGGAGTAAGGTTGCTGATGCTGATGTTGTTTTAATTTTGAATAGAACAGAAGAAGATGATATGAGAAATAGGATGCGTATATTGGTAGATAAGAATAGGAATTATTTAAGCGGTGCTGTTATAGAAGTATTTACTGATTTTGAGCATATGAAAATTGGGGAGATATTTCCTACTATAAAAGAGGAAAAAGAAGAAGAATATATAAAAGATTTATTAAATGATGATATATCTCCTTTTTAAAATTTTTGTATTTATTAGTTTCATTAAATAGGGGAGGTGTTATATATGACATTCATTTCATTATTAAATAAGCTAGGAATTGATTATTTAGAAGCGGGAGAAGAAGTAAGAATAAATTGTTTGCATTGTGAAGATTCTAAATATCATTTATATGTTAATCCTTCTAAAGGTGTTTTTCATTGTTTTAAATGTGGGTGGAGTGGAGGATTGAAAAAATTACTATATGAAGTTAAACAAATATATAAAACTGATATTAATTGTGAAGAGAGTAATAATATCGAAGAATATCATATAGAGAATGAAGTTAAAAATAAAATAATTGCTTGTAAATTACCTTCTGGATACTTCAAATTGGCAACTGAGAAAGGAAGAAATAAAGAAAAAGCATTACAATATCTATTTGATAGAGGTATTGATTTAGAAACCATTGAGAAATATGAAATAGGATATTGTAATATGGGAAGTTTTGGTGGTAGGATTATTTTCCCAATTTATTATCATGACAAGTTGATGAGTTATATAGGTAGAGATATATTAGGCAGATTACCTAAGGTTTTAAACCCACCTATATGGGAGGCTGATCCACCATCTAGGTATTTGTATAATTTTGATAATGCTGTTTTCTTTCCTCGTTTAGTTATTACTGAAGGAGTTTTTGATTGTTTAACTTTACAGACTATAGATGCTTATACTTGTGCTGTAGCTTCATTTGGTAAAAAGTTAACTTCTGCTCAAATAGATTTAATTTTAGCGGAAAAGTTTGAAGAGATAATATTTGCTTGGGATGGAGATGCTGTTAAAGAGGCAATAAAATATAGCCATATTTTTTATCCTATTTTTAATGTCAAAATTGCTAATTTTCCAGTAGGAGAAGATCCTAATTCACTTGGAAAGAAGAAGGCAACTGAATTTATTAATAATGCAGAACCGGTTCCTGATGTTGAATTAAAGTATTGTTTATCTTATTAAGTAGGGAAATAAGATGAATAGAACTTTAGGTTTATTTTCTAGACAAGAGAATCAAGATAAAGTTTATTTGAATTGTGTTAATTGTCCTTTATATAATAAAATAAGAGTACCTCCTGAAGGAAATTATGATACTGCTGAAGTGATTGTGATAGGAGAAGCTCCAGGCATGCTAGAAATTAAAAATGGTATTCCTTTTTGTGGGCTGTCGGGAAAATTATTAAGAGAGACTTTAGATAAAGTAGGTTTTGATAAAAATAAACTGTTTATTATTAATGCTGTTCAATGTCATCCTGAAGATGATAAAGGAAGTAATAGAACTCCTAGTATATTAGAAATTCAATGTTGTAGAGATAACTTGATTTCAGAAATTAGAAAAGTTAAAAATAGAAAATTAATTATTTTAGTTGGTTCAGTTCCTTTGCGTGCTTTATTGCATAAAAATGGAATTAATAAATACAGAGGAATGGAAGAATGGAATGAAGAATTTAACTGTTGGGTTATACCTACTTTTCATCCAGCAGCTATTTTAAGAGATATAAATAAAAAACAATATTTTGAAAATGATTTAAAGAAATCTAAGTCTCTATTATCAGCAAGCAAGAGAGAAAAAATTAAATATTTATATCCTCATAATTTAGAAGAATTAGAAAATATCTTGAATTTATTTAGCCCCGATTCAACTATTGCTTTTGATATTGAAACTAACTCTTTATCACCTTTTAAGGAAAAAAGTAAGATATTAATGCTGTCTTTATCTGATGGTAATACTACTGCTGTTATTCCATTATATTATAAATACTCTCCGTTTTCTGATTTAGAATTAGTTGCTGTAGTTAACTTATTACATCAATTTTTTACTACACATAAAAATCTTGTTGCTCATAATGGAAAGTTTGATTCATTGTGGTTAGATGTAATTTTTAATATTGATGCTGTTCCTACCTTTGATACAATGATTGCACAATATTTATTAAATGAACAAGCAGAGTTAGGATTAAAAAGATTGGCTTCTCAATATACAAACTTAGGTAATTATGCTCAAGGAGTAACAGATTTTTATAGTGATCTTGAACAAATAGATGCAGAAACAGTTATTGAATATTCAGCTATGGATGCCTATGCAACTCATTTATTATATGAGAAATTTAAAAAGGAAATTGAAGAACAGAAATTGAAAAATACTTTACAGATGGTAATGCATTTCTCCAGTGCTTTAGTTAAAGTAGAAAAGGTGGGAATTGGTGTAGATGTGCCGGCAGTCGAACAAATTAGTAATACTTTGCAAAATTATGAAAATGACTTATTGAAAAGAATAAAAAGTTTAAGAGTAGTAAAGAAGTGGGAAGAAATTAATAATAAAGAGTTTAATCCTAATTCACATCAGCATTTGGCAGATGTATTATTTAATATTTTACAACTTCCTGTTTTAGAATATACTGATAAAAATAAAACACCTTCTACAAGATCAGAAGTTATTAGACAGCTTGCTCCTCATCATGAACTGCCTAGAATGTTAAGTATGTATGCAAAAATAAAAAAGTTGACTTCTACATTTATAAATGAAATTAAAAATAATATATCTCATGATAATAGGATTCACACTAATTTTCATCTTACTTCTACTGTGTCAGGGAGATTATCTTCTTCAGATCCTAATTTACAGAATATACCAGCAAGGGAAAATATTTCTTTTTTGAAGCGCTCTTTTGTTCCTGATAAAGGTAATATATTTATTAATTTTGATTACTCACAAATAGAACTTCGAGTTTTGGCATCATTAAGTAAAGATCCCAATATGTGTTTAGCATATCAACAGGGAATTGATATTCATACTTATACAGCTCAGAAGATATTTAATAAAACAGATATAACTAAAGAAGAAAGACAATATGCTAAAAGTATTAATTTTGGATTAGTTTATGGTATGTCTCCTGTTGGACTTAGTAAACGATTAAATATTTCTGAAGAAGAGGCAAATAAGTTTATGCAAGAATATTTTCATCAATACCCAAAAGTAAAAGAGTATATGGATCAAGTTAAATCTGAAGTTTTAAGAAAGAGGTATGTGCGTAGTCCATTAGGAAGATATAGAAGATTTTATGATGAAATAGATATGGTAAATAGAGGTATTTTAGATTCAAGTAAACAGAACAGTATATTAAATGGTGTTATTAGAAAAGCTATTAACTTTGCTATTCAAGCAACTGCTTCTGATATTACTCAGTTAGCTCTTTATCGTATTATTGAAACATTTAAAAAATTGGATACAAAAGCTAAAGTAGTATTAACGGTTCACGATTCAATATTAGTTGAATGTCCAGAAGAAGAATTATTTTCAATTTTTCCTGTAGTGAAAAGCATAATGGAGAATATAAATTTACCCTTTTTAATTGTGCCATTAGAAGCTGAAGCTGAAGTTGGATATAGTTATGCTAATTTAGTTCCTTTTTCAGACAATGTATTGGAAGAAGCTAGGAACAAATTTATATCTTTATCGCAAATAGAAACTGTTATATTGAATAATTTGAAAGAAATTGAAGAAAAAATAATTGAAATTGAGGAATAAGGTATTGACATACATGTTATACTTTAGTATAATTGATATACCAACTTTGGGGAGGTGAATTTTTTGGAGCAAAGTATTAATTTTAAAAGTAAGTTGAATGAATTAGTTTCTCAATATGAGAAATACAATGAAGAGTGGAAGAATTTAAGTAGTCAACTTGCCACAGATTTACAAATTGATGAAACCTTTTTAGATGGAGAACTAATGAAGCACTCTGCTATTTTTTATCATTACTCATCATTTCTTAATGATGTGGAAATGCTTTATGATAATTTCAAAACTTTATTAGAAGCATTTGAAAGTCAAGAAGAGTTAGGGATTAGAGCTTCAGCAGAGCTTAATAATGTTAAGACTACTGAAGGAAAGATTGAAGCTCAGATTAATTCAAATAATGAAATAGTATATTATAGGATGCAACTTAATATGTTAAAAGGGTTATTAAATGGGTTAAAGACAGTTAAAGATGCTTTGACACAGAAGAAGGATATGCTAGTAAGTTTAAGTGCAAATTTAAGGGAGCAATTTAGAAATGATATTAATTCAATTAATGAATAAGGAGGTTAAACATTATGCCATATTATAAACCAAACAGAGATAAGATTAAAGAGGATTTAGAAAGAGGTACTGTTAAACTATGGAAACCTAAATCAGGAGAGAATCGTATTAGAATATTACCTCCCTGGTCTCCAGAAGGAATGTTTTATAAACGTTTATATGTTCACTTTAGAGTAGGAGCAGATAATAGGATGGTTGTTTGCCCACGTAAGACATCTGGTTATAAATCTCCCTGCCCTATTTGTGAATATATTGATAAGAATTTGCATTCTGGATCTATACAGGAGCAATCTGAAGCAAGTGAAATGTTTGCAAGACAACAATTTCTTTATAATATTGTGGATTTAAGAGACCCAGATAGTGGAGTTCAAGTTTATTCTTCAGGAGTTAAAGTATGGAATATGTTAATTAATTTCTTTAACTCAGAAGACTATGGTGATTTCACTGACCCAGAAACAGGACGAGATATCCTTTTAACTAAACAAGGAGAAGGAAGGCAAACAACATATATTATTATCCCTTCTGTAAAGCAGACTGCGATAGCTAATCCAGAATGGTTGGATCAGTTACATGATTTGGATAAATTTTTGTCTGTCTATTCTTATGATCAATTAAAAGAATTTCTATATGGCAGCATTATTAATCATACAGTTGAAGAAGAAGATGAGGAAGAAATTGAAAATAAAGATATAGATTGGGTTCAACCAGAATGTTTTGGTAAATACAATCAAGGATCAGCTTGTTTTGAATGTGAATTTGCAACTCCTTGTTTAAAAGCATTACAAAGTAGTGGTAAGTCTATTAAGGTGTAAAGTAATGGATATTAAGAATTTTGTAGAAGCGGTTAAAAAAATTAATGAAGAAGCAGTAGTTCACTCTTGGGAGATGGAGATTTCTTCTCCCATTACCAGATATATATCTACTCAATGCCCATCTTTAGACTTAGCAATTGGAAAACCCGGCATTCCCTGTGGCCGGGTTTCCATATTGTATGGATTTGAGTCTAGCGGAAAGAGTACTTTAGGATTACATTTATTATCTGAAGCTCAGAAGCAAGGAGGCTTGTCTGTCTTAATTGATACTGAATATGCCTTTGATCCTGAACGGGGAGAAAGAATAGGTATTGATTATAATAATTTGATTCATCTTCGTCCTGAGACAATGGAAGAATCATTTGAAATAATTAATAAGATTGTAGCCGAGAAAAAGAATAATGAAGAGGTGCCTTTTGGATTAATAGTTTGGGATTCCTTAGCAGCAACTCCTGTGGCTTCTGAGATGAGTAAGAAGGATAAATTTTTTGATTTGCAACCAGGTCAACAAGCTAAAGTATTAAGCGGTTCATTGCGTAAAATAATAAAAGATATAGCTGAAAGTAATATCGCTTTATTATTAATAAACCAAATGAGAGAAAATGTAGGTGTGTTTTATGGAAGTAAGGATATTATGCCTGGCGGTAGAGCAATTAAATTTTATTCTACTTTAATATTGAAATTAGATAGTATGGGTAAAATAGAAGAGGACGGAGAAATAATAGGATTAAAAAGTAAAGTAGTAGTAGAGAAAAATAAAATAGCTTCTCCTTTCAGAACTGCTGAATTTGAACTTTCCTTTATTGATGGTATAAGAATACCACACTCTTATTTAGATGTTTGTGTAGAAAAGAAATGGGTTAATCAAGGTGGTGGTTGGTTTGAAATACGAGATGAAGAACTGCAGAAATTCTATAGTGGTAAGTTTAGAAAGTCTCAGTGGGTAGAAGAAATATTTAATGTTGAGTTGAAAGAAATTATAGATAAGAAGTTGTGGGATGAAGTATGAAAGCGATTATAATTGCCGATCTCCATGCTCATTTGTATAAGGAGTTTGCAAAATCAGATCCTTATTTGGTTAATTCAAGATTAAGGAATTTAGATGATCTTTTAATTTGGTTGAAGAATAAATGTGAAGAAAGTAATATCCATAATTTTATTATTGCTGGTGATGTATTTCATTCTCGTAGTTCTGTTCCTTCTCCTGTTTTATCAACAGTTTTTGAATCATTATCCTCTTTTAAATCAATAAATGTTTATATGATTCCAGGCAATCATGATCAATGGGATTACAATTTTACTTCATTAGATACCTTTTCTTCTATTGCTTATGTTTATAAAAGCTTTGTTATTAAGGAAATAGAAGGAACTACTGTTGCTTTTTTACCATATAGAGAGAATGAACAGGAGTGGATGCAACAAATATACCCTGAAGTAGATTTAGTAATTGCACATTTGGGGATTTCTGGTGCTAATGTAGGTAACCATCTTTATCAAGACTCTTATTTGACCACAGATATTTTACAGAAGTCTTTTCCTAATGCTCAGATGTTATTTGGTCATTTCCATATTCATCAGCATTTGACTGAAAATATATCTTATATAGGTGCTGTAATACAGCATTCTTTTTCTGATGCATCTTTTACTCCTTATTTTGCTGTTTATGATGAGGGTAATATAGAATATATTGAAAATGATATTTCTCCTCGCTTTATTAAAATCGATTTAACAGAAGATAATATTACTGAATTAAAATTAGACTTTAATAATTATTACTGGATTAGCTCTGATATTCCTGATAAATTATTACGGAAGGAGTTGGAGAATATGGGACTAGATATTAGTCATTTTAGACTGCAACAAAAACATAAAAAATCTCAAGTTGTTAAAAGAGCTTTGGATGATCAGAAAATGGGATACGAAGATATGATTAGAAAATATGTGGTTGAAAATAATAATCAATTACCTGTTACTGAAGAAGTTATTGACTATGGAATTAAAACTCTGAATAAAGTAAAGGAAAGAAATGATATTTAATACTTTAACTATTAAAAATTTCTTTTCTATTGATAATATTACTCTTCCTCTTGACACTAATGATTTAACATTGATATTAGGTGAGAATAGAGATGGAGAGGGAATGGATTCAAATGGTTCTGGTAAATCTTCTATTGTAGAAGCTTTTGTATGGGGATTATATGGAACAACTATAAAAGGTGTTAAAGCTGATGAAGTAATTAATATAGTTAATAATGAACCTGCTGAAGTAACAATTACTTTTACTGACAATGGAAATAATTATGTGGTTACAAGAAGAAGAGAATTTGGTAAGAGTGATTTATTAATAACTTGTAATGATCTTATTTTAAATAGAGGCACTGCAACAAGGAATCAAGAGTTATTAGAAGAAATATTAGGAATGGATTTAGATTCCTTTTTGAATTCTGTTATTTTTTGCCATAACTATGCTAATGTATTTACACAGGGGGGAGATGCACAACGGAAAGAGATATTAGAAAAAATATTAGGTTTAGAAATATTTTCTCATTGTTATGAAGAAGTAAAAAAGGAATATGATGAAATTAATAAGCAATATGCTATAATTAATAGTAATATATTACAATTGCAATCTAAGTCTGACTTAATTATTAAAGATATTGAAAGAATAAATACAACAATAGAGGAAAGAAAAAAAGAGTTTGAAAATAAAAAAAAGGAAATATCATATCAGATAAAAGAGAAGGAAGAAGAGGTAGAAAAGTATAGTAAAATATTAGAAAATTTAAATTCGGAATTAGATAAAGTAAATAATGAAATACAACAATATGATTTAGAAAGCAAGAAACAGTCTGAACAAATAAAGAATAAATTAAAAGAAGCTAATGCTAAATATGCTGAGTTTCAGTCAACAAAAAAGATAATACAGATAAAGATAGAAAAATTACAGAATAGTATTGATAAATTAGCAGATCAATATTTAGGTAAACCGTGTCCTACTTGTGGAAAAATAATAGAAGAAAAAGATTTGACAAAAGTGCTAGCTTCATCAACTAGGGATTTAGAAATAGAATTAGGTAAACTGGAAGAGACAAAGAAGAATGTAGAAGAATTAGAAATCTTTCTTAAACAGTTAGAAGAAGAAGAAAAGAAATATGACTTTTCACAACTGGAAACCTTATTAAGAAAAAGAGGAGATTTGTTAAAGGAAATAGGAAACTATAAGTCTTTACATAGTGCTTCTTTTAATGCCCTTTCGACTTTAATTTCACATAAAAATGAATTGAATTTAGAAGATGAATTGCAAAAGTTGCAAGAATGGAAAGAAGAAAAGGAGGAAGAGTTAAAAGAAAATAAAAATAAACTACAGCAGTTATTACAGGAAAGAGAAGACAAGGAAAAAAGATATAAAATATTAGAGTTTTGGAAATCTGGATTTAGTAAATCAGGAATCCAAAGTTGGATAATTAACTCTTATATTAACTTTTTAAATCAAAGAATTAATGAGTATATAGAAGCATTAGGTTTTACTGGAATGGAAGTTTGTTTTGTTCCTACAACTTCACAAAAGAAAAATATGGAAATAGATAAATTGAATTTAGAAATAATTGTAGATGGAAATAGTATGAGTTATAATTCTTGTTCTTCTGGTGAAAAGAGGAGAATTGATATTGCTGTCTTATTTGCTATACAAGATTTAATTAGGTCTAGAAAATCAAAAGAAGTAAATGTATTTTTCTATGATGAAATATTTGATACATTAGATGACAATGGGTGCGAGAATTTAATATCATTACTAAAAGAGATACATCAAGATTCTACTGTTTTTGTAATTAGCCATAATAATGCCTTGAAGCAATATTTTGATGACACTTTATTGATTGTAAAAGATGGAGGATTATCGAATCTTGCAATTTCCTGAGGATTTTTTAAATAAAATAATATGTGGTGATTGTTTAGAAGTTTTAAAATATATTCCAGATAATAGTATTGATTTAGTATTTACTGATCCACCATATAATATTAGTGAACATAATAAAAAATTTAGAGATTACAGAAGTGGTAAGAATGGAGATATTACGATGGATTTTGGGGAGTGGGATTACAATTTTGATCCTATTCCTTTCTTAGAGGAAAGTAAAAGAGTTTTAAATGAGTTTGGAAGCATTGTTGTATGGATGTCTGAACAGCAATGTGATATCTATGGGAGATGGTTCAGGAAAGAAATGCATCCAAAGCAAATATTGGTGTGGGTAAAAACTAATCCTTTACCTCAATTTCGTCTCATAGGATATCGACAAGCAACTGAATTGATGTATTGGGCTTTAAAAAATAAGAATACTAAACGTAATCCTAATTTTATTTTTCTTTCTCAAAAAGAAATGTTAAATGTATTTTATGCTCCTATTGTGGGAGGAAAGGAAAGGATAAAAGATGCAGAAGGTAAGACTTTACATCCAACTCAGAAACCACTGTCAGTTACAAGAGAGATCATTAAAAGACATTGTAGGGTAGGAGGTATTATTTTAGATCCATTTGCTGGTGTAGGAACAACTTGTGTAGCAGCTAAAGAATTGAATAGAAATTTTATTGGTATTGAGATTGATCCTAAATTTTGTGAAGCTGCTAAACAAAGATTATCTCAAGTACAACCTAATTTATTTGCTCATATAGGAGAAAATAAATGATTTATCCTGATGACTTTGTTAATAAAGTAATTTGTGGAGACTGTATAGAAATTATAAAAGAAATTCCAGATAATAGTGTTGATAGTATTGTAACTGATCCTCCTGCGGGTATTGCATTTATGGGTTCTGATTGGGATGATTTTACATCTATTAAGAAGACTAAATCTCAAGCTATATCTTGGATGAATGCTGGCGTTAAGTTTTCTAGTAAAGGATTGTTTGAATTTCAAGAATTTATTTATCAAGTTTTTTCTGAGGTTATAAGAGTGCTTAAACCAGGAGGGCATATATTAGTATGGGCGCTCCCTCGCACTAGTCATCATACAGCTATGGGAATTGAAAGAGCTGGGTTTGAAGTTCGAGATAAAATCTATTTTGTCTTCGGTACTGGCTTTCCTAAATCATATAATATTGGTAAAGCAATAAATCAATCACAAGATAATTCAGAAAGTTCTCAATGGGAAGGGTGGGGGACATCTTTAAAACCAGCTGTTGAGGAATGGATATTGGCTAGGAAACCTTTAAGTGAGAAAAGTATTACTGAAAATGTTTTAAGATGGGGAACTGGGGGATTAAATATTGATGCTTGCCGTATACCTTTGGAAGATGGAGAAAATTTAGCTATTGAAAGAAAAGGAGATAAGAAGTTAGATACTAATAATCAAGGTTGGGGTTTTAAAGCAGTTAGTAGAGGAAATGAGGGAAGGTTTCCTGCTCATCTTATTCTTGATGGTTCAGAGGAAGTAGAAGAGTTATTTCCTATGACTAAAAGTGGACAGTTAAAGAAAGGACATAAGAGAGGAAATACATCATTATACTACAGTAAAGGTGGTGGTGTAATTTATAGGGATTATGGTGGTGATTATGGTTCAGCTTCTCGCTTCTTTAAACATTGTCCTATAACTGAAGAAGATTTGAAATATTCTAGAATTTTCTATGGTAACAAAGCAAATGGAAAAGAAAAGGGAAAAGGTAATAATCATCCTACTGTAAAAAGTCTAAGTCTTATGAAATATCTTTGTCGTTTGATTACTCCTCCTGGAGGTATAGTGTTAGATATGTTTGCTGGATCAGGGACTACATTAGTTGCTGCTAAGCAAGAAGGATTTAATTTTATTGGAATAGATAAAGAGTCAGAGTATTGTAAGATAGCTGAGAAACGATTATCTCAAGTACAACCTAATTTATTTGCTCATATAGGAGAAAATAAATGATTTATCCTGATGACTTTGTTAATAAAATTATAAATGCTGATGCATTAGAAGCTCTTTCTATAATTCCTGATAACATAATTCATTTGATTGTTACTTCTCCGCCCTATAATGTTGGAATGAATTACGGCGTTAATGATAGAAAGAATTATAATAATTATCTAAGTTTTATGAAAAAAGTACTACAAGAATGTTATAGAGTTCTTATTCCTGGTGGCAGAATAGCAGTTAATGTACCATCTTCGATATTGCAATCTTCTTCTTCTCGTATGGCATATCTTAGTTTGGACATAGTTTTGTTAATGCGAGAAGTAGGATTTCTAGATAGAGAGTGGGTAACATGGATTAAAATGCCTAAAGGAGAAATAGCAGGAAGTTCAACTGCTTGGGGTAGTTGGATGTCTCCTTCTTGTCCATATCTGAGAGATGCTTGTGAGTATGTGATTGTTATGGATAAAGAATCACATAAGAGGACTGATAAATCGGGAGTAAATGATGTTACTAGTGAAGAATTTTTAAAGTTTACTTCCAATTGTTGGTATATTCCTCCAGAAAAGAATAGGAACCATCCGGCTCCTTTTCCTCCTGGATTACCTTATCGCTTAATTAAACTTTACTCATGGGAAAATGATATAGTTCTTGACCCTTTTGTTGGATCAGGAACTACTGCTGTAGTAGCTAAGAAGTGTAATAGGAAATTCATTGGAATTGACATTAATTCGGAATTTTGTATAATGGCAGAAGAAAGATTAAAATTAGTCTCTCGTTCACTCGGAATAAAATATGCTTAATTTTGGTTTTTAAATGAAAGTTAAGACGTCGTCTAATTGGTAGGATAAGAGAACTCGGTTCTCTAGATGCAGGTTCAAATCCTGCCGTCTTAATTAAGGGAGAAAAGGAGGTTAAAAAGATGTCCATTTATGAGAACTCGACTGAGGCAAATATTAAAATAACTATTTTTCCTGATTCTTCTATTTATACTGAATTGTGTATGAGGTTACCTGAATTAAATTGCTGGGCTGATGTGTTAGGAAGAACTGATACAACCAAATATCGATTGTTTAATGGTAATATTCTTGGTTTCTTTGTAGAAAGTAACGGTGAAGTTTGGGGGAGGATGAGGTTGAATAATTACCCTCCTACGATAGAAGAAATTAAAGAGAAGCGAAAGGAACTGGTAGAAGAAGGAAAAAAGTTTGCGTTGGAGTTAGGAATTTTAGAAGATAAATTAAAGATTATTGATAAGCTTAGAGGATTAAATATTTTTAATCATAAAAGGGAGGTAAAAAAATGAATTTTTCTAAAGATAGATTATTAAAACAAATGGATACTGCAATTCGTGATTTACAGCATTTATTGGTTTCAATGGAAGAGTTTCAAGAAAATGAGGATAGTAATAAGTTACAAAAAAAAGTAGAAGATTTAGAAAAGGAGATTAAATGGTGGCAAGATAGATATAATGAATTATATTGGATGTATTCAGATTTGTTTAATATTCAACAAAGACATATAGTCTTGATGCCTTATCAACCATATATATATCCTTCAAAGACCCTTCCAAATGAAAACATAGAACCATTTTATGTGAGTGAATCCTATTCACCTGATTCTTCTTCTCATTCTTATAGAACTCTTCCAGATTATGTTAAAGAACCAATTCGGTTAAATAAATCCCGTATGTCTGATTCTTCTTCTACAGAAAAGGAGACTAAAAATGAAAGTTAGATGTATTAGCTCACCATCTAATCCAATTGATATTCTTTACATTGCTGGTAGAATATGTAAAAATAAAAGTTTGGACGATGTTTTAGATGAAATTAATAATAAAACAGAAAAAGAGAAAGAAGAATTTGTTAAGAAGTTAATTAAATTAGGACATGAATCAATATTAGAGCATATTTATTATACCTTTGTTGTAGAAGATATATCTAGAATTGCTACACACCAATTAGTAAGACATAGAATGGCATCATATTCCCAGTTCTCTCATAGAAAATTTGATCAAGAAGTAACTTTTATTGTTCCTGGTTCTATTGAAACGAAGATGAATGAGGACGAAAAATTTAATGACTTATTAACTCGTTTTTTAAATCAATCTTATGTTATGTATGCTAGTTTGATTGATATGGGTGTTCCTCCTGAAGACGCCAGATTTGTTTTGCCTAATGGACTATCTTCAACTATAATGTTTACAATGAATGGGAGAGAAATAAGACATTTTCTTAAATTAAGATTAGCTAAAGGCGCTCAATGGGAGATTCGAAACTTAGCTAATGAAGTGTTTAATATTGTAGAAGATAATTGTCCTGTATTAATTCAAGGAATTAAAGAGGAAGAAAAATGAAATTTGTAATAAAAACTTTTTCTGGTTCATCTCCTACTTTATATTTTCCAGAATTAAATTTAGAGAAGGAGAAACTAACATACCATGATTGGAGATACGCTCGTAGTCTCGAAGAAGCAAAAGAAAAAGTATGGTTTGATTCTTGGTATCGTAGGGGGATTAATCATCGGGAAGAAAATGGTAAAGTTATTTGTGAATTGAAGCATAAAGTTGAAGAATATGTAATTGAAATTAATTCAATAGAAGATTTGATACACTTGATAAATAGGAGCAAATATGATATAATGATTAGGAATGATGGGGATTATGATTTTCCTGAGATATATATAGAAGATGATGTAATAGGTTAGTTATAAAGATGATTTTACTAATTTTATTAATCTTGATTATAATTTTTTGTTTTTTACCATTACTTTTTATTAGTTTACAATTATTATTTGATCACTTTAATTTAAGTATTGATTTAACAAAGATTATTGATGTCTTGTCATTTATACTGCTTTCTTTAATGGTGGTATTAGTATTTTGTTCTATATTTTTTCCATATAGATTATTAAAATAAAAATAGAAAAAGGAGAATTGAGGAAGAAGAAATGATAAAGGATTCAGGGAAGAGAGAAGAATTTAATTCTGGAGCTGTAAGAGATGTTAGAGAAGGAAAAGGTAGATTTGATTTAATTTCTCCCTTTGCTCTTATGCGTTTAGCTAAGTGGTATGAGGAAGGAGCCAAAAAGTATTGTGATAGAAATTGGGAAAAAGGAATGCCTTTTTCTCGTTATCTAGATTCTGCTTTCCGCCACTTAACGAAGTTTTTAATGGGAATGGAAGATGAAGATCACCTAGCAGCAGCTACTTGGAATATATTTGCTATAATGCATCATCAAGAAAGGGAAGAAACATATTTAGATGATTTACCACACTATAATAGTAAAATACCTTGTATTTGTGATGTAGAAAAAGAAGAACCTAAGAGAATATATATAGCAGGTAAAATGAGTGGAAGAAATATGGCAGAAGTAATTAAAGAAAGATTCATAGCGATGAGTATGTTATTAGCTAATGGTTTTATTGCTATTGATCCACAAGCAGATCATTTTGCTACTAAGAATTTTAATGTAGATACATTAAATATAAACGAGACTACAGGAGATGATATGCAAGGTATTCTTAATTTAACAGATGCAGAAATTGTGGAACAAGATAAGAAATTAATGTCTCAATGTAATGCAGTATTGGTTTTAACAGGAGATGACATTTCTTCTGGCACTTGGTTAGAATTTGGTTATGCTAAATATTTTCTTAATATTCCTGTAGTCGTAATTGCTCAAAATCCAACTACTTGGACTAGGAATGAAGCTAGTGCAGTAGTAAAAGATATTAAAGAAGCAATTAGCTGGTTTAAAGATAATTTATAAAGGAGACGAGTATGAAATTAGATAATACTTTAATAAAATTTGATGCTGAATATTCAAAAGATAATTATATACCTTTAAGTGAGAATGCAACTAAAATAGTAGAAACAAGATATTTATTACCAGAAGAGAAAAACTGGTCTGATGTTTGTCAAAGAGTTGCTAGATGTGTATCTTCTGGGTTAATTTTACGTAACTTGGAGCTAGAAGCAATTAAAGAATTTGAATTATGTTTATACAATGCTCTAATTAATAGAGACTTTATTTTTAATTCTCCTACATTGTTTAATATAGGTAAGGGTGTACCTACAGAATTATTATATGGTATTTCACGAGATAATATGACGTTAGATAATTATAAAGAAGTATTAAATAGCATGAATGATAAAAATATGTTATCTGCTTGTTTTGTTGTTCCTGTTGAAAATTCTATTGATGGTATATATACTGCTTTAAGACAGTCAGCTTTAATTTCTAAAGGAGGAGGAGGAGTTGGATATAGCTTTTCTAATTTATCTCATAAGGGGAGACCTCTAGACTCTGGAACTGGAGTTGCTTCTGGACCTCTTTCATTTATGCAAGTATTTGATGCTTCAGCTAAGGCAGTAGTGCAGGGTGGAAGAAGAAGAGCGGCTCAGATGGGAATTTTACGAGTTGATCATCCAGATATAATTGATTTTATTTCTGCTAAATCACATAATGATGATAATTTATCTTTCTTTAATATTTCTGTAATGATTACTGATGAGTTTATGAAAGCAGTTAAAGAAGGAACAGGTTTTCAACTTAAAGACCCTGTAACTCATCAGCCTGTAACTATGATAGATGCTAGAGGGTTATGGAATAATATTATTTACTATGCTTGGAAGAGTGGAGATCCGGGATTGTTATTCTTTGAAAGTGCTAATCGAGATAGGTATATAGAAGGTGAATGGATAGAGGCTTCTAATCCATGTATAACTGGAGACACTTTAGTAGCAGTAGCTGATGGTAGAGGTTCTGTTCCTATCAAACAATTAGCAGAAGAGGGTAAGGATGTTCCAGTATATACAGTAAATGACAAAGGGCAATTAGTTATTAGAATGATGCGAAATCCTCGTTGCACCGGAAAAAACAAACCTATTTATAGAGTAACTTTAGATTCAGGTAATTACTTAGATGTAACAGATAATCATAAGCTTTACTTACAAGATGGCACAAAGAAAGAAGCTAAAGATTTGCAGTATGGCGATAAATTGTATGTAATTGAATCTAATTATAAAGAATTAGCAGAAACAGCAGAAATGGTGAATTGTAAAGTAGTATCTGTTGAGTTTATAGGTTATCAAGATGTTTATAATGGCACAGTAGATGATTGCCATAATTTCTTTATTGGTGGATTTGAATGTAAAACTAATAGAGCACAACGACCAAAAGTGAAGTATGTAAGAGTAGCTAATTGCGGCGAAATTATTTCATACTCATATTCTTCTTGTACCTTGGCTCATATTAATCTATCACATTTAATTAATAATAAAGAAATAGATTATGGTAAGTTTTTGTATTTAATTAAATTAGGAACTGAAGCACTAGATTTAATAATAGACATTAATCATTATCCTATTCCTGAAATTGCTGAAAGAACTAAGAGCTATAGACCAATAGGTTTAGGTATTATGGGATTTGCCCATATGTTATTTAAATTAGGAATACGATATGGTTCACAGGAAAGTTTAAAGTTAGCTTCTAATTTGTCTAAACTCCTTACTTTTAATTCTATTATTGAAAGTATAAATCTAGCGAAACAATTTGGAGCATATCCAGCATTTCAGAATGGTGATAAAAGTATATTAGAAACTAATTCGGTGTTGAATAGATTTATATCTGAATATGATAATGCTAAAAGTTTAATTAAAGAATATGGAGTAAGAAATGCTAGCTGGACTATGTGTGCTCCAACAGGAACTTGTTCTCTTATTTGTGATACTTCTTCAGGAATAGAGCCTGTATTTGCTTTAGAACACGAAAGAATATATATTGATAACGATGGTACAAAAAAGAAATTAAAAGTTCAAGACCCTATTTATGCTGAATATTTATCTTCAGGAGGAGATATTAATGTTGACTATTTTGTAGATGCACACTCTGTTTTGCCTGAAGAGCATGTTAGAATGCAAGCTGCTTGGCAAGAATATATCTCCTCTGGTATATCTAAAACAATTAACTTACCTCATACAGCAACTGAAGAAGATGTAAAAAAAGTATATGAACTAGCATATGAATTGGGATGTAAGGGAATAACTATATTTAGAGATGGGTGTAAAGAAGAACAAGTATTATATAGAAAAGATAGTAAGCAAAAAGATAAAATTATTCCTGTTCCTCGTCCAGAAACAACTTATGGGATTACTAAAGAGTTTGATATTGCTTGCGGAACTCTATATATTACTCTTAATTTTGATGCTGATGGTAATCCTATTGAAACCTTCCTTACTTCAGGAAAAGGAGGGGTTTGTAGAGCTAATATAGAAGCATTATCTCGTATGGTATCTATTTCTTTACGCAGTGGTATAGCTAAAGAAGAGATTGTAAAACAATTAAAAGGAATTAGGTGCCCTTATTGTTTGAGTAAAAAGAAAAAATATCTTTCTTGTGCTGATGCTTTAGCCACTTTTTTAGCTAGTACTAAACCAGTGTATTCTATTGAAGTAGAAGATAAGATTGCAACAGATTTAAAAGAAGCATTTGGAGAAAAGGAAGAAAGTAAACAATATTGTCCTGAATGTGGTGCTGAAATTAGGTTCGCTGAGGGATGCGTAACTTGTTTAAATTGTGGCTACTCAAAATGTTCTTAAAGGGAATGATGTAAGTGCAACAATTAACATTAAATCTCGTAAATTATAATAGCTTAGATATAAGCCCTAGTGGTTTATTGTTACAACAGCAAAGGATGCCTTTAAAGGAAAAAATAGAATGGTCAAAAGAAAAGATAAAGGAATGGATTGAATATTGGGGAAGTGATCATGTTTATATTAGCTTTTCTGGTGGAAAAGATAGTACAGTGTTGTTGCATTTGGTAAGGGAAATGTATCCCGATGTTAAAGCAGTGTTTGTAGATACTGGAGTAGAATATCCTGAAATTGTTGAGTTTGTTAAACAGTTTGAAAATGTAGATTGGTTAGAGCCTAAAAAGAGTTTCAGGGATGTTGTAATAGATCATGGATATCCTATTGTATCAAAAGAATATGCGAATAAGATAGAAACAATAAGAAAGTTTTCAGATGATCCAAAAGTGATTAATCATTATAAATTAGGTATAAGAAATGGTGAAAATACTCGTTTCGGTCTTCCTAAGAAATGGTGGTATTTGTTAAATGTAGATTTTAAAATAAGTAGTTATTGTTGTTTTTGTTTAAAGAAAAGCCCTATTTTTAAGTATGAAGGAAAAAATAAGGTTGTGCCTATTTTAGCAATGAGAGCTGAAGAATCACAAAAGAGAGTATTAATGTATTTTGAACATGGATGTAACTCTTATGATAAAAAACGACCATCTTCTAATCCACTTGCTATCTGGACTGAACAAGATATACTTAGGTATCTTAAAGAAAATAACATTCCTATTGCTAAATGTTATGGTGATATTATTGAAGATAGAGGATATTTAAGTACTGCAAAAGAACATAGAACAGGATGTATGTTTTGTGGATATGGATTACATTTTGAGAAGCAACCAAATAAATTTCAAAGGATGAAAGTTAATTACCCTGAGATGTGGGAATACACTATGAAGCCAATAGAGGAAGGTGGCTTGGGAATGAGACATGTTTTGGAAGTATATGGGGTTCCTTATGGTGAGGAATCTTGTCTAAAAAATCAGTTTCATAATTCTAATTACATGTCTAAAGAAATAGGTTAATAAGAGATGATTAGAATTTATATAAAGAGGGTGAAGGTAATGGTAGATTTCAGTAGGTATCAGAGGATGGTGGTAAAATGAACCAATCTCATACTATGAGTTTGTGCTGTGTTAAGTGTGGGAAACCATTAGGTACTGTTTATTACGTGGTGGATGATCAGCCGTGGTGCAGTGAATGCTATCTTAGATTCGAGAAGGAAACTACTCCAGCTTATTCTCAAGGTTGGATATGTCCTCGATGTGGTAGAGTTAACTCACCTTATGTCAATCAATGCCCGTGCAGCATTGATTGTAGAATAAAAATTACATATCAATGATAATGTTTATACTTGTTTTATTTTTTGCAATTGTTTTAGTTTATTTATTAGCTAAATTATTTTTAGCAATGGTTGAATATATATCTGATGCCTGGCGTTCAAAAGAGAAGGATAGGGTAGCTGATATTGTCTCCTCAGTGGTTGTCTTTATTATGTTGGCTGCAGTAATCCTTTTATGGATGTGTGTTGCTTTCGGTTCTTTTGCGTTTCAGGAATAAATCATAATCGTTTATGGTTTAATAGTTAGAGGTGATAAAAATGCCTAGTTGGGTAGTTGATCATGACATTTGGGAAAAAGCTAAAAAGAAAGCAGAAGAGGAAGGTGGATTAGGCATGAGACATGTATTAGAAGTTTATGGCGTTCCTTTTGAATAATTTGAAATAAAAATAGTAATATTTGGTTATAGATTGAGGAGGTAATAAAATGAAATTCATAAAAATGATATCAATTTTAATATGTATGCTTACAGTTTTTCTGTCGTCTTGTAGTGTGGAGAGTACTCCTTTTCCTTCTCCCTCTCCAGATGTTTATGGATTTACTTTAACAGGGATAGATGGAAATATATATTCATTGTCTGACTTTAAAGGTGAGATAGTAGTTGTTTCTTTTTTTACTACGAAATGTAAATATTGTAAAAAAGAAATCCCTATGTTACAAGAACTGGAAGAAGAGTTTAAAGATTTTGCAGTTCGATTTGTTTTAATTAATTATCAAGAACCTTTTGTTACTGTAAATGATTTTGTAAATGAGTATAATATTACATTATTAACGCTATTAGATAGTGAGGGTAAGATTACAGATCAGTATCGTGTTTATGGATTTCCTACAATTTTGTTTTTTGATAGAGAAGGAAATATAAGTGAACCTAGAATAGTTGGAAATGTGGGTAAAGAGACTTTGCGTAAACGAATAAATAAATTATTATCTCAAGGGTGATACAATTGTATATATCAATTTTACAAGTTGATGGTAAATTTCCTAATATAGCTTTGATGAAGCTATCAGCTTGGCATAAGAAGAAAGGAGATATAGTGGACATTTACCGTCCCCTTTATTCTAAACCAGATAGAGTTTATATGAGTAAAGTTTTTCTTAGCTCTCCTGATGTTCCTGAACCTCCTAATTGTGAAATAGTAAAAGGTGGGATAGGATATGATTTGCATAAAACTTTACCTGATGAAATA
>Ga0209720_1001029_pt1 | contig 25482 bp, 23 predicted proteins | sample AD_JPNMR3_MetaG_FD_184426 | JGI IMG/M metagenome (GOLD analysis project Ga0209720, IMG submission 184426) | Active sludge microbial communities of municipal wastewater-treating anaerobic digesters from Japan - AD_JPNMR3_MetaG (SPAdes) (version 2) | ecosystem: Engineered > Bioreactor > Anaerobic...
CGTCAGCAGGCGCAATTGAGCTTATTTGATAGAGTGCTTGCATTTTTTAGCCTGTCCCAGCCATTGCAGGCGGATCCAGTATTAGGTAATCTGCCTTATCCAGTTAATTTAATTACCGTTAATGTATCTGCTCATGATATGGTAACAATTACCAGAGAAATACCCCTTGAAACTGGACAAATAACTCTTGAAGTGCCAGCTGGAAGTCAGCGAACATTTGAGGTAGTAGCTGGTGAGTTAGCAGTTGGAGCTCCAGTTTTTTCAAGATATTATGGTGGTATAACAACCCTTGACCTTTCACCTGGGCAGCAGGTGAATTTGAATATTGAAATGGGGAAGCTTGTTATTGTGAATGAATGGGATCGTAGTTTTGATCAGAATAATAGCCTTTTTATCTATATAAATTGCAATTCACCAAGTTCAATTATTGGATTCAATATTTATTTAAAAATAAATGAACAGTTAATTTTACAAGATACGGTAACTGAATTTGATAATCCAAGTTCAGGATATTATCAATTCTATTACCCCAGCTTTAATGAAGAATATGTAAATAATTATTATTTATCTGGTATTAATAAATATGGAGAAGGTAATAGTGTTCAAAGACCACAATAAAATTATGAAAATACAATTTATTTTACAATATTTGGGGAGGGGAAGTTGAAGATATGAAAAGAGTAATTGCATATTGTTCATTCATAGTTGTTCTACTTACAATAAGCTGCAGCTATGAAAACACAACCACAGTAACCATTGATACTGGGATACGTCAGCAGGCGCAATTGAGCTTATTTGATAGAGTGCTTGCATTTTTTAGCCTGTCCCAGCCATTGCAGGCGGATCCTGTACCGGCTTATGTAAATTTTGAGGAGATGATGGTCAATGTAACTGCTCCAGATATTGATACAATTTCGCTACATTTTAGTTATACTGAAATTGTTAATAATAATGGCAGAATCACATTAGAAGTGCCCGCAGGCAGCCAGCGCACATTTGAAGTTGTTGCGGGTAATGGTGGCGAATCTAGAGTATACGGTGGGATAACCACGGTTGACCTTGTCCCTGGGCAGCAGGTGAATCTGAATATTGAAATGGGGCAGTTGGCTTATACTAGTCCAACATTCAATTATATGTCAAACAATGTCGAAATTATTTATTACAAAAATAATAATATTTCTGCACCAATATTTTTTAAAGTATATCATAATATTGGTGTGGCACAACCAATATATGAATTGATAGATACTGTTGCTGTTAGCTCCCTGGGTTACGATGAGGATAATTATTCAATTACTTATCATTACAGCAATAGTGAAATAAATAGTGATAATAGGATGTTGTACTACATAAGTGCACTAAATAAATATGGTGAAGGGGAAAAAGTGCAAATTTATTAAATATTTAAATTTAAATAAAAGTTTAACTAATAACTTAACCTAAATAAGGTTTTATTGGTTATTAAAAAGTTATTTTATAAATTGATTATATATATTTTACATAATTATATTATATTTTAAGGAGGAAACCCAATGAAACATATGCATACACTGCTCATTATTGCCATCACACTGCTCTTTGCAGCAAGCCCCTTGTTTGCGGCCATTACGGTGGTAAGCGTTAAGGGGGAGGCACTGTACAGTGATGGAGCTGCGTTTAAGGCACTGCAAAAGGGCATGCAGCTTAAAGAAGGCACAAAGATCCAGACTGGTGCAAAGTCAAAAGTAGTGCTAGATATTGATGGTCACATAGTGACTATAAAATCATTTACCCTTATCAAGGTGTACAAAAACATTGCCAAAAAAGATGAGTCCACCAACAGTCTTGGGCTGGCGTATGGCAGCATTAATGCCAAAGTTAAAAAGCTGCCACAGGTAAAAACAAGCTTTTTAATTACCACACCGGTTGCAACGTCATCCGTACGCGGTACCGAGCAAAATGTAAGTTTTGGGCCTGGGTTTGGCATGCAGGTAACCGTTCCTGAAGGTGAGCTTAACGTGCTGTCTAATGGCGAAAATAAAAAGGTTGGTGGCAACCTGGAGTACAGCAAGGGAACCGATGATCCCCGCAGTGGCGACCTTACCCAGGGGATGCAGAATACCTACATAGGCCAGATGGCACCGGGTAACCTGACACCTGAGGAAAAGGATATGCTAAACCAGTATGGCGATCAGCTTGTAGATTCCACACAAACACCGGCAGATGTTCTGGATAACACTGGAGGCGCCGCAACAGTAAATATGAATTTAATATGGAATGTGCAGCCGTAGTAATTTTATGGAACATACTCTTTGGGGATTGTCCCAATAGTCGTTTCGATACAAATTTCGCAACGCTCATTGAGTAATTTTGCCAGATTTTGTGGCAAAATTGTATCGAAATGAGCGAGTATTACGATATAATGTTTGCAAAATTTACTCAACCACCTCTTTAGGGACAGCCCCCATTGCAAACGTATTATCATTGCTGAAAATTATGGTATCCAATCAGTTCTTGTTAAAATCAAAAGTGAGATTGATTTAAATAGAAAAGAAAATTTTATTTTCATTGAAATATACCAATAACCAGTACAAAGGAGGATACATGCGAACACTTACCATATTACTTTTAACACTGTGTATGGCAAATGCAACCTTTGCCCAGAGTGCAACATTAGCTCTTAAAGTGGCTCAAAAACCACAGGCAACGGTTGAGGATGCAATGATATTGTATTTGCAGGTTACTAAAGGAATAACGCAAATTAAAACGGAAGAGTTAATATCTCAGGGACTATTACCGCGTGGTGTGAAATCTGAAACTCCTCTAACCAAAGGTATACTTGCATACATGATTGCAAAACAGGAACATATTACCCAATCACTTATGTTTAATATCTTTAAAAGCAAGCGCTATGCTGTTTTTGCTTGTATTGCAGCAGGGTATATGCCACAGGGTTCGGGTGAACTTGATCCGGTAAGTGGGGTTGAATTGCTTGAAGTTCTGGGACGAGTGGGAGGTGAAGAATGAAAAAAATACTAATACTTTTTTTGGCGATAGTTACTGTTAATTTATGCACCTTCCTCTATGCACAGGAGGAATACATTCCACTGCCTGATGTTGCCGGTGACCCCGATTTAGCTACTGCAGAAAAACCCGTGCAGCCGTTTACATTACGGTATGGTGGATGGATTACGCCGGTGGTTATAGACCAGCGTACAACCGACACCGATTTGATGACATCTATTACAACAGCCCGAGTGTGGCTGTCCAGCACATTGTGGGCAAATGCAAGCCTGTATGTGCGCGTTAAGGATAGCTTTTTAGCAGTAATCCGCGAGCAGGATGTTAATATTGATAATACCAGCAACGTATTCGACTTAGATATAGCACAAGTTACAATCCCGGTCATGAAAAATAAGATGCGTTTGGTTTTAGGCCGCAAGTACTATGTTACCGGCGCAGGGCTTGCGCTCAACGGCAGGGGTGATGGTGGTGAAGTGCAGCTGTATTCAAAATATGGCGACCTGAAAGCATTTGGCATGTACTCAGGTTTGCTTAATAAAGATGATAACCCGTATGGGTTGAGTTCTCGCGATATAGCTGATGGCGCAAAGCGTATCTTTGCAGGTGCACAGTATTCAAAGGATTTTCTGTTTAATAATACCGTTTACCTGTATGGCCTGATGGAAATAGACAAACAGGATGAGGAAGCTAATAATAAATCAACCTACGATGCACAGTACATTGGTGCTGGTGTTAAGGGTGTGGTAAGCGATTCACTGTCATACTATGCTGAATATGTTTACCAGATGGGCACATCCTATGCAACAATTGTACCTGGTGTTCAAGAAGAAAGTGATATCAAGGCAATGGCAGTGCTGGCGGGATTGCGATATTTTATAAAGGCAGCCTACCGTCCGTTAATTAATCTACAGTATGCGTATGGTTCTGGGGATGAGGATGCAACAAGCTATAGCAATGCTACGGGCAATACTCTTGATGATGATACTCGCTTCATGTATTTTGGTACATTTCTGGGAGGTTTTGCACTACGTCCGCAACTTGGCAACCTGCATGTAATCAGGCCGGGTATTGGATTTTCGCCATTCTATAATGGTGGTGACCGTATAAAGGCACTGAACCTGGTTTTATATTACACATATTACATGAAGGATAAAAAGGAATCTCCTATCAGCGGTGGGGATGCTCCTTTACCAGAATCATTTGTAGGTCAGGGTGTTGACCTCATGTTGCGCTGGCCAGTGTATTATGATTTTTCATTCTTTGCAAATTATGGATTATTTTTACCGGGTGATGCATATCCATCCGGTACACCAGAGCGCCATTTCATCATGGCCGGTGTAAATATTGTATTTTAATTTGATAATAGAGTTTTAATCATATAAATGCTAAAACGCCATGCATCGTACAAACGTCATGCATGGCGTTTTTACTTTTATGATACATTTTTTTCTATATCTTCAATAGTATTTTTTAAAGGTGGTAAATCTTCATGAATGGTTCGCCATACTATTTCTAAATCAACACCAAAATATTGGTGAATTAAAAGATTGCGAAAATCAACAATATCGCGCCATTGAATATCTGGATATTTTGTTTTAATGTTATCCGGTATGTTTTTAACCGCTTCGCCAATGATTTCAAATTCTCTGATTACAGCCATGTATGTTTTTCTATCGTTGATAAATTCATCAAATGTCATAGATGTAATGTAATTATTAATAGCGTTAATAGAGTCTTTGATATCATTGAGATATAGCAATATCTTTTTGTTATACATAAATTATATCTTTTAGTATTTCATCTTTAACACTTTTTTTTATAGTGTGTTCAAAACCTATGTCAACTTTGCGTTTTAAAACATGTTCTAATTCTTTTTTAAAGGCTAGATAGTTGTGTATATTCTTTTTTTCATTTTCCATCATAATTATTAAATCAATATCACTGGTAGAAGTATATTTATTTTTAGCAAAGCTCCCAAATAATCCAATTCTCATTACACCGTATTTATACTTGAAGTATTCTTTATTTGATTGTAAAAAATTAATAAGTTTAGTTTTTGTTAATTGATGCGATGTATCGTTATGCAATACAATGCGTTTCATTTGATTACTCATAAGCTTTTATTCATTTTTTAGTAATATTTTGCAACATTTATCAATTATTAAGAAACAAAAATAAAAAATGAGTGTCAAGATAAATATTTGAAATGTATGTAAATATTTATAAAATGAAATTTATAAACAGGAGAAATTATAATCTATGAACATACATCAAAGACTAATAGTTATAGCTTTTTTCATAATTACACTGCTCCCCATGAACTATCGCCCATGTTTTGCAAATCCGTTGCTGGAAAATATTAATGTTGAGCAGCACACACTGCCTAATGGCATAACGTGTTTACTGGTAAACCGTGGATACACACCAACGCTTGCATTAATCATTTCGTTTAAGGTGGGTTCGGTTGATGAACATTATCAAACTGCAGGTGCTGCACATCTGCTTGAACACATGATGTTCAAAGGTACAAAAACAATTGGCACCACAAACTTTCAAGAAGAACAAAAACTGCTGCAGCAGATTGAAGCACTGGGTGAAACAATAGATAAAATTTCATTAACAAATCCAGAAAATGTGCAATTGTCGCAGTTGAAACAGCGTCTGCAAACATTGCAGGAAAAGGCAAATGCGTATGTGGTAAACTCAGCGTATGATGCCATCTACACGCAGGCTGGCGGCATCAACTTTAATGCAAGCACATCACGCGACATGACGCAGTATTACATTGAGCTTCCCAACGATGCACTTGAACTGTGGGCAAAATTAGAATCAGAGCGCATTAAGGAACCAGTATTCAGACAATTTTATACCGAACGCAACACCGTGTATGAGGAACGCCTTATGCGCTATGAATCCGACCCACAGAGTAAATTGTTTGAGGATTTTTTAGGTATTGCATTTCTTGCACATCCTTACCGGCATCCCACCATTGGTTATACATCAAATATTCCGTTTTTGTCATTGAGCCTGGTGCGCAAATTTTATTTTGACCATTATGTACCGCAAAAGATGACCATTACCATTGTGGGTAAGCAGGATACAAAACAGACGCTGAAAATACTGAAACAGTATTTTGGCACAATACCACAGGCATCAGCACAGGATTTTGTTGCTATACAAGAAGATAGTAAAAACACAAGAAGGCTTGTAACATATGCAGATGCAACGCCGTATCTTTTAATTGGCTGGCATAAACCCACCATGCCACACTTTGATGACTATGTATTTGATGTTATTGCTGAAATACTTGCCGGTGGCAAAAGCTCACGGCTTTATAAGGCACTGGTACTTGATAAAAAGATTGTTTCGCAGGTTGACGCGTATAACGGGTATCCAGGTTCACGGTATAATAATCTTTTTATACTTGAGGCAACGCCAAAAGATTCTTCACAGTGTGAAGCGGTGGAGGAGCTTTTATACCGCGAACTTGAGGCGCTTGGTACCACATGTACTCAGCAGGAAATTGATGCAGCCATACGCCGCCTTGAATCCAGTCTGATCTTTGATATTGATACCAATCTGGGAATAGCGCGCCTTGTAAGTTATTACCAGACAATTACCGGCAACTGGCACTATATTGTGACCTATAGCGACAGGTTGCGCACAATAAGGTGTGCTGACATCAAGCGTGTACTTGATACCTATTGCAAAAAGGAATGGGCTACCGTTGCAGTGTTGAAAAAACGGTGAGGATGTTGGTATCTGTTATTGCGTCATTCAGACCCCGATGTGATTGGGGGAAGAATCTTATTCTTTTAACAATCAATTGATTTCACCAGTACTCAGGGTGGCTGTACGTAATAGATAACATTTTCAACGGAGAATGCATAATGGTAAAGACAATAAAAACAATAATCATACTGACAATACTTATCATACCACTGTTTGCTCCAGCACATAGCCTTATAACACTGCCACATATTGAAACCATTGATAGCAATGGTGTTCCGGTATTTTATGCACAGGATACATTGCCCCAGTGCACAGTGTATGTTTCTATTGGAGTTGGCTCGTTATATGAACATGCAACCAATGCCGGTATTAGCCAGATGGCAGCGCTGGTGCTATCGCTTGGTGGTTCAAAGAATTATCCCAACATAAATGAATATATTGACGCAACGGGGGGGCGCTATACAGTCAGTGCCTCGTTTGAAACGCTAACCATCAGCATGCGTGTCCACCAGGATGAGGCTGCACAGGCTTTTACAATCCTTGCTGACATCATAGCCAATCCGCTTTTTGAAACACAGTTAATGCAAACAGCGCGCTTCATGCTGAAGCAGCAGATACAGCAAAAGCAGGATGATCCAATGACTATTGCCATGGAAAAAGCACGGCAATATGTATTTGGCGATAGTGGCTATGGAGCAGTTATGACCCCTGAATCGCTGGATGCAATTACCGTTGCTGATGTAGAGCAGCTGTGGAAGAAATACGTTGTAAAGGAAAATGTGCGTATTGGCATTGTAACGTCGCTGATTAAAGGAAACGTCATGCAGCAGGTAGCTCAATTGACGGATGCTATACCTCACGGTGAGGCTGTTGATTACCCTGTCGATATGCAAAATGCAAAGAATACTATCAGCACAAAAAAAATATATTTTATTGAAAAGGATATACCGCAGTCAACGATTGTCATTGCAACGGTTGCTCCATCAATTAAAAGCAACAACCGCTATGCACTGGAAGCTGGTAATTACATACTGGGCGGTGGTTCGTTTAATTCATGGCTCATGGATGAAATACGGGTGAAACGAGGATATGCGTATTCCACCGGATCAATTGTACGCATGCGGAAAAATACTGGATTATTTTTAGCCTACGCACAGACTTCAGCAGCAACGACACTGTCAACTATCGAAATTATGGAAAATGTTTTGGCTAATTTTGCAAAAACAGGCCCATCACAGCAGCAGTTGCAGTGGGCAAAAGATGCATTGCTGAAAAGCTATATCTTTGAGTTTACATCGTTGCGTGATATTGTACAGTACTACATGTGGCTTGATTACAATAAGCTACCAGTATCCTATATTCAGAAATATCCTGACGGCATTACATCTGTAACAAATAATGATATTACCCGTTCCTTTGAAAGTATTGCCAGTGGCTATATTATTGTGGTTGTGGGTAACAAAGATGTTAAACAGCAATTGGATGCTGGTAAAATAAACTATAGTGTTGCTAAATAATAATATATTTTACCCAATAAAGGATTTACTTGTACTGATCATATCTTCAATTAGAGCGCAGTCAGATAGAATTTTATTTGCTTCAGCAAGTGTATTATCAATGGATATTATTGCATCGGAATACGTTTGTTTTTGAAACGGTGTCATGTTCCGTTTTTCTTCAATGTGCTGCTGTTCCAGTAAAAAGCGTATATCAGATAATATTTTTATGATGGTTTTGTATGCATTCCTGACCTGATACCACATCTCATAATACTTTACATAGCGCAATTTTGAAGATTCAGAAGGTATTTCATCAAGTATTTTCCGGTGTTTTGTATCTAATTTTGATTGATAATAAATTATTGATCGGGGATAATTATTAAATTCAGTATAAAGCTCATTGATTTTTTCAAGTGCCTGTATGCCATCCATATCTAAATTTCTGAAGTAATCATTCATTGTATTCCATGTCATTTTGTCCGTATCGGAAATGATATTGGAATTTGCTATGCTGACGATAATCCCATTAAGCCGGTCTTTATGTGTCCTGGTAATTTCAACAATATGGTTAATGCACATTTCAGGGTCAAATTCCATAGCTTCGCCTAAATAGTCGTCCTGATGTGCACTTTCAACTTTTTCAGGTTTGCGCAGCAACTTCTGCGAAAAATATGAAGCATGCTTTTTAGGTGTGCGCATGATTTTTACTATTTCTATTTTTCTTTCGGCTCTATTATATCTCAACCCATACATGTTACCATATTTGTCAATATACCGGTTAGCTAAATCAAATGTACTTATTTTTGATGTATCGATCTCTGATATATCGTCTATGCGGATAAATCGTGTCTTCATCAGTGTTTATACCTGTGACAGTATTTCCTCAGGTAACAGTTCATTAAAGCGTATAGCAACGTAACTATCGCCCCTGACTTTTTTTGCTGCATATCGTTGTGCTACTTCGGAAGGATTATTTTGAATCATTCCTGTGCGTACAATTTCACCCGTTAATTCCAGTTTAGTTTTATTAATTTTACAGTACAATTTTACCGGCATCTGTACACTGACGCGGCAGTTACATACCATAAATGCCCCGGATGCGCTGATGTTAAGAATATATCCTTTTGATTTTATTGTTGGTTTCTGACTTGTTGTAACTTTTTCTGGATCACCTTCAAAATAATCAAACTTGACCTTGATATTGCATTCCTTTCGTGGATGTTGACGTTTTTCTGTCATGGCATTTCCCTGTATTATAAAAATTTTTTTATTTTTTCTTTACAGAACACAAAACTGTTACTATAGTAACTTCAGTGTTTTGTCAAGAATTGTTTTTTTTGTTATCAATTTTGATTACATTTTTACAAATTCTTGACAGGTATCTGTAATTACTGTTTATGGCTTACGATATCATGGATACTATCTGTTAGAGGATATATGAAAGACAAAAAAACCAAATTCATTTTTGTTACCGGTGGAGTATGCTCTTCATTGGGAAAAGGTATATCTACAGCTTCATTGGGATTGTTACTTGAAGGACATGGGTATAAACTTTCCATCATAAAGATGGACCCGTATATTAATATTGACCCTGGTACCATGAGCCCGTTCCAGCATGGTGAAGTATATGTTACTGAGGATGGTGCCGAAACTGATTTAGACCTGGGATATTATGAGCGCCTTACCAACGCTAAGCTTACCCGTAAAAATTCTGTGTCCACAGGCCAGATATACTATGAAGTGATCATGCGTGAACGCCGTGGTGATTATTTGGGCAGGACAGTTCAGGTTATTCCACATATTACCAACGAAATTAAAAAGAGAATTTATGATGTAGCAAATGAAGATGACCTTGATTTTTTGCTTGTTGAGATTGGTGGAACAGTTGGTGATATTGAATCAATTCCATTTTTAGAAGCAATACGGCAGATACGGCAGGAGTTAGGTAAAACAAGAGTGTTGAATGTTCACCTGACACTGGTGCCAACAATAACAGTTGCTGGCGAGCAAAAGACAAAGCCAACGCAGCATTCAGTAAAAGAACTTATGGAATTAGGTATATTGCCTGATATACTTCTGTGCCGTTCATCACGGCCGCTTACTGATGATTTGAAAGGCAAAATAGCATTATTCTGTAATGTCTCGGAACGAAATGTTATCTCGGCTGTTGATATCAGCCATTCCATTTATGAAATCCCATATATGCTTCATGAAAATAAATATGATGAGGTGGTGCTTGAGCATTTTGGTCTTCCGGTTAAACAGTTGCATCTTCCTGAATGGGATGCATTTATTAAATCCCTGATGAATCCAAAGAAAAAGGTCACCATTGCTGTTGTAGGGAAATATATTTCGCTGCAGGATTCATACCGCTCAATCTATGAAGCGCTTACTCATGGTGCTGTTGCCAATAATGCAGAACTTGAAATCGTACGGGTTGAATCTGAAGAGATTGAACGCAAATACATGGGCAAACTGGATGAACTTTTTAAAGGGGTTAACGGCATATTAATACCCGGCGGTTTTGGGAACAGAGGTATTGAAGGTAAGATAGCAACTATTGAATATGCCCGTGTTAATAAAATTCCGTTATTTGGCATTTGCCTGGGATTACAGTGTGCTGTTATTGAGTTTGCCCGCCACGTGTGTGGTATGGAAAACGCAAATTCCACTGAATTTGACCCTACAACGCCCTATCCTGTTATTTCGCTTCTGGAAGAGCAGGAACTTATTGATAAGCTTGGGGGTACCATGCGGCTGGGGGCATATTTATGTGTATTTAAAGATGGCACAAATATTAAATCAATTTACAATGCTGATTCGGCAATGGAACGTCACAGACACCGTTTTGAGTTTACCCTTAAATATAAACAGGCATTTGAGGATAATGGCATGGTGCTGTCGGGCTTTCATCCTGAAAATAATCTGGTTGAAACCATCGAATACCGGGATCATCCGTGGTTCATCTGTACTCAATTTCACCCTGAATTCAAGTCAAAGCCTGTAAAGCCTCATCCTTTGTTTAAGGATTTTATCAGGGCTTCGCTTGAAAATATAAGGCAATAATGCAATTTAAATGGACAATTGGGTTGTAATTTTTGTATATTTATGTAAGAATGTGGTTGTAGTAAAGGAATATCTGAATTGAGGAAGATTGTTGCGAGGGAGTGAATGGCTTTCTTAAAGCTTGATGTGGTACAAACCCAGCGTTTACGCCTTACCCAGAGTCTTAGACAATCTTTAGACTTATTACAAATACCTACACTTGAATTAGAGGAAATATTATTGCAGGAACTGGAAGAAAATCCTGTTCTGGAGTGTGACGACACGCTTGATGAAGGATTTGAATCCCTTGATACTGTTGCTAAAAAGGAAATAGAAGGGATTTCGCCAAAGGAAGAATATACTGCAGAATATGAAAGCGAAGATACTCCTGCGTTCGATTATGACAAAAAGAATGTAATGGAAATTGTTTCTCAAGCCGAGACACTGCAGGAGCATTTATTGTCTCAGGCAAGGATGCTGCAACTGGCACCTGATGAAATGACCATGCTTGAAGAGCTTATTACCAGCCTTGATGATAATGGATTTTTACCTGCTTCTATAGAAGATTTGCAAAAAGAATTAGGTGGCGATAGTTCAAAAATAGAAAAACTTCTGAGCATAATACACACACTGGATCCTGTTGGGTGTGGTGCTACCACTGTTACCGATTCATTACGTATTCAGGCACAATACTTTTATCCTGATGATGTCCTGTTGCAACAGATCATAAAGGATTATCTGCCACATATTCAGCGTTATGAGTACGATAAAGTTGCAAAACAACTGAATATAAGTAGCGATGTAGTGAAAGAGAAAGCTATACTCCTTACCAGTTTGACGCCATATCCTGGTGCACACTTTTTTACCCGTAAGCCACTGTATGTACGCCCTGATATTGAGGTTCAGCTGATTGATGATGAGGTCGTTATCAACCTTCTTGATGACTGGATGCCAAAATTGTATATTAATGCCCGGTATATTGAGATGCTGAAGCAAAAAAAAGTTGATGAAAAAACAAGAGAATTTATACATGATAAAGTTAATGCCGCAAGAAATCTTATAAACAATATCAGCAGGCGGAACGAAACACTTCTTCTTGTTGCGTATGCAATAATGAACAGGCAGAAAGAGTTTTTACAAAAAGGGCCAGGCTATTTAAAACCTTTAATCTATGCTGATTTAGAGTCTGATTTAGGATTTCATGAATCCACTATTGCCCGTGCTGTGGCCAATAAGTATGCTCAGACCAGATGGGGAGTTTTTGAGTTTAAATATTTTTTTGTTAAAAAAATTCAATCCATACATAATGAGGATACATCCTCTGATACCATTATGAAACGAATGAAGGAACTTATTAATAATGAATCAAAACAAAATCCTTTAAGTGATGAGGAAATACTTGACATATTGAAGGCAGAGGGTATCCGTATTGCGCGCAGGACTATTGCAAAATACAGGGATATGTTATCTATCCCTGCATCACATATCCGTAAAAAACTATATTTAATGAAACATGAGGGTAACCATGAATCTAACAATTACAGGCAGAAATTTTGAAGTAAGCGATAGCATTCGCGAATATGCTGAAAAAAAGTTATCAAAGTTAACAAAGTATTTCCATCATTTGATTGATATGCATGTATGGTTGCTGATAGAACGTCAGGACCATATAGCTGAAATTACTATTAATGGCGATGGCGTGCAATTTTATGCAAAAGAAAAAGCTGGTGATATGTATTCTTCTATAGACCTCTTGCTTGACAAGATTGAACAGCAAATAGTACGATACAAAGAACGACATTCAGGACATAAGGTTACTCCGTTAAGTGAGCTTGAAGATATAGCTACGTTTACTGTTAAGGGCGAGCAGAGTTCCATTACAGTACGACAGGTCAGCAATAAACCGGTTGATGAAAAGGAAGCATATCTGCAGATGAAACTGGATGGCAGTGATTTTACTTTATTTAAGAAGGGTGAGAAATCGATTAAAGATTCAGTTGATTATATGAATAAAAATTATGCTGCAATTTATAAAGATGGTAATGAGTACACCATGGTTGAAATACCGTTTGAAATGATTCAGGAAAACTCATTTAACCCATCAAAGTTTAATGAATATACTCTTGAGATAAAAAATGATTCATCAGTAAATCCTGATATAAAGTTTAAAAAGAAAAAATCATGTAATGTTAAAATGATGGCAGTTAATGAAGCAGTTATTGAAATAACAAAAAACAACACTCCATTTATTGTATTTTTTAATACTGAAACTAACTATCTCAATATAATTTATAAACACGGCAAAAATTTAGAACTTCTGGTGCCGGCATTTTAATGGAACAATGAAAAAACAACTGCGCATACGTGATATTTTAGAAAATACACAGAAGATTGACCTGCAGCTTACACTGATAACCGGCAGGGAAGGAATTGATAAGGCTATCACTGCAATAGAAATTAACCGGCCAGGTCTTACACTGGCGGGTTTTTTTGATTATTTTGCCTACGACCGTATTCAGATTTTTGGTTTGGGTGAAACAGCATATATCAAGCAGTTATCACGTGAAAGGCGTGAGGAAATTTACGCTAAATTTTTTTCTTATGATATAGTGTGCTGTGTATACACCCATAATGAATATCCCGATGAAATTTTTATTGAGTACGCTAAAAAGCACAAGGTCCCAACCTTTGTGACACAACATCCAACGACCCGGTTTATAAGCTTGTTAACCCATATCGTTGAAGCTGCATTTGCAGAATCAGTAACCATACATGGTACATTGATTGATGTATTTGGTATAGGAATATTGCTTATTGGTAAAAGTGGTGTTGGGAAAAGTGAAACTGCTTTAGAGTTAATAGAAAGAGGACACCGGCTGATTGCAGATGACCTGGTTGAGATTAAAAAAATTGATGAGTCATTACTGATGGGAAGTGGTTCTGAGCTTATACGGCATCATATGGAGATACGGGGAATTGGAATATTAAATGTTCGTGATATATTTGGTATCAGGTCAGTAAGGAACAGAAAGCGTATTGAGCTTGTTGCGGAATTACAGGAGTGGGATGCAAATACCCACTACGACAGGCTTGGTATAGAAGAGCAGGTGTATACCATCCTTGATATTGAAGTTCCGTATATTATTGTTCCAGTAAGGCCCGGGCGGAATATCCCGATAATTATAGAAACTGCAGCACTTAATCAACGGTTAAAAAAAATGGGCGTGTTTTCCGCGCAGGAACTTGATAAAAAGATTCAGGAGTGGATTGCAAGGGAGAATAACAACAAATGAAGGAAAAGAAAGTTAAGGTAAAAAGTGATGCTGGTGTTCATGCACGTCCTGCATCTATACTGGTACGGGAGGCGATGAAATTCCCATGTGATATCTATATCATTAAAGGCCAGATGGAAGCAAACGGCAAATCCATAATGTCAGTGCTGGGTCTGGCTATAACCAAGGGAAGTTCTCTGATAATAAGGGCTAATGGCGAAATGGAAGAAGAAGCTGTAGACCGATTATCAACTCTCATTGAAAATGATTTTGCGGAGTTAGCTTCAAAATGAAAACTCATGGTATATATTGTATAATATGGCTGTTGATTGCATTCATACTGGTATTACAAAGCCCTCTTCAAGCGCAAACAAAGAAAAAAGAAGCTCCTTCTCAGGAACTATCGCTAACTGATGATGAAATCAAGGTGCTTTTTGAAAAAAAGAAGGACCCCCTTTTTGCCGGTATTCTTTCTTTTTATATGCCAGGCCTTGGCCAATTTTATAGTGACGAAAAATTAAAAGGTGCTCTTTTCCTGGTTACTGAATATACCATAGTGATAGGATCACTTTTTTATTTTCTTGATTTTAGTTTTAAAGCTGGAAGTGATTCAGGTTTTAATTTAGGAATTGATGCAAAGCGTACTGATTTAGGTGTCATCAGCACTCAGCGAAAATATCTGTTTTATGCTACAGTTGCCACACTATCACTAATTCATATTTATAACATAATTGATGCAGTTCAAAGCGCCGGTTCCTTTAACACTTCGTTACAGGAAAAACGACAGGAATTGATAAAAAAGTATCCACAACTTAACTTTGGATATAATGGTGATGGAGGTATGTATTTTGGGTTATCGTCTCGTTTCTAAGATAAGTTTGGTTGCAATTATCATACTATCTTTGTTTTCAATTGCATTTGCCCAGAAGGATAAACAAATACAGCAAAATAAAGAATCTGCTGTGCAAAGTAATGGTACTCCTATAATTTTTGAAGAAACTGAGCGAAAGGACCCATTCATAGCGGGTGTGCTGTCGTGGTCATGGAGCGGGTTGGGACAGTTCTATACTCAGAATTATAAAAAGGGCTCAGCCTTTTTGCTTGCTGACCTGGCTGAAAAGGGGGTGCTTGTATATATGTTATTTCATATTTCTGAAAAGTATTCCAGCAGTGATCAGGATGTAAACTGGAGTGATATCAGCAAAAAAGACCAGACTATTGTTGTGGGGCTCCTTTTTTCAATTTTTATTACAAGGGTGTTTTCTGTTATTGATGCTGTTGATTCAGCTCATGACTATAACAGATTGATTTATTATCCATACTGGAAAAGCAAACAGGGATTTAAAACTTCATTTGAGCCTGAAAATAAATCACTATATATAAGTGTATCGTATCCAGTGAATTTTAAATGAAAAAATTAATTATAACTATATTATTGTTATTATATTCTATCAATGTTTTTGCACAGGATATTATTTTTGGGAAAGTTAATTTTAATTCCAATAATCTCAATGTGTTTTTTTCGGTTACTGATATTAAAACCAATGATATTGTTGAGGCATTAAAACGCGGGCTTGAAGGCCAGGTAGAATATACAGTCCAGATTGTTAAAGATCCTTTACTACCGCTGATGCCAAAAGAAATTATCAAATCCATTACAGTGAAGAAAAAAGTAAAATTTGATTTTTTTAATAAGTCCTACATAGTTACACAGGCAAAAGTTCCAATTTCCTTTTACAGTGATGAATCGCTTATTGATGAGCTCTTTTTTAACAGGCAGATAGTTATTGAAGATGGTTTTAAATACAGGAAATCAAATTATTTAATACGTGTCCGAGTTACCTTTACTTCAGTTAAGTTATATTTCCCATTGAATATTATATTTAATTATGTTGTTGGCATCTGGGATTTTGATACTGGATGGCAATATGGGCCAAAACTGGTTGGAATACCTTACTCTGAATAATATACTATGATAGCAATTATTCCTGAAAAATATGGTATGAATAAAAAAGCAGTACTCCCGCACCGCCAAAGATGGACAGAGTGTGCATTAATATTTTGTTTGTAATTTATATTAAGGAATAATTTGTGATACCATGATGTCATTTCCCATAAAAGATTATTTAAAAGAATATGTATCAAAGAAAAATATTAAAAATTCACTGATTTTTATTGGCGCATTTTTTATATTTGCAACTATCATTGCTTTTCTTTTGCCTCCCCAGAGTGAAAATACTTCAGTTGGTGAAGGTTTTTTTGTAAATCTTGTCATGATTGTACCACTGGCTGCTGCAGTATTTTTTATATTAATATCATTTCGTTTGAGGGTTCATCCTGAAGTTATTTACAGCAGCAGTATAAGGACAAAGATAGCATTAGCTCTCATAGTTATTGCTACCGTTCCAACTATACCTATTATAGTCATTACCAGTAATATTTTAAATTCAACTATTAATCAGTTTTTTACTGAAAAAACCATTTCTGCGCTGGAAAAATCTGTTGACCTTGCAAATCAAATGGTTCTTGAAGCAGAAGAAAATCTGGTGCAGCAGTTGAATCAATTGAAATATGATTTAAACAATCATTATGTAAGTACAGAATATCTATTACATCCTGCTTTCAGCCAGCGATATATGTATGCAAAAACATCGTTGATTGTGACACTTGTTGAAACAAAAGGTGTACTGCAAAATAATGTTACATTGCTGCATGCTGGGAACAATAATCCAGATATTGTATCTAATATTGTTACCTTTCTGCAACTTGCACATATTGCTAATATTACTCATTGCAGCAGATTATCTATATTTAATAACATCTACTCTGTTGCTTATACACAATATGGTCCGTACTGTATTGTAATGTACAGATTAATTCCAAAAGATATGTTTGCAACTGCTGATTTTTTAAATACCGCATACAGTGAATATAAGAAGCAGGAATTTCTTAAACCGTATTTTCAGACTGGTATTGGCATAGCGTTAATTTTACTTTCACTGGGTATTATTTTACTTGCTATCATCCTGAGCATCATGATATCGCAAAGTATAACACGGCCAGTGCTTGAACTGGTTGAAGCTTCTGAAAAGATTGCAAAAGGTGATTTCCAGATAAATCTTTCCAGAAAAGAACAGGATGAGATAGCTGCTTTATATGAATCATTTAACCAGATGGCCAAACAGCTTGATCATGGCAGAAAAATGATGTATCAGACACAGAAGTTACAGGCGTGGAGTGATATAGCAAGGAAATTAATACATGAGATAAAAAACCCTTTAACTCCTATTCGTCTGTCGGCAGAAAGGCTTTACCGAAGGTATGAGGAAAATCACCCTGAATTTCCAATCATTGTAAAAGATGCAACCGGCACTATTATTGAAGAAGTAAATATTTTGATGAATATGCTTTCTGAATTTTCAAAATTTGCCAGGTTGCCTGAAATTAATCTGGCCGAAGAGAATATTAATACTATTCTTGAAAATTGTATTGATATATATGGAAACGATGCGATTTCATTTGTTACTAATCTTGATACTAATCTTCCACCTGTTATGTGTGATAAAGCATTAGTGCGCCAGGCTTTTTTAAATATTATTCAGAATTCAATTGAAGCTAAAACAACAGAAATTACTATCACAAGTATATATGATAAAGAAAAACAAGTAATATATATTCTGTTTAAAGATAATGGTGTGGGCATTCCTGAAGAAAATCTATCTAAAGTTTTTGAACCAACATTTTCAACCAAAGAAAGCGGTATGGGTCTTGGGCTGGCTATTGTTGAAAAAATTATTATTGACCATAAATGGAATATAACTTGTGATTCAAAAGGAGATGGTACACAATTTACGATTACTATACCTTTACAATAAGATGCTGTTCAATTAAGAAGCTCTTGTATTGTTATGTGAGATTATTCTATTTATGAGGTATTATGGCAAAGATACTTGTTGTTGATGATGAAAAAAACATTTTAAATACCATGAAAGCCATTTTGCAGGATGAAGGCCATACTGTATATACTGTTGAAAATGGCAATGATGCGGTACAATTTATTAAATCAAATGAGTGTGATGTTGTATTCTTAGATGTATGGCTTCCTGATATTGATGGATTGGAAGTACTGCAACGTATTAAGCAAATAAAGCAGGATGTGGCTGTTATCATGATTTCGGGGCACGGGTCAATTGATATAGCAGTTAAGTCAACACGGTTTGGTGCCTACGATTTTCTGGAAAAACCACCTTCAATGGAGCGGGTGATAACATCATTAAAGAATGCTCTGGAACAGATTGAATTAAAAAGAGAGAATATTCTATTAAAGAAAAATATTACGTTAGAAGATGAAATGATTGGCAACTCGCCTCCAATGCAGGAGGTTAAGCGGATTATTGATACAGCTGCATCAACAAATGCAAGGGTTTTTATAACCGGTGAAAATGGAACAGGCAAGGAACTGGTTGCACGAGCTATTTATCGAAAATCTAAACGCAGTGATAAGCCTTTTGTTAAAGTCAACTGTGCAGCAATACCCGATGAGCTTATTGAAAGTGAGTTATTTGGACATGAAAAAGGCTCGTTTACAGGAGCTGTCGCCCGCCGCTTGGGAAAATTTGAATTAGCAGACAAAGGAACAATATTCCTTGATGAGATATGTGATATGAGTCCCAGCGCACAGGCCAAGGTGCTGCGTGTATTGCAGGAACAGCAGTTTGAGCGTGTGGGTGGCAATGAAGTCATTACAGTTGATGTGCGTGTTATTGCTGCAACCAATGTGGATGTAAAAGAAGCCATTGAACAGGGACGCTTCCGTGAAGACCTTTACTATCGCCTCAATGTTATCCCCATTTATGTACCGCCTCTTTCAGAACGTCGTGAAGATATACCATTACTGGTTGATTACTTTCTGGAAAAATTTGCGCGCGAGCATGGCCTTGGTGTTAAACAAATGAACGACAGTGCCATGGAATTTCTGGTTAATTATTCGTGGCCAGGTAATGTCAGGGAACTTAAGAATGTCATTGAACGGCTTACCATTATGGTGCCATCAGAAGTTATACAGGTACAGGATGTTACCAAACATATTGAGTCCTATGATTATGAGGATACTATTGCCAAAGAAACATCCAGTTTGAAAAAAGCACGTGAACAGTTTGAAAAAGATTATATTATCAAAGCATTGAAACAGTATGATAAAAATATTTCAGCCACTGCCAAAGCGTTGGGAATTGAGCGCACCAATTTGCACAGAAAGATCCGGCAATATCATATTAATATTGACAGGTTATAGCACGCCAGTGTGTATTTTACATCAGTCAAAACTTAACTACAGGCACTATTATGTACCATTTACTTAAAGAAGCAATTGTGACACATATACAGTATGGCAGGCGAACACCACTGGTACTGGCCTATACTGATGAAATCAGTTATTTTTCTAACAGAAAAAATGTTGCTGCACCTGTTGAATTGAATACATTCCAGGAAAAAGTGCAGCATGCGGTGGCACAATGCAATAAATGCAAAACTACAGAAAAAAATATAATCCATGGTGGTGATGCTTCATCAGGAATCATGATAATATTAAACCCGCCATCGATGCTTTCATCTGTTGAAAAGAAGGTGTTGAAGCCTGATGTTGATACGATGCTTGATAAGATGATGAAAGCTATTGGTGTCCATGTTAAAGCCTGCTATGTTACACACATGATTAAATGTGAAAGCCAGCGTGAACTACCCGGTACCATGTTTTCACATTGCCAGAATCTTCTGGCAAAGGAAATAGAACTTGTAAAACCACAGATAATTATTGTTATGGGTGAAATGCGTCCCTTACAGAAGATTGTTAAAAACAGTAGCGGTATCCAGTGGTTTAATATTGAGCACCCTATAACTCTTTTAAAAAACCCTGAATTAAAAAAACCAGCCTGGAATACATTGAAGCTTGTTAAAACTGTGCTGGATGGAAAATAGATATGTTTGTAGATGTTGCTGTAGGATTCCCTGTTGATGGATTTTTTACATACAGCACTGATGATACTAGCATAACAAAAGGGATGCGGGTTGTTGTCAATTTCAACAACCGTAAAACAACTGGTTATGTTGTTCATGTCCATGACGACCCCCCAAATTTTGACGTGAAGCCTGTCATAAAGGTACTTGATACACAGCCTATCTTTGATGATCGCCTACTTAGGTTAGCACAGTTTGTTTCAAATCACTATGTGTGTTATTTTGGTGAGGCACTGGGTACTGCGTTACCTTCGGGAAAATCGTATAACATACGCACAAAGCCATTTACTTTTGGCGATAGCTCTAAAGAGGTAATCCTCACTGAAGAGCAGGAACAAATATATAGGGCTATTATGAACCAGCCACAGAAGGTGCATTGCATTTATGGTATAACCGGCAGCGGGAAGACCGAGGTGTACATTGCTCTGGCAAAGAAGATGATACAGCAGGGAAAAGCTGTTTTGTATTTGGTGCCTGAGATTTCTATTTCCTCACAGATGTTTGAGCGCCTTAAAGCTGTGTTTGGTCAGACATTGGTGATGTACCATAGCGGAATGAATCCAAACCAGCGGCTTGTAAGCTGGAAGCGCTTTTATACTGGCCAGGCAATGATTGCTGTTGGCACACGCTCTGCAATCTTTATGCAGGCCCCTAATTTAGGCCTTATTATTATAGATGAGGAGCATGACAGTTCATATAAAGAAAACAGCACACCGCGCTACCATGCACGCACGGTTGCCTGGTACAGGCACCGGCAGGAAGGTGCAATGCTGGTATTGGGTTCAGCAACACCGTCACTTGAAACACTGTATGCAATACAGCGTACCAGTATTGTGCAGCACCAGTTGAACAAACGTTTTGGAACTGCAAAGCTTCCTGAACTGGAGATAGTAACTGTAAAGGCATCAAATGCACGCACTATATTTTCAAATACATTGCTGTTTTCAATTAAAAAGGCAATTGAGGCTAGAGAGCAGGTCATACTGCTTTTAAACAGACGAGGTTTTGCTCCGGTGATGTTGTGTCAGGATTGTGGTACAGCTGTGCAGTGCCCTCATTGCAGTATTAGTCTTACACATCATAAACAAAAATTGCTATGCCACTACTGCCACTATGAAGCTGTTGTGCCAGAACACTGTAGTAATTGCGGTTCAAAACATCTGGTTATGGTGGGCAGTGGTACACAGCGTGTTGAGGAAGTTTTGCAAAAAATGTTTCCTGCAGCAACGGTAGTGCGGCTTGACCAGGATTCAGCACGCAGAAAAAATTTCCTTCCTGCTGTTGTCAATGATATGATGAATGGCAACATTGACATTCTTTTAGGAACACAGATGGTGGCAAAGGGATTTGACTTTCCCAATGTATCGCTGGTTGGTGTTATGTTAGCAGATATTGGGCTTTTACTTCCTGATTTCAGGGCAGTAGAGCGCACCTTTGCATTGTTAGTACAGGTAGCAGGCAGATCAGGGCGAGGTGAGGTTGGTGGGAAGGTGATTGTGCAAACAATCAATCCGGATAATCCCATATTTCATTTTTTAAAAAATCACGATTATATGGGCTTCTGCCAGAAAGAGCTATCAATACGAAAAGCATTGAACTATCCACCCTATATTCGCCTGGCGCGTCTTGTGGTCAGAGGTGCAAAGGAGGACATTGTGGCAACCGTTGCCGGTCAGTGCAGGGATATATTACAGGAACTATCGCCACAATTTCCTGACATAACAATACTTGGGCCCTCCCAGGCACCATTGCATAAAATAGCATCACAGTACCGGTATCATATTGTGTTAAAATCAAACAATGTTGAAAAGCTAAGTGGCATACTGGCGCAGTGTAAAAAGAAGGTCAACCTGCAGGGAACATATGTAGAGATAGATATTGACCCATTGGATCTTTTGTGAAAAGCAGTGGTGTTACAACATTACACCGTCTTCTGTGGTGCTATCAGATTATGATAATTTTTCTTCCAGTACAATTTTCTTTCCTGCAATAGTCAGATAAAAAATATCATCAGTTTCTTCAAGGCGGTCAAGAATAGTAAATGATGCGGAGCGTTTGAATTTTGCAAGCATGGTGTTATTGCGTACATAGCAATACAGCTCTTTTCCCTTGCGAACATGAAGGGTAGAAACATCAAGCTCCTCTTCCTGCCCTGTGCTTAACGTCAGAATTACCGTTTCAAAATCAGCAAAGCCTTTGAAACGAACGCCTGTCACAAATATTGGGGCATCCTCAACCACAATGGGGTATGTGAATTGTGCATAGTGAATCACATATGTCCCATCTTTTGTTATGTTGATTGATTTATTAAAAAAATCTATAATGCGTTGATTGGTGAAAGGTTGCCCATTGTGAAACCAGTTGCCTTCAGCATCAAGCCTGATTTCGTCAATCTTTTCACCCTGCGCTAAAAGCTTTTTAATTTCATCAGGAATTTCAGGGAATTGCATGGATGCTACACCTTTATTCTTTTTCAAAGAGAGTGTTTTTTCGTATGCTTCCATTGGATGAACGGCGCTGTCCCAAAAGTCGTTTTGATACAAATTTCGTAACGCTCATTGAGTAATTTTGCCATATTTTGTGGCAAAATTGTATCGAAATGAGCGAGTATTTCGATATAATGTTTGCAAAATTTACTCAACGACCTCTTTTAGGAAAGCCAAAAAAATTATTTCAGAGAAAGTTCCTTTTCATATGCTTCCATTGGGTGAACGTTGCTGGATGAAAATCCAGCAAAAAAAGGAAAAAAATTATTTCAGAGAAAGTTCCTTTTCATATGCTTCCATTGGATGAACGTTGCTGGATGAAAATCCAGCAAAAAAAGAAAAAAGTTATTTCAGAGAAAGTTCCTTTTCGTATGCTTCCATTGGGTGAACGTTGCTGGATGAAAATCCAGCAAAAAAAGAAAAAAATTATTTCAAAGAAAGTTCCTTTTCATACGCTTCCATTGCTACTTTACGATTTAGACGTATTTCTTCATTGGTTGGGTCAAGCTCTGAAGCTTTAGTTAAGAACTGCAGCGATTTTTTGTATTCGCGTTTAGCGTAGTAGCAACGTCCAATATTATGATATGCCTGTGCAGTGATGCTATCCTCACTGGAAGATTCAAGTACCTGATAAAAAATCTCCAGTGCCTTGTCATATTTATGCTGGTTGTATGCAATAGTGCCCATTGCAAGAAGCGCTTCGGGTTCATTGGGTGAAATAAGCAATGCCTTTTGGAGTGACTGTACAGCCTGTGCCTGCTGTTTTTCATCCTTTGAACCAGATAGTATAATGCCAATATTTACATAAGCTTTTTTTGCATATTCATTGTTGCCATTTATTGCAATTACTCTGTTGAATGCCTCCAGTGCATAATCATTTCTTCCTTTATTGAAATAGAGCATACCAAGTGTAAACTGAGCTTCCTGCAAATTGGGCCACAGCCGCACCACTTTTATGTATTCATCCAGCGCTAAGTCCAGATACCCTTTTTCATAATACAGGTCAGCAATGGCAAGCCGTGGTTTGGGATTGTCGGGATTATACTGTGCAGCGTCGTTAAATGCTGCAACGGCAAGCTCAGGTTTTCCAGCATGTTTGTAGGCAATCCCTAAGTTATACAGGGTGGAACTGTCCTTAGGATCTATGGCAAGTGCCTTTTTATAAAAGCTAACTGCTTCTTCATACCGGTGCTGATCATCACGGATATTGCCCATATTGGCATAAGCTACTCGGGCATTTTCCGAAACAGGCTCATACACGGTAATCTGCTTGTAATATTCAAACGCAGTATCTAAATCACCTTTGCGGTAATATAATTCAGCTAATCGTGCAATGATGGCAACATTCCTGTTTTGCACTGGCTGCAGGCGTTCAAGTACCGCAATACTTTCATCATAGCGTTCAAGCGATGCATAAGCCTCTGAAAGCCCTTCTAAAAGTTTTTCTTCATTTGCACCAGATGATTCAGCTACTTTGAATTCAGTCAGTGCCTTTTCATACTGCTGGCGCTGCATATACACTATACCTAAATTATAGTGATTAACTGGCTCATTGGGGTCAAGCTGTATGGCCATGTTCAGGTATTTTTCAGCCATTGCATAGTCACGCCTGCCTGTATAAAATGCACCTAAACGGCCATAGGCTAATTTTGCTATAGTTCCTGATGCATCAGCTGTTGCAGCCTTTTTAAAGTATTCCACTGCTGATAATTCGTCACCGGTTTTCAGGAATGTTAGTGCTGTATTGTAGAGGGCTTGTGGGTTGTTGGGTGCAATGTCCAGTGCTTTTGTGTAGCTTTTAATGGCATCGGGAAACCTGCCCATATCAAAGAGTATATTTCCTTTAAGTATCAGTAAATCAGGATTGTTTTCATCAATGTCAATGGCTTTTTCCGTGGTAGCCAGTGCATTGGGATAGTCTTTTTGGTGTCTGTAGGCAAGTGCTAAATTTTTTAAAATAGTGCTGTCTTTGGGTTTATATTTTAATGCTCGCAGGAATGTTTCAATGGCTTTAGTATAGTCGCCTCTGTCATCGTAGATCATGCCAATATAGGTAAGGGCAATAGCCTTATCGCTGTCAGGTACATCGGATGCAACCACCTCATTAAATTCATCAATGGCACTGGTATAATTCTTTTTAAAATAATATGTTTTGCCACGCAGTATGTGCGGATTTTGCGATAGATCCTCCGGGATAAGCTTCTGGTCGCTTAAGCCTGGTAGCAGTGTATTGTCCTGTGCAATGGTTTGCTTTTGATCAAGGAATGATGAAGGTTTTTTTATGACAGTTACTATCGCCACAATAAGTACAACAAAAAGAATAAGGAACAATGCTGCAATTAAGGGATGATATTTTTTTGGTATTGATATGGTAAAACCTTTTTTTATGGATTTTTCATTTTCTATTGAAAAGATGCGCATTCCTTCCTG
>Ga0209720_1001032_pt1 | contig 25456 bp, 29 predicted proteins | sample AD_JPNMR3_MetaG_FD_184426 | JGI IMG/M metagenome (GOLD analysis project Ga0209720, IMG submission 184426) | Active sludge microbial communities of municipal wastewater-treating anaerobic digesters from Japan - AD_JPNMR3_MetaG (SPAdes) (version 2) | ecosystem: Engineered > Bioreactor > Anaerobic...
GGCAGCCGGTCTGTCATGACAGACCGGAAAGAAAAATGATGTATGTGTATTGGATGTCAAGGGTCAAGATGAACTCGCTTACGCTCGCCCTTGACATCCTCAGACATAGTAAATAAATGTAAAATATAGAAATTTAAAGAAAGGAGAATCTAACTTAGAAAAGCTGAAAAATTGTCTTGACAATGGGGGGCATTATAGTATCAAGCATTGCACGAATAATATCATCTATAAATCTCCTTATGTTAATAATTCGCCTTCGGCTTACAACCAATCGTTTAGTTTTCCTTGAGGTAATCCTTCTGCATTTATTTTCGGCATTCTCAAGCCAACTCATTTTAGCTTCTTCTTAAAACCCTTATTTGCATTAGGGTTATACCCTACAGATGCGTAAAAGTTGCATGCATCAACCCTGTCTGTTTCTGTTACAAGGATTATTTGAGTACAGTTTGAATCAACTGCATATTTTTCAATTTCGCGTATTAATGCTTTACCGACGCCTTTTCTTCTATGATTTTTATCAACTATCACATTCTCCAGCACCATAAACGGCTCACATTTACCATACAGGTCTTCACACACAATTCCCATTGCCGAACCAATTAATTCACCATCTAAAACAGCGCTTAGTAAAACATAATTATCGCTTCTTTGCAATTTCTCGAACTGCTTAATCATAGTTTCCACGCAAGAATCTTCATTCCAAAATTGATTATACAGCAATGCCAACTTTGGAATATCATCTACAATCATTTTACGAATCTCCATTTGCTATATCTCCTAAAAATATACGAAATAATCTTCGCGTTATCTTCTGCAATCCAAAATAAAAAACCGTTATCAATCTTTTTGGCAAAATAGTCTACCAGTGTTCTCCTTAATTCTTCTATATTTGTGTTACTTTCATATTTCCAATTTCTTTTAGTAAATCCAGCCTCAACTCAACCAAACTATCAATATCACCCAAATTACCGCGTCGTATCTTTACCAAGGGCACACCTCATTTCAAAAAATAAATATCTAAAAATTTCAACTATCTTGCCAAACTATTCTTAAATCATGCAAATCAATCTTCGATTTTCTATCAATCTAATGCACAAGCAAATAATAAAGCAGTTCACTAACTACATCCATAACTACTTTATGAAAGGTTCTCATATATCATCTTTATTTTACTGCTATAGACTTAAAAACTATTGATGTGTGAAATTCGGTTTTGAAAGGATAAACTTCCTTTGTTAGTCATTTTATCAAATTTGCCAATACTTGTCTACTTTATATCACCAAAAGCTTTTTGCAATGTGTGCGTCATCAAAAAATAAAGTAAGCATCAAACATATACTCCATGAGAGCTCCCTTTTGACGCTTACCCATAACTCGATAATTTTTGAAGTGAAAAAATATTAAATGTATAAGAAATCTATGCCGCCAGTATTTCAAACTAAGTGATGAGCTTACTGTTTATAAAACAAGCTTATAGGGTATTATTTATGCAATTTGTAAAGATTATTATCACTTCTGCCGAAATACTCAACTTCATCACTACCTAAAGCCAGCTCCTCTTTTCCCTCTGCCATCTTTTTTAGTTCTGAAAAAAACTTGGCTATAGGAATCATCATTTGAGCAAAATTTGACCTTCTAAAATGTGGTTGATCGTATATTTCTTTAAATTGCTCATCTCCATACACGCTTATGTAATCTACATAATAAGTATGAAATCCCTCATTTAGCGTGTCAAATCTCGTGTAGAGCTTATCAGCTTCCATATAAGTAATTGACTTTTTATTAATTATGTTTTCCAACAGGTCCCTGGAGTGAAGTCTCAATCCATCAATAACACTAAAATAATCACATCCAAGCAAATAAAGTGCATAGTGTTTATGAATGGAATAATTATATGAATCTGTATACAAGCAATTTATTTATCATATTATCCTCCCATCCTACCACTGCAGCTCAACCAAAAATTATTTAGCTGGATTGAGGAGATAAAGCCTAAGTTGGCAAAAAATTCATCTCAATATCCCAATTTCTGATAATATATTCCCTATTCCCCGTGGTAATTTAAATCCATCCACTTGAAAAATCTATCGTACACTTCTCCTTCATATTCTTCCGTCAACAATGCTTTTTCTCTGAAGACTTCAACCAGCTTTCCATCAACATAATCCTCTACTATCAATGTTTGCATACCCTCATCGTCAGGATCGCCCATCTCTAAATACCTCACACAAGTTAGTTTTCCATCGATATACCTATAATACCGTGTTTCATTTGCTGCGGCACTACTTCTCCAATATCCTTTAACCACTTTTGAGTCTTTATCAAATTCCGGCATGGATATTTCATCCAAATCCGGAGATTCCGTAAATTTCCCGGACTTAGGATCCCAAATCCAAAATCTGCAATAATAATTGGCGTTACCTCTACTCTGAACGTAGCAAAAATCCTTGTATCCGTCAAAATTAGCATCTACTATTTGATAATCTTTAAAAAGCGAATCCAATGTTTTATCTTCTATAACTTGCATCGGTGAAGACAAATCATTGATATCATAAATCGAAATATTTAGTGTGCTATCAAAGAATTCCTCTTCTTCACCTTCTTCAAAAGGTTTCGCTTCCATCACTACTTTGAAGCTATGCTTTCCGTCTCCAATATCGATAGTAAACAATTCTTTTGCGTCTTCACTTGATTTTGGCTCGTTTTGCTCTTCATTACTCTCTGCTTTTTCGTTTCCGGAATTGTTGCTATTTTCCTTCTTCGGTTCTTCAATTTTATTATTTGGCTCTTTAACGTCTTTTCCTTGGTTTGCTGTACATCCCAGTAATCCCAAACATAAAAGCATAATCACTATCACTAACTTTTTCACCTTCATTTGCCATAACTCCTTATAAAATATTCATCTTTATATTTTATATTATAATATTACGCTCCATATCACAATGATTCTTAATACCTTCAATATGCAAAAAGCGAGATTCCAAAGAATCCCGCCATATACCTTCAAATACACATTATTTGCTTAAAAACTTTTCAATCCTGTTTAAACCTTCTTCAATATTTGCCATGGATGTCGCATAAGACAATCTTACGTGAATATCAGTTCCGAAACCGGAGCCCGGTACCAAAGCAACATTTGCTTTCTCCAACAGAGCATCTGCAAAACTGTCGGAACCGGTTATTTTCATACCGTCTATTTCTTTTCCAATAAGCTTCGATATGTTCATCATTACATAGAAAGCACCGTTTGGCTTTATGCAGGATACACCGTTCATTGAGTTTATCCTGTCAACCATGTAATCTCTTCTCTTCACAAACTCTACAGCCATCTCGTCGATTATTTCCTGCGGTCCCTCAAGGGCAGCCAAAGCAGCCTTCTGAGCTATTGAATTCGGATTTGATGTAGCATGGCTCTGAACATTACTCATAATCTTTGCAATTTGCTCGTTGCTGGCAGTATATCCTATTCTCCAACCTGTCATTGCATAAGATTTGGATACACCGTTGACAACTATGGTAAGGTCCTTTATTTTATCGTTAAAAGACGCAATGCTGACATGCTTGTATCCGTCATAAATAAGTTTTTCATATATTTCATCGGAAATAACATATATACTCTTGCTTACGGCCAGGTCAGCTATCGCTCTTAATTCCTCTTCACTGTAAATCATACCTGTCGGATTGCTCGGGCTGTTGATGATAATTGCCCTGGTTTTGTCCGTAATAGCCTTTTCAAGCTTCTCCAATGTAAATTTGAAGCCCTCTTCCTCAGAACAAGGAATGTAAACCGGAACTCCGTCTGCAAGTTTAACCATCTCAGGATAGCTTACCCATGCAGGAGTCGGAATAATTACCTCGTCACCGGGGTTGCATATTGCCTGCAAAGCATTAACCAGGGAGTGCTTTGCACCGTTGCTTATTACAATATTTGAAGGATTGTAATCAAGCCCGTTATCCATTTTAAATTTACGACAAACAGCTTGCTTCAATTCAAGAGTACCTGAAGCAGGAGTATATTTGGTAAACCCCTCATTTATAGCATCTATTGCCGCTTTTTTTATATGATCAGGTGTGTCAAAATCGGGTTCACCTGCACCAAATCCAATAATATCAATTCCTTCTGACCTCATCTTTTTCGCTTTTGCATCTATAGCCAGCGTAGAAGACGGGCTAATCGAAAGCGCTTTTTGTGAAACAACCATTTTATACCCTCCAAAACAATCTGATATTATGTACCTTATTTTAATATATAATATTCGAATTTGCAAGTTATTGATATAAAAAATGCAAAATTATTTTTGACACAAATTTATTGTGTTTTTTTTGCAAACGACATACTTACTATTATTGTTATCATTATCAAACAGAGTTTTTAATACAAATATAGAACTGATTCCCGTCGAAAAAGCATAAGCATAATCAAAATGCAAGTTTTCTATATTATTATTTCAATGGAATATAATTCATCAACTGATTATGTATTAATCAAAACATTATGAGCAAAATAATAACACAAGGGGTTCGTGATGGTTGAGCCAAGAGTGTTATGAGGTCACTATTGCGGCTTTATAACATTCGGCCAAAGATTAATATCAGGTTTCGTCCAAGGTTGACGCTAAGGCTTGATATTAGTCGGCGGGAAGAGTCTTGAATATCTGAAAAATTTAGTTTTACGGATATTCAGATTCGAGCTAAGATTATTATTTATTGCTTTATTATAGCAAATTGACTTGAGCCAAGTTGATTTCGTTATGGCACATTTTAGCAATAATAATAGTCGAGCAAAGGTCTATATAAGTTTCTTTACTTTTTAACTTTTTAGAAGTTCTGAAATTTAACTAGGCCGGCGCAAAGATCATCACGGGCTCCTATTACATATTATAAAACATTCTGAATAACTCTAAGAAAATTCTTGCCTGCAAATTTTTCAATATTTTCGCTTGAATAATTTAGTTTTGCCAGCTCATTAAATATCTTTTCAATATCCTGTACTCCGTTTATTCCTGCCGGCAAACTCTCAATACCGTCAAAATCGGCTCCAAGTCCGATATGGTCAGGTCCTGCAAGGCTTGATATGTACTCAATATGATTAATAATATCCTTTATAGATGCCGTTTTTGAATTGTTCAAAAATTCCGGATACAGGTTAATTCCTATTACTCCTCCGTTATCTTTTATCGCCATTATCTGTTTGTCCGTAAGATTTCGCTTGTGAGCGCAAAGCCTTTGCGCATTTGAGTGGGACACAATAACCGGAGAGGTAGTACACTCTAAAACATCCCAAAAGCCGGTTTTTGATATATGGGAAAGGTCAATTAACATTCCCAGCCTGTTCATTTCTTTAATTACTTCTCTTCCAAAAGGAGTAAGTCCTCCACCCGAAACTTCATCCTTGACACCGTCGGCTATTTCATTGCGAAAGTTCCATGTAAGGCAGATGCTTCTTACTCCAAGCTTGTAAAGCATCCTCAAAACTCCCAAATCCCCCTGCAGAGCTTCACCGCCTTCTATTGAAAGCACTGCAGCAATTTTATTTGCTTTTACAGCCTTATCAATATCATTGTAATTACAACATAACATGATGTCATCTTTATTTACTTCCGTCTGCCTGTAAAACTCATCTATTATCTGCAAGGCTCTTTTTAATGCGTATGCTTGGCAGTATGCCGGGTCTATAAACGCTGCAAAAAACTGAACATAGCTTCCCCTTGCTTTAAGTCTTTCTATGTCGATATGGCAGCTGTTCTTCCGAAGTTCCGCGCCTTTCTCCATTATTTTTGTTATAGTGTCGCAATGTGCATCAACAGTAATCATAAATTTCACTCCCCAAAACATTTATATAAGACCCGTATTTTAAAAAGCCTTGGTACTTATTTTACTTACAAGCATAAATTTTTATTATTTTATTTATAATGTATGCGCATCAACAAGCAATTATGTCAAAACACCTTACCCGTCAACCGGAAAGCAGCCCTCTTTCGGCAAAACTCACATATTGCCCGCCACAGACAATTATGTGGTCAAGCACTTTTATAGAAATGGATTCAAGAGCTGTTCTTATTCTATTGGTGGCTTCAATATCCGCTTTTGACGGATTTAATGTTCCGCCGGGATGATTGTGCGCCAAAATTACACTGCTGGCCTTGTGCCGAAGCGCAGTTTCAACAATTATTCTGGGATATACCTGAGCCTCGTTTATCGTTCCTTCGTGAACCAATTGGGCATAGTTTACCCTGTTTTGCGCATCAAGACAAATAACATAAAAAACTTCATAATTCCTTCCGGCAAAAAGTGAAACGGCATATTGACCGGCCTTTGTCGAGCTGTTAAGCTCAGGCTTGTCCCGCCATTTATCATTAAAATACCGCCTTGAAAGATGGGGTATAAGCGACAGCAATATTGCAGAGTTCTCCCCGATTCCCGGCGTAGTAGCCAAGTCCTTCGGGTCTGCTTCAAATACACCGGATAAGGAGCCGTATCTATTCAGAAGTGTATGAGCCAATTCGTTGGTATCTCTTCTCGGAATTGAAAAAAACAAAAGAAGTTCCAGCACCTGATGCTGTTCAAAACTGTCAAGCCCTTCTTTTAGAAATCTTTCCTTAAGTCTCTTTCTGTGACCTTCGTGCACCAATATTCCCCCTAATAGAAAATAAACCTTATAATCATCTAATATTCTAAAAAGGACTCTAAAAGGCATTCTTAAGCAAAGAAATCTCTTTTACTTCAATGTCATCGCCTTTTTTCTCCATATAAACCTCTATCACATCAAATCTCACTTTTAAATCATTTAAACCGTTTTTGCAAAGATATATCTGGGCAAGCCTTCTTATATTTTCCTGCTTGCGCAAATTTACGGCCTCCCTCGGATAGCCGTACTGAAAAGTGCTTCTTGACTTGACTTCAACGAAGCAAATATAATCCTTTTCCCGGGAAATTATGTCTATTTCGCCCAGTCTTTTAAATCGAAAGTTTCTTTCTAAAATCTCGAAATTATTCTCTTTAAGATATTCTACAGCCGCATCCTCCCCAATTGTCCCTGCAGCTTTTTTGTTATTTACTTTGCCATTCATCTTTTTCTCCATTTTTATCTCTTCTTTTGACCGTATCTTTTATCAACGCTTCCGATAAACACAAGTATTTGCGCCACAATGTCATAAAGCTCAGGAGGTATTTCATCTCCAATGTTCATGGCATTTAATGCGGACGCAAGCTCCTCATTTTCATATATGGGGATGTTGTTTTCCTTTGCCTTTTCAAGTATTTTCTCTGCAATCTCGCCTTTTCCCAATCCTACAATCTGAGGGGCGTTATCCTCGTCCGGCGAATATTTTAAGGCAGCAACCTGTTTTATTTTTTTCTTGCCAGGCATTTAAATTCCCCCGTAAATCAAATTCTGAAGTCAAAACCTTTACTTCGTGTTCTCTCTACTTCCTTTGCCAAAACCTCCTGGACATTTAACAGATTCACCTTTTCATCTATAAGCCTGTATTTGATATTTACCAGCTTGTAGCCCTTTTTTAACAACCCTTCATAAAGCTCAATATAATTTTCTTTGATAAAGTCATAGATTTCACTTTTTTCAAGCCTTAAATTGATGCTGACATTCTTTTTGTTTACGCTTATTAAAGAGTCCACTTGTCCTAAATTTTCTGTATTCAATGACAAAAACACTGTGGCGTTTTGCGGATCAATTCTTTTTCTTCCGTTATTTCTCTTTAATATATAAAGCTCCCCGGTAGTGTTTTTGTCAAATATTTTGAAGGGTATCTGAAAATACACACTATGTCTGTTTAGCTCGTTCAAAAAATTAATATCACTTTTAATGTTGTCAATCTTGTTTAAAATCTCTTGTTTTCCCGGAATATCAGAATCTTCTAAAACTTTACTTACAATTTCAAGCTTTTTATAAATGTCTTTATAAAATTCCCTTACGTTAATATCCCGGCCGTTGGCTTCTTCATCAACCTTTACAAACATTTTTTCAAAAGATTTTTTTATACTTTCAACCTCATCGCGGCCTTTAGAATGGCTTTGGTCCGACACCCTGTTGTCTTCCGACGCCTGAATGGCCCTAAGCAATTCTATAAGCTTTTTTTCAGCCTTATCAGTATTTTCCCTGTAATTGCTAATAGAATCAACAGTATTTTTCTTTAATTGTAATATTTCTTCTTCCTCTATGTCAACATTTTTCACTATTTTATCCAAATTTTCCGTACTAATATCATCACTATCCGGCAATTTAGACTTAAATCCCGTATAGTCTTTGTCACTTTTTTGAGCTATGTTCCCTTCAATATATCCATCCTTTTGCTCGGGATAAATTTTTCCGTCTTCATAATCAATGCCGGAAGCGTTATTATCAGTGTTTTCTTCTCTCTTTTGTGAAGCATAATCCAAGAAATTAAGCTTTTCTAAAATTGTGAGAGCTACATTCTTGTCCTCTATCTGCCTAAGGCTTGAAGCTAAGTCCAAAAGCTCAGCACTTAAATTTATTCTGCCCTCGGCAAACCTGTTTAAACTTGCTATACTCTTTTCTTCGGGAGTGATATTATTTGAAACAAGATAAGCTGCCTTATCAACGGTAAGGTTCTTAAATCTGACGGCCGCATCCACTACTTTGGCAATAGTTTCCGCATTAATTTGAGCCCCATTGGCACGGATTCCGGCCGCAGCCTCCATATTTCTTTTATCAGGCTTTATGCCAAGCTGCATAAGACTGTTTTTTATCTCATCCTCAACATTGGGCTCGCCAACATTTTGTCCTTTATCCTTGAGGATTTCCAAAATCAACTGATTGTTTACTTTGTTTTTTACAATAAAATCAATAATGTCTCCCCTCTTTGCATCCACGGAAGTCATTAAACCGGCATTTACCAAAGTTCCGTCACCCAGCTTTAGGAGTAGCTCATTTGCAGCAATGTCAACTACCCTTGCCCTCAAGGTATCACCTGTATCAAGCTTTGATAGTATATCCAAAGACCCGGTCTGGTTGATTAATACATTTTCAAAGCCTTCTATTCTCATTTTTCTTCCCCCTAAAGCTTTTGATGGAAGTTAGGTCTATACTACAAAATTCTTAGTAAAGCTTACTCTATGTATCGGACAAATACCGTATTTCTTTATAGCTTCAATATGCTCGCCCGTACCGTAACCCTTGTGCTTGGAAAATCCGTACATAGGATATTTTTTATCCATTTCTTTTAATATACGGTCCCTTGTTACCTTCGCAATAATTGATGCCGCTGCAATTGAAACGCTTTTGGCATCGCCTTTTACTATTGGGTTCTGTACAATATTTATATCGTCAAGTCTTAAAGAATCAATAAAAAGAATATCCGGAGCAAGTTTTAGATTTGAAACAGCCATTTTCATTGCTTCTTTTGTTGCATTCAAAATATTTATTTCATCAATTATCTTTTCATCCACAATTCCGACGCCTACTCCCAATGCCTTGTCATTAATTACGTCAAAAAGCTTCTCCCTTTGATTTTCACTAAGCTTTTTCGAATCATTGAGACCTTCTATGAAAGCATCCTGGGGAAGAATAACCGCAGCAGCTACAACCGGACCGGCAAGAGGGCCGCGCCCCGCTTCATCAATTCCTGCAATTATTTTAAAGCCTCTCCTATAGGCTTCCTTTTCATATATACACATACCCAAGTATCTATTTAACTCTTTTTCGTATCTAATTTTTTTCTTTTCATACTTTTCTATGATTTTATCAACCTTGTCTCCCAACTCATTTTTAAGACAATAAAGTTTTTCCAAAGCCTTGTCCAAATCCAAACCTTCTATGGACTGCTCAATTTGCTTAATAGTCATGTTTTCATCTCCCCCGGCCAAGACCAATTCATATTTTCCACATATTAATTCAATTTTCTCTTTACAGCCCTAGATTCTCTCCAACAAGGATTACTTTGATCCTTCCCGGAATCATATTACTGTGCATTTCCACAATCTGGGCACAAATACTTCGAGCATTATTATTATTGCAATCAAAACAGCAGCCCGTTTTTGTGCAAGGAAGCTCTAATCCCAAACGTATTGCGTTGTTCGGAGCTGCATATGTATGGGCCCGTTTTCTGGCACTTTCCAAATCCCTGCAAACTTTGTTCATACCTACAACAAGTATTACTGCTTTGGGGCCAAACGCTATTGCTGAAATGCGGTTTCCCATCCCATCAATATTTACCATTACCCCATCTTCACTCATTGCGTTTACGCTGGACAAATATACATCACATGAAAAAACTTGGCGCATTATAGCCTGACGCTCTTCCTGAGACTTTGCCAAATCTCTGTCAAGCAGCTGATAGTTTCCCTTTTTGAGCTGTTCTTTAATTCCGATTTCATCAAGGGTCATGGAACCTCCCCATGAAACAGATGCACCTTCGGGAATTAGGGATAATGCACACTCAACCGCTTCTTGGGAAGTCTCACAAAAATAAGCCTCAAAATTTCGCTGATTCAAGGCCTTTATTATTCTTGGAGCCATCACTTTGTATCTTTCACGAATGATTTCTTCACTTCTTGCCATACCAACCACCTCTATATCATGTTAATCTGTCTTTAATGACTGTGCCACATTAATCTGTCGTTGATGACTCTGCTGCATCTCTTTGTCTTTCAGCATCTCCCGGTCTTTCAAGGGTTATTCTGCCGATTTTGCCGCCTCTAAACTCATCGAGTACAATTGCAGAAATTCTCGTAAGATCCACTTGTCCCCCAGAAATTATGCAGCCCCTCTTTTTTCCCGCTTCTTCCAAGAGCTCATACCCTTTTTTGTCCTGCAGCGATTCGAGTTTATATCTTTCTTTTATTTTTTCCGGATAAGTTTCGGAAAGGCGCTCAATTAAGAGCGATGCAAGTTCCACAGTATCTATTATTTCATCCTTTATTGCACCGGTAGCAGCAAGATTTATACCCACCGTCTTATCTTCAAATTTGGGCCAGAGAATTCCCGGAGTATCCATTAGCTGAATCTCACTATTGACATTTATCCACTGTTTGTTGCGTGTAACACCGGGCCTGTCGCCGGTTACCGCACTTTTTTTGCCCGCAATCTTGTTTATAAGAGAAGATTTCCCGACATTGGGTATGCCCACAATCATGGTTCGTACAGGCCTGAAAATCCGGCCTTTCTGGCGGTCTCTTTCAAACTTGTCCTTCATTACATCCCGCATTTTGTCCTTAAGTTGCTTTATTCCCGTACCCTTTATGGAATCAATAAAAATAGTGGCATAACCCTGGGAATTGAACCATTTGCTCCACTCATTCGAAATCTTCTCATCAGCCAAATCGGCTTTATTTAGTACCACGATTTTAGGTTTGTTTTTCACAATACTGTCTATCTCAGGATTTTTGCTGCTTGCCGGAATTCTTGCATCTAAAAGCTCCACAACCACATCCACCATTTTCAGATTTTCTGCAAGAATCCTTCTGGTCTTGGCCATATGACCCGGAAACCACTGAATATTCATTTGTTCCTCCCAATTTTATATAATCAATAGATATTTCCAAAATCCTTCAAGGGCTTTATTCTAAAAACTGCCTTTCCTTTTATGCGTTCAAAATCAATAAAGCCCAACTGCCTGCTGTCTTTGCTATATTCTCTATTATCACCCATAACAAATACTTTATTCTCAGGCACTATTCTAGGAAGCTCAAAGCTTTGCTCGTAGGTTAATCCTTTTGTATACGGCTCTTCCTGCTTTTCACCGTTAATATATAAATATCCGTCCCGAATATCAATCTCATCCCCCGGAAGCCCTATCACCCTTTTAATATAGTTTACTTCGTCCTGGCAGGGAAAAAGCGCCCTAAAAAGCGGTACGTCTTTGAAAAAGGACAGATAATCCCAATTTCCTTCATATATTTGAATTATGACAATATCTCCTCTTTTGGGAGTATCACAATTCAACTTGCTTACAAATAAAACTTGATTGTTGTAAAGAGTGTCTTCCATGGACTGGCCTTGGACGACCACCCATTCAAACACATAGGCCCTAAGCAAAAGAGCAGTCAATAAAGCTACAATTATAAGGCAAATCCATTTTACTATTTCTTTAAAATACTTAGGCTTTTCCGCTTGAAAATTGGTCCCAAACTTTTCTTTCAGTTCGTCATCGTGATTTTGATCGGCACTGGCTGGTTTCTTTCTATATACCATATTATACAACCCTTAAAAATAATAATTAAAAATTCAATGCAGTTTCTATTATATCACTATTTTTCAACTTAGCAAAGAACGGACATATCAAATTGAGCAAATACTCCAAATTATAAAAAATAAAGAGGACTTATAAGTCCCCTTTATTTTAAATATCTTAATCCAATTTTGTTTTAACTTTTGCTGCTTTACCAACTCTGTCACGCAGATAGTAAAGCTTTGCTCTTCTAACTTTACCTTTTCTGACAATTTCAACTTTGTCAATTTTGGGTGAGTGAATAGGGAAAATCCTTTCAACTCCAACTCCATAAGATATTCTTCTTACAGTGAAAGTTTCTTTGAGTCCGGAGCCTTTTTTAGCAATTACAGTACCTTCAAAAACCTGGATTCTTTCCCTGTTACCTTCTTTAACCTTTACATGTACTTTTACATAGTCACCTATTGAAAAATTGGTTAAATCAGTCTTAAGCTGCTCTTGTTCAATAGCTTTAATTATATCCATTTCTATCCTCCTCCCTCGCAGACGTTCTTGTATAAAACAGCGGACCGTCCGTATTCCACAGGATGACATTATATCATAGACTGAATATATTGTAAATATTTTTTTGCCATTTTATTTGCATTTATAAAAATTTAATATTTAGTTTCTTCATTTACTCTTCCGTTTCTTTTAACGCTTCTTCCAAAAGCTTCTTGTCCGCCTCATCCAAGGTCAGCTTATGAAAAAGATCCGGCCGTTTTAAATAGGTTCTCTTTAAAGACTGCTGTCTTCTCCAACGGTTTATGTTTTCATGATGTCCTGACATCAGTATGTCAGGAACTTTTCTTTCACAGAATTCATAAGGCCTTGTGTATTGAGGATACTCCAAAAGACCTTCATAATGGGACTCTTGAGAGTAGGATTCCTCATTTGACAAAACTCCCGGAATGAGCCTGCTGACAGAATCTATAAGTACCATCGCCGGAAGTTCCCCACCCGTCAGCACATAATCTCCTATGGAAATTTCATCATCCACTATTTCTTCTATTATACGCTCATCAATGCCCTCATAGTGGCCGCAAAGCAAAATCAAATGCTGCTCCTTTGAAAGCTCCTTGACTACTTCCTGATTGAGCACCCTGCCCTGGGGGCTGAGGTAAATAACCCTGGGCTTATAGGAAAGCTTTTCTACTACAGAAAGATAGGCGTCATAAATCGGCTGAGCCATCATTACCATACCTCCACCGCCACCATAAGGATAGTCATCCACTTTCCTGTGCTTGTTTGAGGAAAAATCCCTAATATTTATAGTGTTGATTTCTATTATGTTATTTTTCCGGGCTCTGCCTATAATACTCTCACCAAGCACGGCATCGAAGATTTCGGGAAAAAGCGTCAATACATCAAACTTCATCATCAATCAATCCTTGAGGCAAATCTACCACCATTCTACTCTCTTCTAAGCAAACCTCTTTAACCACAGACTTTAAGGCAGGTATTAAAATTTCCTTTTTATTTTCATCCCTGACCACATACACATCATTGCTTCCGGTACTAAGTACATTGACAAGTACCCCCAGCTTCTTTCCCTCCAAGTCAAACACATTCATATTAATGAGGTCGCAAATAAAGAATGTGTCTTTAGGAAGCTTTACAGCATCCTTTCTGTCAATAATAACAAAATGCTCCTTGAGTTTTTCGGCAGCATTCATATCATCAATCCCACTGAACTTGATGATTACGAAGTTCTTGTGGTGTTTTACAGATACAATATCAAACTTTTGCATTTCATCGGACATTTCCTTTGATACATAGGCCCACTTAAGCTTGTTAAACCTAAGGGGGTTGTCGGTAAGCGGAATAGCCCGGACCTCTCCCTTTACACCATGTGTATTTACAATTTTCCCAATTTGCAAATATTGCACCACTAGCTTTACACCACCATTTATATCTATTAGTCAGTTTTCTTGTAATAAGTCAAAAAATGTGGACAAGAGACGGACCCCTGCCCACACCTTTTTATTGTAGTATTTCCACAGATACTCTCTTGTTTTCCTTCACTGCTGCTGCTTTCATAACAGTCCTGATTGCCTTTGCTATCCTTCCCTGTTTACCAATTACCTTGCCCATATCATCTTTTGATACCTTTAATTCAAGGATAACTGATTTTTCACCTTCAACTTCATTTACATAAACATCTTCAGGGTAGTCTACCAATGCTTTGGCAATCGTCTCGAGAAGTTCTTTCATTATAAATACCTCCCGTATTCTACCTTTAATGTCGATATTTGCCTAAATCCAAGTATACTGGCTCTTGTAATTAGGATATTATTCCGGCTTTCTTTAACAAAGCCTTTACAGTATCTGTAGGCTGTGCACCGTTTTTAAGCCATTTTTGAGCTTTTTCTGTATCAATCTTAATCTCGCTTGGCTCTGTAAGAGGATTGTAAGTTCCTATTTCTTCTATAAACCTACCATCGCGAGGATATCTTGAATCAGCAACAACAACTCTATAAAAAGGACTCTTTTTGGCTCCCATCCTTCTTAATCTTATTTTAACTGCCATTTTTTCACCTCCCGCAAGTATAATTACAACTATTGTTTATTAAAACGGCATTCGGAATTTCTTCAATCCCTTTTTACCGCGTTTACCCATGTCAGTCATCATTTTCATCATCTTTTTCATTTCTTCAAAATCTTTTAGAAGCTTGTTTACCTCCTGAACGGTGGTACCGCTTCCTGCAGCAATTCTCTTCCTTCTGCTGCCGTTTATTATTGAAGGGTTGTTTCTTTCTTCCTTGGTCATGGACTTTATAATAGCCTCAACATGAGACATCTTCTTTTCATCCAATTCCACATCCTTCAAGGCATTGGCATTAAGTCCGGGAATCATGCCCAGCAGCTGATTTAAGGGTCCCATCTTTTTTATCTGCTGCATCTGTTCCAGAAAATCGTCCAACGTAAATTGCTGGGTACGCATCTTCTTTTCCAGTTCCAACGCCTTTTTCTCATCAAAGGCTTCCTGGGCTTTTTCTATAAGACTTAAAACATCTCCCATGCCAAGAATTCTTGATGCCATCCTGTCAGGGAAAAATGGCTCAATATCACTCAATTTTTCACCCATACCTATAAACTTGATGGGTTTTCCTGTAACTGCTTTGACAGAAAGCGCCGCACCTCCGCGGGTGTCTCCGTCAAGCTTTGTAAGTATAATACCGTCAACACCTAATTTATCATTAAAGCTTTCTGCAACATTTACAGCATCCTGACCGGTCATAGAGTCTACAACAAGTAATATTTCCTGGGGTCTCACAGCTTCTTTTATGTTTTGAAGCTCTTCCATAAGCTCTTCATTAATGTGAAGACGACCGGCGGTATCTATTATTACAAGATCATACTGTCTTGACTTTGCAAACTCAATAGCCGCTTTTGCTATATCAACGGGATTGGTCTTGTCTCCCATTGAGAATACTTCAATCCCAAGCTGTGAACCGACAACCTGCAGCTGCTTTATCGCAGCAGGTCTGTACACGTCACAGGCAACCAACAAAGGCTTTTTGCCCTGCTTTCTCAAAAGGCTTGCCAGCTTTCCTGTCGTTGTGGTCTTACCGGAACCTTGGAGCCCCACCATCATATATACCGTAGGAGGCTTTGATGCAAAGGTTACCTTGCTGTTGGCAGAACCCATAAGGTTAATAAGCTCCTCATGGACTATCTTGATTACCTGCTGCCCCGGCGTAAGGCTTTCCAAAACATCCTGCCCCACAGCTCTTTCGGACACTTTTGCAATAAAGTCTTTAACAACTTTAAAGTTAACGTCCGCCTCCAAAAGCGCAAGCTTTATCTCACGCATCATTTCTTTTACATCTTTTTCCGTAACTCTTCCTTTTCCCCTAAGCTTCTTCATTGCTTCCTGAAGCTTTCCCGACAATCCTTCAAAAACCATATACTATGTGACACCTCAATTCCATAAGGATATCAAATATTCAACTCTCAGCAATTTCTTCTATTTTCTCTTCAACCCTTTTTAAAATCTCAACATCTTCAGCACTCATATTGCTTATATCTATGCTTTTTATATCCTTTAGTATTTCCATTGCTCTGTTTTTCTGCTGCAAAAATTTATGCACAAGGCCAAGTTTTTCTTCCATGCGGTCCAACACAGCCCTGCCGCGCTTTATGTTATCATAAACACCCTGTCTGCTTATATTAAGGTGCTCTGCAATCTCTCCAAGAGAATAATCATTATTCAAATAAAGATCCAGTATTTCAAACTGCCTTTTTGTAAGCAGCTGTCCGTAAAAGTCCAGCAAAAGCGCAGCTTCATATACTTTGTCCATATGTTCACCTGTAAAGCAAAAATACTTTACACTCAATTTTAAGCTATATTTGGTTGTTAGTCAAGCTTTTTTTAAAATAAATACATTATAAAATATAAAAAGTACCCTTTTCCTTTGAAAAGAGTACTTTTAAAATTAACATGCAGCCTTTGCGGGAGCATATACAGGCTATGTCAAAACTACTCAACAATTATCTTAAGCTCCATTCCCTCAATTATCTGACAGTCTTCAAGATTGTTTAAAACCATGACATCATATATGTACTTTCTGATATCTCCCCGTTTGTTGTAGTTTTCGGCTATACCCCACAGAGTATCCCCTTGTCTTACTATAATTGTCTCATAAGAAGGCTCCCTATATCCATAGGTACGGGTAGCTCCATTTATAACAGCCGTCATACCCATTAGTACCAAAAAAACAAATGTAAAAAATCTTCTCTTGTTCTTTAAAACATATTTCTTTTTCATAAAAACCCCTCACCGAACTAATGTTCTATATGGATATTATAGCCGAACACACGTTCTTGCGTCAATATAAAATTTAAAAAATATCGAACATTAGTTTGATTTGTTTTGGCATTAATGATATAATACTGTCAAACAGGTATTAATATTATAAGTATATGGTATTTATTTAAGCACCACAAAAATGTATTCGAGGTGAAAATTATGCAAAATAAAATAAACGAAAAACAGCAAAAGATTCTTGATTTTCTAAACGAGCAAATAGAAAAGAACGGATATCCTCCTTCTGTCAGAGAAATATGCAATGCAGTCGGTTTTAAATCCACATCCACTGTGCACAGCTACTTGGAAAAATTAAAAAAAGAAGGTCTTATAAAAAAGGACCCTTCAAAGCCTAGAGCCCTTAAAGTCATCAGCAATAAAAAGAACTCCGAAGCAGATGAATCTAAGAACATATATTCCGGCAAGGAGCTTGTTGAAGTCCCTATTGTTGGAAAGGTAACTGCAGGTCAGCCGATTCTTGCAGTTGAAAATATAGAAGATACTTTTCCTCTGCCCTTGGATTTTGTCCAAAATTCCACGACTTTCATGCTTCGTGTCCAAGGTGACAGTATGATAGAGGCAGGTATTTTGGATAATGATTATATCCTTGTAAAACAGCAATCTACAGCAAACAACGGAGATATAGTTGTTGCCCTAATCGACGATGAAGCTACGGTTAAAACCTTTTACAAAGAAAGAGGATTTGTAAGATTACAGCCGGCAAATAAATTTTACGATCCGATTATAGTAAGAGACAATTTATATATTTTAGGAAAGGTTATAGGAGTCTTTAGAAAAATGTAATGACTAAAAGGCAAAAGCTCCTAAAAAGCACAATGCTTCAGAGCTTTTGCCTATTTATCGTATAGCTGTTAATATTTTATTCCGCTCTGTTGTCATTGAAAATCAAGCTAACGATTTTCATCGGGCTTATTGTTGAAATTGCATGTTTATAAATTAGCTGCTGCCTTCCCTCACTGTCAAGTACAACAGTAAAGTTGTCAAATCCTTTTACTGTACCTTTCAATTGGAATCCGTTGGTAAGATAGATGGTAACCGGGATATGTTCTTTTCTTACTTGGTTTAGAAAAACGTCCTGTAAATTAATATTATTTTTGTTCACCACAGATAATCCTCCTCTATTTCTCTCTTTTTTTATCTTTATATAAAACATTTATTGCTTACAAAATCAAAACATTCATTACCTACAAATCCTACCCTGCTATTTATTTTGTTATTCTTATTCTACAAGAAAATACCAAACGTTTCAAGATAATATTTAATATTTTTTATTATTTTCTCATCACTATCAAACTCATCCTTATTTATCCAGTAAACATTTTCAAGCCTTCTAAACCATGTCATCTGGCGTTTTGCATACCGCCTTGTATCTCTCTTTATAATTTCAACTGCTTCATCTAAAGTCATTTCCCCTTTTAGGTAGGACAATATTTCCTTGTAGCCTAGTCCTTGCATGGCAATCGTACTTTTATCGTATCCCATTTCAACAAGTTTCTCGATCTCTTGGACAAGGCCATTTTCCAGCATCAAATCCACTCTTTTGTTAATTCTCTCATAAAGCTTTTCCCTGTCCATCGTAATACCTATTAATATAAAATTGTGCTTCGGAGGATTTTTTCTCGACTCCTCCTGATGAACGGAAATGGGCTTTTTTGTATAGGTATACACTTCTATGGCACGTATTACCCGCTTTACATTGTTCATATGTATATTTTCTGCTGCTTTAGGGTCAATCTCCTTGAGCTTGTTGTGAAGATATTCATTGCCTTTTTCCTTCGCTTCTTGCGCAAGTTTATTTCTAAGCTCCCAATCACAAATAGTATCGGAGAATTCTAGATTATATATTAGTGAATTAATATAAAGTCCTGTCCCTCCGGCAACAATGGGAAGCTTGCCTTTACCTAAAATTTCATCCAAATATTTTAATGAAAGCTCTTTAAACCTTGCGACGCTAAACTCTTCGTCCGGTGTCACTTCATCAATAAGGTAGTGCTTTATACCCTCTCTCTCTTCTTCATCGGGCTTGGCAGTACCTATGTCCATATATTTATAAATCTGCATGGAATCTGCTGAAATTATCTCACCGTTTGCACGTTTAGCTATCTCTATAGCAAGCTTCGTTTTTCCCGAAGCCGTTGGACCTATTATCACAATTACATTATCCAACTTTGTCCTCCAAAACAGATTAAACTATTCTTTTAAACATTTTTTCAAATTCATATTTCGTAATTTTAATAACAGTCGGCCTTCCATGCGGGCATGTATATGGATTTTCAAGTACGTTGAGCTTATCCAAAATGCCTTTTATCTCTATTTCATCAAGCTTCTTGTTCGCTTTTACCGCCGACTTGCATGCTATACGGTATAATGCCTCTTCTTCAATAATTCTATCATATTTCTTGCCCTTTGACATTAAAAAATCAACAATTTCCAAAAAGGCTTCCTTAATGCCCACACTCACGTCCGAAACCGGTATCGAACGAAGTATAATAGAATTATTGCCAAAGCTCTCAAAAATAAACCCAAATTTATTTAATAATTCTTTTTCTTCTTCAATAAAAGCAATTTCCTGGTTTGTAAGCTCTATAACCACCGGTGTCAACAGATATTGCGCAAGGCTCTCGTTTTTTGCATACTTTTCTCTGAGCTCTTCAAAACGTATTCTTTCATGGGCGGCATGTTGATCAATGATTATTAAGTCGTCCCCATTCTGAAGAAGAATATATGTCGAGAAAACCTGACCAATTATCCGGGCACTTTGAAAAATATTTTGTTCAATATCCTTTTTGGTACTTAAATCATCTTTATCGGCACGGATTTTATCATAATTGGTATCAGCATTATTATCGACATCATCACAATTATCTTTAGGTTTATTTCCGATATCTTTTAAATCATTATCATAACCGGTTTCACAAAAATTATAGCAATCCTTATCGGTGCTTTTTGAAGTTATTTCATAAGGCTCTATACTCACCTTATCAATTGGCTCATTAATTTTCCCATCAACCGGCTCATTGGCTGACTCATTAATCGACTCGCCGGCTGACTCAAAAACCTCATTAGGCGTCCTGTCAATAATCTTTTTACTCGAACTGTCAATGGGCTTGTCTTTCTTAACAACATTTATATCAACCTTATTTTTGGCTTCATCTTTATTTATATATTCATCTTTATATTCATCTTTCCGATTATCAATCTTGGCGCTGTCTTTAACACTTAAATTCTCCCATGTCTGTTTTAACGTATCGTCGTTTTTTATTTTAAAATCATCATAATTGTATCCTGAAAACTTCCTGTCCGTATCCAGCTTTTGCTGCACATAATCGGCTTCCTTTTTTGAAGGCTGGTCAAATTTGAAATAATTCTTCGGGCTTTCTGTAAGGGAAATATTTCTTATATGGGTCTTGCTAAGCAGAGCATTGTTTACGGCGTGGTAAACGGCTCTAAATATCTCCTGTTCCCTTGAAAACCTTACCTCCATTTTTGTAGGATGTACATTGACATCCACCAACAACGGATTTAGCTCCATGTACAGCACAATAAAAGCAAATTTGTTTTTCATAAGATATGTTTTATATGCCTCGTCAATTGCAGAGGATATAATCTTGTTTTTTATATATCTTCTGTTTAAATATATGGACTGATAATTCCTGTTTGCCCTTGCTATTTCAGGTCTTCCCGCATATCCGCTTATTTTTACGTTCTCATCCTCATAGGAAATCTCCATGCATTCTTTTGCAGTTTCCTTGCCGTACAAGCTGTATATGGTGCTCAAAAGGTCATTATTACCCGGAGTATGAATAACGGTATTCCTATTGTTGATTAATCTAAAGGAAATGTCAGGATTTCCAAGGGCAATCCTGCTCACTATATCGGAAACATATCCCGCCTCAGTGGAGTCTTTTTTCAAAAACTTAAATCTTGCAGGAGTATTGTAAAAAAGCTCCCTTACAATAAATGTCGTACCTGCAGGGCATCCTACCTGGTTGGACTCTAAAAGAGTTCCTCCCTGTATTTTTACATACCTTCCATACTCCCTGTGAGCGGGTCTTGAAGTAACCTCAACGGTAGAAACGGAAGCGATGCTGGCCAAAGCCTCACCTCTAAACCCAAGGGAGGTAATTGCCTCAAGGTCGCTTGCCCTTCTTATCTTGCTGGTGGAATGCCTCTCAAAGGCAATTTCAATATCGTCCTCTTCAATTCCGCTTCCGTTGTCAACCACCTTTATAAAGGATATTCCGCCATTGCTTATCTCCACGGATATATTGGTACTTTTAGCATCAATGGAGTTCTCAACCAGCTCTTTTACCACGGAAGCCGGCCTTTCCACCACTTCTCCCGCGGCAATCTGATTTGCCGTATTTTCATCAAGTATAACAATTTTCCCCATAATAAATAACCTTTCTAAGTTCCTTGCTTTTTTCTATCCTTTTACCTTCTTTTGAAGATTGTACAATACATTTATTGCATCCAACGGTGTAAGGGTCGTAATATCAAGACTCCTCAGCTCATTTAAAACCTCATCACAGCTTCTTTGGGCAGCATTAAACGTAAATACGTCAATTTGCCCTTCTATGGGTTGTTTTCTCCTTGTAATACGTTTTTCCTTCCTGGTTATATCCGCATCTTCCAATTTTTTTAGTATTTCCTTTGCTCTGTGGATAACGGGAGCCGGTATACCTGCAAGCCTTGCAACCTGTACACCATAGCTGTTGTCGGCACCGCCCCTTAATATCTTCCTCAGGAAAATTATATCTTCTCCCTTTTCCTCCACGGATATGCAATAATTCTTTATTCCTTCAATTCTTTCTTCAAGCTCCGTAAGCTCATGGTAATGGGTGGCAAACAGTGTCCTTGCTCCAATTTTTTCGTCAATAAACTCAATTACCGCCCATGCAATGCTTAGCCCGTCATAGGTGCTTGTACCCCTGCCTATTTCATCTAACACCAACAGGCTCTTTGATGTGGCATTGCTGAGTATGTTTGCAACCTCAGACATTTCAACCATAAAGGTACTCTGGCCTGCAGCCAGGTCATCCGAAGCACCGACCCTTGTAAATATCCTGTCAACTATACCTATCTTTGCACTTTGGGCTGGAACAAAGCTTCCCATTTGAGCCATAAGCACAATAAGTGCCACCTGTCTCATATATGTAGATTTACCCGCCATATTCGGCCCGGTAATTATCGAAATTTGATTTTCACCCATATCAAGATAGGTGTCATTGGGAACAAAGGACCCCTGTCCGATCATTTTCTCCACTACCGGGTGCCTTCCGTCTTTGATTTCAATTTTATCATCATCGGTTATAACAGGCATGGTGTAAGATTCCCTGTCTGCCACTTCCGCCAGCGAACATAAAGCGTCTATTCTGGCAAGGCTTCTTGCCGTGGATTTCAACCTGTTTATTTCATTTGCAACCCTGTTCCTTATATCTGCAAATATCTGATATTCCAGCTCTACAAGCCTGTCCTCGGCTCCTAATATGGTATTTTCAATTTCCTTCAGCTCTTGTGTCACGTACCTTTCGCAGTTCGCCAAGGTCTGCTTTCTTATATAGTCATCTGGCACTTGGGAATAGTAGGATTTGGTTACTTCAATAAAGTAGCCAAAAACCTTGTTGAATCCCACTTTCAAGTTTTTAATGCCGGTTCTTTCCCTCTCTCTGCTCTCTAAAAGTGCAATCCACTTCTTTCCGTCTTTTGAAGCACTTCTTAGCTTATCCACCTCTTCATTAAAGCCTTCTTTTATGATTCCGCCCTCTTTTACTGCAACAGGCGGCTCATCGATTATTGCCTTGTCAATAATTTCATACACATCGGTTAGTGTATCCAATTCATTATAGCTTAAAACATTAAGGTCCGACTTAAAATCGGAAATAAGCTCCTTTATATAGGGCACCTGCCCGATAGAATGCTTTATCGATATTAAATCCCGGCAATTGGCACTTCCCAAAATAACCTTTGACATAAGCCTCTCTATGTCGTAAACCGCCCTTAAAAGCTCTCTTACTTCAGATCTCGCCATAAACTTTTCTTTAAACTCATTTACGGCATTGAGCCTGTCCTTTATATCATGCAGGTTAATTAAGGGCTGCTCTATCCACTTTCTCAATGTTCTTCCGCCCATAGAAGTCATTGTCCTGTCCAATACCCAAAGAAGGGAGCCTTTTCTGTTCTTTTCCCTCATGGTCTCCGTCAGTTCAAGGTTTCTTCTTGTAGCCATGTCTAAAATCATGTATTCTTCAATCCTGTAAACGTTAAAGCTCTGAATATGGCTCAAGTTTACCTTCTGTGTCTGCTCCAGGTATTCCAAAAGAGCTCCGGAAGCATTTATGTAAAGGTCAAAAGCATTTTCTTCAATTACATAATCTTTAAAATAACTTCTCACCTTCTCTTTGCAAAAATCCTTCTCAAAAAACCCGTCCTCCATGGTGGAGATATAGACATCAAACCTCTTTCTAAGAGTGTTTTTCAATTCTTCATCATGAAAAAACTCACCGTTTACAACAATTTCAGATGGTGAGAATTTCGCTATTTCATCCATTAATTTGTTGAAGGTGTTGCCGAAGGTAATATACGTCGATAAAAACTCTCCCGTGGTAAGATCCACACAAGCAATACCGTAAAAGGTTTTGTTTTTATAGATTGACATAAGATAATTATTTTTCTTTTCATCCAGCATGGCATAATCGGTCATTGTACCTGGAGTAATAATCTTTATTACATCCCTTTTTACCAATCCCTTTGCCAGCGCAGGGTCTTCAACCTGCTCACATATTGCCACTTTGTAGCCTTTATTAACCAGCCTTGCAATATACGAATCCGCCGAATGAAAAGGAACTCCGCACATGGGAGCTCTCTCTTCAAGGCCGCAGTCCCTTCCCGTAAGCGTTAATTCCAGTTCTCTTGCTGCCAGCTCCGCATCGGAGAAAAACATTTCATAAAAGTCTCCCAGCCTGAAAAAAAGGATACAGTCCTTGTACTGTTCCTTTATTTCAAGATACTGTTGCATCATAGGTGTCAATGAAGCCATCTTTACTTACCTCACGTACAAGATTTAGTTCCGCAGCCGCTGCACGAACTGCAGTTGTTCGATGAACAAGGCTCCTCGCCGGAAATTGAATAAACAAGTACATCATTAACCCTTTTTATGAGCCTGTCCAATTTTTCTTTTGATTCAATGTAATTTCTCGTAACCTCATAACTGTTTACTTCGTCAAACTTTGACAACAGTCTTGCCTTTATATCATCTATAACACTTTTATCCTCGTCTTCATGCGCCGCTCTAACCATTTCAGTTTGCAATGATTGATACTCACGAAGTATGGCTCTTGCTTTGTGGTCCTTTTCAAGGCTTGCTTCCCATTTCTTGTAGTTTGTCATTTCATCGGAAGTGCTTATCAATGTTCCAAGCTCTTTTGCCTTTGCAAAGATATCCATATCAATCACCCTTTTCAATATAATATACTCATTATTGCTGCAAACAAAGCTCTGTGCAATTATGTAAATTAAACTGATTTTCTTATTAACTTATTGTACCATAAAATCATCGAAAAAATAACATTTTATTATAAAAATTTATCTGTTTCTCGGGGTATAGAAATTCTGAGTATAGGTTATCCTTTCATCATCCCCTATGTAAACTCCAACTCCAAGGCGCTCAAATTTTCCAAGTATATTTGCCCTATGCCCGGGGGAATTCATCCATGCCTCATGAGCGTATATGGCATCTATCTGGCCAATAGCAATGTTTTCTCCGGCAGATGAATACGTTATGCCGGCTTTCTTCATCCTGTCAAACGGACTTTCCCCTTGCAAATTGTTATGGGAAAAGAAATCGTTTATTATCATGTCCTTACTGTGAGCCCATGCAACTTTTGCAATTTCATTATCCCATTCGAAGGGCTCCAATCCATTCCTTACTCTAACAGCATTTGCAAGATCAAAGATTTCCCTCTCGTAACTTATTCTAAGCTCCTCCGAAGGCTTGCCGTAATAACCTAAAAGAGACTGCTCCGTTTCGCAATCAATCAAAAGATATGAAGTAGTTTTGTAGTTATCAACAATATCAAAAAAGACAGTTGCATAATAGTTGTTATTTATATTAAACAGCATGTGTTTTTCCATATCGCTCATCATATAGTAGGTATTTCCCTTCAGTACGTATTTCAAAGGTTCCCCCAGATTATTCATTACACTGAGATTGTCCGTTCCCACACCTACACCTTCATTGAGCTTGTAATAAGGAGAGTTGGTAAATACTCCAACGACTTTGTTATTTTCTATTCCTATCTGAATATATCTTAGGAGCATTCCTGTAATGAAACAAAATGATCTTTGAAAAAGAAGATGCCAGGCTGTAGAATTTGAAATGTGAGTTGCCGCGAGTAACCACAAATCAAATAAAACAGGAGGCATCCAATATGAAGTATAC